>Ga0181561_10006170_pt1 | contig 10150 bp, 8 predicted proteins | sample 011ome_19_FD_133760 | JGI IMG/M metagenome (GOLD analysis project Ga0181561, IMG submission 133760) | Coastal salt marsh microbial communities from the Groves Creek Marsh, Skidaway Island, Georgia - 011510BT metaG (megahit assembly) | ecosystem: Environmental > Aquatic > Marine > Intertidal zone...
ACGGCAAAACATTTGTCTGCGTCTCCCTTCAGGGCGTTTGCCGTGATCGCAATAATTGGAGTACGGGCCAGACCAGTTTCAGCTTCTCTGCGACGGATCATGGTTGCCATTTCAAAACCGTCAACCAATGGCATCTGACAGTCTGACAAAATAAGATCAAATGCCCCGTTTTCCCATTTTGAAAATCCTTCCATTCCGTTTTTGGCAAATTCAACTGTAAATCCGAGCATTTCTATTTGGCGCATTAGAACTATGCGGTTTATTTCATTGTCTTCTACCAGAAGCAATTTGGTAGATTTGCGTTTTTCTTTGTCTTCGTTCCCCGATGCGGTGCTTGCAATCTGTGCTTCCGTATCAACCAGTGGTTCTATTTTGCCACTCAGTATTGCGAGTGCTCTGGTGAACTCGGTCATCAAAAGAGGATAAAGTTGGATACAAAACTCTGTCTCACTTATTTGACCCAATGCCTTTGAGCGGTCTCGCGACAAAGTTAAAAATTTAGGGGCCTTTACAAATGTACGAATTTTCTCTTGCCAAATCCTGACCGTTTCCAATTGATGGGGACGCAGGATAAAAATCTGCCCTCCATCGCCGTCCACACGGTAATCTGACATATCCCCGCGCACGGTAACATCGCGAAATTTCACTCCCATGAGATCCAAATTCCGTGCAATTTTCCAAGTCGGCTCCCCCCCTTCCTCTGTCAAAAGTTCAACGCTCAATCCTGAAAAATCAATGGAACTTTCGTCACCTTCGGCTGTAGCCATTGGGAGAACGATTGCGACACTTGTTCCTTCCCCCTCTGAACTCTTGATGTCGATTGTTCCGCCCATTTGTTGTATGAGTTTTTGGGTTATCAACAATCCGAGACCCGTTCCCCCGACGCGTCTTGTGGAGGATGCTTCGCCCTGCACAAAGGGTTTAAAGACATTTTTCAACACCGCCTCTGACATACCAATGCCATGGTCCTTTACAAAAAAACGGATTTCGTTTCCTTTTCCTTTTTCGACAGAAAAATAAGCGGTCGTGTGCGAACCTGTCAGATCAGAAGATGAGTATTTTATCGCGTTACTTAACACATTAAGGAGAATTTGACGCACGCGCCCGCTGTCGGCCATAACCCATCTCGGCACATTTGGATCAATAGAAAGGGCGATTCTTACGCCGTTTTGATCTGCAATTGTTTGCTGGGTGACCGCTGCACCTTCCACTACGGAGACAATATCTGTTCTTGAGTTTTCGATAATCATTTTGCCAGCATCAATTTTTGATGCATCAAGAATATCATCTATGATGCGTAACAGGGAAAAGGCGGAATTGCGCACTGTGCCAACTATCTGCCGCTGTTCATCTGATGAATTCATGGTATCCAAAACCTCGACCATGCCAATGATACCATTCATTGGAGTGCGAATTTCGTGGCTCATATTTGCCAGAAAATCACCCTTCGCGCGGGTTACTTCTTCTGCCAGAATTCGCGCCTGATAAAGTTCTGCTTCGGTGCGAGTTGTTAGGCTGGTAAAATAATAAAGCTCCGCCACCAAAAGGATCGTCACCGTTGCGCGCAGTGAAAAATTAATTATGTCGATATTGATATCCGTTTTGAGCAATGGGATACCGAACAAAATTTCTGACGTTCCAATCAGGCCATATTGAACAACGAAATACCATGAAATCAGGGGTAAAGCGAAAAACGCCAGCAAAATTTTGCGTTCATATTTCCAAGAAAGTGATAAAAAGGGCAACACCATAATGGGTAAAAACAAAAGATCGACATCGGCCTCAGGCAACCCAAAAATCAAACCAATCACGGTTGTCACTGTTGCGCTAAACAACCAGAATGCCCGTGCAAGTAAATGAAATTTCAGCTGAAAAAGTAACAAACAAATCAGGTAAACACCTGCCACGCTTCCAGAGATTATCATGCTCGATCTGTCACCAACGATGGCGAAGGCAAGAAACCAAGCCAAAGCCAGATACACGATGACAATAACTGCGATCTACTAACAACATAGCGACGCTTCAGGTCGATTTCTTTATAAGTTCGCTCGTTTGAATTCAGCATAACTCATTAAACCACGCGTTAAAATTTGCGCAAGCTTCAATCCGCATCGCGCGATACTGCCAATGTATCCTACCAGAACCTGTATCATATTTATATAAATAACCAATAGGATGTCTTTCTGTTTCCCGTCCGTCTTCCTGTCAATGGGTCAGGAAAGAGACTTGCGCTCTTTGTCTGTTCCAGACAAAAGTAAGGAGCAGTCCATGTAAGGGGATCAACTATGAAAACGGCATTGATCGTCATTGATGTACAGAATGATTTTTGCCCGGGTGGGGCATTGGCTGTGAATGGCGGCGACGAGATCATTCCACTTATTAACGCGATGTGGCAGCACTATGATGTGCGGTGTTTGACACAGGATTGGCATCCAGTGGGACATTCTTCCTTTGCCAGTTCCCATGAGGGCAAAGCTCCTTTTGACATAACCAAAATGTTTTATGGAGATCAGGTTCTATGGCCGGATCATTGTATCATCGGAAGCAACGGCGCCGCGTTTCATCCTAATCTGGAAACAGACGATGCCAATATTATCGTGCGCAAAGGCAGCAATCCTGCGGTCGACAGTTATTCTGCATTCTTTGAAAACGACCATAAAACGCCCACAGGTTTGAATGGATATCTTCAAACCCTTGGCGTCACGCATATCGATCTTGCAGGACTTGCGACAGATTATTGCGTGGCATATTCTGCTTTGGATGCCGCGACACTCGGCTACAAAGTCAAAGTCCTCGAAGCCGCTTGCCGCGCCATTGATCTTGATGGTTCGCTGGACAAGGCCCGCACGCAGATGCGTGCAGCCGGCATCACGTTGGAGCGTTAAATGGTCGATATTGCTACCCGCGTCTGGAACCACAAATGGAAGATCGATCCTATTGTCCGGTCTTTAATTGATACGGATTTTTACAAGCTCCTGATGTGCCAATCAATCTTCCGCAACAAGCCCAATACCCGCGTCACATTCAGCCTCATCAACCGGACCAAGAATGTGCGCCTTGCAGATTTGATCGACGAAGGTGAATTGCGTGAACAGCTTGATCACATAAAGGGGCTGCGTTTGACCCGCGGCGAAAGCACGTGGCTGCGCGGAAATACATTTTATGGCAAACGCCAAATGTTTCGGTCGGATTTTATGGAATGGTTCGAAAACCTGCGTCTGCCGGATTACCATCTTGAACGCAAAGATGGACAGTATGAACTGACCTTTGAGGGGCTCTGGCCTGAGGTGATGCTCTGGGAAATACCGGCACTTTCTGTTCTTATGGAATTGCGCGGACGCGCAGCATTAAACCGAATGGGGAAATTTGAATTACAAGTTCTCTATGCACGGGCGATGACAAAGCTTTGGCAAAAAATTGAACGTCTGCGCAATATTGAAGGTCTGCGGATAGCTGATTTTGGCACACGGCGGCGACATTCCTTTTTATGGCAGGATTGGTGCGTTCAGGCGATGGTCGAAGGTTTGGGGGAAAAATTTGTCGGCACCTCGAATTGTTCCATCGCGCGCTATCGCGAAATAGAAGCGATCGGGACCAACGCCCATGAACTCCCCATGGTCTATGCCGCCTTGGCCGAGTCGGACGATGACCTTGCCGCTGCACCCTATCAGGTCCTTTCGGACTGGCAGGAAGAACATGATGGAAATCTGCGCATTATCCTTCCTGACACCTATGGAACAGATGGATTTTTAAAGAATGCCCCAGAATGGCTTGCTGGCTGGACAGGTATGCGCATCGACAGCGGCGACCCTGCAGAAGGTGCAGAGAAAGCCATAAAATGGTGGCAATCCCGGGGTGAAAACCCTGCAAATAAGCTCATTATCTTTTCAGACGGATTGGATGATGATGTGATTGAAGAGTTGCACAAACGCTTTGCCCAACGCGTGAAAGTATCTTTTGGTTGGGGTACCAACCTGACAAATGATTTTCGTGGATTGGCTCCTGCCGGAGAATTGGATGCATTTTCCTTGGTCTGCAAAGCGGTTTCTGCAGATGGTAAGCCTACTGTGAAACTGTCTGACAATCCAAACAAAGCAATGGGGCCACGCAGTGAGATAAATCGTTACAAGCGTATCTTTAATGTGGGGGCCCAATCACAACATGAGGTTTTTGTATAAATCCTGTTTTGATTATTTTGAAACAGACAAACTATGATTTAACCGGACAAAATATTTAAATGCCTGAATTCAGTGTTTCAGAACATTCACCGGCTGCCGCGGAATTTGTATCGCTTCGCGAAAATTGCGGACAATCTATCGCTAGGACCCTAATCAAACTGCCCATGGATCAAATCTATTCAACGGCGCCCGATGGGGCGATGATCGGGCTTACAGCGGCAAAAGGAAAAGAAAAACTGTATTCTCCATTCGGCTTTGAAAGCCGGCCAAATGGAGAACAAGGTGCAGGTATGACCAAACCGATTGTGTAAATTAATGAGTTTGGCCGCGATGATTTAGAACTTGGAAACTTTCAAATGTCAAAGATAGACAGAAGAGCAGATAAATTGAAGCAACAGTTGTGAAAAGGAAAACTACTTTGCATTTGCGAATTACGCACGCCATAGAGATCATGAAAAGGGGATGTAAACGGTGACGCCAGAAAACGGCCTTCCAGTTATCGCAAGTTTTTGGCATGGCTCAAACCTGTCTTGGATCGAAACCTTGTGCATCCAGTCCTTTCTCGACAGAGGCCATCATTTTGTCCTGTACGCCTCGGATAAAATTTCTGGCGTTCCTAATGGCACCGATGTTCGCCACGCGCGGGAAATTTTCTGGCCTGCTCCTTTTGAGCTGAAAGACAATAACCTCCATCGCCTGCAGGTTTTCTCAAATATATTCCGGTTACATCTCGTCAAACAGACCGGTTTCCTATGGGTGGATCTTGATGCCTATTGTGTAAAACCATTTGATTTTAATTTGCCAAACATTTTCGCGCCTTTTGGGTCAAATTTTACAAACCGCGTATTATGCCTTGAAGACAATTCTCCATCACTAAAGGCCATGATTGAATTTGTACAAACCCCCAACCCGACAAAACCTTGGCGAGGACCAAGATTGCACCGCCGCGATGCACAACGTGTTGAGGCCGGCGAGAGATGGGGAATAGAAGCCTTGGGACTAAACTGTTCTGGTGACCCCTGTTTTTCCCATTTTTTAAAACAAAATGGAGAAGACCATTTAGCTTTGCCCATCGAAACGTTTTATCCATTGTTGTCCAACGATCTTTGGAAGTTGCATTCGCCAGAAGTCTTAACTGAGGAGATCGAAAGAGAAGGCGTTTATTCCGTTCACTTTTTTGCAACACAAAAAGCGCATATATATAGAAATCTGGGCGGATTACCCGCCCCAGGATCATATTTGGAAAGGCTATGCGAACGTCATCGCATTGACCCGCAGGCGCAGGTCATTTCATATCCCAACTGACGAAAGTTTCAGCCTAAAGCAGCTACGATTGCGTCACCCATTTCAGAGGTGCTAATCGGAGTACCACCTTCGGGACCCATGAGGTCAGCCGTGCGCGCTCCACTGGCGAGGACCTTTTCAATTGCCCCTTCCAACATGTCAGCTTCTTCTCCGCGATCAAAGGAATAGCGCAGCGCCATCGCAAAACTAAGAATGCAGGCAATCGGATTGGCTTTGCCCTGACCTGCGATGTCCGGCGCGGATCCGTGGACCGGTTCATACATGGCCTTTGGTCTTCCGTTGGCCATCACGGGACCAAGCGTCGCAGACGGCAACATACCAAGACTACCCGTCAACATCGCCGCAGCATCTGACAGCAAATCGCCAAAGAGGTTATCAGTCACAATCACATCAAACTGCTTGGGCCAACGGCACAGCTGCATGGCGCCGGCATCGGCATACATATGGCTGAGTTCCACATCGGGGTAATCTTCGTCGTGCACTTTCTGTACAATCTCGCGCCAAAGAACACCGGATTCCATGACATTTGCTTTTTCCATGGAACAGACTTTGTTGTTACGACGACGCGCAAGTTCAAAGGCGCTGCGGGCAACGCGGTCAATTTCGCTTTCCGTGTAGCGCTGTGTATTGATGCCGACACGTTCATTGCCTTCTTCGAAAATTCCGCGGGGTTCCCCGAAATAGACACCAGAGGTTGATTCCCTCACAATCATGATATCAAGGCCGGCAACCACGTCTTTTTTCAGCGATGAAAAATCCGCCAAAGCGTCGAAACATTGCGCAGGACGGAGGTTTGCAAAAAGATCCATCTCCTTGCGCAACCGCAATAGGCCGCGTTCTGGCTTCAGGCTGAAATCCAGTGAGTCATATTTGGGACCACCAACCGCGCCCAAAAGAACGGCATCAACCTCTTGGGCTTTGGCCATCGTGTCATCATGTAGAGGCGTGCCATGGGCGTCATAAGCCGCCCCACCCACCAAATCTTCGCTGACATCAAAGTCCAGACCCCTATGCGTCCCAAACCACGCAATCACCTTGCGCACCTCGGTCATCACCTCAGGTCCAATTCCATCCCCCGGCAAAATCAACAACGAAGGCTTTGTCATAACGCGGTCTTCCTCTTTGGTCTGTTTCAAGTCCTTCGCCTAGCGATTGTCACTGTGAGGGTCAAGAAGCTAGCTGATAAAACATGATAAATGTTCAAGCTAGATCGACCAATGGCTTTAGTCTCGCCTCTAAATGGTCCCAAATTGCCCTGACGCTGGGGGTTTTGATCAGTTTTTCATGTGCTGCCAGCCACAGATTCAAGGGGACGATATTCAAATCAGGCAACAGTCGCATTGGCAGAGATAAGACAGACGTTAAACCACTTTGAAGAGGTGCATTTCGCGGGATTTAACGTAACCGCCCGAGAACTGGCAAACACATTTACGAAAATGGAGTCAGGGATGTTTAAACTCAAAAAAATGCCTTGGATGCCCTTTTTCCTCCTGGCACCATTTTGGAAAATGGCGCGGCATTTGATTGAACTGCGCTACCTTTGGGATATCGATCAAACGCTTTGCGACAGCGCATTGTCAGACCTTTTACCGGATTTCAAAAAAACAGAATTGCAAAACGCCCTTAAAATCTGTTTCAGCGATCAAATGCAGCGTGTTTAAATCGTTTGTAAAGCTGACCCGAGAACATCTGAGCGGCGTTTTTCATCGATGAGCTGGGCAATCCGCCAGAGCGCAATGCCGCGCATCAATGCATGTAGCGGCATAAAGGAATAGGCAACCATCGTCCATACAATCACCTGAGTTCCTGCAGCCAATAGCTCTATTCCGAGCGAACGAAGAACAATAAGGACAACTGAAATTCCATAAGGTGCCAAAATCCCAATCATAATATTGACCTTTGCCTTTCTTTGGATCGTATCCACAATATTTTCACCACTGACAGGATCAATAAGGGGAAGATTGGTCCAGACGTTGAATTGGCCTGAGTTTTTTGGCCATTCACTGACTTTGACCATCAGCAGAAAGTAAGCCGAGGACAGCAACGCCCCAGTTAATCCTATCCCCACAGCGGCACGGATCGCATCGAGAGTTTGTGATGATGTTCCAAGAGGAACCGTCGAAAGGATGGCGTCAACCGCAGAATAAGGAAAATCCAGAAGGTGGCCCAATATGGTCCCCACAGGCCTGATAAATGCTGTGATAGCCGCTAACGCCGGCGGGTCTTGAAGCAATAAGACGGATATCGCAACGACGAAAGCAAACCAAATAAATCGCAACCGGTTATATGGCGGTGCATAGCGGAATTCGACTAAACTTGGGTATTTATGGAGGTATTCCAAGCCCACAAAGGCACCAATGCAAACGGCCAGAACATAATAGACGACAGATCCAGCTGGCTCTGCAACAGATGACGATAAAATAGGGGCAATGAATACCAGCATCACGAGCAACGCTCGTAGAGCTGATCCTGCAACCCAACCGATCATTTGTTGCCCTTTGCCCAAAAAACGAACCCAAAACCTGATTTGACCTGATCATTTTCTGCCACTCGAGGTGACTTCTGTTCTAAGCCCTCATTATTTATGACTTTTTGCCATAAAACAACCCAATTTACGACCCTAAGAGATATTTTAACTTTCTTTAGATAGCCACTGCTTTAGGGTTGATCCACCGATACCGATCTTTTTTGACAATCAATTTAGATCGACATTTAAATGCTGTGCAATCAGCAACAAAAAGCCCAACACCCCGCACAGGTGGCGTCGCAATATTTTTCTCCCTAGCGCTTGCCTGTTATCTTTCAGGCAATGAAACCATGAATTTGATCATGTTGTCAGCTATTCCTCTTTTTGTCGTAGGATTGATGGAGGACGTCAAAAAGGGTGAAGGCACCCAACCTCTCACAAGGCTGTTCGTGGCTGCGGTCTGCTCTTTGATTGCGATAAGTATTTTTGGTATTTCGATCGAACGGCTCGATATCCCGATGGTTGACCCAATCTTCCAAGTTTCAATTTTTGCCATCCTGTTTACGATGTTTGCCTCGGCAGGTCTCACCCATGCGATGAACCTCATCGACGCTGTGAATGGATTGTCTGCATTCATTACGCTTTCGGCCATGGTTTCTTTTGGAATTGTTGCAGCGCGCTATGGTCACAGTGATCTTTTTATGCTGAACATTCTTGTCTGCGTTAGTTGTTTTGCTTTCATGTTATTCAACTTTCCAAAGGGACAGGTATTTCTTGGGGACGCAGGGGCTTATTGCTTTGGACATGTGATCGCTTGGAACGCAATTTTATTGCTGCATCGTGAACCTGAAATTTCGGCTTGGGCGCTGCTCTTGATCATATTCTGGCCAGTCGCGGACACACTGTTTGCCATCTCTCGGCGGTTGCACAACGGAAAGCCGACGGGTTTGCCGGACAAAATGCATTTTCACCAACTTTTGATGCGCAGCTTCATGATCTTTTCAGGTAAAAAACTGCCGCTCGCGCATGCAAACCCATTGGGTTCAGTTGCGATTTGGCCATTTGTTGTTCTCACCTGCACGCTCGGCATTATTCTTTTGACGGAAAAACAATTGGCGTTTTTCGCAACGGTGTTCTTGGCAAGCATTTTTGTGATCAGCTATTTGACCATTTGTCAGTGGGCCAAAACGCGCAATATGCCGCGTTTTGGATTGTATTTATTCGGCAACAGTTCCGATCCACAAACAGACCCCTAAGGCTGAGTTTCCGTTATTATTGGATCAGTACGGCATCGGGTGCGCTTTGTGCGCCCGAGAAATGTCCTCTAGGCATTCTTGCGAAAGCGTCACGTCGGATGCCTTTAGGGAATGTTCCAACTGAGATTGTGTGGTGGCGCCAAAGATCGCCGAACACATGAAGGGCCGTGTAACGCACCAAGCAAGTGCCATGTGGACCGGATCCAAACCGTATTTTCGTGCGATCTCTAGATAGGCATCCACAGCGGGCCAAACCCGCTCTGTCACCCGCCCGCCTAGGTCAGCTCCAATAGATTTCCGCGACCCTTCTGGCACTGCACCATTTTGATACTTTCCCGTCAAAAGCCCGACAGCCAGAGGGGAAAAGGCGATCAAACCAACATCTTCTGCAACACTTAGTTCACCAAGATCAGTGTCATAGAGCCGGCACAAGAGCGAATATTCGTTTTGAATCGTTGCCACGCGCGGCAATCCGTGATCCTCGGACAGGCGCAGCCATTGCGATGTGCCCCAAGCGCTTTCGTTTGAAAGCCCAAAGTAGCGAATATTGCCTTTCTCTACTTGGGACTGCAAAGCCTCCAAGCAATCAAGCATATCGGCGCGCACCGCATCAGCCCTTAGACCCGTTGGTCCGTAGTCCCAGTTCTTTCGAAACATGTATGATCCGCGATTGGGCCAATGGAATTGATACAAATCAATGTAATCTGTCTGAAGCCTGCGCAGATTGCCTTCGATCGTCTGAGCGATTGTTTTTGATGATATTGGCGCTCCATCGCGTACATATGCCATCCCTTCGCCGGAATGTTTGGTGGCAAGGATATAATCTCCCCGTTTTGACGGATTTTTGGCATTCCAAGTGCCCAGAATTTCCTCTGTGCGCCCGATGGTTTCAGCGCTGATCGGATTTACAGGGTACATTTCTGCGGTATCGACAAAGTTTATCC
>Ga0181561_10006172_pt1 | contig 10146 bp, 6 predicted proteins | sample 011ome_19_FD_133760 | JGI IMG/M metagenome (GOLD analysis project Ga0181561, IMG submission 133760) | Coastal salt marsh microbial communities from the Groves Creek Marsh, Skidaway Island, Georgia - 011510BT metaG (megahit assembly) | ecosystem: Environmental > Aquatic > Marine > Intertidal zone...
GGGAGGAGGGGGGGGGGGAGGCGGCGAGACGCGCGCCGGCGTCTCGAGCGCGGGAGGAGTCGAAATCTCGCGCGGCGCGGTTTCGTTTTTTTTTCCGCTCGAGACGCGAGCGTTTGCGTCTCGAAAAGTCGCCGCGCGACGCATCACGGATGCGGCGCGCGCGCACACCCCGTAGGCGATGCCCAGCGCGACCGCCGCCGCCACGACCAGCAGCGTCGTCGCGACTCGAAGCGCCAGGCGCTCCACTTCCGCGGCTTTGACATCGACGCCGCGAAACCGAAACGTCTCTTCCTCCCACGCGAGATCCCCGCCCGTCACCGGTGCGCCCGCCCACCGGTCGCACGCGCCGTGCAGCGCGAGCGCGCGCGCCGCGGGGTCCGCGTGCGGCGCGGCAGGGAGCGCCGTGAGGGCGCTGAACACGCTCGTGAGTGGGAGCAGGGCCACGAACGCCGCGGCTCCGGCGGCTCGAATCTCGCGCTGTCGCGTCAGTTGCACGAAAGCTCGGTCCTGTCGAAGCGAGGCGTCAAAGTCCGCCTGCTTCGCGGTCCATGACTCGACTCGCGCGTCGAACTGCGATGGGGTCATCGCGTATGTCCCGTCGGGGTACGGGGCGGGGGCGGGAACCGCCTCCGGAGCGGGGTCGAACGCAGCACTTCCCCACACACCACCCCCCCACATGGTCCGCTTCTCGCCACGAAACGGCTTTTTACGACAGATGGAAGGACCGAGACCCTTCAGCGCGAGCCCCTGCGCGAGCCGACCCGGACGTCCGTCGCGCGTCCGCCAGGCTCCTTCGAGTCACGGAGGCGAGACCGCGACCGCGAGCCGACCGCGCGCGGAAAACACCCGCCGCCGCGGTGTGTGCGCCGCGTGCCGAGAACTGCGAAGCGCGTCGGTACCCCTCGCGCTCGTCAGGTCGCGTTTTCCTCGGAATCCGCGAAGTGACTGCCCACAGGCATTCCAACCAGACTATTTGCCCATACAAGTAAGTAGCTAATGTGAGCCTATGAGCCAGAAGGAGCTCGAGCCACTCCAGAAGAGCAAGGCGTGTTCCGCTCCCACGCCCAGTAGTGCACGCGCGTGCCGCGTGCGCTCTCACCCCCGGTCGCCATGGCGGACGACGACGACCGCGTGGAAATCACCACGTTCTCCCTTCCGGAGGCGGTACGTCCCCACCACTGAGTCGCCCCCCTGGTCTCGTCGCGCTCGGGGTGCCCGGAATCTCATCTCACCCGTCTCGCGCCTGTCGCGACGCGCGCCGTCTCACCTCCCCCGCCTCCCCCGCAGTACGTGTACGCCATCCCCCCCGCGGCGACGCACGCCGGCCACCGCGCGGACGGCTGGGACGTCGAGAAGTGGCTCAAGGCTGTGCGCGTCAAGGTCACCGCGAAGGGCGACCGCGGGCACATCCGACTGGAGGATGGTGAAACGGGCGAGCTCTTCGCGGCGTGCCCGTTGCCGCGCGACGCGCCGGCGAGCACGGCGGTTGAGCCCGTGCTGGACTCCTCGCGGTACTTCGTGCTGCGCGTGGAGGACGAGGCGACGCGCAGGCACGCGTTCCTGGGCCTGGGGTTCAGGCAGCGGGACGACGCGTCCGACTTCAAGCTCGCCGTGCAGGAGCACCAGCAGCGCGCCGACCGCGAAAAGGAAGCCGCCGCCGCGCGCGCGCGGTACGAGCGCGAGTTGGCGGAGAAGCGGAGCGCGCGGGAGGCGGCGGGGATCCAGGGGCCCGCGCGCCTGCACGACTTCTCGCTCAAGGGTACCATACGCGTCGCCGTGCCGGGGAGCGGGGGGAAGAAGAAGGCGGAAAAGGAAAAAGAAAAGGCGGAAAAGGCGGAGGGCGCGACGCCGGCGCGGACGGCGACGCTCTCGGCGCCGCCGCCGACGCTCGCGCCGCCTTCCACCGCCGTCGCGGCGCCCGCGCTCGCGGCGCCCGCGGCCGTGCCCGCGGCCGTGCCCGCGGCGCCGCCGCCGGAGGAGGGGTGGGCGAGCTTCGACGCGCCGAGCGACGAGGGGTGGGCGGACTTCCAGAGCTGACGGGAGCCGCGTCGAGTTCGGCGCCGCGCGCCGGGAAAGACAAACGCTCGCGCTTATATGCACAAGCGCGGTGTGTTTTTTTTGGCTCTCGCTTTGATAATAACAAAAACCGGTTTATAAATCTTGCCTGGAGACGGCTAGGCTAATAGGCTTGAGTGGCAGCGAACATTACGCAGCTGCCAGCATGGACAGGTGATACGTAATATACAGCGCTAATCAAGTGGGCTTATTAGGCCTTGGTCTTCTTCTCCTTGGCCTCGCCGATGTACTCGTCGAGGTCCCAGTCGGAGTCGGTGGTGAGGTCCTGGCCCTCGGCGAGCTTCGTCGCGCGAGCCTTCGCCTTCGCCTTGATCTCCTTGCGGGAGAGCTTCTTCTTGGGGCCCTTCACCTTGACGACGTTGCCGAGCGCGTCGACGACTTCGTCCGCGATGAGCTGCTCGACAGCCTCGCCCTTGCCGGTCTTCTTGCCGAGGCCCCACTTCTGGCCGGTGACGTACACCTTGCCGTCGCCGGGAACCTCCCACGTCTCCTCCTTGAGCGCGTCCGCGAACTCGCAGTTGTGCGTGATGAGCAGCACGCCGCCGTCAAACTCCTTGACGGCGCACGCGAGCGCGCCGAGCGCGTCGCGGTCCAGGTAGTTCGTGGGCTCGTCCATCACGACGATGTGCGGCTGCTGCCACATCGCGGAGCCGAGCACGAGCTTCACCTTCTGGCCGCCGGAGAGGCCCTTGATGCGGTTGTGCGTGCCAAACTCGGCGTCGAGGCCGAAGTCGATGAGGTGCTTCTCGACGTTCGCCTGCGTGAGCGGGCGCGCGTAGAGACCGGCGCGAGCCGCCTCGCGCTCGTCGACGCGGTTCATGTACTTCTCGAAACCGAACTTCAAGAGCTTCTCGCGCTCCATCCAGGTGGACGCGTCCATGGACAGGCCCTTCCACTGCACCTCGTACTCGTACTTGGACTTCTTCTGGCGGCGGGACAGAATCTTCTCCACGACGAGCTTGAGGATGGAGCCGTCCTCCTGCGGGACGGGGATCTTCTCCTTCATCAGGCGCTCCTCCTCCTCGGTGTACTGCGCGGTGACCTTGGTGAGGTTCTCCTTGTCCTCGCCCGTCTGGAAACGCCAGCGGATGTACTCGTTGGGGGTCTTCTCCAAGTGCTGCTCGACGTGGTGGAACGCGTGCTGCGCGACGTACGCGTAGCGCATGTTGGGGTGCTTCCACACCGTGCCGATGTCGGGCTCCGCCTCGCCGGTGAGCAGCTTGATGAAGGTGGACTTGCCCGCGCCGTTGGGCCCGAGGCACGCGACGCGCGACGACAGCGAGAGCTGGATCGAGGCGCCGGCGATGATCTGGCGGTCCGTGTTGGGGTAGGTGAAGTGGCAGTTGTTCGCCTTGACAATCGCCTTGTCCTTGTTCTTGACGCCCTCCAGGAAACCGGGCTTGGGGAAGATGAACTTGAGCTCGTCGTTGGACAGCTCGGTGTACTTCTTCGCCGCCGGGCACTGCTTGATGAACTCGGTGAGGTTGCCCTTGTACGTGACGAGCTTGCGCGTCTCGTAGTGGATGATGTGCGTGCACACGCGGTCCAGGAAGCCGGAGTCGTGCGACACGATCATCGACGAGACGGTGGTCTGCGAGCAGAGGTACTCCTCGAGCCACGCGACGTTCTTCACGTCGAGGTGGTTCGTGGGCTCGTCCAGGAGCAGAATGTCCGCCTTCATGAGGATGGCGCGCGCGAGCGCGAGCTTCATCTTCCAGCCGCCGGAAAGCGCGACGACGGGGCCCTTGATCATGCGCTCGGTGAACTGGAAGCTCAGGAGCGTCGCCTCGACGTCCGCGGCGGTGGTGCCGTGGCCCTTGATCACCTCGTCGTCCAGCACGAACTCGACGACGGTCATCTCGTGCTGGTCGCCCTGGATGTCGTGCTCGACGTACACCGTGCGCAGCTCGTCGGCGGGGGGGAACCCGTCAACCTGGCCGTTGTTGATCGCCTTCATGAGCGTGGACTTGCCGCAGCCGTTGGGGCCGCACAAGCCGTAGCGCTTGCCCTTCTTCATGTGCAGGGTGGCGTTGTTGAGCAGGATGAGCGCGCCGTACGCGAGCGAAAAGTCGCACTTGCACAGGTCCTCGCCCTCCTCGTCCTCCACGATGAACACCTTCTTAGACGCCTCGTACTCGGCGTGCGCCTTCTCGACGAGCGTCTTGGTGGCCGCCTCGGCGCCGTCGAAGAAGAGCGCGAGGTAGGGGGTGGCGCAGGACTTCTTCCACGTCTCGAAGTCGAAGTTCTTGGCGAGCAGCGCGTTGGTGGAGAGCTTGCAGATGTACTCGAAGTAGGGCTGCACCTCGGCGGAGGCGACGAACGCGGTGACGTCGTCGGCGGAGGCGCCGGAGATCTCCGACATCATCGACGTCATCTGCGCGCGCACGGTGGACTCGTCCGCGCGCTTGGACTCGGCGTTCTCGTCGATGACGGCGTCCGAGGACTCGCCGGCGGCGATGAGCAGGGTCTTGTACGCGCGCGTGCACACCTGGCGGCACTCGGGGTCGGCAACCTCGTCCATCGCGCGCTTGAGCAGGGGGAGCAGCTTGGGCAGGAACGGCGCGGCGTCCATGGGGTCCTCGACGAGCTTGCACATGTTGTCGATGATGACCGCGGACTTGCGCTTGATGGCGGTGATCTGCTGGAAGAACAGGCCGCGCTGCAGCAGGGGGCCCATGATGGAGAGCGTGGGCGCCTCCACCTGCTGCACGAACGTCGTCGCCGCGAGCTTGTGCACGCACTCGGGAACCTCGTCAACCTTGTGGATGCACTCGATGAGCGTGGGGATGAAGGGGTCGATGTCGATGTTGCCGACGCACGTGCCCACCTTGGCCATGGTCTCGGTGGACTTCTCCTTCACCTCGTCGCGCATGTCCACCATCACCTGCGCGAGCTCGGGGATGATCTCGGGGAGGCACGCCGCCACCGCCTTGGGGTTGCGCTCGACGAAGCTGTCGATGAGCTCGAGCGCGCGCATCTTGGACTGCCAGAACTGGGAGTTGAAGCCGGTGAAGATGGGGCCGAGGCACGCGCGAACGGCAAACTCGGAGAGCTTCGCGGGGAACGCCTTGCACGCGACGTCCGCCGCCTCGCGCACGTTCTTGGACTTGTTGTCGCCCGCGAGCGTGATGGCGATCTCGAGGAGGTCGATCAGCATCGGCTCCTCGGCGTGGCCGGCGGCGCCGACGAGCTCGGTGATCTTCTCGGCGGCGGCCTTGCGCGCGTCCTCATCCTTCTTCTTCAGGGAGTCCTCCTTGATGGAGTCGATGATCGCCTGGGTGATCTTGGACGCAGCCGGAGCTTTGCACTTCGGGGGAGCCATGATAGCTGCGACGGGACGGAATCGAGGGAGGCGAGGACGCGTCGTCAGCGTTTAGGGTCTCATTCTTCGAGCGAGCGAGCGAGCGAAAACAAACCGCCGGAAACCGACGGGAGCGCGACGACGCTGGACCGGTAAACCGGCGTTCGTTTTGGACCGCCGAACCAACAAAGCTCGAAAGCTCAGACAGACGAGACTTTTAAGATGCGGGGGGACGCGCGTGACGCGGCGCGGAGGCCCGTCTCGGGCCACCGCCACCGCGCGCGCGCGCGCTCGTTTCCAGAAAGGGGACGACGGGACGTGCGCGCGCGCGGTGGCGGCCCGAACCTCGCCTCCGCGCGTCCGCCGCGGCGGTGCTCGCGCGCGTCGACGACATTCGCGTTGTCTTCTCCGCCGTCGAGCCGCCACCGGCGTGACGCGCTTCCGGAAGCGCGCGCGCTCGCGGTCACGCGGCGCGGTTCCGAGCCAACACGCGGTGCGGGTCGATGCGAACGTCACGAATGAGGCGTTGGCTCTCCCCGAACCGCGCGTTCCGCCCCGGACCGCGCCGTCGCGGCGCCGAGCGCGGCGCGTCCACGAGCCGGCATCGCGTTTGGCGGCTGGTCGCGGATGCTGAATCTCGACACCGCTCCGGCGGAACGCGCGCCGCGGCCGACGCGGCGTCCGAAAAACCTCTCGCGCGCGCTCGCGGGGTGTCGACGTACCAGTCGGTGACAACAGCGGGGAGCTGTGTGTCGGGGGAAGGTGTAGGGTGCGGGAAAGTGATCCTCCGGCGAACTCGCCGTGACGCTTTATCGTTTTCGCGAGTAACGTTTTAAGGGCCACAGCCGCCGTAGGAACGCGCGCGAGTTTTCGGAGATGTGTTCTCCGCCTCCCGTGTATTTTTCGGAATCTCCGGGTGGAAAACAAGGGCGGTTTTCCCATGCATTATTCAGTTTGGAAATCGTGCGCATGCAGTTCACGAGTGACGAACCCAAAAGTTCTCAGATCATCAAACCGCCGAAAAAATTCCTACGGTCCGCGTTGGAGAAAAAAAATATACCAGCCCGCAAACGACGAGTCATCACGCACTTGCCGAACCGACGCCGGGCGGGCGCGAGCGCCGAGCGCGAACCGCGAAGCCCGAAGCGCGAACTCGAAAAAAAAAATATCGCCGCAGGCGAACCGAAACGAGATGACGTCGCGCGTGGCACACAGACCGCCGCGCGCTTGACTGCCGCACGTACGCGTCCCCGGCGTTCGCACGGCGTCGTCGTAGCGCACGCGCGCGAGCCCGAGCGCGCACTCGATCACCGCCGCTTTAGGCGCGCGACCCGGGCCACCGCGCCACCATGTTCTCCGTCGCGCGTCGCGCCGCGGGGCGCTCGTTGGGGTTCGCGCGGTCGGCGATGGAGCCGCGCGTGGTGACCACCTCGGCGACGCAGGGCGCCGCGGCGGCGGCGGCCGCGCCCGCGATGAAGCCCGCGAACATGCAGGAGTTCCAGATCTACCGCTGGGACCCCGACACGGGGGGCAAACCCAGGTACCAGACGTACCAGGTACGAGTTGTTGAATGCGCACCTCGTCGTCGCGGATCCCACGGGACGCGTCGCCCGACGGCTTTTCGAAGCGAAGCGCGATTCGCGATTCGTTCGGCGCCGAAGACCACGCGCGCTGACCCGGACGAAACCCCTTCCCCGCACGCCCCCGAACGCGACGTGTGACGCAGGTGGACACGAACGCTTGCGGCCCCATGATGCTGGACGCGCTGTTCAAGATCAAGGACGAGCAGGATAACTCGCTGTCGTTCCGCCGATCGTGCCGCGAGGGCATCTGCGGGTCGTGCGCGATGAACATCAACGGCGTGAACACGCTGGCGTGCCTGTCCAAGATCGAGAAGACCTCCTCGAGCGCGCAGAAGCTCGCGCCGCTGCCGCACATGTTCGTCGTGCGCGACCTCGTCGTGGACATGGCGAACTTCTACGCGCAGTACAAGTCCATCGAGCCGTACCTGCAGGTGAAGGACGGCGAGCTCAAGAAGGGTGTGGAGAATTACCAAAACAAGGAAAACCGAGCCAAGCTGGACGGGCTGTACGAGTGCATCCTGTGCGCGTGCTGCTCCACGTCGTGCCCTTCGTACTGGTGGAACTCCGACCAGTACCTCGGGCCCGCGGTGCTCATGCAGGCGTACCGCTGGATCATCGACTCGCGCGACGAGTTCACGGATGAGCGCCTGGAGAAGGTGAACGACGCGATGAAGCTGTACCGGTGCCACACCATCATGAACTGCAGCAAGGTGTGCCCCAAGGGCCTGAACCCGGCGAAGGCCATCGCCAAGGTCAAGAGCATGGTGCACTGATGACACAGGGAGAAGCGCTTCTCCCGGACGCGAAACATAGACGCGCGACGTCGTAACGCTCATTTCCATTTTACGTATCATACATCTCTCTCTCGTCGAACTCGACGGCGCCTCGAAGACGTTCGTTCATCCGTCTCTCTCTCTGTCGTACGACACACCCGCGCGTGGTCCTCTCGCCGTGGGTGCGTCACGTACCAGTACGATACGTACGTACGACACGCTCGGAGCGCGCGTTCCATCTTCGCGACTACTTCTTCCCGAAGAAGTCGCTGTCTCTTTCCTGCATCTCCGACGCGGCGTCCGCGCCGCCCTTGAGCCCGAACGTCACGCCCGCCAGGACGGCGCCCCCGATCGCGACGGCGCTCCCGATGAGCGCGAAAGGAGGCGCATCCACCTGGCCGCACGTGCCGTTCACCCCGCACCCATTCACGAGGTCGTTGGCGTCCGCCGCGAGCTCGAAGACGGACGGGGGGAGCGAGGCGGTGACCGCCGCGGCGACCTGGTCCAAGCCGGAGGCCATGGCCGCGGCGGGGGCGCCGCGACCGCGCGACGCGGGGACGCAGGGGAGAGACGCCGCGCGCAGGCGGCGCGCGCCGCGCGCAGGCGCGGAGACGCCGCGGCACACGCCTCGCGTGGAGACTAGGGAGAGGGACATGGCAGTCGGGGGTCGGTGCGGAGACCAAGGGGAAGGGCGTGGCGTGCCGGGACCACTGTGTGTCCTCGTCAGCGTTTATCCAGGATTGAAGCGTTTGCGTTTGCACTCACGGCGCGAGTCAGGGGCCGGAGTGCGTCCAGATGCGCCGTTTCGGGTCGGGCAAAAAATAATCATGCGACGACGACCATCGCCAGAGCGTTTCTCAGATCCGTGAGCGCGCGCGACGCCCCTCACCTCGACTCCGAGCGCGGCGCGTATCGTCCGCGCGGCGCACGGCTCGGACGTCTGACACGCCTCGCCGAGATCCTACTGCCCCGGCGGCGACACTGTCGTCCCCGCCCGCGCGGACCGACGGGGAAGCCGGTCAAATCGTCCCGCGACTGTTGGTTGCCGTCGCGTCGCGCGAGACGACCGCGACGACCCGACAGACGAGGGCATGTTCGACGCTCCGCTCGGCTCGAGCGGCGGCACGGCGTTCGCCTCCGCGCGCGACCGCATGGGCTGTCGCGTCGCGCACGCCGAGGCTGGCACCTCGGCTGCGGGGATGCCCTCCGCGGTCGCGAGCGATCCCGAGCGCGCGCGGAGGGACGAGCGCTCCAAAAAGAAAAAAATCGGTAAGGAAAACGTCCCTCGCCGCGTCTCGTTCCCGCCCTCCGGCGTCGACGACGTCTGGTTCCGACCGAACACCGCCGAGCCGTCGCCGCGTGCGGTCGACACGAACGTCGCGTCGCGAACTTCTCCCGAACGACGATTTCCCGATCCGCGCGCCGCGCCGGGGACGTCGTATCTCGGCACTCGCTCGCTCGACATGTCCGAGTTTTCGGTGGGCCGCGTGGTGGGCAGCGGCACCTTCGGGCGCGTCGCCGTCGCGTTGCACAGGCGGACGGGCACGCCCGTGGCGATCAAGACCATGAGCAAGAGTGAGATCCTCCGGGCCAGTCAGGCGGAGCACGTTCTGGCGGAGCACGCCGTGCTGGAGACGGTCTGCGGCGACGCGCGCGACGCGAGTCTCGCGGGCGATCGCGTCGCGACGTGCGCCGACGCGACGTTCGAAGACTCGCTCGACGCGAGCGGCGACTTTTTGAGCGAAGCCGCGCACCCTTTCCTGGTGAAGTTCCTGGGCTCCGCGCAGGACGCGCGGCACGTGCGTTTCGTGCTGGAGTACGTCCCCGGCGGCGAGCTGTTCTCGCACCTGCGGCGCCTGGGCCGCTTCTCCGAGCCCGTCGCGCGCTTCTACGCCGCGGAGGTGGTGCTGGCGCTGGAGTACCTGCACGACCGCCAGATCGCGTTCCGCGACTTGAAACCCGAAAACGTGCTCCTGGACGCGCGCGGGCACGTGAAGCTCACGGACTTCGGGTTCGCCAAGGCGCTTCCCGCGCGTTTCACGCGAACGGACGACTCGGAGAGCGACACCGACGCGGTGTCTGACGCGTCCCGCCGCGCGCGGCGGGCGCCTTACGAGTTGGAACGCACGTACACGCTCTGCGGGACGCCCGAGTACCTGGCGCCCGAGACCGTGACGGGCGAGGGGCACGGTTTGGAGGTGGACTGGTGGGCGCTGGGCGTGCTGGTGTTCGAGATGCTCGCGGGGTACCCGCCGTTCCACGCTCGCGAAAACGAAAACGAAAACGAAAACGCGCGGGACGAAAACGTCGGCGGCGCGAGCGGAGACCGAAACGCGTTTCGTTCGCGTTCGGCGAGTCTCTCGCCGACGTCGACGCGCGACGACTCCGACTCGGCGGCGTCGGCGACGTTCAC
>Ga0181561_10006174_pt1 | contig 10145 bp, 6 predicted proteins | sample 011ome_19_FD_133760 | JGI IMG/M metagenome (GOLD analysis project Ga0181561, IMG submission 133760) | Coastal salt marsh microbial communities from the Groves Creek Marsh, Skidaway Island, Georgia - 011510BT metaG (megahit assembly) | ecosystem: Environmental > Aquatic > Marine > Intertidal zone...
CGATCGAGCTCGTCTCCGCCGCCGATCAGGAACGACGCCAGGTTACTCGTGCTCCCCATGTTGAACATCGATCCGAGCAAGCCTCCGGAATCCGTGCGTTTGTGCCGAACGTCCCCCGCCGGGGACGTGGACCCCGACCCGCTCGTGCTCGCGGCGTGCTCGTCCACGACGAGCTCCACGACCGCCACCTGCCCGCTGGTGTCGAAGGGAAGCGCGCGCTCGGCTTCCAGCAATCGCGCGAAGACGTCCTCCGCGCGTTCCTCCGATTCCCACTCCACCCGCGCCTCGTGCGTCTCCAGACGGGGGGGCACGCCGTCGGACGCGGCGACGTACCCCTCGAAACCGACCACCAGCGCGAAGGTGTCGGGCTGACGCCCCATGCGGAAGAACGACGACATGCTGCCGCGCGCCGCCGCGGCTGACACCCAGTCTGTGTGTGCTGCGTCTCGGAAGAGGCCGCGGCCTAAGGTACAATTCGGCACCGCGGCGAAACTCGAGTCAGACTGCAATTTTCGGGGCCGGAGGCAGCCAGGCTTCAAAAGAACCGCCTCTCGAGCCGTTCGCGCCAGAGTCGCTCGCCTCGGGGCGCGATGACGGACTACCACGCGGAGGGCGTTAAGCTCCTGGCGTACGTTCCGGCGCGTTCTCTCCCTTCCGCTCTCACGAAGTCGCCTCTCGCGACCGCGGCGCCTCCGACGACGACCGCGAGCCAGATCTTCTCGCTCCGCTCGATGACTCCACGAAGCTAGGCACACCTCCGACGAACCGTCGCGTGGGCCGTTCGTTCGACTCGCGGAGTGTTCGCACGAGGGCGCGCGCGCGCCGGAAACGACACGCTCGACCGACTCGCTCGACTGACACTCGCGTCACGCGTCCCGTGAACGACCCGACCGCCTCTCCGCCCCCGTCCCGCGCTCTCGCCTCCCCCGTCCCCTCCCCCGTCCCCTCCCAGGCTGAGCGATCAGCCGGGGCCGGGCGAGTTGTACGAGGACGTGTCGCCCATCTTCCGCGTTCCCGGCGGCGGTACGTTCTTCATCGGGAACATCCGCGCGGCGGCGTCGCTGGAGACGCTCCGGGAACACAACATCACGCACATCATCAACGCGCAGGACGTGGACTCGGAGAACTTCCACGAACACACGAACGGCGGCGAATTCGCCTACCTCCGGTTCCCCATCGCGCACTGGTGGCGCGCGCCGGACGTCGCCGTCTCCGCGGGCGTGCGCGCCTTTTACGCGCCGCTGTTTTCGTTCGCGGAGCGCGCGTTGCAGCGCGGGGAGAACGTGATGGTGCACTGCCTGGCGGGCGCGCACAGGGCGGGCACGAGCGGTATCTCGCTGGTGATGTACTTCATGAACCTCTCGGCGCCGCAGGCGGTGGGCTACGTGCGCGAGCGGCGCCCCATCGTCGACCCCATCGGCAGCTTCCCCGATCTGCTTAAGAGGTTGGAGAAGGCGCTGCGCGAGAAGAAGGCGTGATGAGAAGTTCGTTCACGCGATCGTCGTATCATCGGTGGTATCGGGCGTGCGGCGGTCGCGTGCCACGTCGCGATACGACGTGTGGTGTGTTGGAGCGAGACGATTCGAGCGCGTAGGCGGAGAAACCTTTTTTAAGTCGCGCGCGGCGAGAAGAACGAGAAAATTTTTCTCATCACGACAATGTTCACCAATGTTCCCGCGACTCGGCTCGAGTCGCGTTCGCGCTCCGCGATGTCATCGCGGAGTAACGACTACCGGAGAGCGTTTTTCGCCCTCGTCTCGATCACTTCTCTGCTCGTTCACCCCCTCGCGTCCCCTCGGTCACGCGACGGCGACGTTGTCCAGCTCGGCGCGGCTCCGCTTGAGCGCCTCCTCGTCGATGACGTCGACGCTCTCCACCCACCCGGCGCTCTGCAGCGCGGCGTACGTCGCAACCTTGGCGGCGTCCTGGATGATGGCCCAGAACATGACGTACAGCCAGCAGTACCCCGCGAGCGACCACTCGATGCCCTTCATCCCGTTCCCGAACGGCCAGTACACGGAGAGCCACGTGGACGCCGCGGTGGCGACGACGAAGGCGCCGACGAGCACCGCCGACGGCGCGCGCGTCCAGAGCCACCCTTTGGTGCGCGAGTTGAACACCGAGAAGTAGTCGCTCAGGGAAATCTTGAGGTACATCAGGCACTGGATCTCGCCGTAAGTGAGCTGCGGCAGCCCCATCTGCGCCCACTGGCTGTTCGGATCGCTGGAGGAGAGCGCGTACGACAGCAGCACGAGGCTCGACGCGAGCGCGGTGAGGCCGATAGAGGAGGAGACGATGTATAGGATGTTCAGATCCCACTTCTCCGGAAGCTGCGAGGCGTGTACGTTGTCGTACGCCACGGAGATGATCGTGCCGTCGTTCAGGATGGTGATCGTCACGAGCGCGATGACCGGGATGTAGAAGTACGAGGGCCAGTCCTCGTTGTACTCGTTGGGGTGGTAGAAGATGCAGGACATGAAGAAGAAGAACAGCAGCTGCTCCGTGCACGCGATGCGGTAAATCACGAAGTTCTTCATGCGCTGGAAAATCTTGCGGCTCGTCACGATGGCGGTGACGATCGTGGACAGGCCCGGCTCCGTGAGCACGATGTCCGCCGCCGCCTGCGCGGCGTTGGTCGCGCCCTGCACGGCGATGCCGACGTCCGCGCGCTTCAGCGCGGGCGCGTCGTTCACGCCGTCGCCGGTCATGCCCGTCAGGAACCCCTGCTGGCGCAGCGCCTCGACGATGAGGTACTTGTGCTCCGGGAATACCTGCGCGAACCCGTCGGCGCCGCGGCAAAGCTCGCCATAGTCGCGCCCCAGCGTGGTGGCGCACTCCAGGTCCTCCGCCTTCATCAGCGGGAGCTTCTCCTGCCCGAGCACGTTCGTGCCCATGCCCAGCACGCGGCAGGTCTCCACCGCGATCGCGCGGTGGTCGCCGGTGATCATCTTCACCGACACCCCGAAGTCGTTGGCGCAGTCGATGGTGTGCTTGGTGTCCGGCCGCGGCGGGTCGAGGAAGGTGAGGATCCCGAGGAACTCCCACTGCCCATTCTCGCTGCCCTTCGTGCGCGCCACCGCGAGCGAGCGGATGCCCCTGTGCGCCAGCTCCAGCACCTTGCCTTCCACGTCCGCGCGGATCTTCTCCTTGTTCGCGCACATCTCGAGGATCACGTGCGGCGCCCCCTTGGAAACCTTCATGCCGGCGCCGCCCTTCTTCAGGCGCACCGAGCTCTCCGTGCGCTTCACCGAGGGGTCGAAGGGCATGTAGTCCGTCTGCTCGTACTCGTCCAGCTCCGCGATGTTCACCGCGTTGAGCACCAGCGTGTCCAGCGCGTCTTTCGGGGGCTCCCACCACTTCGCCGCGAGCGCCGCCATCTTCAGAACCTCGGCGCGGTCCACCCCCGGCGTGAACGTCGGCAAATCCTGCTGCAGCATCATCTTGTTCAGCGTGAGCGTGCCCGTCTTGTCCGAGCACAGGATGGTCATGCCCGCGAGCTCCTCGACGGAGGACAGGCGCGCGACGATCGCCTTCTCCGCGGCGAGCTCATGGCACCCCAGCGCGAGCGTGGTGGTGCACACCACGCGCAGCGCGATGGGGATGGACGCCACCAGCAGCACCACGTTGAACGCGAGCACCTCCCAAAAGTCGACGCCGATGGTGAGCAGGTAGAAAAACACAACCGCGCAGATGAGCACGCCCGACGCGACGAGCAGGATCATGATTTCCCGCAGCACCTTCTCGAAGTGCCCGAGCTCGTCCACGCCCTGCACGAGGTCCGCGGTCTTGCCGAAGAACGTCTGCGAGCCCGTCGCCGACACCGTGGCTTCGATCTCGCCGCGCGTCACCGTGCTGCCCATCTTGGCATCCGACCCCGGGAACATCGTCACCGGCAGCGACTCGCCCGTGAGCGCGGCTTGGTCCACCTGGATGGGCTTGCCCTCGCGCAGGATGCAGTCCGCGGGGATGGCGCCGCCCGCGCCGAGGCACACCACGTCTCCCGGCACCAAGGTGGTGGCGTCAATGTTGTACACCTTGTTCCCGCGCTTCACCGTGGCCTCGGGCTTGAGCGACTCGCGCAGCGCGGCGATGGAGTCGCCCGCCTTGAGCTCCTCCAGGAAGCCCACCAGCACGTTGAGCAGCTGCAGCACCACCAGCACGGCGACGTCGATCCAGCCGTCCATGGAGTCGTGCAGGTACGCCTCCAGCGACTCGATGGCGATGGCCATCCAGATCATCATCGGCATCGGCTGCACGAACTCCAGAAACAGCTTCCACCAGATGTTCGTCTCCTTCTCGCGCAACTTGTTGGGGCCGAAGCGCTCCAAACGAATCGCCGCCTCCGCCTCGCTCAAACCCTCCTCCGGCGTGTTCAGGAGCTCGGACTTGGGGACGCCGAGGTAGTAGTTCGGGTCATCCTCGTGGTCCGAGGTGGCGCCGTAATCCGAGGCGTCCTTGTTCGCCAGCAAAGGCGCGGCGCTGCGAGAAGACAAGCGTCGCGGGGAGGAGGGTGGATTCGTTCGCGGAGGATGAAGAAAAATTACGTCACGACGAGAGGCACGTTGATGAGGGGACGGGAGGGTGGGAGGGTCGTCAGGGCCGAGCGGGAGGAAGCGACTCCATCGGGTTTCCGAGGAACGACACGTCCGCGTGAAGCGTGTTACGATGTGGGACGCGGCGCGCGGGGAGAGGGGCAGCGCGCGCGCTCGAGGCGCCGCCGCCCGACCCACCCGCGCGTGGGTGTTCGCGTTTTCTCGTACGCGACCGACGGAGACGCGAAAAACTGCGTCGTCCCTTCGATCGTCGGGAAGGCCTCGGAGCCGGAGACGCGCGTCGAGGGAGAGACGCACCCTTCGTCGCCCATGCGCCCGGCACCCATGGTTCACGCGAGCCTGTTTCCGGCGCGGCGGCGTGTCGGAGAGCGCGCGCGACTGCGAACGGTCACCGACGGTTCGCCCTGTCGATCAACACGCACTCGCGAGAACGTCTCGGCGAGTTCTCGGCTCCCGAGAAGCGTGTGCGCGCGCGCTGTCGCGACGACTGGAGATCACCTGGCGTGACGACCGCGCGGTCGATGCGACGGCGTTCACGAGGACGAGTTGGACGATACGCGCCCGGTGCAACGCGGCCTAGTGCGCGCGTGCGTGTGACCCATCCGACCCCGCCTCTCGGGTGTTCATCATCACTCCGCGGTCTATCGTGTATTTTTCATACTCCAGTAACACCCCCCAACGTTTTTTCCCGACTCAAAAAGTGGGGAGTGAATTTCTCGAGTCAAGCGCCCGAAACAACAGAACAATTTGTCGAACACGACGCCGATCTGGCGCACGCGAATTTTTGGCGAAAACGGCCTGTTCGGCGCTGCAAAATCGACCGCGCGGGTGCCTCCCAGAGACGCCCACGTATCCTTCCCGCATGTGGCGCGCGCGCTGCGTCCGGTAGCGCAGGGGGCGGGCGAGCGGTGTCTTGATCACCGCCTGAGGAAAGACGCCCTCGAACCTATCCTTCGCGCGACGAAGACCGAGGTGGTGGGCGAACGCGAAGGGGCGTTTTCTCGGGATGCCTCCTCTCCGGGACGCGCACGCGTTCGAGATCTCCCCCGGGGTTCGCATGCCCCGGCTCGGGCTCGGCACGTTCAAGGTCCGCGGTGAGGACGCGACGCGCGCGACCCTCGCGGCGCTGCGGGCGGGCTGCCGCCACGTCGACACCGCGTCGTGCTACCGCAACGAGGAGGCTATCAGGGACGCGGTCGAGTTGTGGAAGGAAGAGAGTACTCAAGACGACGGCGCCGACGCCGACGACGCCGCGGTGTTCTTGACGAGCAAGCTGGCACCGAGCGAGATGGGCGACCCGGCGAGGACGCGCGAGGCGCTTCTCGGCGTGCTCGTGCGGCTCGGCCGAGGACAGACGCGCGAAGTTAAGGAGGAAGACTTTGCGGGGTTTCGTATTAACAAGAGGTCTCAACCTCTCGACCTCGCGTTGGTCCACTGGCCCGCTAAAGCAGGCGCCGCGCCGGACGACGCGTCGCACTTCGTCGCGCGCAGAGACGCGTGGCGGGTTCTGGAGCGCGCGAGGGACGCCGGTTCGGTCCGCGCGATCGGCGTGAGCAACTACACGCGCGCGCACTTGGAGGAGATGCGTTTTTACGCCGAGAAACACCTCCCCTGCGTGAACCAGGTGGAGCTCCACCCGCGGTGCCAGCAAAAAGAGCTCCGCGCGGCGTGCGCCGAGTTACGCGTCGGCGTCGTGGCGTATTCGCCGCTCGGGTGCGGGGCGCTGCTGGAAGACCCGCGCGTCGTGCGGTGCGCGGCACAGCTCGCCGCGGAACTCCAAAGCGGGGTCCCGAACCCGGTGACTCCCGCGCAGGCGCTTCTCGCGTGGTCGCTGCGGCAGGACGGCGTGGTCGCGGCGGTGTGTAAGTCTTCGGACCCGGCGCGCGCGGCGGCGAACGTCGGGGCGGGGGGGGTCGCGTTCGCGCTGCGTCTCGCCGAGCTGAGCGACGCCGCGTTCCGAGAGCTGGACGAGATGGACGACGGGACGCACTTCTGCTGGGACCCGAGCGTGGTGAGATGATACGATCATAAACACGTTTAGCGATAGGAGTCTGAGGTTGGAACGCGCGGCCAAACTTCTTTTCATGAACCTTACGACGTACCGCGCGCGCGAAAACATTTTCCGAGCGCCGTGAAAAAACGCAGAGTCGCCGTGGGCTGTGACGAAGAACCTCCGAACCTCGGACGGAACGACCGACTTGTCCGCGCCTCGCCCCGTCGTTTGAGCCTCGAACTTTCTGGGACGCTCGGCGGCTCGGTCGGTGGCTCGCCGCCGGCGTCGGGCCTCGTCGCGGGCGGAAGCGCCGAGTTTGAGGCGTGGCGGCGAGTCTCAAGCGAGTCTCGCGCGCGCTCGCCTCACTCCCACCCGCACCTCCCGCGGAGGCGGACGAGCGCGCTCTCCCCGCATAACCTTCCCGCCGCGTCGAGGCGCGAGCATGGCCGCGGCGACCGCGCCCGCCGCGGGCCCGCCGCCCGCGAGCGTCGGCGCGGCCGCCACGCCGCGGGACCACGCCGTCCTCTCAGTCCTTCCCGGCGAGGGCGTGCCCGACGACGCCGACGCCCCCCGCGAGCGCACGGGTATCAAGATATCCCTCGACGGCGTCGGCGCGGTGATCACCGCGCGTCGCGGCGCGAGCAGGCGCGCCGCGGCTACGGGCTCCCCGCGCGCGCCCGAAGAGGGCGCCGCAGACGACAAGCACGTCAAGATCCTGCTGCAGGACGTACGTCGGACACGCGGCGTCTTCTCGCTTTTTTTTTCTCGCTTTTTTCTCTCATCAACCCTCGTCGTTCAGCCTGACTGAACGCGCCTCCCCGCGCTTTTCCTTCGCCGTCCCAGGTGACGGGCGCGATTCACCCCGGCGACATGTGCGCGGTGATGGGCCCGAGCGGCGCCGGCAAGACCACGCTGCTGGATATCGTGAGCCGCCGCAAGACGGAGGGCAAGGTGTTGGGCCAGGCGCGTTTCGACGGCGCCGTGCCCAGCACGAGCCTCGTCAAGAAAGACACCGCGTACATCCAACAGCAGGATTGCTTCTTCGGGGGCGCGACGGTTCGCGAGACGATCATGTTCGCGGCGATGGCCAAGCTCCCCAAGCTCTCGAAGCGCGACCGCGTGAGCGGCGTCTCCGTGTGCTGTTCCGACTCCGAGGACGTCGCGGAGAAACGCGCGCGCGTCTCCGACGTCATCACGCAGCTCAACCTGGACCGCTGCGCCGACACGTACGTCGGCAACCGCCTCATCCGCGGCGTCTCGGGCGGCGAGATGAAGCGGTGCGCGGTGGCGTGCGCGCTGCTGTGCTCACCGAAGTGCATGTTCCTGGACGAGCCCACGAGCGGTCTGGACAGCGCGATGGCGGGTGAGGTGATCGCTAACTTGCGGAACCTGCGCGACCAGACGGGGTGCACGTTCGTGATCAGCATCCATCAGCCCTCGCCTACGGTTTTCGCGGCGTTCGACCGGCTGGTGGTGCTCAACTACGGCCGCGTCGCGTACTTCGGCCCCGGCGGCCCGGACGCGCCGCTGGCGTTCTTCGCGAAGCAGGGGTTCCCGTACCAGCCCGGGTACAACGTCGCGGAGTACCTCATCGACACGCTCAACCGGCACAGCACCGCGGTCGGCGGCGAGCACGACTTCGAGGCGTTCTACGCGAACAGCCGCCTCGCCGCGGAAAACGAAGCCGACGTCGCGGCTGACGTTTCGACGACGCGTTTCGACGACGCGCGCGGACGGATTCCGGGTGACGCCGAGACGAACGCCGACGCGCCGAGGGAAGCCGTGAACGGGCGAAAGCGCGTTGTTTGCGCTTCGTCGGGCTCGAGCAAGTACGCCAACGGTGCGCTCCGCGAGCTGTTCGTGCTGATGCGGTACAAAGGCGCGTCGCGCGTCAAGCACCCGCTGTTCGTGTCCACGCGTTTCTTCCTGTACGTGCTGCTCGCCGGTTTGCTCTCGAGCTTCTTCTACGGCCAGGACCGAACCTTGGTCGGCATCTTCAACTCCGTCGGCATCCTGTTCATCGCCGTGATCCTGCCTTGCTTCATGGCGCAAGTGTTCGTGGAGGAGATGAAGTTCGACCGCGAGGTGTACACGCGCGAGTTCAACGACGCGTACTACCGAGCAGGCACGTACGTCGCGCACCGGGTGCTGGTGGAGATGCCCGCCGTCGTCGCCGCGGCGGCGGCGTTCTGCGGCGTGCTGTACTGGAGCGTCGGCTTCCACGACGACGCGGGGACGTTCGGGTTTTTCTTCCTGGCGTGCGTCGTGAACTTCTGCACCGCCATGCTGATCGGGTTCTCCATCGCGGCCTCGATCCGCGGCGAGGTCGGGCCGGCGGTCATCCTGCCGGTCTTCACCACGCTCAACATGCTCGTCGGCGGGTTCTTCATCCGCCGCGTCTCCATCCACGCGCTCTGGATCTGGCTGTACTGGATCTCGTTCATCCAGTGGACCTGGTCCGCGCTCATGACCAACGAGTTTAAAGGAAAAGAGTTCTACGACCACTGCGGCGGCGACATCGCGAGTGGCGGCGCCGCCGGCATCGCCGACCTCGTCGGCGAGCTGCCGCTGACGCCCGATCAGACGCGCGGGTTGGAGTTGTACGCCTCGTCGCGCGCCGATCGCCCGTGCGAACCCGTGCTCGGCGACACCGTGCTCGCGTCGTTCGACCTACACGCGCGCGACAAGTGGCGATCGCTCGCGTACGCGGCGTGCTCGGCGCCCGCGTTTCTGCTCACCTTCTACCTCGGCGTGCGCTTCGTGAAGCACGAACGCAGGTGACTCCCGAAGGAACGGGAGGTATCGAAGAGAGCGTCTCTCCGAGAGCGTCTCGAGAGAGCGTCTCGAGAGAGCGTCTCGAGAGAGCGTCTCGAGACGCGCGGGCGCGCGGCGACGACGCGAAAAGTCGCTACGGGTCACACGACACGCCTAGCTATGCATACTCTTTCGTAGACTACAGAGAGTATGAATACTACCTCAGCCTCAGCCTCGAAAAGACGACGAAGCGCGGCCTTACTTGCGCGGGCAGTCCTTGCACGCCTTGGCCACCGGGCGCTCGGGGTGCACGCACTTCGCCTTGGCCATCTCCACGACGGCGCCGTCCGCCTCCTTGGAGGCGTCGCACGCGAGCGGGCACTTGAAGTCCTCCGCCTTGACGGAGGTCTCCTTGGCGGCCGCGCGGCACGCGGTCGAGCGCTTGGGCTGGAGGGTCGGGGTTTCGTGGGTGATGGGGAAGAGCAGGCGGCGGTCAGACGTGCGCGCGCGCGCGAACAGCCGCGCGACGCGTCGAGCCACGAGTCGATAAAGCCGATCTTCGGGGCGCGCGAGGGACGGGCCGGGGACCGAGGACGCACCTGCGCGACGCAGACGCGGACGGGCGCGCGGACGGCGAAGAAAGCGGCGGTGGCGGACATGGTCGGGAAGGTGTGACTGTGCGTTGTGGAGTGTGAGCCGCCTCGGCCCCGACGAAGGCTTTCGAAGCGCTCGCGCCGCTGCGGAAAAGCGACGCGGCGCTCCGTCGAGAAACGAACGACAGCCAGTGAATTTGCGCGCGAAGCGCGAGGGTCGTGTCCCGCACACGCGGGTGACAGAAAAGGAAC
>Ga0181561_10006177_pt1 | contig 10141 bp, 8 predicted proteins | sample 011ome_19_FD_133760 | JGI IMG/M metagenome (GOLD analysis project Ga0181561, IMG submission 133760) | Coastal salt marsh microbial communities from the Groves Creek Marsh, Skidaway Island, Georgia - 011510BT metaG (megahit assembly) | ecosystem: Environmental > Aquatic > Marine > Intertidal zone...
ATCGCCCGCGCTGTCACGGGCCTTATCCGCTGACGCCCCAACGCGTTTGCCGCCAGAGCCGATCTCAAGGCTTGGTGCAAACCTGTACCTACGCTGGCAGGAAAGGCGTGCATCCGGCGAACTTTAGCCTGAGGTATTTTGTTAGACAGCGCCCTTGTTCGTTTTTCGTGAGTTTCACAACGTTGGCCATGATAGAGAAGCAGCCATTCGTTCGTCAGAAACAATGTCCGTTTCGTCCGCATAGTAGACCTTTGGGATTGCCGCAGCGAATGACTGCTTGGAGCCCAGACTGTGAATTCCATTTTTGTGCTGCGTGCGCTCGTAGCGCAGGAAATGCCGCAACAGCGTGATTTTCTACGCCGCTTAGCGGCGAGAAAACCGGTCATTCATGCGATCCGCAGCGAAAATAATGGGCTTGGGGATCGGTGCTGAGTTTTCAATCAGACTATTTCCTTATCGGGCAGCTCCGTCGCCATGACTCGTGTCATCGCTTCGATGCCCGCTTTTGTCGCACCATAGGTGTCACTGTGCCCTAATTAATCAGATTCTGCGGATTGAGGGGTCTTTTGGGCGTTTATCGTACCGTTAATTACAAAATATCCGCTGGACCTACTTGCAGATACTCAAGCCAAACTTGGTCTTTTTTTCTTTTGTGACAGCTCGTTAGCTACCAAAACCCAGCGCATCAGGAGCTCCCAATCCCAAGTTATCAACAAAACCGATCATATGGCAATTAAGGGTACAGTATTGGAATTAACGGTGCAGTATGGTAAATAAAGGCACAACTCCGCTTTGAAAACAAATGACTTTTTTACGCCCAATTCTGATTAATTAGGGCACAGTGACACCTAGATTCTAAAATTAAGTGCCAACGCCCGAAAAAAACTGCCACATTCTTACAATTAAGTGCAAACTCACAGACGACCCGATCCGGCCCGCCGTTGTTGCGGATGGTGCGCGCGAAGAACCGGGTTGCTGCTTCTTCATCGCGTGTTTCCGACAGCATGAAATCAAGCGTATTTCCGAACTTGTTGACCGCCCGATACAGGTAGCACCAGCGGCCCTTCACTTTGATGTAGGTCTCGTCCATCCGCCAGGAACGCGCCGGCTGCGCTTTTCGCTTCTGTGCCTCGGACCCGATCTGTTCAGAGTATTTCTCAAGCCACCGGTTCAATGTAGCAAAGTCGACCTCTCCTCCGCGCTCAGCCATGATCTCTTCAAGATCGCGGTACGACACCGGAAAACGGACATAGAACCAGACCGCATACAAGATCACATCCTTCGGAAATTGGCTTACCTTGAAATCGACCATCACAACCTACGCCGCTCGCCATCCAGGCTCAAAGGTAAAGCCACGGCAAAAAGCACTCAAGTCACGAAAACTTTGCGATAGAACCAGTGGATTGCTCACATCACATACAAAAGTGAAATTGGTTGCCCAAAAAATAGGCAGAGACTTATGTTCGGTACTTTCCGACGCGCTACTTTGTTGAAACGCTGGACAGATGCAGGCTCATGCGTCACAGTACACAGAATCGCGGCAGTGGTCGCTAGGCATTCAGGCCCCGTTTCAGCTTTCCTTTCAGGAAAGTTCAAACGGGGTTTTTTCTTTTGTGGGGCATAATGAAAACTGAGATTGATCTCGGGATTTTATATTCGCGAAGCGGAACCTATACCGCTTTGTCCGAGGCCCTTTGGCAGGGCGCAATGGATGGGATCGCGTCGGTAAACGCGGACAAAAACATCCCTTTAACGTTCCGCCCGGTCGAACGCGACCCAGGCGGCGATGTGCAGCGGTATGCACCGTTATGTAGCGACATTCTTACTCAGTCAAATGCTCGACACATCATCGGTTGCGTAACCTCATCTTCTCGCAAGGAAGTTATTCCCGCACTCGATAAGGCAGGCGCTACCTTGTGGTATAACGTGCCCTATGAAGGATTCGAGACATCAGAGCGTGTTGTTTATTCCCATTCGTGCACAAACCAGAATATTCTGCCAATTCTGGCCTGGGCGCAGCGCGCATTTGGCAGTTCCGCATTTCTGACGGGGTCCAACTACATCTGGGGTTGGGAAACCTGCCGCGTGGCCCGTCATCAGATCGAAGCAGCAGGCGGCAAAATACTAGGAGAGCGCTACCTGCCGTTGGGTGATGAAAACGTGGACGGGCTGATCGCACAGGCTGCAGCAACCCGCCCTTGCTTCATTCTCAATTCACTTGTCGGAGCGTCGTCCTATGCCTTTATCCGCGCATACAAGGCTCTTGGTGCACGTGACCCACATTTCAGCCCTGACAACTGCCCGCTTTTGTCCTGTAACTTGACGGAGGCTGAATTGCCCGTACTCGGCTCTGCAGCCGAAGGGCTGATATCGGTCGGACCGTCTTTTTGCGAAACTCTACAACCTTCGGGCCGCGGTTCATCACTGGAGCGCGCGGCTTACGAATCTGTTTCAACGCTGGCTGCGGTGCTGATGGCGCAAGATAAAACCGACTTTGCCGCATTCATTGCCGACAATGGCGCTACATTCGGGATTGACCCGACCACACACCACCGCGTTCTGGACGTAAAGATTGCGCAAGTCCGCGACGGAGCGTTTCAGGTGCTCACTGAGTGGGCGGATGTCCCTCCCGATCCCTATATGACGCGGCCAACTCGACATCCAAAACTTGATGGCCCTCAGCTGCGGGTGGTCCGCGTATGACCACACAACTCGATATTGCCGGGCTGGACCGGGCAAGCGCCATAGTGCTGCACCCTGAACATGAACGGTTGCCTTTTCTTTTGCGGCAGTTGCGCGCTATCGGTCTGAGTGTCGAAACGGCGTGGCCGAAACTTCCTTCTGCAGCGATTGGCGCAGATTTCGTGCTCTATGATGTCGACATGGGGCATGATGCGCAATTTCCATGGGACAACGGCGCAGTACCGATGCCAATGATTGCGCTTGTTGGATCGGAAGCCCCAGGTCGGCTGGAATGGGCATCGCGGGTTGGGGCCGATGCGCTGTTGATGAAGCCACTAGGCGCGGAGGGCGTATTTGCGGCTCTTTTAGTTGCAAGGCAGGCGTTTGAATTGCGCCGCAGTCTTGCCGCTGAAATTGCATCTTTGCGCCAGCGCCTGTTAGCACGGCAAACCGTTGTGCAAGCCGTCAACATTCTTGCCCGCAAAGCGGTCAGCGAAGACGCCGCTTATGACCAGCTACGCCAGCTTGCGATGGCGTGGCAGGTCACAATGGAATCCGCAGCCCAGCAAGTCGTTGCGCAAAGCAAAGGTCCCGGAGGTTTGCGTGACTGTAGCTGACGTGCCACCTCTTGCGGCACCCGTCGAGGAAGGTGTCTGGGTCCGGTTGCGTCGCCGCAAGCTGGCGATGTTCGGCTTGATCCTGATCGCGGCGACGTTGCTGGGCGCGATCTTTGCGCCGTATCTCACTCAATTCAATCCAGACGAGCAGATGTTTGACGGGCTGTCCATTACCGGCGCTCCGATGGAACCCGGCGGAGAATTCATTTTGGGGACGGATCTGTTGGGCCGCGATTTGTTGACCCGCATCCTGTATGGCGCGCGCACGTCACTGATCATCGGGTTGGTTGCCAACGGCGTGGCTTTGCTGATCGGGACGTTTGTTGGCGTCACTGCCGGATATTTCGGAGGCATCCTTGGGGGCGTGCTGATGCGGCTCACCGATCTGATGATGGCGTTTCCCGCCCTTTTGCTGGCGATTTGCCTAGCGGCCATCTTTCAGCCGTCGCTGTGGATCGTTGCGATGGTGATCGCGACCGTCAACTGGGTGCAGACGGCACGGGTGCTATACGCCGAAACGGCCAGTCTGTCTCAACGTGAGTTTATCGCGGCAGAGCGGACTTTGGGCGCCGGCCACACACGAATCCTGTTTCGCCACATCTTACCGCATCTTGTCCCCACGATTATTGTCTGGGGTACACTTGGCATTTCCACGACCGTCTTACTGGAGGCAACGCTGTCTTACTTGGGTGTCGGGGTGCAACCACCGACGCCAAGCTGGGGCAACATTATCTTCGAAAACCAGACCTATTTTCAGGCCGCCCCTTGGCTGGTGTTCTTTCCCGGGCTTGCGATTGTGGCACTCGCGCTGGCCTTCAATCTGGTCGGGGATGCGCTGCGCGATATCCTTGACCCGACGCAGCGGGGGCGCACCTGATGCTGGCCTATATCGCGCGTCGCCTGATAATGTCTGCGCTGATCCTTTTGGGTGTGAGTTTTATCACCTTTGCACTGCTTTATTTGCTGCCAGCCGATCCGGTGCGGCAGATTGCAGGCCGGTCTGCCACGCCTGAAACGGTCGCCAATATTCGTGCGCAACTTGGGCTCGATCAGTCATTTATCGTGCAATATGCGCGCTATTTGGGAAACCTTTTGCAAGGCGATCTTGGCCGGTCTTATCTGCAAAAAACCGAAGTTGAGACGCTCATCGCCTCACGCCTTCCCGCGTCACTCTTGCTGATGGCGGGCGCTATCGTGTGCGAACTCGTTTTGGGCCTTACCATGGGTGTCGTGGCCGCCCTGCGCCGCGGAACCGGCACCGACAATACACTCATGATCGTGTCTTTCGTCGGCGTCAGCGCGCCGCAATTCGTCGTCGGCCTGCTGATGCTTTACGTTTTTGCTGTCCAGCTGCGATGGTTCCCGATCGGCGGCTACGGGACATTCGCGCATTTTGTCTTGCCAGCAATGACCCTCGGGATCATGGGTTCGGGCTGGTACTCGCGCATGATGCGCTCGTCGATGATCGATGTGCTGCGGCAGGATTTCATCCGGACGGCCCGTGCCAAAGGTCTGGGCCGCGCTCGGATCATGTTTCGCCATGCCCTTCCCAACGCGATCCTGCCAATTATTGCGATGATTGGGATTGATGTCGGTATCTTTATGGGTGGCATCGTCGTGGTGGAAAGTGTCTTTGGCTGGCCCGGTATCGGACAGCTTGCGTGGCAAGCAATCCAGCGGGTCGACATCCCGATCATCATGGGCGTTACGCTGGTTTCGGCCTGCGCCATCGTCATTGGAAATCTGGTTGCCGACATCGCGTCGTTGCTGGCCGATCCCCGGATCAAAATCCGGTAATACCTAAATAAATACGAAACCCAACAGGAGCAAAATGAATGAAAAATCTACTTACCACGACCGCACTGATTGCAGCGCTTGCGCTGCCACAGCTTGCCATTGCCGACGGCCATTCCGATCTGGACCCGGACGCGCAATATGGCGGCAACATCACGATCACTTACAAAGATGATGTGGCCACGCTGGACCCGGCCATCGGCTATGACTGGCAGAACTGGTCCATGATCAAATCGCTTTACGACGGGCTTATGGATTACACCCCCGGCACGACAGACCTGCGCCCCGGTCTGGCCGAAAGCTATGAGATTTCAGAAGACGGCATGATATTTACCTTCAAGTTGCGCGAAGGTGTGCTGTTTCACAACGGGCGCGAAATGACAGCGGAAGATGTAAAATATTCGCTCGACCGTGTAACGAACCCTGTAACCCAATCGCCCGGCGCTGGCTTTTTCGGGTCTATCGCAGGATATGATGCTGTGTCGGCGGGCGAGGTTGAAGGCCTGTCTGGTGTCACGGTCGTTGACCCATATACGGTTGAGATTACGTTATCGCGTCCTGATGCGACGTTCCTGCATGTCATGGGTCTGAACTTCGCTTCCGTCGTGGCTAAAGAGGCCGTCGATGAAGCCGGCGCTGATTTCGGCAAAACAGCAATGGGCACAGGCGCTTTCAGACTGGGCGAGTGGACCATCGGTCAGCGCCTCGTGTTTGAAAAGAACGCCGACTACTGGCGCGAGGGTCTGCCTTATCTGGATAGTGTCACGTTTGAAGTCGGGCAAGAACCGATCGTTGCTTTGTTGCGCCTCCAGAATGGCGAAGTTGATGTCCCCGGTGACGGCATCCCGCCAGCGAAATTCATGGAAGTCATGGGCGATCCGGATCAGGCCGCGCAGGTGATTGAAGGTGGGCAACTGCACACAGGCTATATCACGCTGAACGTCAACATCCCACCGTTCGACAATGTCGATGTCCGCAGAGCGGTCAACATGGCGATCAACAAAGAGCGGATTACACAAGTCATTAACGGGCGCGCGGTACCGGCTACCCAACCGTTGCCACCCTCGATGCCCGGCTACACCGAAGACTATGCAGGATATGCATATGATGTGGACGCCGCCAAAGCATTGCTAGCAGACGCGGGTTTTGCGGATGGGTTTGAGACAGAGCTCTTTGTCATGAACACGGACCCCAATCCGCGTATAGCGCAGGCCATCCAGCAAGATCTCAGTCAGATCGGGATCACTGCTTCGATCCAGTCACTGGCGCAAGCGAGTGTGATTGCTGCCGGTGGTGAAGCGGATCAGGCCCCGATGATCTGGTCAGGTGGCATGGCATGGATTGCAGATTTTCCAGATGCATCCAACTTTTATGGTCCGATCCTGGGCTGTGACGGTGCGGTGCAAGGCGGCTGGAACTGGTCATGGTATTGCAATGCCGACATTGACGCGATGGCGATTGAAGCCGACAGCATGACCGACCCCGACATGGTTGATGCGCGCCTTCAGATGTGGTCCGACATCTATATGGCCGTCATGGAAGACGCCCCATGGGTGCCGGTATTCAACGAACAACGCTACACCATGAAGTCAGAGCGGATGGGCGGCGCAGATGCGTTGTACGTCGATCCGGTCTCGATTCCCGTCAACTACGATTATGTGTTTGTCACTGATGTGCAATAAATGTCCTGACTATACAATTCATGGCGCGAACCACCACTTTGGCTGGGACAATTCGTTTGTCCCAGTCGAAACGGTAGCACCGGGATCAACCATCACGTTCAAATGCCATGACAGCTCTGCCGGTCAATTGACGCCGGACAGCACTGTCGCAGATGTCGCGACACTTGATTTCGGTAAGATTAACCCGGTGTCCGGTCCCATCTACGTTGATGGGGCCGAACCCGGCGATGCGCTTAAAATCCAGATCGAAGGGTTCACGCCCTCCGGTTTTGGCTGGACTGCGAATATCCCGGGCTTTGGGCTGTTGGCGGATCAATTTACCGATCCGGCGCTGACGATCTGGAAGTATGACCCCGATACGCTTGCGCCCGCACTCTTCGGGCAGCATGGGGCCGTGCCGCTCAAACCCTTTGCAGGAACAATCGGTTGCGCACTGGCGGAACCCGGTCTGCATTCCATCGTTCCGCCCCGCCGGGTCGGGGGCAATCTCGACATTCGTGATCTTGCAGCTGGGACAACGCTTTATCTGCCGGTCGAGGTCGCCGGTGCCCTGTTTTCTATTGGCGACACGCACGCCGCGCAGGGTGACGGTGAAGTTTGCGGTACGGCTATCGAAAGCCCGATGGACGCGACCGTGACGCTTGATCTGGTGAAAGGGGCAAACCTGAAGATGCCACGATTCACCACGCCCGGCCCTGTCACGAACCATCTGGACACCAAAGGTTACGAGGTCACAACCGGCATCGGACCTGACCTAATGACCGGGGCGCGGGATGCGGTCGCACAAATGGTTGATCACTTGTGTGCCACCGAAAAGCTCTCGGCCGAGGACGCCTATATGCTGGTCTCTACCTGCGGTGACCTGCGCATTTCCGAGATTGTCGACATGCCCAATTGGGTCGTATCGTTCTACTTCCCAAGGATCGTTTTCGCATGAATGCGACTAAAGAAACCTTCCCGGCGGCCAAGGTTGCCGGTGAAGATCCTGTCGTCTTGTCCGTGCGCGACTTGGATATCTCTGTCCGGCAGCAATCGGGGGTAAAACCCTTGGTTTCAGGGCTAAGTTTCGACCTTCGTAGGGGTGAGACACTGGCCATCGCCGGTGAAAGCGGATCGGGTAAATCCCTGACATCGCTTGCCATCATGGGCCTGTTGCCGCCACCGGCTGTCCACGTGTCTGGCGGTGAAATCATGTTTGACGGTCATGATCTGACGCAACTGCCCGAGCAGAAGCTACAACACTTGCGTGGCAGCCGGATCGCGATGATCTTTCAAGAACCGATGACTGCGCTGAACCCGGTGATGCGGATTGGTGACCAACTGATCGAGGCCCTGCGTGCCCATGAACCACTCTCTCGCGCGCAGTCCAAAAGCAGAGCGCTCGACGCGCTGCGCGCTGTCAGACTGACGGAGCCCGAGCGACGACTGCGCCAATATCCCCATGAATTATCCGGCGGTATGCGCCAGCGTGTCGTGATCGCGATGGCCATCGCGCTGCGTCCGGACATCCTGATCGCCGATGAGCCGACGACCGCACTTGATGTCACCGTCCAGCGTGATGTGCTGGACCTGCTCCGTGACCTGAGCCGAGAACTTGGAACCGCTCTGATCCTGATTACCCACGACATGGGCGTTGTCGCGGAAATGGCCGACCGCGTTTTGGTCATGCAAGCCGGTGCCACTGTCGAAACAGCGTCTGTGCAAGACATATTCAACAAACCACTACGGTCTTACACGCAGGCGCTTTTGGCGGCGGTGCCCAGGATGGGAAAAGGGCGAGAGGCTATCGCAAAGCCGACCGGTACGCCGCTTGTGTCTTTGTGCGACCTTGTCGTTAATTACGACCTCAAGGGTGGCATTTTCGGGCGCACGCAGGCACGTGTCCACGCGGTGGAAGGTGTGACGTTTGATATCTACCCTGGTGAAACTTTCGCGCTCGTCGGGGAGTCCGGTTGCGGGAAATCAACAATCGCAAGGGCGCTCACTGGCTTAGTCCCTCATCAAGGAATTATTGAATTTGATGGCCAGCCACTTGTTACAACACCAGCAGCGCGCTTTGCGGCCAGCCGCCATATGCAGATGGTTTTCCAAGACCCGATGGCGGCACTGAACGGGCGCATGCGTGTGGGTGATCTGGTCCAGGAACCGCTTGTTATTCACGGTGTGGGTAACCGCGCCACGCGCCGTGCTCGTGCTGAGGAGCTGTTTACACGTGTGGGTTTAGCCTCGGATGCGCTGGATCGCTATCCTCATGAGTTCTCCGGTGGTCAGCGTCAGCGAATATGCATTGCACGCGCGCTCGCGCTTAGCCCAAAGCTCATCTTGGCCGATGAAAGTGTGTCGGCGCTCGATGTTTCTGTGCAGGCCAGTGTGCTTGACTTACTTGCAGAACTGAAGGCTGAAATGGGCATGTCATACCTGTTTATTTCGCATGACATGGCGGTAGTCGAAAATATCGCTGATCGAGTGGCCGTTATGTTCTTGGGCCAGATCGTTGAAACCGGTTCAAGTGGGCAGATCTTTGGCAATCCCCAACACAGTTATACACGGCGCTTGATCGAAGCAGTGCCGCATCCCGATCCGGCCCGCGTGCTGCCGCGGCGCACCCATCATGCATCCGATCCACCTAGCCCAGTCCGCAACGTCGGTGATCCGCCAATCCGGTCAAGCTTTCGAGCTGTTGCATCTGGTCACCTCGTTGCTGTTGAATAGCATCTCGATGGAGCAGCCGGCAAGTTGCCAGAGGAAAAGAGAAACTACGATAGACACGTTGTCATCTTCAAAGTCATAATAAATATTCTGGTTAGCGTTTACATTTACATTTACAGTCGCAAGATTTCTCACAAAGCTCGCTGTAAACTATTCATGAACCGCTCCGGTTGCCTCCGTCTGAACGATAGTTTGGTCACGGAATTCCGGTGTATCAATTCAAGCTCAAGCGTTGATATCACGCCGATAGTGTACTTCAAAACAGAGCGCTTAACGAGGTATCGGGGCCGCGCACAGTGTCCACTACGGCTCGGACCGATTTCGTCGCTGCCTCTATCAAGCTTCGGTCAGCGTAACTTCAGAAACGTCTTGATACATAAGACCTAAAAGTCCGCGACCCGATTGTTGGAACCGCTCGCAGCGAAAGGGTGGTTTAGGAATACCCGATTTTGACCCTCTCAATGGCCGCTCTGGTGAAATCCGCTGCGTCGCCAAAAATGTTCCGCCGCAACTACAAACGAATGCTGCGTCAGCAACATGGCCAAACGTCAATGTCGGGAAAGTCCGCATAGCTGACCTTTGAACGCACTGCAGCTAATGACCGCAGAGGTAGGAAACCTGACTTGGCAAGTGAGTTACCGTGGACCGCTTTTGGGA
>Ga0181561_10006191_pt1 | contig 10133 bp, 8 predicted proteins | sample 011ome_19_FD_133760 | JGI IMG/M metagenome (GOLD analysis project Ga0181561, IMG submission 133760) | Coastal salt marsh microbial communities from the Groves Creek Marsh, Skidaway Island, Georgia - 011510BT metaG (megahit assembly) | ecosystem: Environmental > Aquatic > Marine > Intertidal zone...
AAGACTCCTCGCGCACCCACCAGAGCCCAGTTACCCTTGCTACGTTTCCGTCCTGGGGGAGTTAGCCAAGTTAGTGCCACGCGAGGAGCCACCCCGAGTTTATCGTTAGGATGGAGTTCGCGATGGTCGAGTAAAGCCCTCCATCGCAACGGAGGATTCGCCTAGTGGCCTATGGCGCACGCTTGGAAAGCGTGTTGGGTGAAAGCCCTCGGGGGTTCGAATCCCCCATCCTCCGCGGAATGTAGGGCCAAAACCCATATTCGAAACGATGAACAGGTGTACTCCAACTGGGTTTTGGTGATAGGCCTTTGATAACAGGAGAAAAATGGACTCCCACATGAACGTCCGAGGTAAATCTGGACAAGACTCCTCGAAAAGGGTCCAGCGCGTAACAGCCCCTATTCCATTTCTTGTCCTAATTATTGCACTTGCGCCCATTCTCTTCTCGCCCAGCGACATGTGGGACGGGAGAATTCTAAGTTTTGCTCACGAGACCAGCGATGCCTCGGGGATTCGCTATTGGCTGCTGCAGAGCGGGTGGCACCTTCAATATTGGCTTTCCATCATCCAGTTCTACGCAGCGAATACCTTGAATGTCAGCTTCTTCACCGTCCATAAAATAACGTTACTCATATCGATGATTTCAATTGTCGTCTCAGTAGGGCTCTGGTCTCGTCTCATCTTCGGACTTCCACCGACGGCAGTCTTCGTAAGTCGGCTACTTGCCTCGACGTTTCCAATCTTACACGTGGGTCTGAGTTCAGTGCACTCTGCTCACTTTGTCTTTCTGGCTTTAGGCATGTGGTCCGCCGTACTGGTCACTAGCGCAAGGAGGTTCTTCCAAGCCCTCGGGTTGTTGCTCGCAATCATTTCATTTGAGCTTAGTTCGTTGTTGGTCCTGCTACCTACTGTCCTGTTTCTCGGGGACTTGCTTACCCCCAGAAAAAAGATGGGGGGAAGGCGCTGGAGCCTGAGACCTGTGACAATGCTTGCCGCCGCAGTTCTTTACTTTGCTGCGGACAGGACCCTATTCGGCCCATCTGGGCCTTACGTCGGCTATAACGGCTTTGTCTTCCCGGCAACTATTGTCGACATTGCTGAGCTACTCGAGTTTTCGAGCTTCCTCGCAATTCCCGTGGTTGCAACTGGAATCGGGGCACTCACTCTCTTTTTCTTCGCGAGGAAACCCCCGGAGGTCGAGTCAATCCGAGAGACAAGTCTTTCCCGGCAAAAGGGAATTGTAATTCTTGCCTTGTTTCTGGGGTCAATTCTTCCCTACGTGGCCGTGGCCAAGCCTACTCACCTTATGGACACTCTCGAGTGGGACCAACGGCAAGCGATAATCCTCTTGCCTACCCTTCCAATCATTACTGCGATTATTTTGGAGGAGGTGGCCTCACGGGCGGTGCATCACAGAATCGGCTACATAGCGATGGTCGCATCTATTGCCGTCATTCTCCAAGCCACCGTCTTGGCTCAAGGCTATGCCCCAAAAACCCAAAGGCTTCACGCTGAGGCCGCGTTAGTGACGGAATTGCGCAAGCTGTATCGAGACAACCCTCCAGACGCTCTCGCTATCTTCGTTCGCGACTTCCCAGGACCACCCATGCGGATGTTCGAGTCCGGATTCTTGTACTGGGAGGCTTTCGGTGCACTGCCCTCCCAAATTCGAATAGTCCCATCCGACTCGGAACGGCAGGCCCTTTTGAATGATGACGCGATAACTTTTTTTCAAATCGATGACGACCCCAAGCCAAGTACTGTGCGACTCATCTCTTCCTCAGACATTCGGTGTACCGGTGCGATTGAAGTTGACTTCAACGGTTACTCAGGCATAGCTTCGGTGATCAAAGGCGGTTTCGGCGTGTCCCCACAATTCGCGCAAATCGTTGGGAGTCGCACCAGTTGCATCCACTAGGTCCTCCCCCCAACCGTGGATTAAGCATTCATCAACGAATCGCAGGTCGGTATTCGCCGAGAGTGTTAGCAAGTGTGGAGCGAACCATTTCGGTCGAAACTGCCATCTGGTGACGGTTTTCCCAAGGAGTCGGATGTATTGGCCAAGACTTCGGCTGCACAATTAGATATGGAGTTGAGCTGTAGATTACTGGCATTCCCATACCGCCAGCCCACCTCTGAAAATAAAATTCACTTGCCAGTGCAACTCTCATGCCGTCAAGAAAACCATTGGAACGAGTGTGAAGCATTGCCTTTTGATCGGAAGAAAAACTGAGGGATGCGCTAATCACTCTTTGGACTTGGTCAACACCTCCCTTTGATGAAAGCAAAACCACTGGGAGTCCGATTTTCTCCAGTAACCAAGAGAACTCTTCTTCGATTTCACTCTCACTCAGATTTCTGAAATCCCCCAGTTGAGTAGAGTATTTCTTATTATTCCGTGTCCCCCAGGTTACGAATCGGGGTGGCAGATGTGAGAGTGAAATCTGGTCCGGACTGTAACCTAAGTCGTCGAGCAAAAAGGCTTCCAGCCCCAGCCCCGTTGGTCGAGCGGATCGATACAGCTCAGCTACCAAACCGTCGGTTACAACCGGACCTAGAACCCCTTTGAAGATACTGCATGGCCTGGCTGTCCAAGTGTGATTACCCCTCTTCATCTGTCTGACTTCAAATTGGAAAGAGGGGCACACAAGAGTAGCCAAGTCTTGCCAACTCTCGATAACCTCGGTCGAGAGCTCTGCTCCAAGTTCTCTCCAAAACTGATTGGGGGGCTCCACAACGGATACGGAGATTTTGCCAGAGTGACCCCAAGAAGTGAGAACTCTAGCGAGTACAACAATCGGAAAAAAATCGCCGACTGTTCTCGCGTCCTCAGTGCTCCAACGAAGTTCGAAGGTGGAACGCAATCCCAAGCGCGACAATAGGATCAAAATAAGAGCAGTCCCTGCGACCCGAATCTTGACTCGAAATCGGTACCTTACCTTCCGCTTGTATCGAGGCTCGGACCACAAAAAAAGTCGGTCAAAGAGTCGCCTAATGCCGTAATCCGGGTCCCTCATGGGCACCTTGCCCGAGAGTGCGAAGGCAGGTCTCATTCTTAATCACAAGGGAATTTGAAAGTACACATATCCGGTTGGGTGCCTCAACAACTCTAAATCCTTCTGCAAAACAAATTCATCTATCGCTACTTTTGCTCCAGGCCATTTTTCGGTATCTCGGCCAAGGTCGTACTCATCAAAAGTTACGACAGCTCCGGGAATGAGCCAGGGAAACAGGCTTTCCAGGCATTCCCGATAGGACGAATACAAATCTACATCTAGGTGCACAAATCCGACGCCCGTCGAGACTTTTGCGAGTGATTCTGAAAAGAAACCCTCGATGAGGGTCAACCGTTCAATTTTCTCCTCCTCTATACCTGCGCCTCGAAGGTTTTCGCGAACATATGAAGGTGACAGCTGAGCGTACTTTGCAGAGGGCACAAAATTGTCTCGGTCTTCGCTAGAAGACGGTGGAAAGCCCTGAAACGAGTCAAACCCAACAACATCAACATCCGTGCCAATCAGAATCACACCCAGACTCCAGCCACGGCCTACGCCGCACTCGACAGCAATGGCTTGTGGATTGTTCTGAAAACTCTTCTCGGCAAGTCCGAGGAGGTAACCAAGAGCTAGTGCCTTGCGGGTCTCATACCCATAGTCCTTTAGGTTCCAGGAATCAAGCGAATCATCAGAGGGAGTTGCCTTTGATCCCACTATTACTTGCCCGAGCCTTCGAAGAACCTCGTGCAACTTCATTCTTCAATCCCCTTCAGAAATTCTACCAAGACTTCTCTTAGGTATTCTTCCTCTTTTCGCGAAACCGCGCCACTACAAACCGGGTCTGTAGTAAGCCAAGACTTCTCCTGACTCGGCGAACTAAAGCCAGGGATACTTTGCTCCAAAACTCTATTCTTCACGAAATCCGTTACTTCAGACTTACTTGGCAGGTTGTGACTAAGGACCTCAGAAATCTGCAAAACGCTTTCAAATCTGTATGAGCCTGGCAGCCCCTGCCACCAGGGGTTGCCGAAATAGACGACAGGTATGGATCGAAGGACGGACTGAATACCGAGAGTGCCGGTCAAAGTGAATGTGAGTGAAATCTGGCCGAAGAGCTCAAATAGAGATAGCTTCGGCCCAGCTAAGGTTACTCCGGGAATGTTTTCAAGAAACTCATAGAAGTGGTGAGACCTGCCGAGGAACCCAGTTCTACCGTGCGCAACCTGAGATGGGTGTTCTTTGACAATCAAGTGAACCTCCGGGGGAAGCGACCTCCTGGCCCTCAACACTGATTCCACGAGGGAAGAATCTAGAGGCCCTTCTGGGATAGAGGTGCGCTCAGGCTGGTAATGAAGCCCAAACAATGCTAGCTTTTGATTTTTTTCAAAAACTATGGATGCTGGAAGCCTCGATGCGTTATCAAGAAACTCATCGCGGAAGCGGTCGAAAAGAAGTTCCATTGACATCGAAGAGAGGTTTCTTCCTAGCAAGACTTGAACCAAAGCCCGAAAGCGCGGAGTGACAGCGACGTCACGCAATCGTTCCATCGCAGAATCCGGTCGGAACGTACCAAGTTGAGGTCGGTTTGGTCTCGACCGGTTCTGTTGTTGCACGAATCTCGGTGGTGGTTGGTTTCCACCGTAGCCATTCAGCAGTCGGACCAAGATCTCTTCCCTGTATTTGGACAGTTCGGGATGGGCTCGGTTCAGATTCCCAATTCTTGATTGGAGAACTTTGGTTGAAAAAACTTCGTTCAACGAAGTCCTTGGGACCATGTTGGGTCCTATGGAGGAAGTCGGCTGAAAAAACAGCGTCGGTATACGCAAGTGGGCGCACACTGCGAGCGTCATAAGCCCCAAGGCGTTATGGGGAGTCTCCATGGCAAGAAGAAAGTCTGGCCTTCGAGAGGAAAATACCCCCAGCAGATACTGTGCGAGTCGCCGCACAATCGCCTCTCTATCTATAGCCCTTAGAGTAGCCATCCTGGGAAATCGGTCATACTCTGCGCCAACTAAATAAGAGTACGACTTGTAATGAGTAGTCTCGAAGAATTTCTCGAGGTCCTCGGCGGAGAGAGAGGGGGGGCCAAACGAGAAATCACTAGAGCTCGGATTCACCGCTAAAGACTGAGGGATAATTTCGCAGGCGGGGAACAGCTTCTTGACCTCTGCATCAAGGTGACCGTCTCCAAACCACACAACCGGGTCGACATTTAGAGTACGAGACCAATCAAGAGAGAATTCAAGAAATTTTCTCCTCCCTGTTGGCAGAAAAGCCATCCTCACAGGCTGGGGAGAATTAGTCACTTAGTCACTTCCTTTCCAAAAGTACCGGCCCACGGAAATATGAGTATCGGCGAAGGCACTCAATGGCAGAAAATTGCTTTCTAAGTAGGCTTTGCTCAGTTTCTGAGGCGCAGGCGAAAAGTACTTCGTAAAGACAAAGGAGAGAGGAGTCAGTTCTTCGCCAGACTAGCTCGTCAAAAAGGACAGTCGACGAGACGCCACAAATATAGCCAAAATTCTCGTCGACCAACCAAGGCTCAACCTCGGTTCGTCGTTCGTTTATCTCAACGCGAGCATCAGGAAAAACCTCCATAATTGCAGCCACTAGAGGCTCTTCAAACTCACGATCTGGGTGTGGTCGCAGAACGACCCTGTCGATTTTTCCAATTTCACTCTTCAGGATTGACAGACCCTGACACCACGTAGACCTGGAGATATCTAACGGTTGTCCAATTATGACTAAAGCGTTGAGTTGTTTCGGTCCTCTCGCACTATTCGAGAGCTGGCTGTTCGGCCTGACAATAAATTCCCGGGAGTCCACGGGAATCTCAACAAATTCGGGCCAGTCGCTCAAGACTGCATGAACGGTGCTCAGGCGCGAATGGGCGGGACTGTTGGGTCGTGATGCAATCAGCCGAGCTATGCGACGGAATCTCCACCCAGGTCTAATCTTTCGTCGCCACCTTCTTTGCCTGCCGTTACAAAGCTTTGCCCAGGCAAAATCACCCAACTCGAGCCAAGTGTCCCGGAAGATAAGGCCAGCAGCGGAATTCCAGCTCCTCTCCACCCATCGCGATGAAATGGTGTTTGCCAACACACTAAGCCCCTCAGGAACGAGGACAACTCTGGTTCCTTCGGCTCTTTGGAATTCAACGGCTAGCGCGGCTTGATCTCCAACAATGTCTGAAACCAGAATAGTCTCGAGGTGGCCAAACTTCTTGACCAGTTGCTTCCTGAGTGTTTGGGCCTCCAGACCTAAACCACCATCGAGGTTGGTGCCATGACTTGTTGAGGGCCATTCCCAGTAAACAAACTCCGCGCCAGTATGTTGGCGAGCATTCCTCAATCGAGCGACAATTGCCCAAATGGCAGGCCTCCAGACTATCAGGACTCTGTAGTTCGCATCTTCTTCAAGAAACTCTGCTGCCTCGAGCAAACGCCTCTCGTCCCTCGAATGTTCAGGCAAGATTAGGACAGTTCGAAGTTCCGCGCCTGTTTCAACCCCCACGATTTCATGCAGTTTCAAAAGGGAGAAAATCTAAGCGATTCGAGGATCTGGTGACCACCTTTGCGCTAGTTCCACCTCTGGAAGCCGCACCAACTCCAATCTTGGAAATCTCGTCGATAGAGAAAGTGGCCGAGTCGAATCTGTAGGTCCAAACCAAACCAGGTTTCACAACGTCGAGATTGTCATGAAACACTTGCCCTGATGCAGTCTGGAATGCAAAAAAAGGCTGACCACCGTGAATCTCGCCACCATCCAAATTGATGACTGCCGCGCCCCCGGTCACTCCCAGAGACAGATTGGGCTTCACACGCTGGTTTCCCACCGTCGCGACGCCAGCTTGTTCCGCGCCGGAATAAAGAAACTTCACATCCTCAAAATCAGAAGCGACCGAGGCAACAGTAGACCTGACCCAGGAAATGTCGGGCCGGATATCGCGCCAATCGTGATTTGTGAAGGCCAAGACTGAAAAGCCTCTTTCCCTAGCCTCCTGAAATGCCTCCAACACATGGCCTCGAGTAAGCAAACGGTGCCTCGTTCCAACGTTCAAGCATCGGAAAACTGTCCGACGAAGTTCTCCTTGAGACTGATAGTCGTGCACTGCGGGGCGATACCCCGCCCAAGACTTTGTAGATTTTCCCCAATCACCAAAACGGCCTCCATCTAGGTCGGGTTGACCTGTGTGAGTGTCGTAGCTTTGATTTGAATAGTCAAAAGGAAACCACTGCTCGACAAAAAGATTTGAGTCAGGGCGTATCGAATGAAAGCCCGGACGGAAACTGGAAGGAAACCACTCAAATCGCAACAACCTCTGTGCTAGCTCGTGAACAAAATGATGAGAATTGTTGTTGTAACTCGTGGACGCCGATAGTGGGTCTCCGTTCAAGGCTCTCGGGTGGAAATGGAACTGAATTTCGTCGTCCGAATCGAAGCGACAAATTGCGTTCTTATAAAAGTCGTGAACTATCCCGTAACCTAGCGCCTTGCTCCTGGGATTGCTGGCAAGGTCTCCGTGGTCCATGCAAAACCACGAAATTTTCCAAGGCTGACCGTCGCTGTCCAGCGCAGCTTCCCTAAATTCTCTTCCAAAAACCTCTTCACACATTTCATCGATTTCACCCCACGACCTGTTGTACGAAAGGTTCGCCTCACTAAAAGTGATCGCGGCGCTCTCAGCGTCAGCAGCAGACATTCCGAGTGAATCACCTTTACCGGCCTGAATTAGACGCAGACTCTCTTCACTCCGCGGAAAGTCGTAGCCATAAATGTCTTGCAGCCGCTGGAAAGTCGCATCAATGCTTTCGTCAAGAGGTCCCTCCGTGTCCACTGCATGCACGACGAACACGGTTGGACCCTCTAGCTGCTGCATGCGTCAACTCTACAGAACCTCAACGGTTTTCTAATGAGGTGGTGGTTACTATTCGACTCACCGCGAAGCAAGTCGTATTGTTGAAGGAGGAACAAAAGGGGCGACTATTTTCGACAAACTCAAGAACCGGGCACTGGACAATCGTCCACTTGCAAAATCTCTCTTTCGCAAGCAATTGGAGAGGGAGAAAGACTCTCTCCCTCGTTGGGCAAGCCAATCGGGTTTACCGTTGGGAACAGTCCGAGGTCTCTCTGAAGAATTAGAAGCAAAGTCAGCCGGACGGAGGACTGCCTTCATTCTTGGATCTGGATCATCTATTTTGCGCCTGTCTCCGAGCCAGCTCGGGGCAGTGGCGAAGGAATTCTCAGTGGGGTTCGGAGCATTCGCACTTCACACTTTTGTCCCCGATGCCTACGCTTATTCGCCGGTCGGGGATCTCGCGGACTACGGGCGGGTTTACACCGATGTAATGAGTCGAGAGGACATCGTCAGAAAAAAGCCTTTGGTACTCATGTTGAGACCGCGTGGCAAACATGACGTTGAGTTCGTTCGAAGTTTGCCGGCGACTCACAAAGATAGGACTCAGCTCTACGGTCGAGTTGGTGCAATTGGATCGAACTCTCGAAACCTCGGCAACTTCTTCGACGAAATTTACCGAATATCCAGAAGAGAAGGTGGCAACCCTCTGATTTCTCTCGATGCAGGAGCAACTGTCCTCAGACTAATTTCAATTCTCTCTCTTAGCGGCGCAAAAGAAATTGTCCTTCTTGGCGTTGATATTCTTCACTCAAGATATTTTTGGGAAGAAGAGCCTGGTTTTCTCTCAGCCAACGGTTTTGCGAAGTTCGATTCAGGCACAGATTCCTCAAATATCCACCGAACACAGACAGCCGTTGGACGTCAAATTCCAATTCTTGAATCGATTCCTGCCCTCGCATCATTTCTCCGAGAAGAATATGAAGTCTCGGTCTCAGTGGGCACCCAAGGATCGGCCCTTTCTGGACTAATACCGCAATTCTGCTGGCGGGACACCATTTCTCGTTCTAACCTTGGGTGAGAAAGGCGATGGCCGACGCTGGAGCAGGTCGGGGTGAATCCCGACCCACACAATAGAGAGTGCGTATATGCAAAACCTTGTCTGTGCAATTTTTGCTCGCGGAGGTTCCAAAGGTTTGCCGGGAAAAAATCTTCTCACGATAAAGAACCAAAGCCTGCTCGAGATTGCAATCTCGCATGCGAAGCAAGCAGCAGGGGTAACTCAAGTCTTCGTATCCACAGACTCGGAACACATCGCAATTGCTGCCCGATCAGCGGGCGCAACGGTTCCGTTCACGCGACCACAAGAGTTAGCTACCGATGATTCACCCGAGTGGGATTCATGGAAACATTTGCTTGAAGTAGTCGTTCCCCATGACGAGCTAAGCAATACCTTTCTCTTGACCGTTCCGACCACTGCTCCGCTTCGTACTGTCGCAGACATCAATGGGTGCGTTGGTCTGCTGAAGGAGAACCAAAATCTCGACGGGTCAATATGTGTCACGCAGTCGAGAATCCATCCTGATTTCAACCTCCTAAGGAGGGATGAGGACCAGACTTTCAAAATATTCGCTGAGGCTCGCCGAGGGAATCTCCCCCACCGTAGGCAAGATGCTGATGTGGCATGGGAGATTGTGCCCTCGGCCTATTGCATGCGCGCTGATTTTGTCATGAATTCCCACTCTATGTGGGAAGGAAATTTGGGAGGTTATGAGGTTCCGCTCGAGCGGTCATTAGACATAGATTCGGAATTCGACCTCCTTGTCGCCCAGGCGCTCTTTTTGTGAAATTCAGGATTGTGTTTGAGGAAACCAAAGTCTTCCTCTGACTCCTAGATGTCAGAAAACGCGACACAAAGTGGTCCCCGTGGAATAGTCTGCACTCGTGAGCACACTCGCCGATGTCGCAAAACTTGCTGGGGTATCGAAGTCAACAGCATCGAGAGCACTATCTGGGCGTGGCTCTGTTTCCCTGAGGACACAAGAAAAAGTCTCCGCTGCGGCCGAAGAGTTAGGTTTTGTTCCCTCCAGTGCCGCAGAGAGTCTCGCAACAGGACGCTCACGCAACATCGCCGTGGTGACACCGTTCATTAACCGCTGGTTTTATGCAGAAGTCATTGATGGAGTGGAGTCCGCACTTATTGGCGCCGGGTATGACCTCACCTTGTATCGACTCACCAATGACACAGACCAACGTAAAGCCTTGTTTGATTACTTCCTCGT
>Ga0181561_10006193_pt1 | contig 10132 bp, 9 predicted proteins | sample 011ome_19_FD_133760 | JGI IMG/M metagenome (GOLD analysis project Ga0181561, IMG submission 133760) | Coastal salt marsh microbial communities from the Groves Creek Marsh, Skidaway Island, Georgia - 011510BT metaG (megahit assembly) | ecosystem: Environmental > Aquatic > Marine > Intertidal zone...
AAGGCGGAAAGCATCAGGTAGGTTCTACTCTTCTTATGTCGAATAATCAACTTCCATTCCAAGTTGGCCAGCTCCCCAGCTACTCCAAAGCGGGAAAATAGTCCAAAACTTTGATCCGAAACTTGGTAAGACTCTTCTTCTCCCAACTCTTCCAAGTAGGCATGAGATACATAATATCGGTAGCAAATGATAAATAGTGTGAGCAGCAAGCCCAGTGCACCGACCGTAGATAAAATACTTTGGGTAGCAGCGGTGAAGAAAGGAGCCACGAGCGCACCCACATTGAACCAACCCAGGTAGGTGGATCCTCCAGAAAGTAGGACTACCACAAAAACCAGTCCGAGGCCCAACAAGCTGTCTTCAAAGCGCTGCTTGAACCAAAGCATAAACCAGTGCAGAGACCAACTTATTCCCAACAAGGTACCCAACCAGGATATTAAACCCAGTATCCCATATTCCTCCTGCACGGCCTCCACCCCAAAGGGTAAAAAAAGTAACAGGGCGATTAGATTGAGAGGGGATAGAAAAGAGCGGAGCAATAAGATAGACACGATTTTCTTTTTCCCGATGGGGAGGTGGAGCAAGCTTTCTAGATCCACGACCGGCAACTTTTGAATAAAGTAGCGGTACATAAACTCCCCTAAGAAAAAGTAGATGAGTAGGGAGTTGAGAAAAGAGATGGGCTCCTTCCCCTCTGCAAATTGGTCGATAATTCTCCCCAGAAATAACCCTGCGAAAAACACATAGCTCAGGAGCAGAAGCGATATAAATACCAAAAATCCAGTAGCAAGCGCACTTTTAGCAAAACTGGTGGAGCGGATGCTCTTCAGGTATTGCAAGCGAATGAGCGTAAAAAACATTGGCGACAGACGTTAAATTCTGAAACGTAAACTTCAAAATTTTGGCCATCTTTACCAATCAAAAAAAGTTAAAAGAAACAAATGAGCCAGGAACTGAATTTTTTTGAAGCGGTACAGCAGCGCAGGTCTGTGCGTGTATTTGACCAAACCGACAATTTTGACGGCACCATCGTTCAAAAATGCTTGGAGGCAGCCATCTTATCTCCCAACAGCTCCAACCTGCAGCTCTACCAGTTTGTGCGCGTGCCCGAATACTCCACTCTGAAAGATCGCCTGGCCCAGCTCTGTATGGGACAGAAAGCAGCCACCTCAGCTCGGGAGCTGGTGGTAGTCCTTACGCGGAGAGACCGCTGGAAATCCCATGCAAAAGCCAATTTTGACTTTATCTCTGCTTCGGCATCGGGTGAGGGCGATAAAAAAGTGAAATTGGCTCTTCGCTATTACGGCAAATTGGTACCTATGCTTTATACCAAATTTCCGGGATGGTCCTTTGTCAAAAAATTAATTGCCCTTACCCAAGGACTTCGTAAACCGATGGTTCGAGAGGTGAGTGAAACTGCCGTGCGGATCTCAGTGCACAAAAGTGCTTCCTTAGCCTGCATGACCTTTATGTTGGGAATGAAGGCGGCCGGCTACGATACCTGCCCGATGGAGGGCTTTGACTCCAAGCGGGTCAAAAAGCTCCTCAACCTCCCAGCCGAATCCGAAATCGCCATGATTATTGCATGCGGCAAAGGGCTGCCCGAAGGAATTTATGGAGAAAGATTCCGTGTGCCTACCTCCGAATTGATTGTGGTGAAGTAAATCCCTTAATGGTAAAAACCTTTTTTCACTCTGATCTTTTTCTATTGATCCGAGCAATTTTTCTGTGCAAATCTGCGTGAAAACTATTGTGGCATTTGAATCCCAACCTTCGAGGTCTTGGAGACCTCAAAGGTTGATCTTTTCAGCCTCTCCAAAGAGCTGAATAGCCTGTTGATACACCTCATTGATATCGTTGACAACCTTGTAAAAGGCACTGTCATCGTAGAGCTGTCGTCCTAGATGCGCCTTGATCAAAATGCGCAGGTACTCCTTGGACTTTGAAAAATCCTTGGCGTCAAATTCCACCTTGTTTTTCTTACCAAAGGCAACTAGCTCCTCCAACATCCCGTCACTCACTCGAAAATTGGTGTAATAGTCCTCAACAGAAACCTGAGTGAATTTGCCTTTATTTTTGCTGACATAATCCAACAAATACTCCCGAGAGGTATCCGAAGAAAAGAGTTTGTTCACGTAGGCACTATTCATTGTGGTATCGAGAGGTACAAAATAATCCGGCATGATTCCCCCACCCCCATAGACAGTACGCCCTTTTTTGGTTTGGTACTTGAGGCTATCGTTAAACCTGATACTATCAGCTGAGAAAAATTCTCCATGTTCGTACCGATTGACCCAATCTCTTTCGTAGGCTTCGTAATCACTGCCATAAGGCTTCTGAATGGATCTGCCAGAAGGGGTAAAATAACGGGCAATGGTCAGCCTTAACTCGGCACCATCGGCAAGTTCAATTGGCATCTGCACCAACCCTTTACCAAAAGATCTTCTACCAACAATCAGTCCCCGGTCATTGTCTTGAATGGCACCAGCCAAAATCTCTGATGCGGAAGCTGACCCCTCATTAATTAAAACAATTACAGCCCCTTCTTCAAACAAACCAGGCTTAGATGCATAAGCCTTATTGCTGTACTGACTTACCTTTCCTGTTTGAGAAACGATCAAATCCCGCCCGCCCAATAATTCGTCTGCCATGTAAATGGCAGCACCCATATAGCCTCCTGGGTTGCCTTGCAAGTCGACTATCAATTTCTTCATCCCTTGGGCCTGCAAGTCTGTTACTGACTTCCGGAACTCCTCGTAGGTAGTGGCCGCAAAGCGAGTGACTTTGATGTACCCAATTTCTTGGTCGACCATGTAGGTGGCATTGATGCTGTACTGTGGGATTTTGGCACGCGTGATCGAGTAATTGATCAAACTAGGTGCATTTTTTCGCTTGATTTCTACATCCACTTTAGAACCACTTGGACCTCGCAGGTAGTCAAAAACGTCCCGATTAGTGATTCCTATGCCCGCCACAGTCTTTCCATCTACCGAAATGATCTGATCCCCAGATTGGATGCCCAATGCCTCAGAAGGCCCCCCAGTGAGTGGAGCAACCACGTAGATGGTGTCACGAATGATTCCGAACTCCACCCCAATACCATCAAACTCCCCTTCCAATTGAGATTGGGCCAAGGAAGCATCTTTAGCAGGGATATAGCTGGAATGAGGGTCTAGCTTTTCCAACATTTTATTGATACCAAACTCAACCAATTCATTGGTATCCACACTATCCACGTAGTCGCGGTTGATATAAGTCATAATCTCCTGCAGCTTGTAGAGCGCTGCACGCAGGTCATTTTGATTGCTCTGAGGTTCAGCAAAGGTTGCTCCTATCCAAATGCCTCCTGCAATAGACAGCGCAAGTAGCAAGGGAAGACGGATTTGAGAGGTGGTATTTTTTGGTTGGCTCACAGCAAAAGGGGTTTACTTTTCGAATTAAACGATCTAGGTCAAAAAATGTGTTTTTTCGAGCACAATTTTAGGCAAAATTAACGTCCTTGACCACTTCACAAGCCTATAAAGATGCTATTTTTTTATGATTTTCCGAATTAACCCCGATGCTGAAAGGAAAAAACAGGGGAAGTTCAAGAAAGTAGGCTAGGAACTGTGGAGGGAAGACCATCGACAATTATACTCATGGATAAACACACTTTTTTCACCACTAGAAAGATTGCGGATAATCATGAATTTATTTCCCTTTTTTAGTTCAAAAAAATTAATTTTGTTTTATGCAGAATCAGAAAGCACTTGAGAAAACAGCTGTGGGAGAATTAGTCTCAGAAAACTATGTTTTCGCTGCCGTACTGCACTATTTCGGAATTAGCTTTTACCAGTATCCCAGCGACTCCCTCGAGAAGGTCTGCCAAAAACACAAGGTGAATCCACGCCAACTGATTGCCCAACTCGAAAATTGGGCGCTCCAAAAGGAGCCCACCCTGGAAGAACTTTACCTCAATCCAATCGAGCTACTAGTGGCTTACCTTAAAAAAAAGCACTACTACTTCGTCCGTCAAGAACTTCCGTTCTTATCCAACATGATCTCTGGAATCAGTCCAGAATCGGGTTATGAAGCTCTACTTGGAGACTTGCGAATTCTTTTTCCCCTCTTCGTAGAAGATTTTATTCACCACATCCACGAGGAAGAAAGTAGACTTTTTAACCGCATTGCCTTATTGCAGGATATCGAAGCAGGAGCGTTTCGAACCCAAGATGCCTTGATCATTTTAGAACAAGATCCTATCCACTACCTTGCCGAGCACCACGAGATTCACGACGATGAAATGGAGGGAATCCGGAAGCTCACTAGTAATTACAGTTTGGAGGAAGATGCTCCACTCACCATGAAAGTACTCTACCACGAATTGCAAAATTTCGAAAAAGAACTTTCTATCCATGCCCGCATCGAAGACGAATTACTTTTCCCCAAAGCAATGGAATTGGAAAAAGAGGCCCTTCGCAAGATTCGCAAGCAAATACAAACCAACTGATGCCAAGAGTACTTGCTATAGACCTGGGCACAAAGCGTACCGGCCTAGCCGTGACGGATCCCCTACAAATCACCTGCAATCCCCTTGAAACAATCGAGACGGCCAGCCTAATCCCCTATTTGCAAACTTACTGTGCCAAAGAAGAGGTAGAAGTATTGGTAATCGGACACCCCACACGCCTCAATGGACAGGCCAACGAAATGACCCCACTTGTGCTTTCCTTAAAAGAAAAGCTCGAACTAATATTTCCCGCACAAAAAGTAGTCCTCATCGACGAACGCTACACATCCAAAATGGCCATGCAAACGCTCATAGCCATGGGAACCAAGAAAAAAGACCGCAGAGAAAAGGCGGGGAACTTGGACAAGGTATCCGCTGCCATTATCTTGCAGTCTTATCTAGAAAGACAATGATTTACCCTATCGTCGCTTACGGCAATCCAGTATTAAAAAAGGAAGCAGAAGAACTGCCGGAAGGAAGCGACCTTTCCCAGTTGATCCAAGATATGTACGCCACCATGGATCATGCCCACGGCGTAGGTCTAGCAGCTCCCCAGATCAACCAAAGCGTACGCTTGTTCGTCATCGATAGCTCCTTGATGCTGGATGAGGATGAAGAGGAAAAAGGCATTCGCCGCGTATTTATCAACCCAATCTTATTGGATGAGTATGGAGACAATTTTGGCTTTGAAGAAGGCTGCCTCAGCATCCCAGACGTACGCGCAGAAATAATCCGTCCAGAAAAATTAACCTTGGAGTACTACGATGAAAACTGGAACCTGAAAGAGGAAGAGTTTAGCGGCATGACCGCCCGCGTCATCCAACATGAGTACGACCACCTGGAAGGAATTCTATTTGTAGATTACCTCAAAGGTCTGAAAAAACGGATGATTCAGTCCAAACTCATTGACGTGAGCAAAGGCAAGGTATCCACGGACTATCGGATGATTTACCCCCTACGCTAATGGATAAAAGCCCTGCAATCCGCATCGCCCTGGTGCAGACCAACTTGCATTGGCAGGATAAAACGGCCAACCTGGCAGCACTAGAAGAGAAGATCTGGACTTTAAAGGAGGCATGTGACTTGATCGTCCTTCCGGAAATGTTTCCAACTGGATTTTCCATGGATTCAGCCACCTTGGCTGAGCCGATGAACCTACAGGTCCACAAGTGGATGAAGCAACTCGCTGCCCAAACTGGTGCCGTACTAACAGGTAGCATGATTATTTGCGAAGGAGGGAAGTATTACAACAGGCTGCTCTGGGTAGAACCAAACGGCAACACACAGCACTACGATAAGCGCCATCTCTTTCGCATGGCAAAAGAGGATACTAGCTTTGCAGCTGGAGAGAAACTTCCCATTTTCTCTCTAAACGGCTGGAAAATCTGCCCACAAATCTGCTACGATCTCCGCTTCCCGGTTTGGTCGCGCAATCACTGGACAGAGGGAAAGGCGGCCTATGACCTTTTGTTTTATGTAGCCTCCTGGCCTGCAGCACGTATTTCTGCCTGGGATGCCCTACTCCCTGCCCGTGCCATCGAAAATCTTTCCTACTGCCTCGGGGTCAACCGAGTGGGGATAGATGGAAACCAGATTGCCTACAACGGGCATTCAGCAGTTTACGATTTTAAGGGGGAAACACTGGCAAACCTAGGCGATAAAGAGCAAATTCAAATCCTCCACCTGGAGTACACTGCCTTAGAAGAGTACCGAAGTAAATTTCCCGCTTGGAAAGATGTCGATATCTTTAAATTGAATCCCTAGCTATCTAAAATAGGTTTTCCACAAACGGATCGAAATCCGCCTTGATTTTTGTACTTTTGTGCACTCATTGCTCTTTGTGAAGTAAATTCTAAAAAGAGTACTTCTAAAAAAAAGGGTAAAAAACCTATTAAACACATTTTTAGCTAAACTCAGAGCCCATGTCCCAGACACCAAAAATTCTTTACACCCTCACCGATGAGGCCCCTGCATTAGCCACCTATTCGCTGCTACCCATCGTGCAAGCATTTACCAAAACGGCAGGCATCCAAGTAGAAACACGAGACATCTCACTTTCTGGACGCATTCTTGCTAATTTTCCAGAATATCTTAGCGAATCACAACGCATCAACGACGACCTAGCAGAATTGGGTCACCTGGCGACTACTCCAGAGGCCAACATTGTAAAGCTGCCCAATATTTCAGCATCTGTCCCTCAGCTCAAAGCGGCTATCAAGGAATTGCAAAGCCAAGGATATGCTTTGCCTGACTATCTGGAGGAGCCCAAAACAGAAGAAGAAAAGACCGCAAAGTCAAAATACGATAAGATCAAAGGTTCGGCAGTAAACCCAGTCCTTCGGGAAGGCAACTCAGACCGTCGTGCCCCTTTGGCTGTTAAAAACTATGCACGAAAGCATCCCCATTCCATGGGTGCTTGGACTGCAGGCTCCGCTTCCCATGTGGACAGCATGGCAGCTGGAGATTTTTATGGCAGTGAGAAATCAGTCACTGTAGCCCATGCTGGCGAGTTGACCATCACATTGCGTGGAGAATCTGGTACACAAGAAGTGCTAAAAAAGGGGTTGAAAGTGCAAGAAGGCGAGGTCATCGATGCAGCTACCATGAGCATCTCTAAGTACCGTGACTTTTTGAAAAAGGCTAAGGAAGACGCAAAAGCAAAGGGGGTTTTGTTTTCCCTACACCTCAAGGCAACCATGATGAAGGTTTCCGATCCTATCTTATTCGGTCACGCTGTCCAGGTCTTTTTTGAGCCCGTTTTTACGAAGCACGGCGCCACCTTGGAAGCTATCGGAGTGGACGTAAACAATGGATTTGGCGACCTATTGGCCCACTTGGATAAACTTCCTGCTGACAAAAAAGCGGAGATCCTCCAAGACATCGATGCCTGCTATGCCACAAGTCCAGCAGTAGCCATGGTGAATTCAGACAAAGGTATCACCAACCTGCATGTACCAAGTGATGTGATCATTGATGCTTCCATGCCTGCCATGATCCGTACTTCGGGTAAGATGTGGAACAAAGAAGGAAAACTACAAGACACCAAAGCAATCATCCCAGACCGATGCTACGCAGGAGTATACCAGGCAGTGTTTGATTTTTGCAAGAAAAATGGCGCCTTTAATCCAGCCACTATGGGCTCCGTACCCAATGTGGGGCTGATGGCTCAGAAAGCAGAAGAATACGGTTCCCACGACAAAACTTTCGAAATCCCATTTGCCGGTACGGTAGAAGTAACCGATGCAGAAGGAACTGTCCTTTTCTCCCACCAAGTAGAACAAGGTGATCTCTGGAGAATGTGTCAAACCAAAGATGCCCCCATTCAGGACTGGGTGAAGTTGGCAGTAAGTCGGGCAAGATTGTCGCAGACTCCTGCAGTCTTCTGGTTGGACAAGGCCCGCGCACACGATGCACAACTCATTCAAAAAGTCAACAAATACCTTCCAGAGCACGATACTAAGGGATTAGAGATTCATATTCTTTCGCCAATCGAGGCCACCCTATTCTCTTGTGAGCGCATCGTAGCAGGCAAGGACACCATCTCCGTAACGGGCAACGTGCTTCGGGACTACTTGACTGACCTCTTTCCAATTTTGGAAGTGGGTACCTCTGCCAAAATGCTTTCCATCGTTCCATTGATGAACGGAGGAGGTTTATTTGAAACCGGTGCGGGAGGATCTGCTCCCAAGCATGTGGAACAGTTTACCGAAGAGGGTCACCTTCGTTGGGACTCTTTGGGTGAGTTTTTGGCCTTGGCGGTCTCCTTGGAGCACCTCGGACAAACCTTTGACAATCCTACTGCTCTCCTCTTGGGCGAAACACTAGATCAGGCTACCGGTCGATGGCTGGAAGAAGATAAGTCTCCCGCCCGCGTTGTCGGCAAGCTGGACAATCGCGGTGGACACTTTTACTTGGCCCTGTACTGGGCTCAGGGGCTTGCATCGCAAACCAAGGATCCTGTATTGGCAGCCAAGTTTACGGCATTGTCCAAGTCGCTTTTGGACCAAGAAGCGAAGATCGTAGACGAATACAACAGTTCTCAAGGAAAAGCCATCGACCTCGGTGGCTATTACCGACCAAATAAAGCCAAATGTGCTCAGGCTATGCAGCCAAGTGCTACCTTCAAGCAGCTTCTTGCATCCTTGGCTTAAAGGTAAAACCGGGTGAAAATCCCGGTTTTTTTGTTTACACTTTTGAAATCACTCGACTCAGGCGCCTGCAATTCTTAGGTTTATGGAAATGGGAAAGGAACCTGATTTTTTTTTTGATTTCGAAATCGATTGAAATGCGCTATTCAGCATGATAGTGGGAAAAGCCTGGAGTTTAGTTTGGGGAGACCCAATTTTTGTAATAAATTCGCTTGCATTTCAGCTTGTTATAGGAATTAAAGCTGGAGCCATCTGAAGTAAAAAAAATTAATAGTATTATAAAATCACTTACAAATGAGCAAGATTAAAATTGGAATCAATGGATTCGGTAGAATCGGTCGCCTCGCTTTCCGCGTAGCACAAGAAAGAGCTGATGTACAAGTAGTAGCGATCAACGATTTGATCGATGTGGACTACATGGCCTACATGTTGAAGTACGACTCTACCCATGGCATCTTCAAAGGAACTGTGGAAGTAAAAGACGGAAACTTGGTGGTGAATGGCAATGCCATTCGCGTGACTGCAGAGAAAAACCCAGCAAGCTTAAAGTGGGGTGAAGTAGGTGCAGATTACGTCATTGAATCTACCGGTATTTTCTTGACCAAAGAATCTGCTCAAGGCCACATCGACGCAGGAGCCAAAAAAGTAATCATGTCCGCTCCTTCCAAAGACGACACTCCGATGTTTGTGATGGGAGTAAACGAGCACACCTACACTTCAGACATGACCTTTGTATCCAATGCATCGTGTACTACCAACTGCCTTGCTCCGATAGCTAAGGTATTGAATGACAACTGGGGCATTGAAGAAGGCTTGATGACTACTGTGCATGCGACTACCGCTACACAAAAGACCGTAGACAGCCCTTCTGCCAAAGACTGGAGAGGTGGACGTGGTGCGGGACAAAACATCATCCCATCCTCTACTGGAGCTGCGAAGGCAGTGGGTAAGGTAATCCCTGAATTGAATGGCAAACTCACCGGTATGGCTTTCCGTGTACCTACTCCAGACGTGTCTGTAGTAGATTTGACAGTACGCTTGAAAAATCCTGCCACCTACGCAGAGATCTGCGCCAAGATGAAGCAAGCTTCCGAGACCACGATGAAAGGCGTACTTGGCTACACCGAAGATGCAGTGGTATCCAACGACTTTATCGGAGATCCACGTACCTCCATCTTTGATGCAGAGGCAGGGATTCAGCTTTCCAACACCTTTGTGAAAGTAGTGTCTTGGTACGACAACGAATGGGGATACTCTAACAAGGTGATTGACCTACTCACTTACATTGCTAAGAAATAATACAAAAGCCCCGTACTGATACGGGGCTTTTTTGTTGGGGGAACTAGGATAGAAAAATCACGAAAAATACTAGAATAGCACGAGCCTACCTTCCGAAGATACGTAAGCTCGGGAAAATAGGGGATTCAAGTTGTATGTCGATGGTATTTCGCGAAGCCTGCCTGCGGCAGGTAGGAGAAGCGAAGTGAATTTCTAC
>Ga0181561_10006197_pt1 | contig 10125 bp, 10 predicted proteins | sample 011ome_19_FD_133760 | JGI IMG/M metagenome (GOLD analysis project Ga0181561, IMG submission 133760) | Coastal salt marsh microbial communities from the Groves Creek Marsh, Skidaway Island, Georgia - 011510BT metaG (megahit assembly) | ecosystem: Environmental > Aquatic > Marine > Intertidal...
ACCAGTATGCCGGCCAGCATGAAAAAACTGGCCAGCAAGGCCATGCGCTGGATTGTGTACAGGACGGTGGATGTGTGAACAGGATGCAGGACCCAGGCCAGGGCGGCGACCAGTGCTACTAGCGCGGATTGCTGTGCGCTGGCGTTCAGACACTGTGCCAGCCGTCGGAAAATGGCGTAAAGCAGAAGCCCGTTAAGCGCGTGCAGCAATACATTGATGGCTTTCATGGCGGCGGGATTATCGGGCCAGGCAGTTGCCTGTAGAGCAAACGTGAACAGGGAAACCGGGCGGCCCGTGGGTCCGGCATTCCCGGACAGCACAAATTCCCAGAATCCGGCTCCGGTAATACCGGCCTGCTGTATCTGGGAAAGGGCTGCCAGGTTTGGCTGGTCATCGAACAGGAAGGGACTGTTGAGTCCCGGCAGGTAGCACAGAACCGAGACAAGCAAGAGGATTACGGCATGCAGCCAGGGTTTTTGCGACCAAGCCGGCATGTCAGGCATTGGTGCCAGCCAGTTGCAGATAGCGCTCATGAAGCGCGTTCACCTGTCGCATAAGAGCGTCAGGAGTGCCGCTGTTATCGATGACATCATCTGCCTGTGCCAGGCGTGTTTGCCGTGATGCCTGGCTGGCCAGAATCTTTTCAACCAGTTCAGCCGAGCTGTTATCCCGCGATACCGTGCGCTCAACCTGCAGGCTTTCAGGAATATCCACCACCGCGATGCGGTCGAGAAACGGGTAACTGCCGCTTTCCACCAGCAGGGGTATGACCACAAGAGTGTATGGTGCCGTACTGTGTTGCAGTTGCTCCATGATGGTTTGGCGGACAGCAGGATGCAAGAGCGATTCCAGCCATTGTCGCGCCGTGGTGTCGTTAAAAACGGTTTCCCGCAGTGCCCGGCGGTTCAGGTTGCCTTCAGGATCCAGTATGTCGTCACCAAAGTGCTGCCGGATGTCCTCCAGCAGTGGTGTACCTTTACTGACCAGTGCGCGCGCGATCTCGTCGGCATCAATGACATTGGCGCCCAGTTGTTGAAAGAGGTTGCTGACCGCGGTCTTGCCGCTGCCGATACCACCCGTCAGGCCGATGGCAAGGGAAGTGTGGCTGCGCAGCACGGACATTTGCGGAACTGCCCCTCAGAGAATCAGGGCGTAGTAGGCACCGGCGATTTCATTTCCCCAGAGCAGCGAGAGAAAGCCGGCACTGGCCAGATAAGGGCCGAAGGGAATAGGCGCGTTCTTGTCGCGCCCCAGGATGGCGATCAGGCTGGTGCCAACCACGGCACCCACCAGTGATGACAGCAGCATGATCGTGGGCAATGCCTGCCAGCCAAGCCAGGCACCCAGCGTGGCAAGCAGTTTAAAGTCGCCGTAGCCCATGCCTTCTTTCCCGGTCAGAAGCTTGAACAGCCAGTACAGGCCCCACAGCATCAGGTAGCCGGCAATGGCGCCCCAGACCGCATCCTGCAACGTCGCAAACCAGCCAAAGCTGTTGACCAGCAGGCCGAGCCAGAGCAGCGGCAATGTGATGTCATCCGGAAGCAACTGGTGATCGAAGTCGATCATGGTCAGCACGATTAGGCTCCAGGTGAACACCAGCAGCGCCAGGGTTGGCCAGCCGTAACCGAACTGGTGAGCCACCAGGGCAGAAAGTATCCCGGTGACACCTTCAATGATTGGGTAACGTGCTGATATGCCGGCCTGACAGTGGCGGCACTTGCCACCCTGAAGCAGCCAGGAAACGAGGGGAATGTTTTCGGTTGCCGTGATCTCATGCTTGCATTTTGGGCAGTAGGAACCGGGGACGGCGAGATTGAACGGCTTGCTGTCTGCAGTATTGTCTTCCGGGGATATTTCCAGCAGTTCACGGCACTGGGCAGTCCATTCGAACTCCATCATTACCGGCAGGCGGTAGATGACGACATTGAGAAAGCTGCCGACTACTAGGCCAAAAATGCAGGCTATTGCTGCCAGCGCCAGGGGATTGGCAGCAAAGAATTCAGCGATGGTCATCAGGCAGCAGGGATATCAGACAACGGCGCCGATCTGGAAGATGGGCATGTACATCGCAATCATCAGGCCACCCACAAGCACACCGAGCACGGCCATGATAAGTGGTTCCATCATGGAGGTGAGGCCGTCCACGGCATTGTCCACTTCCGCTTCATAGAAGGTCGCACACTTGTCGAGCATGGCATCTAGGGCACCGGATTCCTCACCGATTGATACCATCTGCAGCACCATGATCGGGAACAGCTCGGTGGATTTGATGGAGGCTGTGAGCTGCTGGCCGGCGGTGACGTCGTCACGAATCTGCAGGGAAGCCGTCTTGTACACAATGTTACCGGTTGCCCCTGATACCGAAGTGAGGGCATCCACCAGCGGGACACCGGCGGCGAAGGTGGTCGACAGGGTGCGCGTAAAACGCGCCAGGCAGGACTGCTCAATGATGTTGCCGAATACCGGCAGTTTCAGGGAGAAACGTTCCAGGCTTTCGCGGAAACTCTTCGAGCGCAGCTTGGCTTCCTTGAAACAGTAGCCGGCGATACCTAAGCCAATCACGATATACACCCACCAGGCGATCATGAAATCGGATATGCGCATGACGTACTGGGTAAACAGAGGCAGTTCGGCGCCGAAACTAGAGAACGTTTCCGCGAATTGCGGTACCACTTTCACCAGCAGGATGCCGGTCACAATGGCGGCCACCACGAGTACCGTGATCGGGTAGTTCATGGCCTTCTTGATCTTGGATTTCAGGGCTTCGGATTTTTCCTTGTAGGTCGCCAGGCGGTCGAGCATGGTTTCCAGCGCATCAGACTGTTCACCGGATTCCACTAGGTTACAGAACAGTTCATCAAATTCACGCGGGTATTTGCGGATGGCATCGGCAAAGTGGTTACCGGCAGACACATCATCACGAATGGCAAAAACGATTTCACGCATGCTCGGATTTTCCAGGCCTTCACCCACGATCTCAAAGGACTGCACCAGGGGAATACCGGCTTTCATCATGGTGGCGAGCTGGCGGGTGAAAATGGCAATGTCCATCGGCTTGATGGATTGTTTGCCGCTGCCGAAAAGGGGCTTGGGTTTCTTCTTGACCTTGGTGGGCTTGATGCCCTGCTTGCGCAGTTGGGCTTTCACCATGGCGGTATTGGTGCCAGAGATTTCACCCTTGGCGGTTTTGCCCTTGGAATCCTGGCCCTGCCAGAGGAAAGTGGCCTGTTTTACAGCAGATTGTGCCGGCGCTGCCATTTTCTGATACCTCGTTCTCGGACTGCTATTGGGGTCGTGAGTGTTCTGCTGTGAATTCTGTGTTGCTAGAACTGGTTACCCGGTTCACTTCATGGAGACTCGTGAGTCCCTGAGCGGCTTTTTCCAGAGCCGAATCCCGCAGGCTATTAAACCCGGCTTTTGCCGCTAACTCTGCGATTTGTATCGAATTTCCGGCATCCATCATAACACGGGATATGGCCCCAGTAATTGGCACTGTTTCGAAGATGCCGGTCCTGCCCCGATAACCATCGTGGCATACGCTGCATCCGGTTGCCTCAAAAAGCGTGATGCGATCTAGGCTGTCGGGAGAAAAGCCTTCATGAATCAACATGTTATCGGGCAATTGTAGAGGTTTTTTGCAGCGTGTACATAACCGGCGTAACAGCCGCTGGGCAATGATCAGGCTCAGTGACGTGGCCAGTTGATAGGGCGCGATGTCCATGTCCAGCAACCTGGCCAGGGTCTCCGGGGCGCTGTTGGTGTGCAGGGTCGACATGACAAGATGTCCTGTTTGTGCGGCTCTCACGGCAATCTTCGCGGTTTCCGGGTCGCGGATTTCACCGACCATCAGGATGTCGGGGTCCTGGCGCAGAAACGCCCGCAGGGCATGGGCGAAATCCAGGCCAATGCGGGCATTGACGGGGACCTGGTTGATGCCATCGAGATGGATTTCCACCGGGTCCTCAACGGTGGCGATGTTGCGCTCACGAGTATTGAGAAGGTTCAGGCCGGCATACAGCGAGAGGGACTTGCCACTGCCTGTCGGGCCGGTCACTAGGATAAGCCCCTGCTGGTGCTGCAGGGCCTGCACATACAGTTGTTTCTGTGCGGGGGTGAATCCGAGTCCATCAAGTTCCAGTCTGTCGGGACCCTGATCGAGCAGACGCAATACTGTTTTTTCACCCCAGAGGGTTGGCAGGGTATTGATGCGGTATTCCATTTTTTTGCGGTGGGGGCCGTCCAGTTTGATACGGCCATCCTGCGGCAGCCGTTTTTCCGCGATATCCAGGCGCGCCATGATTTTCAGTCGGGCAGTGATGCGACTGGCCAGACCTGATGTGGGGCGGGCTATTTCCCGCAGCATGCCATCCTGGCGAAAACGGATCCGGGCATGGTGCTCGAAAGGCTCGATATGAATATCGGACGCAGCCTGATGCCGTGCGTCCTGCAGCATTTTGTCTACCAGCCGGGTCACCGGTGAATCCGACACGGCTGCCTTGCCATCATCCACCGGGCGCTGCTCGGCGGCATGGATGTCATCAAAATCCCGCTGCGCCAGGCTGTCGCCGCGACCGGCATCCGGCGCAGTATTATCCTGTAGGCGCTGGAGCAGGGGCGCCAGTTTGTGTTCTTCCACCAGCACGGTGACGGGTTTGCAGCCAGTCTGGAAGCGAATCTGCGTTGTGCTTTCGCGGGTATCCGGATCGGAGCTGCCAAGCCAGAGAGTCTGGCTATGGCGAAACAATGGCACCATGCGATGTCGCAGTTGCAGTGCCCGGGAAACCGTCGCCAGGGTGCGTGGGTCAAGGTGAAAGGCGTCGAGGTCTGCCAATGGCAGGTTGAAGGCCCTGGCCAGGGTCGAGGCCAGTTGGGTGCTGTCGACCAGTGCATTGTCTACCAGGTATTTCACCAGTGTCAGGCGCTGCTGCCTGGCACCCTGTAATGCCTGTTCAGCCAGCGCTGGTGCCAGTATCCGGCAGGACGTCAGCCAGTGCATGTCCTTCGGAGATCCGGCCTTGTTGTTCATGTTGGCTCCCCTTGTTATGCATGACACGTATGCATGACACGGACCCTGACCTCAGACGTACCAGGATCAAAGGTCAGTCTAGTGCAGAAGCGATGTAATGCGAGGTTTGCCTCAAAAGGCAGTATGTCATGACAGGAATACTCCATTATTGACAAAATTTGTCACCCGCCCTGTAAGCGCTATCCGCCCGACTGCTATCATGCTGCAATCAAATCAGCACCCTGAGTGTAGGAAAACCGCAGGCTGAGCAGGAAAAAAGTGCGCTGGATCATACTGTGTCATCGTGGACTGAAGTGATTGTTTTGTGGCATGTTCTTTGCAGTTTTCACACCTACCTGTCGAGAATCCATCCCTAGATTTGAGTAAAGATAGCAAGCATGGTCAACATGTTTTTTCAGGAGATAAAAATGAAAAACATCAACAAGCAACAACAGGGTTTTACCCTGATCGAATTGATGATCGTAATTGCGATCATCGGTATTCTGGCCGCCGTCGCTCTGCCGGCTTACCAGGACTACACAATTCGTGCAAAAGCTTCTGATTCGGTGCGGGGATGAAGCGGCGGGTGCTGGGCAAAAAGCGGCAACGTGTACCTGAGAGTTGCTCAACATCCCGGCAGAGCAGGTGGCCATCGGAAAAGTTGGTGCGACTGTCTGCAAGCACTTTTTGCAGGACATGACGAACCACGGGAATTTTACCCAGTGACCAGATGTCACTGCCCAGGGCCCAGGTTGAAAACGGGATGCCGTGGCGACGCTAAGCCTGCCTTGCCCAGGCACCGCAGGGCAGCACCCAGAGCGCAAAGACATGATCCACCCCGTGCTCCCGGCACAAGCGATTGGTTTGCCGGGCGCCGTCACGCAGGATGCCTGCAATGGCTGGCCAGTGACTGGGGTTCCAGATTTTCAGCAGCGACAGTGATTTGCCCGCACCCTGGTAACGCACTACCTGAACCGCTGCAGCGGGATCACCGCTGCTGCTGGTACCCGGGGCCAAGACCGTGACCTTTGTCTGTGTGGCGAGTGTTTCGGCAAAATCCTGTACAAAAGATCCTGCCGCCTCGCTGCCATCACTGGCCGTCGGGTAGGAGGTGGTTATGATCAGGACATGTTTCATCGTTCGGAGGATGTGTGCGCGATTGGCGAACCGTTATTATTTCATTGATTCGTCATGCAGTTCGAACTTAATGCGCGCAGATTGCGGGTATGCCGACATTGTCATGATTTTGTCCAAGTGTGTGCCCCGGTAAAGCCTGCTGCTGCGTGTGCCATGCTTGACACACCCGGACGCTGTATGTGAATAATCCCGACCTTGTGAGGTGGGAGAAAACCGGCACCAAGGTGCAACCTCTGCATTTCCGGGGCAATAAATCACAGAATTCATCCAAGACCCGCTAAAAGAACCACAGGAGCATCACATGACTATACTGACTTCAACCCTGGGCCGGACAGCTGCTGTTGTTTTTGCCACGATTTTCCTGGCCTCCTGCGCCTCCATGGGCGACGACGGCTGGATGGACATGTCTGGCAGCTTCGATGGCTGGACTCGGGTCGGAGACGCCAATTGGCGCATCGAGAATGGCGAGTTCGTGGCGGACAATGCGTCCGGTGTCAGTCATCTGCTCTCCGAAGAGAGTTTCGAAGACTTCCAGATCCAGCTGGAGTTCTGGAATCATGAAGGCGCCAACAGCGGTATTTTCATGCGCATCCAGGATCCTGCGAACATTACGGACAGATCAGCCTATGAGGCCAATATCTACGATGACCGTCCCGACCAGAGCGGCCGCACAGGCGGTATACCCAATTTCCTGGCTCCGGCAGCTGTGGTTGATACCTGGGATCAGTGGAACACCTATGACATCACGCTCGAAGGCAACCACGTCGTGATCTATCTCAATGGCGTGAAAACCGTTGATGGCTACGACGACAATTTCGCCAGTGGCCCGCTGTCACTCCAGTACGGAGCCGGTACCATCAAGTTCCGCAATGTGCGTATTCGTCACCTGTAAATGAGTCTGGACGATCTAAAAGGCCGTAGGTCGGCGTAGGCCCGCAGGGCCGTTTGCCGACAGGCACGTGATATAACCGGTGTTGTTTTCTTGAACGCTAAGTCGGCAAACGGCCCTGCGGGCCTATGCCGACCTGCTAGGTGCTATTCAAAGAGCATGGTGAAGTCGGTGGCTTGTATGTGCTTAGTCAGGGATCCTACCGAGATGTAATCCACGCCGGTCTCGGCCACCACGACCGCACTCTTGATATCGTAACCCCCCGAAGCCTCCAGTTTTGCCTGTCCCTTGTTGAGGATCACGGCTTCCTGCAGCATATCCAGCGTGAAGTTGTCGAGCAGGACGATGTCGGCCCTGGCCGTCAGCGCTTCCTCCAGCTGTTCAATGGTCTCCACTTCCACTTCCACCTTGCGGTCAGGATGCAGTGCCCGGGCAGTTGCAATGGCCTGGGTAATGCCACCACTGGCATTGATGTGGTTTTCCTTGATCAGGTAGGCATCGTAAAGACCGATGCGGTGGTTATAGCAGCCGCCGGTTTGCACGGCATATTTCTGGGCCAGGCGCAGGCCGGGAATGGTCTTGCGGGTATCCAGGATGTTGACGTCGGTATGCTGCACCTGGTCGGCAATTTCACGCGCGGCGGTGGCGACGCTGGACAGCGTCTGCAGAAAATTCAGGGCCGTGCGTTCGGCGGTGAGCAGCGAGCGGGCCTTGCCCGTGGCGGTAAAGACCACGTCGCCCGGGTCGATGCTGTCGCCATCATGCTTTTCCCAGTTCAGCCGGATATCCGGATCGACCTGGCGGAACACTTCGTTGACCCAGGGTTCGCCACAAATGGTGGCATTTTCGCGGCAGATGACCTGGGCCATCGCTTCCCGCTCTGCCGGAATGAGTTCTGCCGTGATGTCGCCATCACCAATATCCTCAGCAAGGGCACCACGCACGGTTTCCTCGAGGCCTTCTAGCAAGGGGTTGGACATGGTGGTGTGGTTACCTGCAGTGGCGTGAAACGAGCGAACAATTATACGGGAAACCCGGGACGGGATTAATCACTGAAATTGGGGGCGTGTCTAGGGCGTATGCTGGCGCAGGGTCAGCTGGGAGCCGCGCTGGTTGAATTCGATCTGGCGCAGGGCGCTCATGCCGAGCAAAACCATGCTTTCATGCATTGCTGGGTTAATGCTGGCACGCACGTCGTGTAGGGTAATCTTGCCCAGGTGCAGTTCATCGATCAGGGTGCTGTAGATGTTGACCAGGCCATTGGCGGTCATGGCCTGGCTCTGGTAGCCGTATTCCAGGCCGCTGGCCTCGGCCAGGCCGGGCGGAATCACCACGTCTGTGGCGCCGGTATCCAGAATGAACTCCGCCGGCACACTGTTGATGGCACCGGTCATTACATACTGACCCTGGCGGTTGCTTTCCAGTACCACTTCCACCTGGCCCAGGGCATTGACGGTGGAAAGTGGCGTTGCGTTCGGATTGCGCTGCTTCTCCAGCACACCATCAAATAGCATGGTGAGCAGGCCCAGGCCAATCACGAAACCGATAGCGATCATGCCCTGGCCAAGTCGTTTTTCCGAATGTTGGGGATCCTGATGGGTCATAGGGCAAAATTATAAGCAGTCGTGGCTGGGGGTGTTACCTGCATGGCAATTGTTTGTGCATCAGGCCAGTATGCCGCAGAGGAGTTGTGTGCCATACATGAGTTAATATGGGGCCATGAAAATCAAAAACCACCGTCTTGAACCAGCACGTCAGCTGACCTCTCCCAATTATGGTGAGCGTCCGGCAGGCGACAGCATCAGCCTGCTGGTCATTCACAATATCAGTCTGCCGCCGGGTGAATACGGCGGACCCTATATCGACCATTTGTTCTGCAATACGCTGGATTGTTCTGCACACCCTTATTTTGCGGACCTGGAAGCACTCAGGGTGTCTTCACATCTGCTCATTAACCGGGCAGGGGATGTCACGCAATATGTGCCATTTGACCTGAAGGCTCACCATGCCGGGGTCTCCGCATTCGAGGGCCGGGATCAGTGCAATGATTTTTCCATCGGCATAGAACTGGAAGGCTGTGACACCGAGCCTTTTACCGATGCCCAGTATGCGACGCTGGCCGAGGTGACCACGGCCCTGATGCAGGCGTATCCCGCTATCACGCCAGCACGCATCACCGGCCATTCGGACATCGCGCCGCAGCGCAAGACCGATCCGGGGCCCTGTTTTGACTGGCAGCGGTACCGCAACCTGCTGGCGCGCTAGCGCCAAAAGCGTGCATTCCGGGAGCCGGAAAGCGGCAAGCCAAAACTGACTACATCGCTATACCTGCGAAAATTAAGGCATTTTTATAGATTGGGTGGCACTATGCTCACCAATCTGTAGTTTTACTACAAAATCAACAGCTTATGTTGGTAAATTATTGTTAATTCGATTAATATTGCGCGCTAATGTAAATTTACTACAGAACAACAATCGGCATATCCGCACCCTTGCGATCCACGGGTGGCTGTTATAACCATAACAATAACAACAGGCTATGCAGGATTTCGCCCTCCCGGGCGAACACCCGAGTGACGTGAAAAACGGAAACCGGGTTTAAAAAAAACAAGGCAAGCCGGCATCACCGGCGCTGCCCCATCAGTAAATCAGCGCTGCTGAAAGGTTCAATGTCAGGCAATTAATATTGGCTGTCCAAAGTGCCCGTCAGTGGTCGCCACAAGAGTAGCAACATGGCCGACAAATCTATCGACTCTATGAAGAACGTTCATCAGGACGTTGATCCTATTGAAACGCAGGAATGGCGGGATTCCATTGCCTCAGTCATCAAGTATCAGGGCATGGACCGCGCACAGTTCCTGCTTAAGAGCCTGATCAGCACCAGCACCGAATCCGGTCAGCAGCTTCCTGTTGACTCTCTTACCACTCCCTACCGCAATACCATCCCCAAAGAAGAAGAAGCTGAAATGCTCGGCGATATGCACATGGAGCGCAGCATCCGTGGCATCATCCGCTGGAATGCACTGGCGATGGTCATGCGGGCCGGCAAACTCGGTTACGACCTGGGTGGTCATATTTCCACCTTCTCGTCGGC
>Ga0181561_10006200_pt1 | contig 10123 bp, 7 predicted proteins | sample 011ome_19_FD_133760 | JGI IMG/M metagenome (GOLD analysis project Ga0181561, IMG submission 133760) | Coastal salt marsh microbial communities from the Groves Creek Marsh, Skidaway Island, Georgia - 011510BT metaG (megahit assembly) | ecosystem: Environmental > Aquatic > Marine > Intertidal zone...
CGTGATCGGACCCGGCTTTCGTACAGCTCGCGACGAAGACCCTGATCCGGCCCGGCGCGTCCGCGTCGAAATAGCACGCGACCCGGATCGCGCCGGGGTCGGGTTCCCGCGCGCGCGGCGGATCGGCGAGGCGCGTCCAAAACGCCTCGACGTGCGACGCGTCTCTTCTTTTGTCGCGCACGAACGGGTCGTTCGCGTCCTCGACGGCGTCGATCGGAATGGTCACCGCGCCGAGCACGGCTTCGTCGCTCACGCGGCGCACGGTCGCCACCAGACGCTCGTCGTCGCTCAGGCGCTTCGCCGCCGCGAAACGGAACGACGCGTCGAAACGGTGACTGATTTCTTTTCTCACACCGGCGGGCGAGTGTCCAGCCGCTCGCCTGGTGACCCTGGTCGCCGCGCCGGTCTCGCCGACGCGCTCGCCCATGAGGTCCAGAGTGACGGACACCCGGTGCGTGTCCAAGTCGCGCGCCGCGAGCACGTCCACCACGCACGCGCGCGCGCGCGACGGCGGATCGAACTTGGGACCTCGGCTCGGCGGTTTCACGCGTCGCCCGTCGGCGTCGTACGCGGGCGCCCAGACGTTCGGGCGCGCGCGTGTCGTTCGGTCCGCCACCACGATCGTAACGCCGTCGTCGCGCTCGAACGTCTCCCGCCTCGGATCCGACGCGGGACCGATCACGAGTTCCGAGCGCGTCACCTGTCTCTCGACGACCCGCTCGTTCGTCTCCTCGACGAAGGAAAGATCCGTCCTCTTGCTCTTTTCGTAGGTCAAGGCTTTCCGCGCGATGGCGCGCTCGGTGTCGCGCTGGAGCGCCTTCGCGGCGCGGCGCTCGTGCTCGGACGTCCCGGTCACCAGCTCGCGGTCGACCGCGTCCGCGACCGTGCGCGCCGCGAGCGCCAGGCCCTTCCGGGCGGACCCGAACGCCGTGACCACGCCCATCGCCGAAAGAGCGACGCAAACGGTCGGCACCTTCGCGCTCGGGTTGCTCCGCCTTTGCGTGTGCCCGCGTCCTCGGGAACCCGAGGCGCCTCGGGGACCTCGCGGCGAGCGGAACCCCGCTCGCGCCCCGACTCGCTCGGACGGACGACGCCCGTCTGCCCGCGCGCGCGCGTGTGTTCCGAGAGACGCGCGGGGCTTTCGAGAGAAACGAGAGAAACGGTTTTCGCGAAACATTTCCCCGATCAGATTGGGAAATCGCCAATGAACATACACGAAAATGACCCACACGTCGATGAAAACGTCCCGTAATACCGGTCAACGAGAGAGTCGGTTATGATGTGTAGCCGATAACGACCGGGATCGGCGATCGGCTTCCCACAATCGCTCGACGCGGGACCTCAGCCCTCGCGCATCGATGTTCGCGACGTCGTGCGTCTCCCGCGCGCTTCCCACGGTGCGCGCGCGCCCCTCGGGCCGCGCCGCGCAGGCGAAGCCGCCGCTCGCGCCCGCCGCGCGCGCCACGCGCGGCGTCGCCGTTCACGCGTTTCCGAAACGCGTGCCCGGATGTGTCGTCCCCTCGGCGGCCGCGCGCGTCGACGAGGCGTCGTCCCGCCGCGCCTCCGTGGTGGCGCGCGCCGCCTCCGCGTCCACCCCCGCGCCCGCGGAGACCGGCGAGACCGCCGCGGTGGTGAACACCGTGAAGGCCATCTTCGGCGCCGGCGGCTTCTCCCTGCCCTGGGCGTTCGCGCAGGGAGGCGTCGCGCTCGTGTCCGCGTGCCTGCTCGCCTCGTACGTCTTCGCGCTCGAGGCGCTCAAGATGCTCGTGCGCGCGCAGGACACGCTCATCGACAACGGGGTGGTTTCCGGGTACGAGGAGGTGCAGACGTACGCCGGCCTCACCGGCGCCGCGCTCGGCCCCGCGGGGGACGTGCTGTGCAAAGCCCTGAACGTCATCACGTGCTTCGGCATCTCCGTGGGGTACATCATCTTCGTCTCGGACACGCTCATCTCCATGCTTCCGGCGGCGACGCAGCTCACCTTCAGCACCGCGCGGATGATCATCACCTCGCTCCCTCTGTGGGTCGCGCTGTCGTGGCAGAGGAGCTTCAAGGGCGTCAACTTCATTTCGCTCATGGGGACGGTGAGCGTGGCGCTCGGCATGTCGTGGGTCACCGTCGTCGCGCTCGCCAATCCGGCGTTCGCCGCGAACTTCGCGGCGATCCCCATGAGTAACCCCGCCGCGTTCTCCGGCTTCTTCGGAACGGTCGCGTTCCTGTTCTTCATCCACTTCACGCTGTTCGGCGTGCAAGAGGCGATGCCTGACCGCAGACGGTTCGTCCCCGCGGTGAGCAAGGCGTTCGGTTTGTCCATGGTGATCAGCGCGGCGTTCGGTCTGATCGGCGCGTGGGGGTTCGGGCCGGGCGTGAAGTCCGTGGTGATCACGATGCTGGACGGCGCCGCGGGCACAGCGGTCAAAGCGCTGCTGTGCGTGAACCTGCTGTTCACGTTTCCGCTGATGGCGCGCTCGTGCCTGAACATCTGCGAGCAGACGGTGGCGGGGGGGAAAGACCCCAACCTGGCAACCTCGCTCGGCACGCGCACCGCCTTCGTGACGTCGGCGGCGCTCCTGGCGTGCGTGGTGCCCAACTTCGGGACCGTCCTGGGGTACGTCGGCGGGTTCTGCTGCTGCGCCATGACGCTCGCGATGCCCCCCGTGATCCTATCGAAGGCGATGACTTTGGCGGGAAAGCCCGCGGAGGGGTTCGAGAAGACCAAAATCGTCGTCGTGTGCGCCGTCGGCCTCGCGTGCATGGCGCTCTCGGTGGCGCTGTGACAGGCGAAGGAGCAAGGAGCGTATACCCGCGAAGTTAACTAACAAAACAACCCTAAACCACCGGTTCGCGAACCTGATTCCGCAAAAGCTCTCGTGTCACGGAAACTTCGGCTCGACGAAAGGCGCGCCTTTCCTGCCCTCGCGGATCGCGTCCGACATGGGCGGCGTCACGGGCTGGCGCACGCCCTTCGTCGCCTCGCCTTCGCGCGCGTACGTCTCGTCGTACATCTCCTTCGCGATCGGGATCTTCGCGCCGACGATCTCCGCCATGCGCGCGTACGCGCCTCGCCGGTACCCCCACGCGTCCCCGACGCCCCACTCGAACAGAGCGTTTGGCGCCTGCGCGGCGCCCTCGACCTGCTCCAGCCAGTCCCCGAGCGTGAGCGCGAGGAAGTCGAACCACGCTTCGTCGTCCACCGGGATCGGATACCCGCCGAGCTCGGGGCGCGCCGCGAAGGCGTGGCGCCCCGGCGCCGAGTCTAGGTCGTTGTCCACGGTGAGCCGGTCGACGACGCAGAAGATGTGCACTAAGCGCTCGGCTTTGTCGCCGATCATCCCGCGCAACTCGTCCCGCTTCTCGAACGGAAGGCAAAAGCCCTGGAAGCCCTCGCTGCCGTAGATGCTGTGGAACAAACCGGCGTCGTGCAGATGCGCCTTCTCGGGACACCACGCCTGCATGACCCGGCGCACGCCCAGCAAGTGCGCGTCGAACGCGCCGTTGCCGGTGTGCTTCACCCCGAGCGCGCCCTCGCCGTTCAGGTACCGAAGCTTCTCAGGCTCGCACGGAGTCGCTTCGACGCCCGCGATCAACGCGCGCATCGGCGGGACGTCTTTTTTCTTTTTTGAGCCCCCGTCGGTCGTCGCGTCGGTCGTCGTCGTTCGTTTCTCGTCCTCGTCCCCGCCGAGGCCGACCGCGTCCGCGTCCGCGGGGTTCACCGCCGCGGGTTTCGCGAAGCAGTCCGCGAGGTGGTCCAGGCCCACCTGTCGGCACTCCAGGCTCCACTCGTTGCGCATCGCCGCGCGTTCCGCGGGGGACAAACCGTCGGGGTCGAACGGTTGCTCATCCGCGCGACCGCCTCGCGCGAAGCACTCCCACCGTCCCTGGGAACGTCGCCGGGGACGCTCGCGGTGGGCGACGAACGCGACGGGCGCGCGATGGGAACGCGCAAACATGCCGCGGGGCACGCGCCGCGCGGCGCTCACCGGCGTCGCGGCACAGACCGCGGTCGACATGGCGCGCGTGGGACTGATGAGAGACGCTGACGTCAGCCTCGTCTGTGGAGAAGAGAAGTGATACGCTCGATACTCCGTTCGATTTTGCCTTTTCCCTTTTTCGTTTTCTCGGGTGCGTCGTTCCAACGGCACACTCCGACGCGCGTCGAGCACCATGGCGCGCGGCAAGCCCAAGCGCGAGAAGGCGGCGATCCCCGCGTCGTACATACGGCCGCGTGCGCTTCCCGACGGCCGCACGTCTTACAACGTCAGAGCGTACGACCCCGCCACGCGCACCTGCAAAACGCTCGGGACGTTCAAAACCAGGAGAGCGGCTGAACGCGCGTTCAAAAAGGGGGCCGAGGCTCTCGTCGCGAACGCGCGCCCCGAGCCGCCGCCGGACGTCGCGCCCACCGCGAGCGCCGAGCTGGACGACCCCCGCCCCCTCCCGAGCGTCTCGAAGAAGCGCGCGCGCTCGCCGCCCCCCCCCCGCGCGTCCGGCCGCGAGCGCCGGAGCTCGCCTTCCGCCGCGGCGGAGCTCACGTCCCAGAACAAGAGGCGCCGGAAGACGAAAAACGCGAAAAACGCGAAAAACGAAACCGCCGGCGTCCGACGCGGCGGCGCGCGCGCGGCGGAGAAGACCCCAGAAGACCCCAGAAGACCCGCGCCTCCCGGAGGCAGACGCGTCTCCGCGGTGTTCCGCACGCTCGCCAGCGCCGCCGCCGCGGTGTCTCCGTTCGCGAACCTGGACGTTCAGGACGTTCAGGAGCGCCGCGAGCCGAATCGTCGCGCGTCCGGAAGCCCGGAGGGCGCGTCGGAGAGCAGCCGGCGCGGCGCCCTCGCGCGCACCTTCTCCACCCCGGCGGCGACGCCGCCGCTCGACGCGGTCGCGGCGGCGCCCGTGGCTATGGGCGGCGGGGACATGTGGAGCCGCGTCTGCGCGTTCGTACGCGGGGGGGAGTACCCCGTCCCCGTCCCCGGGCTCTTGGACGACGCGCCCGGGGACCCCGGGGCTTTCCGCGACGAAGGCGTCCCCGGGGACGTCCCCGGGGACGCGCGGGACTCGCCCGGCCCCGCCGAGCGCCTCGCGGCGTTTCTCGAGTCCGCCGTGCGGCGGCTGCGCGGCGGCGGCGGCGCCGCCGCCGGGCTCGAGGGACGCCCCGCGGGCGTCGCGGTGAAGACGCGGGGCATGACCGTGACCGTGGACGTGCGCCGAGAGTAGGCGAGACGAACGACGGCGTACGGCGGGAGCGCTACGAACGTACGGGAGGGAGTGTGTTTTGGGAACCGAAACGTTTTCGCATCTGCCGCGGTGTTCGTTCTGAAGTTTCGTTTCGGTGGAGCGCTGGCGTTTCGAGAATCGACGGCGCCCCGAATCGTCATTCCCGCGCGCGCACGTCTGGCCCGGACCTCCCGACGAGATGGGCGACGACGCGATGGAGATGAACCTCGACGACGCGATCGCGGACGCCGAGAAGGCGCGCGACGCGGGTCGCGCGAAGCGGGGCGGCGGGGGCGGCAGAGGCGGCGCCAATCCGCCACTTCCCCCCGGTCCCCACCCCGGGTCGCGCGGGTCCGACGATCTGCGAAGCCGGCTGGGCGGGCGCGGCGGCGGGCGCGGCGGCGGGCGCGGGCGCGGCAGCGGCAGGGGCTTCGGCGGGCGCGACGTTGGGTTCCAGAAGGCGCCCACCTTGGCCGGATGGGCGCCTTCGGGGAACACCAGGGACGACGGCAAGGACTGTTTCGCGGGCAAATGCGAGGGATGCGGCGTGGATTGCGAGGTGTTTTTCCGCCCGATCAAGGGCGGCAACCCGCCGGTGTGCCACGAGTGCCACCAGAGTTTGCGCGCCGTGCAGGACCAGTCCATCGACGGCGGCGGCGGCGGCCCCGACAGAGGCAGGCGGGGGGGGCACAACCGATACAACCCGTACGGCCGCGAGCAGATGGCGGCGATGCAGGCGATGATGGGGCACATGTACGCCGCAGCCGCCGCACAGGCGGGCCGCGGCCGCGGCCGCGGCCGCGGCCGCGGCGGGCGCAGCGCCGGCCGGGGCGGTCGCTCGAACGTCTGGGTGCGGCCCGGCTCGGAAATCGACGCGACCGCGGGTGGGGAGGAGGCCGGAGGCGACGATGTCGCGATGTGACTCGGTGACGCTACGTCTACTGTATGTATCAGAGAGAAACTTTGGTCTATGCCTAGTACGGTCGCGCTTGGAAGGAAGTGACGAAGAGGCAGGCGCGGCCGAGAACGAAAAGCGGTCGCGTACCGTATACACGTACGTCGCGAAGTCGCCCGCGTCGGCGTCGCGAAACGTCGGTCAAAGATGTCTTCTTTTCGCGACGAAAACCACGGAGACGCGTCGCTCGCCTCGCGGGACGGTTTCGCCCGCGTTCACGCGCGCGCGCTTCGCGTTCACGCACGCGCGCGTGATGGTGTCCACGAACCCACGCCGGATGCCGTGCCGTAGGCTGTATGCCTCGCCCTCGTACACCAGGAGCGAGCGGCGGCGAAGCGCGACCTGCGCGCGAGGCGACGGCGACGGTTTTTTTAGTCCATCTTCCTTCGCCTCCGCGTCGTCCTCCTCGTCGGACTCCCGCGTCGGACTCCCGTCGTTCTCCCAGAAATCAATCAGCGCGTCCCCCTCGAGGGTGAGGATCGCCACTTTGGGCGCGTACACGTCCCCGTCGTTGTGCGGCGTGATGCCCGCGGGCGCGAGGTACTCGTTCACCAGCACGTGGTTCGGCCGCGTCTCGGTCGCCGCGCGCGCGTCGTCCGGCGCGGATCGCGATTCGAAGACCCGCCTGGCGAACAGCGCGTCGACGACCGCGGTCGCCCAGACGGGAAGCGGCTCGGAGACGTCCGCGTCGCTCGGTCTGCCTCCCCAGTTCCCCACCCTTCGGCCGCCGTCGCCGGAAGTCCACCGGCGGTCGTTCTCGGGCGCGCGGATCGAACGCAACAACGCCTCCTCCTCCGCCTCGGTCACGAACTCGGGGACGTAGTGCAGGCCCGAGATGCGTCGCGCGGCGAAGCGCCCGACGTCGTGGTCCGCCATCGAGACCGCCGGGCGCGCCTCGAGTGCCTCGAGGCGGTCGGGAGCCGCCGCCGCGGAGGTGGACGCGCCCGCGGCCGCGCGGCGACGCGCGCGCTCCTCCTCGAACAGGCGCTTGAGGTCCAGCGGCGGCATGCGCGCGCGCGTCGCGGTCTGCGCGTTGTGTGTTTCGATGCGTGTGTGTTTTCGTTTTCGGTTTTCGATACATAAATAAATACAAGTGCTCATCGCGACGGATAGTACCGACGCTCGCCGTCTTCGCCTCACATCCATCGACTCACATCCAGCGCTTGCTCCTGATGTACAGCATGATGACCGCGAACCCCACGACCGCGCCCGTGCCGCACAGCGCGTTCACGAGCACGAACGTGGCGTGCGAGGACTCGGCGCCGTTTCGCAGGTTCATCCCGTAGATCCCGCCCACCATGGAGTACATCGAAACGAAGAGCGTCGCCGAGGTGAGCGTCACTTCGAATTTTTGGAGTTGGTTTCGCGTGACGTCCAGCTGGATGTTCACGAAGTCCTCCGTGTCGTTGATGAACTGGTCGATCGCGTCCAGCTCCGCGTACGTGCTGTCGATGTGCGCGAAGTACGTCTCCAGCAGATCCTCCACCACCTGCAGGTCGGAATCCTCCTGGTGCGGGAACAGCTCCTCGCCAAACACATCCTCCACGCCCGGGTTGGACGGCGTGGACGGGTCGTTTCGTTCCGCGTCGGGGTCTGCGCGGTACGCACCGCCCTGCTGACCCGCGCCGTCCGATTTGTCGCCCTCGCCGCGGTCGTTTTGGCCGCCGCCGAAGTTGAGGCTCTGCCGACGCATCTTGAACGAGCCGCCCGAGCCGTGAACGAGCCCGGAATGGAAGCTCACGCTCTGCCGCCCGCGAAACGGCCCCGGGAACTCGCCGGCGTTTCCGGCGACGCCCGCGTTCGCGTTCCCGTGTTCGTTCGCGTGGAAACCCTCCACCAGCGCCTTCCTGGTCAGGTACATGTCGCGCATATCCGAGTCGTCGTCCAGGTAGCGCTTGATCTCCTCGCGCACCTTCGCCACGCGGCCGGTCAGCCGGGTCACCTTGCTCTTGACGCGCCGAACGCGCTCCAGGTTGAACGTGTCCACCTTCTTGCGCAGGCCCGCCAGCGAGGCGCGCACCTCCTGGCCCACGTCCCGCCGGTCGCGCTCGAGCTGGTTGCACACGATCTCCAGCGCCACCTCCAGGCCGACGAGCTCGAACGGCAGCGCCTCCTCGTTCTCGCGCGCCTCAGAAGACGAGCGGACCAAATCGCGGCTGCGCCGGCGGCCGGACTGCGAGTAGTCGTCGTCGTCGTCGCCGCCGCCGCGCGCCGCGTCGGGCGTGCGCGGCGGGCGCGCGGCGTTCTTTTTGAAGCCCAACGCGTTTGTTTTCTTAGCAGCCGCCGCGGCGTCGTCGTACAGGTCCGACGCGGTGACGAACGATGGTTCCGTTTTGTCCGCGGGAAACGAGCGCGGACCGAGCTTGGACAGCTTCTGTTTGAATCTCGCGCGCTCGGCGAAGGCGCCGTCGCCGCGCGCTTTTTGTTCGACATCGCCGTCTTCCAGCCCCGGGATGTGTTCGTTCGCGAGTGGCGCGTCGGGCACGCCGTGGCCGTCCATGAGTTTCAGCTTGCGCATCATCAGCCTGCGCTGCAGCTCGGGGAGGATCCGCGTCACGGTGTACGACCGCCCGTCCTGCATGAACACCGAATCCGACGTGATCAAAAGCCGCACCTGCTCGATGTGCATCACGATGCACCGCTCGCGGCATAAAATCGCGGCGCTGTACGAGTCGCTCCGGTTGGGCTCCAGCATACGGAAATCGCGCATGGGGACGCCGAGGTGCTGCGCCAGCCGGTGCTTGTCGATCTGCACCGGCACGCACTGACCTTCCTCGTTGAGTCGGAGCCACGCCCGAGGGCCGCCGACGCGGGGCATCTTCCCGGGGTTCTCCACCGTGGCCTCCCCCGCGTACGTCACGCCCGTGCGCTCGGAGGCTGCCCTGGGCAAGTCCGCGACGCTCGCGGGCCGGCTTCCGAACGGGACCTCGTCTCGAGCGCCGAGCTCGTGGTCCGAGCCCTGGGTGTCCTCGCGGAGACGCTCCTCGCGCTCGGGGCTCGGGTTCTCGGACCGTTCCAAGGACCGGTCCCCGATATCCGCGAAGTCGTCGAAATCACCGCCGTCGCCACGCGGCCCCGCGTCGAGGGAGTCGCTCTGCCCGAGCGACGCCACTCCCGGCGCCCCCATCTCCGGGTCGCTCATCGCGCGTCGTAAACGTCCGTTCGGAGGACCGCGATGGCCCAGAAGAGGTTCCGCAAGGTGCGCTATAGTTCCGTCCTCGCGCGCCGCGCGGGAATCGATGAGGGCACGCAGAAATCTTCCCCCGTTTATTAGCGCACGCGCTCTTCCGGGCGATCAAAAGTTCAACAGCCGCGAGGTGACGCACGACGCGTCCTGACGCGCGTTTTTTTCTCCTTGTCTTTCGGCGCGACGGTCCGCATCCCTTTTTCCGAGAAAAGCAACGGGCGTTGTTGCTGTTTCGGGCCCATCGCGGGTTTCGCGACGCACACGCACGCGCGCATTCGCGAACGGCGCGGTGTACGCGCGGCCTCACCTTCGCGGCTCTCCACGAACACGAACGCGCGCGTCCTCCCGCGTCGCGACGAACGCGCCCTCACTTTTGCCTCGACGCTCCGAAGGTGGTCCTAAAGCTTTAGCTAAAGATGGGGTGTCCCCAATCTCGCCTGGCGGACGATCGTCCCGTCACGACGCGCGACGTCGACGTTCGGCGCTCTGAGCCCGGCCTCGCGGACGCGCCGGACACCGCGGCGAAGCGAACGAGCATCACCGAGCATCACGAACGCCACGATTCGATGAGCGAACGCGATTTCGAGGCGGACCGCGCGCGTCTGGCGAAGGCGCGCAAGAAACGCCTCGCGGTCGCCGTCGAGGCTCTCGCCTCGGACGCGGCGGTGACGGTGGTGCCCAAAGACGAAGCCGCCGCGAGACTCATCATGCGGGCCGTGCGCGACAACCCTCTGTTCGAGGGTTTGCCGGACGAGACGCGCGCGGTGCTC
>Ga0181561_10006207_pt1 | contig 10117 bp, 4 predicted proteins | sample 011ome_19_FD_133760 | JGI IMG/M metagenome (GOLD analysis project Ga0181561, IMG submission 133760) | Coastal salt marsh microbial communities from the Groves Creek Marsh, Skidaway Island, Georgia - 011510BT metaG (megahit assembly) | ecosystem: Environmental > Aquatic > Marine > Intertidal zone...
CGTCCGCGATCGCGTCCGGCGCGCACAGGGCTAAGAGCTCGACCATCCCGGCGGAGGTCCCGCACACCGCGGTTCGCGACGTCGGCGCGTGCAGCGACGTCACCCCCGCGCCAACCTCCAGCCGCGCTTGCACCATCCCCGTCTTATCCCACAACAGGAGAGTGCGATCCGCGGCGCCGGAGAGCAGCCGCGGTCGGTGATTGTCCGGCACCGAGCAGATCGCGTCGACGGACCCGCCGTGGTAGCCCTTCCACGCGGCGTACCCTTCGCCGACGTTCCATGCGATCACCGCGCCGGCGGTGGTGCCGACGGCGAGGAGTTCGCCGTCGAACGCGATGCACGCGGGATCGCCTTCGCCGAGTAACGGCGAGACGTCCTTCACCGCGCCGCCTTCGCCGGACTGGACGTCGAGTAACGCCGCGAGCGGGGGCATTTTATTACCCTTACCACCCCCGTCGCTCGTCTTGTGCGCGTGCACGCACGCGATCACGGACTCGCAGTTCGCTGTCAACGCCATGGGTACGCCCTTCGCTACGCCGTCGACGTTGTACGCGCCTCGGAGTTTCCCGGTGGATAACTCCCAGCACACGAGCGTTCTCTTCGACGCCGCGTACGCGGTCAAGAGCTCCGCTTGAGTCCCCAAGTGCAACCTCGTGATCGGCTGCGAGTCCACCTTGAGCGGGTTCAACAAACGCGCGTACCCGCGTTTACCCTCGTGTTCCATCAGCTTCCACGTGTGCACGAAACCTTCGGCGGTGCCCGCGGCGATGACGAGCCCGTCGAACGCGAGCATCGTGACCGCCGCGGGCGCGAGCGCGGCGTCATCGCCGTCGGCGCCCTCGCCCACGCCGCCGTGCTCTTTCGGGACCGCGCCGACGCGGATGACCTGCTTCTCTTTCCAATCGCGGACGTCGAAGACGTAGATTTTCGCCGACGCCGCGCCGTCGGCGGCGACGAGGACGTTCTTGAAGAGCTTCACGTGCTGGAACGCGCCGCCGGAGGGCGACGGGGACACCTCCGCGCGTTTCACGAACGCGGGGGAGGACGCGGCGTCGGTCGCGAACGGCGCCGTGGACGAGCTCCCGGGCGCGGGGCTGCGGCGAGAGAGAGAGCGGGGAGAGAACGGAGAGAAGAGTCGATAGATCGGTCAACTCTCGAGCGAACGCGGCGGAGGAGGGAAATTCGTTCATCTCTCGGGGACGGAGAAGAGGCGAGGGATCGACGGACGCGCGGACGCACCCGAACCCCTTGAAGCACGGGGCGTATCCCACCGCGGCGAACGACGGCGGAAAATTGCTCGTCCCGACGACCTGCGTCACGGACGCGTTCGCGTGGTACTGCGGTGATGGGAGGGAGGGAGGGTCAGGATCGATCGATAGATCGATGGGCACCCGAGAGACGCCTCGCGCCGCGCGTCGTTCCGTGGAACCGACGCGGCCGGCGCGCGGGAAGCGCGCGCACCTGCAGCGGCGAGCACACGGTGTCCAGCCGCGCGGTATCGTCCTCGATCTGCACCATGGTCGCCCGCGGTCCGCGGCCGAGGCCAGCCCGACGTGCGCGAGCGCTCTTCAGCGGCGGGAGGGAATGAACCGAGCGGCGGTCTCGACGGTCAGGTCGCGTTGTTGATGAGGCGGGGCGGGGCGGGGACGAGCGCGGGCGGTGAAGTGTGCGAGAGAGGTTTGGTTTTTCAAACCAAAACTCGGGGATCTCACACACACCCCCTCGCGCACGCCACGGGCGACCCGCGCGCGGTCACCCTCGCGACCGCATCGAGGGCGAAGTCCACGGCGTCATGGTCGCCGCCGCGCTGTCGCCCGCGATGGAGCGCGCGCTCGAGGACCTCGCGTCCACGGATCCCTCGGACCTGTCTTCGGTCAAAAATCTTCGCGAGATGCACGCGCGATGCGCCGCCGCGGGCGTCTTCACCGCGGCCGGGCCAAACTTCGGGAGCGCGTCCGCGGCGTTCCACGCCGCGGCGTCCACGCACGACGGCGCCGCGGACGTCGCGAAGCTCCATCTCCTGTTCGACGCCGCGGTCGCGCACGGGATCCCTCACCTCGTGTGCCACTACGTCGACGAAGTGTGCGGGCGCGACGAGTTCACCTCCCCGGACGGCGTCGAGGCGTACCTGCAAGACGGCGAGATGGTCGCGGAGTGGGCGACCGCGGCGCTGAAGAGCGCGGAGCAAGCGCTGGAGCGAGCGTCCAACCTGAGAGCGGGCGGCGCGGGGTCCGATCTCGAGCGCGCGGCGATCGTGTTCGAGGCGCTGCGCGACGTTTTCCGCGCGCTCGGCGCGTCCCCTCGCGGCGGCGGCGGCGGCGGCGGCGACGGCGGCGACGGCGACGGCGGGTTCCACGACCGTCTGCAGGGCGCGCACGATCTCGCGGTGCGATGCGCGCAGCGCGCGCGGGCGACGTCTTTCGTGTTGCGAGAGAATCTGTCGTCTCTCCCCGCGGATCGACACGGCGGCCCGGGCGCTTGGGCGGGAAGCGTGCAAGTCCGCCGCACCACCGCGGCGGCGGCGGCGGCGTCCTTGCGGCTGCCCCCCGCCGCGGACCCGTCGTGTTTATTCCTGGACGACCTCCTCGACGGCGTCGGCGGGCACCCGCCGCCGTATCCGTTTAAATCCCCGGCGGACGCGTGCGCGCTCGTGTTCGGCTCCGGGTCCGCGTCGCCGCCGGCGCTCGTCGCGAAGCAGTCGCTGTTTCTGTACTACCTCCTCGACGCCGGGTTAGACCCGGACGGCGCGCCGGCGCGGTACGCCGCGAGCGCGAGGATACACCCGCGATTGTTCTCGCAGATTAAAGCCGCGGCGCTGTTGGACGACTGGGGAAGCCCGGAGTCGTTGGAAGCCGCGTGCGCGTCGATACCGCGCGCGGCGCACGCCGCGACGCCGCTGCGGTTCGTCGCCGCGCTCGCGGCGAGGGGACGCCCAGACGCCGCGCTCGCGGCGGCGCGCGCGAGGACGGGCGGCGGGGCGAGCGCGGAGGACGACGCCGCCGCGGAGGCGGAGCTCGGCGTCGCGATACGGCTCGAGTGCGGGCTCGCCACGGAGGCGTTTCTCGTCGCCGCGGAGGCCATCGCGGCGGCGTCGCACACGCGGCGCGCCGCCGTCTCCGACGCGCTCGTCGGTCGGCTCGCCGCGCACGCGGCGTCGCGCGACGCGCTTCGATCCGTGCTCGACCTCCCGTTCGAGTCGGACGCGGAGCGGTCGCTGCTCGCGTGGCTCGACGCGAACTGCGGGTACAACGCGCGCGGGGCGCCGCCGTCGCTGCCGGTTGAGTACTTTCTGACGCGCGGCCGCGCCGCGGAAGCCGCGGACGTCGTGTACAGGAAAGGCGGCGACGCGTTCAAGGCGTCGCTGCCGCCGAGCGTCGTGCGGGCGCTGGAAGACGCGGTGCGCGCGCTGCCGGAGCCGGCGAAGTCGCTGCACCTGCCGGGCGCGACCGAAGCCGATCGCGCGTCGCGCGGCGGCGTGAAGGCGCTCGCGAGAGGGGTGGACGTCGCCCCCGCGACGCCGACGGAGTTGAGCGAGACTGTCGGCGGCGCCGCGCTGTCGAGAACGTTCACCCCGGCGGGCGGGCGCATCGTGAAGCCAGCGGCGGGGGACGGCGGCGGACGCGTGCCGTTCTTCGCGCCGCCGCTCTCCGCGGCGGCGGTGCATTACGGCGCGTTGCCCGCCGCCGCCGCGCTCGCGACGGACGCGCGCGCGGACGCGGAGGACGGCGCGGAGAGGAGGCTCGCGACGGGCGCGGGCGCGGGCGCGGCCGCGGGGGGGACGGACGAGTGGACGACACTTCGGTTCGATGGCGGCGGCGCCGGCGGCGGCGCGGCGCGCGCGCGCGAGGACGAGGGCGAGGAGGAAGACGAGACGGCGGACGACGCGGACGCGGACATGATGGACGCGGACTGGGACGAAGAGGAGGAGACGGAGACGGAGACGGAGGCGACGCGAGAGCGCGTCGGCGCGGTGCGCCTGTCCTCGGAGGAGCCGAACGCGGGGTTCACGCCGTTCGGCGGGAGGAAGACGCGCGGCGGCGGCGCGGCGGCGGCGGCGGCGGCGGCGGCGGCGGCGGCGAGCGCGGGGGCGGGTGCGACGCCGCGGTGGACGAAACCCGCGCAGTTCGCGTCCGGGTCGCAGACGCGCGCGACGCGGATCGGGCAGACGTTGGGTCACCGCGCGAAGATTTCCGCGGCGGCGGCGGCGGCGACGCCCGTCGCGGAGGCGCCGTCCGCGCCGTCCGCGCCGTCCGCGGTCGAGAAGCCGCCGCCGCCCGCGGCGAAGTCGGCGGCGGCGAAGAAGCCGCCGGCGCCGACCGCGCCGGCGCGGTCGACGGGCCGCGCCGCGCGCCCGACCCGCCGCGGCTCCGCCGCGGGGTCGCTGATGTTCCCTGAGAAGGCTACAGAGAAACCCGCCGCGGCGGAGGAGGTCCCGGAGCCGCCGAGGATATCCACGCGGCGGACGTCCCGGGCGGCGGCGCCGAGGCTGGCGGCGACGGCGACGCCCGCGGCGAAGAAGGCGCCGGCTGGTCGGTCGGCGAAGGAGACCCCGAAGGCGTCGACGCGCGCGAAAACGGTGTCGACGCCGGCGACGGAGGAGCCGCCTCGTCGGCAGACGCGCTCGTCCGCGAGGCTGGCGAGTAAACGATGAACGAGACGAGACGACGTGCGACGTGTTGTGCTAGTAGTTCTGTTGTAGTGTTAAAGCGAGCGGCGCGGCGGCGTGCGAGCGCGAGCGAAGCGGTTCACGGTTTCTTTACGCCGTTCCTCCCCGTCAACTCCACGACGCTCTTCTGCGCGGACCCGAACATCTTGTACACCTCCACCTGCCTCTTCATCACCTCCGCTTCGGTCTTCGCCTTGGCGAGCGCCGCCGCGGCTTCCTCGCCTTTTAACCCCGCGTTCTCGTGGAACGCCTCGCGGAGCTTGCGCTTCGCGTACCTGTCGGACGAACGAAGCGAAGGAGGAGGAGGACGGATGGACGGATGGACGGATCTCGGTTAGGGTTGTACACGAGGGTGCCGCCGACGACGATCGAGCGAGCGAGCGACGCGCGCGGCGGCGCGGCGACGCCGCGCGCCCCCGGCGAAGAGACGGTGGAAACGACGCGATGGGGCGGCGACGTACTCTCGGACGTTGTAGTTGGCGAACTTCCTCGCGCTCCGCTGCATCGCGCGGTACAGCCCTACGATCTCTCCCGCGCTCGCCATCGACGTGGCCCGGCTACCCGACCGACGGATCTCGAGCTGGACGTCGACTCGACGACCGAACCGCGCCGGAGCTCAAACGCGGTCGGTCGCGCGACGCTCTGGAACGCGGACGTCGACCTCGAAGAGACGCGCGCGACGCGAAGTGCGGACGTGCGGATGCTCGCGAGGTTGTGCGGAACCGACGGAGGCGGAGGACGACCAGTGGAAAGTCTCAGTATCAGACGGGCGACGCGACGACAGGAAAATGTTCAGCAGTTATTTATTGACAAGCAAGTCCGCTCGTCCGTCACCGATCGTAATCGTCGTCCTTCGAGATCTTCCCCAGACGCACGCTCCCCAACGCGCTCACTTTCATGTCGCTCGCCAAGAACGCGTCGACGAACCTCGCCGTCTCCTCCGCGAAATCCTCGTGCGGCATGTGCCCCACCTTTCGCATGCAGTCGAAGCTCGCCCGCACGTCCTCCGCCCACTTAAACATCGGCGCGTCGTTCAAGTACTTATCCCCCACGCCCCACACGACCCTGATCTTCGGCGTCCCGGGCTTCATGTGCGCGGCTCTGACGTCCTCCATGAGCTTCTTAAAGTCCACCGCGGTCGCGGTCGCCTCGAACGCGTCCCGCGCCGCATCCTTCTCCGGCCCAGCGACGGCGAACTCGTACTCCTCCATCGCGTCCGCGCCGATCGCGAACTCGTTCCCAAAGTACGCGAGCTTGTAGATATCCGCGGGCGCGCCTTTGCCCATCCCGAACGGCCGCGAGTACACCGCGAGCGGGTCCGGGAGCTTGTGCCCGTTCCCGAGCGGCGCGTTGAGGACGACGACGCGTCGAAAGAGCTCCGGCGTTTTCGCCGCGAGAAGCAACGCGTGCTGCGACGTGTAAAAGCCGGACACGACGAGGTCGCACGGGCCGTTGATCACGACGTCCGTCTCCGCGATGAACGCCTCGAGCGCGTCCGCGTACGCCTTCGAGTCGTACTTGAACGCGCTCGGGGAGGGTTTCGACGTGCCGCCGTGCCCCGGGAGGTCGGGCGCGACGCACTCGTACCCGATTTTCTGGAGCTCGCGCATGAGCTTCTGGTACGTGTACGCGCACATCCCCGCGCCGTGGACGAGGAGGACTTTGTTCGGCTTGACCTCCACGCCGTCCTCCGGGACGCCGACGCGGTAGCGCCACTCCAGACCGGGCGTGGAGACCGTCTCCACAGCCTGAGACAGCGTCTTGACCATCTGTCCGCTGTTCGCGTCGAAGACTTCCGTGTACGTCGCCGCGCGGACGACGGCGACGCGCGCGGCGTTCGCGGCGCGCGCGGGCGCGCGCGCGCGCGCGCGGAGGAGGCGTCGCGCGCCCGCGTTCGGGCGCGCGATTGAAACGGGCGACGTCAAGGAGGCGGCCATCGTCGTCGCGGGGCGTGTCGCGAAGTGATAACGTTGCGGTGTCGTCGACGCGACAAGTCAGCAGCCAAGCAGCCAGGCGCAGCGGTCGCGGTCGGCTGTCTCTCGCGGCGTCACCGGCAGACTGGGTGCATCGATTCGTCCGCGTTCGCGTCTCCTGAACCACTCGTGAGAGCGCGACCGGCGTCTCGCGCGTCTCGAACATCGCGCCGCGAGATCGATACGCCGTGATGACCGCGCCGAAGAGGGGATCATCCCGGCTCGAGGTGCGTCGGCCCGATCGATCGCGTCGCGCCGACGAAAACAATCGAGTTTTTTTCAAATCGTTCGCCGCGAGAGCGGGCGTCCCAGATCTCCCCTCCGTCCTCCGTCCGTCGTCGTCGCCGCTGACGTGCCTCTCCCCCTCTCCGCGAACGCGTGAATCAGGACAAGGAACGCGACGCAGCGCGCGATGCGAAGGCGGCCAGGCGCGTCGTCCCGAACCCGCCGACGAAACCGAGCGGCGCCGCGGGGACGAAGTCCGCCGCGGGGAATCGGATGCCGTCTGGACGCGCCGCGAAGGGGAAACCGTACCGACGCCAGCGCGGGCACAAGCCCGTGAGCAAAGACCAGATGGAGTTTCGAAATAACAACGCGGTGTTCGCGGCAAAGAACGCCAACGCCGCCGCGGCCGGCGGCGGCGCGCGCGGCGGCGCCGCGGGCGGCAGCGGGAGAGCGAAGAAAGGAGGAGGCGCGGACGCCGACGCCGTCGCCGTCGTCGCCGCGGACGCGGCGCGGCGACTGCGGGACGCGGAGGACGACGCGAACGCGCCGAGAAGAGGCGGCCGAGGGTTCTTCGCGACGAAAGGGAAGAACGTGCGATCCGAGGCGTCGTTAACGTCGTTAGATCTCGCGGACGAGGACACCGTGCGCGAGCTCCTCGGGAGGCTGCCGGTGGGGCATCAAAACGAACGCGCGGCGCTGCAACGCGAGCTCGAGAAGAATTACTCCAGGTGGTGGCAGCTCCTGCAGTCGGAGTTCTCGCTCCTCTTGTACGGGTTCGGGTCGAAGAAAGCGCTCATGGAGGACTTCGCGATGAAGACGCTGACCGACGGCGGCGTCGTCGTCGTGAACGGGTACCACGCCGGTCTCACCGCGAAGAGCATCCTCGTCTCCGCGGCGGCGGCGCTGGCGGCGACGAAGACCGAGGCGGAAAATTTGCACTCGACGTCGAACGAGAGCTTACTCAGACGGATATCCACGTCCACGTCCACGTCATCGCAGCAGCGCGTCGCGCGCGCGCGAGCCGCGCGCGGCGGGTGCGCGGACGCCAGCCTGGCCGTCGTCGGCGCCGCCGCCGCCGCCGGCGACCTCGTCGTCGAGCGCTCGCCGCGGAGGCTCTACATTGTGCTGCACAACGTCGACGGCGCGCCGCTGCGAAACGCGGAGTCGCAAGCGCTCCTCGGCGAGCTCGCGGCGATGCCGAGGGTGCACATCATCGCGAGCGTGGACCACGTCAACGCGCCGTTGCTGTGGTCGAAACGAGAGGCTGCGAGGTTCAACTGGGTGTGGCAGCGGGCGACGACGTTCGCGCCGTATCACTTGGAGACGGCGAACGTCCCGCAGCTGTTGGCGTCCAAGGGGGAAGAGCGGCACGTCAGAGGCGCATCGAACGTGCTGCGATCGCTGACGTCGAACGCGCGGGATATATTCCGGCTGCTCGCGGAGCATCAGCTGCAGCATCCGGACGAGCAAGGGTGGAAGTTTCACGCGTTTTACACCGCGTGCAGAGAGCAATTCTTCGCGACGTCGGAGGTGACGCTGCGGTCGCACCTCACGGAGTTTACGGATCACGAGCTGACGCGGTATAAACGCTCGAACGACGGCGAGGACCTCGTCGTCATCCCGTTCGCGGCGGACATATTAGGGCAGCTCCTGAAGGAGATTCACGGCGTTTAACGTCACTCAACTTATTTTCTACGAGTACTTAAACTTAAATATCAAAATGCCAAAAAATCAATCTTTCTTTTTCCTACAGAACAACGCGTCGAACACCCACGAGATGTCCCCAAAATTCCCGCTCGGCCCCGCGGTCATGCACAGCGCCCCGAAGAACACGACCGCCCACACGTACGACGAGAAGATCGTCCAGCAAATCAGGAACGAAAACTTCACGAAGAAGAGCAGGATGCACATCGAGAGGAACACCCCTGCGATGATCGTCGTGATCGCCCCCGCGGTGACGCTTATTCCCATCGTCGTCAGCGCGCTTCGCGTCCGCGACTGGCGATCGACCGCGTCGTTTTCGATGTACGCGTTCGCGAGGTGGACGCAGTAATCGACCGAGAAACCGATGACGATGACCGCGGCGATCGCCTCCGCGGTGCCGAGGTCCCACCCTTGTATCCCGCCCGCGCCGACGCCGATCACGGTCGTGACGATCCCCGCGATGGTCACCGTGCTGTAAAACGCGAGCACGACGTTGCACGTGGATATCGACAACACGACGAAGACCATGGGGAAGCACACCTTGAACCCCAAGTACACGTTGTCCATCAACGATAAGGACGTGACGGACCACAGCCAGAACGGGTTCGTGGACGTCGCGCTGCCGGCTCCGAGCTCGGAGGGCGCGTCCGCGTTCCACGTCGCCGCGAAGTCGTTCCACGCGTCTCGAACCTCTTTAAACGCGACCGGCGCGACGGGCATCCTCAGCGAAGACGCGGCGTCCATGAGCATGAACGACGCGCGCGACGCCGGCGACGTCGCGCAGGAGCTCGTGAAGAACCCGACGTGCGACGGGTATTGCACCTTCGTGTCCTCTACGTTTGCGTACGCGCACATGGCCGCGTTGAACGCGTCCCCAGTCAGCGGGTTCGTCGTCGGATCCACGGTGGTAGCCGTTCCGGAGCAGGTGACAGTGACTCCTCCGCAAGTTGTTTGGCAGTACCCGCTGCTCGCAGAACCAACAGTAGGGTTAAGACTATTCACTGTTACTCCGCTGTACCCATTACCCTCTCCACAATTTAACCAATAATAAAACCCGGCGTTTAACGCCCCCGTGGAACTCGTCTGGCCTAGGATGTTTCGAATCTCGTACAGGGGGTTGATGAGAAGCGACCCGACGCATGCTGACTTCGCGCACGCCGCCGTCTTGAGCGTCTCGTACACGCGCATGATGTACGCCTGCGCCGCCGCGGTCGACGGGTCAAAATTCTCGGCGTAGACGACGTTCCCCAAGTCCGAGGGGATCCACGGGTTCGTGTTCGAGTCGTCCACGCCGCCGATTCCCCACACGATGGACACGTTCACGAGCGTAGGAGCGGCGGAGAAAACCTTGTTCGTCGCGAGCTCCTGGTACTGCTGGAACATGTGATCGGCAGGGAACCACTGCTCCGGCTCCGTCGGCAGGTCAAGTTGCAGCCACAGGTACGCGCCCAAGAAGAATAGCCCCGCGAACGCGAGCAAGACGAGGAACCTCGCCGGCGACTTCAGGAACTTGTAGTAGTGCTGGTAAAAGAACCGCTCGGTGAATCGC
>Ga0181561_10006208_pt1 | contig 10116 bp, 7 predicted proteins | sample 011ome_19_FD_133760 | JGI IMG/M metagenome (GOLD analysis project Ga0181561, IMG submission 133760) | Coastal salt marsh microbial communities from the Groves Creek Marsh, Skidaway Island, Georgia - 011510BT metaG (megahit assembly) | ecosystem: Environmental > Aquatic > Marine > Intertidal zone...
GCACTACCTCAACGGGACCGGCGGCGTGGAGAAAAACGACGAGCTCGTACGTCACTGGCTCGTGAAGGGCGCGGAGCTCGGGAACGTCGAAGCGCAGAGTGGCGCCGGCACGTGGTTGGCCGACAAAGGCGACTACGATACCGCGCGTAAGTGGTTGGAGAAGGCCGCGGCGCAGGGCAGCGTTTACGCCATGAACAATCTCGGGGTGCTCTACCAGAACGGCAAGGGCGTGGAGCGAAACAGGACTACGGCTGGGGAATGGTGGGAAAAAGCGGCCGCAAACGGGAACGAAGCAGCGAAGGAGAAACTGCTGAGGCACTTTGGAGACGACGACGCGAGCGTGGATCGTGTGCCTCGCGACTCCGCGCGCGGAGATGATCACTCGGTCGATCGCGAGGCAGAGGTCAAGCTGCCGCGGAACATCCGCGACCTCGTGAAAAAGGCGAACGGCGGGTGCGCGTCCGCCGCGAACGAACTCGCCTGGCACTACCACGACGGGACCGGCGGCGTGGAGAAGAACGAGGAGCTCGTACGTCACTGGCTCGAGAAGGGTGCGGAGCTGGGGGACGTCGAAGCGCAGAACAATTTCGGCATGATGCTTGACGGCGAGGGCGACTACGAAGGCGCGCGAAAGTGGTGGGAGTTAGCCGCGGCGCAGGGCTGCGCCACCGCGATGTCGAACATCGCGCAGCTCTACTCCAACGGCGAAGGCGTCGAGAAAAACGAATCGACGGCAGCGGAGTGGACCTTGAAAGCGGCGATGAAGGGGGATCGCGAGTCGCAGTTCGACCACGGGTATTATCTCGCAAAAAATCTGAAACAGTACGCGGAGGGCGCATTGTGGTACGAGAGGTCCGCGGCGCAAGGAAACGTGAGAGCGATGAACGAACTCGGGACGCTCTACCTCCGCGGCGACGGCGTGGAGCAAAACGTGTCGAAGGCGCGGGAAATGTGGGAAAAAGCAGCCGCGAATGGGAACGAAGCAGCAAAGATAAACCTGCAAGCACTGGCAGCGGAAGGCAATGCGGATGCACACGCGAGCAGGAGGCGCTTGTTGTCCGCCTCTTTGACGACGTTGGCGCGGACGCGCACGCAGCAAACGATCGCAAAAAAGCAAGTGCTCGAACAAGTCGTGGAGCTCACCGGCGTGAACATCAGCGACGAGACCTTCGAGTCCTTGGTTTCAGAACCACTTCGTTCTGCAGTAGGTTTCTACAAGCACCTCGCGCTTTTCCACAAGCAGCTCGCGCTCTGCTTCCTCCACGGGACTGGCGGACTCGAGAAGAACCTTCGGATGGCGAAGGAGATGTTCAAAGTGGCCGAAATTTACCACCCGGACGACGCCGCCGTCGCCGAGGAGCTCGTGAAGCTTCGTTCCTGCGTCACCTGCGGCAAGCTCGACGCTCGCTGGGGTTGCAAGCTGTGCCGCGGCGTGCGGTACTGCGACAAACGGTGCCAGCTGAGGGACTGGCACCGCGGAATCGAGCGGCGCCCGCCGCACAGAGAGACGTGCTCGCGCGTCGTGAACATGTTTCCTCCCGGGTATTTCGCGGTGTACCGCGAGACGATGGCGCCGCAGAGAGACGCGTCAAACTGAACGACGACAGCACGAGCACGACGATGATTGACGCGAACGAACGAACGAACGAACGACGACAGCTGTGCATGATAAAATCTACTTCATCGACGTCGCGTTAATCCCTATCTGTACATCGCGCCCCTCACGACCGAAACGCGTCCTTGACGCGGCCCTTCACCGCGTCCAACAACGGCGCCGCCTCCTCCTTAAAATCAACGTCCGCGCCGTCGCCGCCGCCGGCGATGGACGACAACCGCGCGCCCTCGGCGATGATCTCCTCCCGCGTCGGCGACGACCCGGAGCCGTCGTCGTCCTTCTTCGAAGGCGACGCCCACGGATTCAAATCGCCGCCGCCGCCGCCGCCGCCCTCGCGTCCCGCCGCCGCCGTCGCCGCCGCCGCGGCCTCCTTCCCATCCTCCACCGCGCGCCGCGTCGCGCTCGCGGCGGCGTCGCCCTTCACCAGATGCATCTTCAACCGCGCGAAGCTCTCGACGGCGCCGCGGTCCGCGAGAAGCAGCCCCGCGGCGGCTTGCACCGCGCGCGCCTCGCCCGCGGGCACCACCGCGGTTCGCCCTTCGCGCACCGCCGCCTCGGCGTCGAGGACGCGTCGGATCGTCTCCAGCTGCGCCACCTCGTCGCCGGTGCAGACCGCGCGCAGCGCGGGCGGGAGCGCCGCGCCCGTCTTCGTGAGGAATTCGGCGAGCGCCTTGTCGTCGACGGCGGAGCGCAGGCGCGATTCGAGCGACGGCGTGGGCGCGAGGCCGGCGGGGAGCGCCGCCTCCGGGGGATTCGAAACGTCAACCGTCGCGGATGATTCCTTCGCGTTGGATTCCTCCGCGTCGGCCTCGTCGTCGGACCGCTCCTGGTGCAGCTGCGGTCGGCCGCGGTCGGTCGCCTCGCGGAGCGCCTCCTCCGCGAGCCTCCGCGCCGTCGCGCTCGCCTCGAACGTCGCGTCGAACACGACGTCGTCGTCCAGCGCGGCTTCGTCCACTCGCGACGGTTCATCTTCTTCCTTTTCTGCCGCTTCGTCTTCTCCATCCTCGCCCTCGTCGTCGTCGTCGTCGCTGCCCGGCGCGTTCGGGTCGTACTCCAGGTCCGGGTGCTTCGCCTTGAACGTCAGCTCTTTCGCGTTGGGTCCCACGAACGTCGCGACGAGCTTCTTCTTCTCCGGCTCCGGCTCGTCGAACGCGTGCCTCTTCGGATCCCACATCTCCTCCCGCGCCGTTTCATCTTCCGGACCACCCTCCTCCTCCGGGACGTACTCCGCGTCCGGGTTCTGCGCCTTGAACGTGAGCTCCTTCGCGTTCGGCCCGATGAACGTCGCCACGAGCGCCTTGGTCGCCGCCATCAACTTTTTCGTCGCCTCCTCCTGGGTGGAGTTGAAAGGCGTCAGTTGGCGTTGAAAGGCGCCGAGGGCGGGGATTGAAAGCGAGGGGTGGGCGGAGAGATGCGCCGGGAAAAGTCCTTAAGGAACGGCGTTCACCACGCCAACGCGGTCGTATGGGGACCAGTGTGTGGGACGCACCTCGTCCTCCTCGGGCTCCGGCGTCGGCGCGTACGGCTCGTCCGGATGCAGCGCCTTAAACGTCAGCTCCTTCTTGTTCGCGCCGATGAACTCGAGGTCGAGCTCGAGGAGACCCGCGGCGCCGTGGGTCTGATCGAACGGCAGGCTCTCGTCCGGTTTAGGGTTCGGTTTAGGGTTCTCCAGCGGCGACGGCTCGTCCGGAAACACCGCGAGGAACGCGTGCTCGTCCGCCAGCGGCCCGATGAACTCGCACTCCAGCACCTTCTTCGCCGCGCCGACGACGCCCGGGTCCGTGGGTTTCATCCCGACCAGCTTCGCGCGCGCGGCCGCCGCGGACGCGTCTCCTGGCTCCACGCGGTCCTCCGTCTCGCGTCTCGCGTGTTCTTTCCCTTCCAAGTCGAGCCACGGTTTCGACGCCGGGTGCAACGCGGCGTATTCGAGCTCCGCGGCGTTCGGGCCGATGAACTCGACCGCGAGCGGGCCATCCGCGTCCGCGTCCGGGTCGACGACGACCTCGCCGGCGTCGTCCCTGGGCTTCTCGAGCCACGACGCTTTCGGGCCGCGCGCGTGCGTCGCGCCAGGTTGCGGGCCCTTCACGAAGGCGCCTGAGAAGTCACCCGCCCAACCGTGCGACGCTCGAGCGCGCGCCTCGGTGCGCTCGTTCGCGGTCATCTTCGCGAGCGCCGCGGCGACGATCTCCTCGCGCGTCGGCGGCGGCGCGTCGACGACTTCTGCGTTCGAATTCGAATCGACGGGCGACAGCTCGGCGGGCGGCTCGCCGTCCGTGTCCGGGTTCCACGCCACCCCCGCTCTGTTTCGCTTCGCGATCGTCTTCTTCTTTTTCGAATTCGACGCGTCGACGTCCGTCATCGGCGCGGGGTCTCTGAGCGCTTTCGCCTCCGCCGCCGCCCACGCGCTCGCTTCCGCGGCGGAGTCGAACGTCTTTCCCGCCTTGGCCGCGGCGGCGAGGATCTCCGTCTCCTGCTTCTTCCGCGCGGCGACTTTATCGTCCATCGCGCGCACGCGCTCCGCCGCGCGCAGCTCCGCGTCTCTGAGTGGGTGAAGCGATCGGTCAGTCGAACGTCTCACCGGTCAAACGTTGAAAGGGGAGCGCGGGTGAAGAGTGACGACGGGAAAAGTCCTTAAGGATCGGCGTTCACCACGCGAACGGGGTCGTATGGGAAGCAGTCTCACCTCGCGTTGAAGTTGTCGGGGTGCGAACGCAACCACGACTTGAACGACGGGTACTTCGCGCGGTCCACGTCGCTCCAGGGTTGTTTCTTCTTCTTAACGTTCTTCGTAACGCCATCGCCTTGGCCGTTACCAGGTTCACCGGTCGCGAACGACTTGGCCCACATGGCGCGCTGAAAGTCGCGGAACTGCTCCGAGAGCGGATCGTTCACGTCGTAGTCGACGCTGGGATTGCATCGCCACGGCCGCAGCGGCCGCGCGACGCCCGCGGCTCCGTCGACGTCCTCTCGCCTCCGCGGGCGCTCCTTCGCGCGTATCGCGCGCGCCGACGGCTGCGCGTCCACGCGCGCGGGAAGCGTCGCGCCCATCGACGACGCGAGCTTCGCGGGCTTGACGCGTTCGAAGTGCTTCGCGCGCGCCTCGCGCAACCGCTTGGCTTCCTTCTCGCGCACGGCGAGCACGGACGACGCGTGCGCATTCGCGCCGCGCGTCGGGATCGTGAGCTGCTCCACGCGTTTCTTCCGCGCGCGCGCTCTCGCTTCCTTCTCGCGCTGCGTCTGCGCGCCGTCCGCGATCACGCCCGAGGCTGGGAGCGCGACGGACCGCCCGCTCGCGAGCGCTCTCAGCTCCGCCGCGATGTCTCGCCGCCCATGCTCCGGGTCCACGACATCGCGCGTGCGAACCGCGGGCTTCCCCGTCGCCCTCGCGAGCTCGCCGCGCAGCTTCCGCGCCTCGTCGTCCTTCTTCTTCTGCGCCGCCTTGAGCGCGCTGAGCTCCGCGCGAAGCGCCGTCTCGCGGTCGCGGCTGACGAGCAGCGCGTCGCTGAGCGTCGACGCCTCTGGATTCGCGTCGGCAAGCTTCGTGAGCGCGTCGCCGGTCGGCGACGCGTCGAGGAGCGCGCCCGCGCGGCCGAGGAGCGCGGTGAGGGCGTCGGGGGGATCGTCGGACGCCATCGCGATGCGCGCGCGCGCCGGGTGCGATGCGATGCGACGTGCGCGTCGTCGATGTGACGCGCGCGGAGACGCGATGGCGCATGGAGCCGTTTAGCCGTTGGCGCTTATTCGTCGGCTGCTCCGAGGCCAGTTTGAAAATTATGATCTGACAGGACCGACCGACGAAGGAGTCCTGCTAACGACTTAAGTCTACGCAACTTACTAAGAGCGTCGTCGACTATCTTATACTTCCGCTATCGTTCGACGGCGCGCGTCGATCGCGCGTCGACCCGTCTACTCCGCGGCGACTCCCCTCTCCTCCCCGCCGCCGCCCGCGCCGCCCGCGTCGAGCACCCTCCGCACGGCGTCGTCGCGCGCCTTCGCCCTCTCCGCCGCCGCCTCCGCCGCCGCCGCGTCTCTCCGCGCGCGAAAAAACCGAGCCAACGCGGCGATCGTTTGCCCGTACCCGAGACTTGCGCCGCCCTGCTGCGTCGACATCGACTGGCGTATCCACCCGGGGAGCTGCGCGCTCGCGCCGTCGGGGTTCACGTATCGGTGGTCCGCGAATAAGATCGCGGCGTAATCGCGCGCGTGACGAATCGCGCGACCGACGCTCTGATCAAGGCGATCGCATCGGTCAGTTGAAAGGGAGCGCGATCAAATTTGAAACCGAGGGGTGGGTGAACACGTGTGCACGATGTAAACGCACCTGATTCACGCTTCGCATGCACAGCGCCTCGTAATACGCGCGGCCGCGACTTCCTCGACTTCCTCGACTTCCTCCTCCTCGATTGGAAGACGGAACGTCAAGCGTCGCGGCGTCCATCGCGTCCAGGTGCTTCATCCGCGCCGAGAGCTCCGGGTCGTCCGGGTTCGCGTACGGCAGCCCGACCATGATCACGAGCCGCCCGAGGTCGTCCTTAAAATTAATCCCCTCGGAGAGTTTTCCGCCGCACACGCACAGCATCACCGCGCCCGTCTGCCCGCCGCCGCCGCCGCCCTTAGGGTTACTCCCTAGGGTAGTAGGGTTTGCGCTAGGGTTCGAAGAGGGCGCGACGTTCGCGTCCGCGCCCGGCGCCTTGGCCGCGTGCCGCGTCACGACCGCGGCGAAATCCCGCAGCGCGCGCTCCACCTTGTCCGCCTTCGGGTCGTTCCGTACGAAGCGACGTCGGGGTGGAGTTGAAAAGCGTCAGAAGCGGAGTTGAAAGGCGTCGAGGTGTGTCGGGATTGAAAGCAGCGAGGGGTGGACAGAGAGGTGCGCCGGGAAGTAAAGTCCTTAAGGACCGGCGTGCACCACGCCGACGGGGTCGTACGGGAACCAGTGTGAATAGGAGAACGCGCCTTTCTCGGCTCTCGAAACACCGCCTTGTGCTTCGCGAGCTGACCGACCGCGCCGGTTCGAACCCAGCGCTGGTACACGTCGTCCGCGTACTTGAACGACGGGAAGAACACGACGACGCCGCCTGGGGTGACCGCGCTGGCGTTTATCAGCAGCCGACCGAGCTCGTCGACGACGTCGAACGCGTCGCGTTTGCCGAAGCTGAGGGCCGTTCCATACGAGCGAATGTCGGGGTGGAGTTGAAAGGCGTCAGTTGGAGTTGAAAGGCGCCGATGGCGGGGATTGAAAGCGAGGGATGGGCGGAGAGACACGCCGGGAAAAGTCCTTAAGGATCGGCGTTCACCACGGCGACGGGGTCGTATGGGGACCAGTGTATAGAACGCACCTGAAGTCGAATCGGACGCCGCCGGGGCCTTTACCGACGGCGATCGGAAGTAACGACTCTTTCGGGACGACGTGCCCCAGGCTCAGACTGCTCAGCGTCTTTGGCGGTTGTAACGGTTGTAACGGCGATTGTAACGGCTTGTCGACGACCGTTTCCGATGCAATTTTCGATCCGACGGGCGCCGCGGAGGGAAAAAGCGCGCGCGCGAGCTCGTCGATCGGCGACAGCGTCCCGCCGACCAGCACCACCGCCCTCGACTCGTCGACGACGCTCTTGAACCGCGCCGCGGCGTCGAGGAGGACGAACTTCAACCTGCCTCCGTCGGCACCCTGGTCGGCACCCTGGTCGGCACCCCCCACGGCACCCGCGCGCTCGACGAGGACGCGGCCGTCGGCGTCCGACGACGCGAGCGCGGAGACGAACGCGGCGAGCGCGTGCACCGCGCCCACCCGCGGCGGTCGCTTCGTCGACTCGTTCTGTTGTTGATCTAACGCCTTCGCCGTGGCCGTTTTCTCAGCGAACCCAGGGTCGACGCCGACGCCGAGCGTGGTCAGTGTGTTCGTATCCTCCGCCCATCCCCACGTGTCGTCCGTCGATTGGTTCGCGGCGGCGGCGGCGGCGGCGGCGACGCGGCTCTCCGCGTATCCCGCGATTTTATGCGCGATTTTCGACTCGCGCAGGTACTTGGTCAGCGCGAACACGTTCACGTTGTCCGCGCCGACGCCGAACAGAAAGTCGTTCAGGCACTTGATCTCGCTGCCGCTGCTCGTACGAGCGCCGCTGCTGCTTCCGGTAACGCCTACGTTACGAGCGTTATGATGCATCATACTCGGATCCAGCGCCTTCTCCATGCTCTTCGCGAGCGAGATCAACGTCTGCAGATGCCGCAGGTTACCCGCCGCGAGCCGCTTGTGAAACCGCTCCACGTACGCCACGAGCATCGCTTTCACCGCTTTGATCTGCGACCCGGTGATGACGGCGCCGTACGCGCCGTGGACAGCCTCTTGAAGGTTGTGCGCCTCGTCGAAGACGACCACCGCGCCTTTCAAATTGATCCCGAGGCTCTCGCGCGTCTCCGCGTGCAGAAGCGACGCGTACGGCGCGAAGACTGCGGACGGACGGAGATACGATTCGATTGATCGGCCGACGCGTGATCAGATTCGATGACGTGGCACCTTTTATTTTTGTGGCGGGAAACGAACGAACGACGAAGTCCTTAAGAAACGACGCGCGATACGCGAACGGGGTCGTAAGTAAGGGAAGCAGTCTCCCGCGGGTCGAAAACGCACGCACCCAGGTCCGCGCGCGGCAACGCGCGCCGGGCGGCGTAGTACGGGCACGCGCGGCGCCGCACGCCGAGCGCCGCGAGGTCTTCGATGTCCATCGGCTGCGACAGCGCGGCGTCCGCGAGCTCCGCGACCGCGGCGCGGCGGTTCTTGAGAAACGGACACCCCCCGGCGGTTTTTTTCTTCTTCTTTCCCGTCGCCGGGTCCGTCGCCGTCGCGGACGAAGAAGATTTCGTCGTCGTCGGCTTTCCGAGCTCCAGACACCGCTCGTTGAGTCGCGCGTTCGACACGCCCACGGACCGAACCTCCGGGTTCACGCACAGCTGAGCTCTAGACGCGATCGCGATCGCGTTGACCGTCCCCTCCGGCCCTCCGAACGACGTCGAGTTGAGCTCCCCGACGACTTGCGTGAGCTGCGAGTGCGTGCGGCTGCAAAAGATGACTTGCGTCGGCGCCGCGGCGTCTTCGTCGGACGAGTCGCCGTCCGCGGGGCCGGCGCCGGCGCCGTTTCGCTTTCCACGGCGTTTCGTGTTCCCGTTTGGATCGTCGCCGTCGTCGTCCGAGGACGAGTCGTCCGCGCGCGCGCCGCGGAAGACGTCATCGTCGGGGTTGGGGTTCCCCGCGGCGTCGTCGCGCCACTCGTCCGCGAGAAATTCCGCCTCTTCTCTCGCCTCGTCCGTCGACGCGCCCGCGGCCATCGCCGCGGCGGCTTTCCTCTCCTCGGCACTCGCGCGCGGATCGTCGCGGGGGTGGGGTCTTCCTCGTGCCACCCCAGACCCTCCCGCGGCGGCGAACGCGCGGTCCGCGGCGGCGGCGAGCCGTCGCGCTTTCGCTCGCCTCGCCGCTCGACGCTTCATCTTTTCCGAAAAGTCTCTCCCGCGCTTACCCTTTTCGAAATCTCTGAGCCAGTCCGGCTCGTCGGACGCGCCGACGCCGCCGCCGCCGTCGTCCGCCGCCGCGAACGGGTTCGCGTCCGTCTCGCCGTTCTCCAGCTCGCGGCGGTGATCCTGCGCGGCGCGTCGATGGAGGGAGGGAGGGAGGAGGAGGGCGGGGTGAGTCGAGATGGGGGCGTCGTCGCGGGAGACGACGACGACGCGCGGAAAAAAAGTGAGCACCCTTCGCGCGACGAAAGATCGATCGGGGCGAGACGACGACGACGACGCGCGTCCGTCCGTCCGTCCCCGTCCCCGTCCCGTCGACGCCGCCGTCGAAGTCGGCACCCATCGGCACCCGTCGGCACCCCCCCGCGCGCGCACCTCGAGCCACTGCAGCGCCGCGCACAGCGTCGAGAGCGTCTTCCCCGTGCCCGTGGGAGACTCGAAGATCCCGATGCCACCCCGCCGCAGGACGTCGTACAGCGACCGCATGAACGACAGCTGGATGTCGTACGGGACGTGCGGGAACGCGGGGAAGACGCGCGCGTCCGCGTCCACGTCGGCGGCGGCGTCGCCGCCTCCGCACGGCGCCATCGCGTCGGAGCGACCGCGGCGCGCGCGCGCGGAAGACTGCGAAAATTTCGCGGGAGAACAGAACCGAAACGACGTTTTTAATGATTGGCTCGAACAGAACGCCTTTAGATAGTCAGTCTACGCTAAGACTACATCCCGCCGTGCCCGCGAGAGAAGAAGTGCTCCATCTGGAGCCCGCCGGCGTTCGCGGCGGGACGACGCGCGGGCGCGACGGCGGCGGACGGGACGACGACGGCGCGCAGCATCGCCGACGCCTCTCCGCCGCCGCCCGGGCGAACGACCTTCGTACGCCCGCCTCGTCCGTCCGCGCCGTGTATTATGAACCGCCCCTCCGCGTCGCCGTGACTCCCGCCGCCGCCGCCTCCTCCTCCTCCTCCGCGGCCGTCGTCGCCGTCGCCGCGGCGCGAGAA
>Ga0181561_10006214_pt1 | contig 10108 bp, 8 predicted proteins | sample 011ome_19_FD_133760 | JGI IMG/M metagenome (GOLD analysis project Ga0181561, IMG submission 133760) | Coastal salt marsh microbial communities from the Groves Creek Marsh, Skidaway Island, Georgia - 011510BT metaG (megahit assembly) | ecosystem: Environmental > Aquatic > Marine > Intertidal zone...
AAAACGCGTCGCGTTCCCGTCTCCGGCGCCGCCGTCCGCGGAGAGACGCGGCGGCGGTTCCGCCGGCGCCGCCGCGAAGACTTCGCCGCGGGTTCCCAACGCGCGCGTCGCTTCCAGCGCGACGCGCTCAGCCTCGTTCACGATCGCGGCGACTCGCTCGGCGTGCGCAGCCTCCGCCTCGTTCGCCAGTCGCAGGCGCTCGGCGAGAACCGCGACGTCGCCGCGCGCCGCGCGAAGACCAGACTCGGCGGCGAGCGCTCTGGCGCGCGTCGCGTCCAGCTCGGCGACGTTTTTCGCGGCGGCGTTTTTCGAGGATCGAAAGTCATCGCGATCATCGCCGAAGCGCGGTCGTTCGGTGACGGTCCCGGTCGATTGTCGATTGTCGTCGATTGAGAATGGTTTCGACGCGCGCGGTGGTGACGGTCGGCTTTTGCCGACCGTCACCTCGTCGAGCTGCTGGTCGGACGACTGCTGGTCGGCGACGCGCGCGGCGAACGACGGGCGCGGCGACGAAAAAAAATGCCCTCCTGTACTGACACGTCCGACGCGCGTCTCGTGATGATGCGTCGCGTGGAGCGACGGGGGTGTTCTCGTCGTGTCCGAACCCCCCGGCTCGTGTCTGGGAGGGATTTCGTATCGTCGCTTCGCCCGCCCCGGGACGACATCGCGGGTCTGGTAATACGCCGCGCGGCCTTCCAGCGCGGGCGAGGCGAGGGGGCTGACGAGGGACGTCGGCCTCGGCGAATGCGCCGCGCGTTTTTTGAGCGCGCGCGCGGGCGAGGAACGCGCGGAGCCGACGGCGACGTCCACGGGCGCGGAGAGCGCGGCGACCCGGCTCAAGCGCGCCTGGAGGTCATCCAGGTGTGAGATGAGCGCACCGTCCGCCTCGCTCATCGCCGGTTCCCTGGAACCTCGCAGCGCGCGCTGAGAGGTCTGGCTCGAAACCAACAACAACGGTCGTCGCTGCCGATGGTTCCGTATCTTTCGTGGGCAGATACGCGGAAGCTCGACAGCGCGCGGCAGTCCGCCTGCGCGTCCGCGTCGACGCGATGCGCGTCCTCGCGCTCCCCTTCGGAGCGGCCGCGGCCACGTCGCGTCCCCCCCGCGGCCCCGCCTCGAGCGCCGCCTCGCGACGCGGGCAGTCCGCGCGCGCCCATCGGAGCACGACCCGAGACGCGATATCCGCGACGCGCGGAGTGGCGTTTTCGGCGGGCGCGCGCGCATCCGGCGGTCGCGTCCACCGAGGCGAGGGCGCCTTCACGCGCGCGTCGTCTCCGGACGACCGCGCGTCCACCTCCAGTGGCTCGAGCTCCACCGAGGAGCTCGGGCCGAGCTCGGGGTCCGGCGATGCGCGTCACGAGGCTGACGTCGAGACGACCGACGGGCTCGAGAACGAAGTCTCGTCGCGGACGGCTTCGTTCGCGGCGACGACGTTGTCGCCGTCGCAAGCCGCGCGACGCATGTGGACGCGCGCGGACCCGTACCACGTGCACGGCATTTCTGGTGGTCTGTTCACGGTCCTCGGCGCGGGCGTGCTCGGCGCCTGGGCCAAGCAGGACGCGGACGCGCTCGCGGCGGGATCGCTGCTTTCGATCTCGGAGGGCCTCGAGCTCTGGCCGGCGGCGTCGTGCGCGCTCCTCGTCGCCGGCGTCTGCGCGCTCTCCGGCGTGCCTCTCGGCCGCCTGCGCGGCTGGCGCAAGACCGAGCTCTCCGCGCGGACCTCGCTGTTTCAGCTGGTGCTGACGTGGCAGGCGTTACGGCTCGGCGCGCCGGAGGGATGGCAAAATATGGGCGCGCTCGCCGCGCTCGCGGACGAACGCGCCGTGTGGGCGTTTTGCCTCGCGCCTTTCGCGTGGCAGACGCTCACGTCCGCGTACATCCTCCTCTTCACGAAGGACGACCGGCGCTCGGCGGTGCTCGTCGCCGGTGGCGCGTGGCTGTTCGGCGCGCAGGTCTTCCCGGTGGCGGCGGTGCTCGCGCGCAGCGGCGGGCTGGAGGCTTTGCACGCGACGCGGCCCGCGTTGGTCGCCACGTGGTGCCACTCGCTCGTCGGCTTGGTGTGGCTTTTGAACTGGAGCACATTCGGCGCGTCGCTTCGCGCGCGAAAGGTGGTGGACGACGCGGGGTACCGGAAGTGGTTTCTGCTGCGGCCGAGCGCGGCGTGGATCACTCTGTTCGCGCTGGACGTGGGGGCGTTCGCGCCGTTCGCGAGCGTGGGGGAGTACCTGGTGACGCGCGGGGGCGCGGGGTTGATCGACTGATTCGCGCGTTATTAGCCCGCGTCGCGAAAATAAAAGATGCGCGCGATTGTATAAAACGACGCTCTTTCCTTCCGCCGCGATGTGCTGGCATCGAACGGCGCGCGTTCGAACCCCGCGTCCGCGGCGGTCGGCTACCATCCGAAAGAATCCCCCACGGTACCGCCGTCTCGTATCAGAGTCGGCGCGCGTTTACTCGCCCTCCACGGCGGACTCCACGCGAAGCAGCACGAAACCGATGGCGAGGCCGACGAGAGTGATGGCGAAGCAGGTCACCGCCACCTCGGCGATCTCGGGGCCGACGGAGGCGATCTCGGCGAGGGGGAGCGCGGACGCGGTGGTGGTCATCGCGCGCGCCTTCTGGGCCTTCACCGCGGGCGCGGCGAACTGGGCGTTCACGGACCTGCGACGCCGAACCGAACGAGCGCGAGAGAGAAAAGCGTCAGTCGTCAGTCGTTTCGCGGAAACCACGCGTCGCGAGCGAAAACGCGAGACTGCCAAGTGGCTCGGCCCCTCCGAAGAGAGAGACGATAAGGGTCGCTTTGAACTGGGGGGGCCGCGCGGGGGTGGTACGCACACACGGGCGGAGAGGTTCTTGCCGGCGGGGGCGACCGCGCGGGTAGAGCTGCGGAGCGAGGGAGGATGGGGTCGGACGGTCAGCCAAACGCGGGCTCGATCGGACGCGGGCCGCGCGAGTGCCCGTGTTTCGCAGGCGCTCGAAGCGGATAGCCGACCGCGATGGATGGAATCGAGCGCGGCACTCGACCGGCGAACGGCGCGTTTCGATCGCGCGAGCCTCGAGACGCGCGCCGGCGTCGGCGATGGCCGGAACGTGTAGCGCTTCACGACGCTCGTGAGCGCGTCGGCTCGTGCGCGCGCTCCCGGTCCCGATCGGCCCGCGCGCGCCGCGCTCCCGTCGCCGCGAAATCTCGACGCGCGCGTTGCGATCCCAGTCCCGATGCGAGGCGCGCCGGCGGAATCGATCCGCGGCGCCTCGCGCGACGTTTGCGTGTGGCACGTACCGGCGGGCGACGTTGGCGCGGGCAACGACGGGGCGGACAGCCGCGGCGGACATGGTGATGGCAGACATTTTTAGAGAGTCTGTGCGTGCAAAGATGGGGGACGCTCGCGCGGATCAGACCCTCTTCACCCGCTCCCGATAGAAGTCGCAGCCACACGGACTCGCCGAACACCTGTTTCGGCCAGCTCGGCATTTCGACTCGATCGTGATTGGTTTTTGGTTTCTCCCTTTCGGACGGTTTTTTTTGAGATCGCTTCGATACCAGTACCACCAGAAAAGGAACGCGAACGCGCGCGTTCGTTTTCGTGTGAGACGAAAGCAAAGCGCTTCGATGTCTAATAAAACGACCACCGCTCCTGAACGCGACGTCTACGAATCCCCTACTGCCCACCCGCTCGCTACGCCGCTACGCGCACGAACAGCCGCATACACTAACACACTAACACTACGCGTGTCACGCCCCCATCACGGCCCTCCGCGTCGCGCCGCGCGCGTCGATCCCGAGCGCGACGAGGTCGGCGGCGCGGGCGACGACGCGCGCGCGATTCGGATGACACAACGTTAGCGCGGAGACTATTTTGGCCTCGGCGCTCGCCGGCGCCTTGACGACGCCGACGAGGTGTACGGTATCGGTCGGGATATCGTTTTCGCCGCCGCCCGGGCTCGAACCGACGCCGCCGCTTACCACCGCGACGGACCCTTCCGTGACCTCCGCGTCGACGGCGCCGCCGACCACGCCGTGCGCGCTCGCCAGCGCGCGCGTCAGCGCCGTCTCGAACGCGCGCCTCGCGTCCGGTCGGTCGCCGGACTCGACAGACACAGACCTGCGTTGGTAGCGTTGGTAGCGTTCGTGTGTGGGTTCGTGTGTGTGCTCACGCGAAGACGCCGTGTCAGGAACAGAAGGTCGGTTTCGAACGGGACGCGCGGCGGAGAGCTCGGCGCCGAGAAAAAAGAATGGCTCGACCGAGAGAAAGCGCGCGCTCGACGCGGAGGCGCGCGCGGAAGGATCCTCGCGCGGGGTTCGTGGACGCACAGTGTGATGCGGAGGTACACGTCCTCGCGTCGCAGATCGAGCGTGCGTTGCGGCACGGGGAACGGCTCGAGCGGCGCCTTCGCGCCGCTCGGACCGGGCGTGCCCGGCGCCATCCGCAATGACCCGAACTCGGCGCGCGCGGTCGGTATTCGTGAAAAAAATCGTGGCGTTCGCCAAATCTCTGCAGTAAAGGTTACCCACCCCCTTATCTGCGCACACGCGCGCGCGCAGGCGTGCTCTTGGCCGAGAGGGGAAGAGACCGACCGACGAGACGGCATCGATGTCTTTCGCGCACGCGCTCCGGGCGCTCTCCCGCGTCGCCCCCGACCGACCGCGCGTCGCCGCCGGTCGACCGCGCGCCTCGTCGCGATCGCGCCGCGTCGCTTTTCGCGCGAAGGCTTCTGAAAAAACGCGAGACGCGCCCTTCGAGGATGACGACGACCTGACGTACGCGGACCTCGCCGAGGAGGAGGCGCGCCTGATCAGCGCGAACGCCAAGAAGTACGACGGACCCGGCGCGGTGGTGGGCGTGTCGCGCGCGTTCACCGTGGAGGTTTCCGAGAAGGCGGTGAAGAACGCGCTGCCCGGCCGAGGCGTCTTGGAGTACGTGCGCCTGCCCGCGGAGGAGTACAACGTGCTCGACTCGGACGCGGTGACGCGGGTGGGCGAGCACACGTTCCGCGTCGCCGCCGGCGCGCAGAAGATCCTGTGGCTCGAGGTGGAGCCGGTGGGCGTGATCAGCATCCGGCCCACCGAGGACGGGTGCGAGCAGATCCTGCTCGGCGCGACGATGGCGGACGCCAAGGCGCGGCGGACGGGCGGGAAGGAAAACGGCATCGTCGCCGCTATGAACGCCTCGCTTCGCGATTTGCGCATGTGCAATCGCATCGGCGCGACGTACGGAGACGGAAGCGTGCGAACCCCGAGCTCGAGGCCGGACACCATCTCGTGCCAGATCGACATCGGGGGTACGTTCACGGAGGGGCCGTTCGCGGCCGCGGGCTCGGACCGGCTGAACGGGGTCTTGGCGTGGTGCCTGGGCGGCGTCATGCCTTGGTTCCTGAACCAGCTCGCTTTGGATTACGGCGACTGGTCGTTGAGACGAGCGCGGGGGCGACGGGAGGTGAACGTCGCGGGCGTGGCGTCGGAGATTCTGAACGGCACGAGCAAGGGCATCCTGCCCCCGGGCGTGCGCGAGCGGAAGACCGTACCCTCCGCGTTCGAAAACGGCACCGAGATGTATCGCGTCGCGGACGACGTCGCGTCGTCGCTCTGATGATGTATTAAAAGTCACAACTCGTCCTTGCCCTCTTCCGCGCTCACGGCTCTCGCCGCGGCCTCGACCCCGCCTCCGTCCCCCGCGAACCTGGAGTTGAACGCGAACCCGGCGAGCGTGATCCAGTTCTCCGCTTTCATGTCGTCCGTCAACTTAGCGACACCGTCCGTCCCGACCGCGAGTCGCCGCTCCGTGCCCTTCATCTCCACCCGCCACGACTCGCGCCGGCCCGGCGCCGCGTCGGGGGGCAGGCGGAACACCACCTCCCCCGAGGGGACGTGCGCGTCCGCGGCGAGCCACCCGCGCAGGCGCACGTACGTGCCCTCGATCAGGAACTGCGGCTTCTGCCACGACTTCCTCGTGCTGAACGATCTCGTCAGCGCGATGTCGCGCCACTCCGCGCGCGCGAACGCGTCGCCGGGGACGTGCGTCTCCGTCATGTCGTCCTCCGGGACGGCGTCGAAGTCGCTGTGCACCGCGCCGTTGAACGCCTCGCGCGGCGCGGCCGCGACCGACACGACGGAGAGAGAGAGCAACGCGCACGCGGTCGCGAGGACCGTGGCGATGCGTGCCATCATGCCGCGCCTTCGAGGTGCGCTTCAAGGAGTGTGGCGGTGTGACGATTTGTGGCGCGAAGTTTTCCTATACTCGAGTTTGGCGCGCGCGATCACGGCGGAACCTCGATCGCGGATTTGTTCAGCCGCCGCGTTCGAGAGGCCCGCCCGTCGCCGCGCCGCGCCACTCTTCCCGCGCGCACCGCGGAATCGCGTCAGCGGCGCGATGAGCGCGACGCAGGGCGTCGTCTTCGCCCTCGGGGGCGAGAAGCGCTTTGGCGGCCTCGTCACGCAGGACTCCCCCCGGTGCCTGCTGGACCTCGGGTTTCAGCCGATGGCGTGGTACGCGCTGCGCGCGCTCGAGCGCGCGAACGTGCTGGACGTGTTCCTGGTGGCCGCGGGCGAGCACGCCGCCGCGCGCTTCGAGACGTTCGTGCGCGAGCAGTACAAGGGCCCGTGCCGGGTCGCCGTCGTGGCCGCCGCGGAGGACGCCGACTCCGCGGACGCGCTGCGCGCGGTGGCGGACCGGCTCACCTCGCGATCGGTCGCCGTGCTGAGCGGCGACCTGGTGACGGACGTTGCGCTGGCGGACGTGCTGGACGCGCACGACTCCGCTGGGGCGCGCGCGGTGGCGACGTGCGTGTACGCGCGTCGGCGGCCGTGGAACGCCGTGGAGACCAAGACGGGCCGGCCGCCGAAGGGCGCGACGTACGTGGGGCTGAGCGACGACTCGCGGCTGCTCTTCGCCGCCGACGGGGACGACGTCGACAAGATCCTCAAGCTCAGGAGGCCGATGCTCAGCCGGGTCTCGTCGCTGGAGGTGCGCACGGACCTCGCCGACGCGAACATGTACGTGTTCCGCACCGAGTCACTCACGCGACTCCTCACGAAGGAACCCAAAATGCGCTCGCTGCAGCTGGACGCGGTGCCCGCGATGGCGCGCCGCCAGTTTGCGCCGGCGCGCGCGTCCGCGCGCGACGCCGACGCAAACGATTTCGCAAACGATTTCGTCGAAGAATCCGCCGACGCGAACGACGACGCGAGCTTGATGCGCGCGGTGTTCGGCGTCTCCGCGGACGAAAACGAAAAAGAAGACAACGAATCGACCGTGCTCGCGTACCTGGCGCCCGACGCCGCGTACTGCGCGCGCGCCGAGACGCTGGCCCCGGCGTACTCGGAGATGGCGCGCGAGCTGGCGGCGGCGGACGCCGCCGCGCACCTGCTCGGTCGCGCGCCGAGCAAGTACGAGAACTTCGTGGACACCACCGTGGTGATCGGCGCGCGCGCCACCGTAGGGCCGGGGTGCATCGTCGGCAAGGACGCCGCGCTGGGCGAGAAGTGCTCGGTGAAGCGGAGCGTGGTGGGCGAGGGCGCGAGCGTCGGGAACGGCGCCAAGCTCATAAACTCGGTGGTGATGCCGCGCGCCGTCGTGGAGGACGGGTGCGTCGTGCAGGGCTGCGTCGTCGGCCCGAGAGCGGTCGTCGGCGCGGGCACGTCGCTGCGCGAGTGCCTGGTGGCCGCGGAGTACGAGGTGGACGAGGGGGAGGACTTCAGGGGGGAGACGCTCTCCGAAAAAACCAGGTGATGAAAGGGGCTAGACTAGCTACATACTAAAAGTACGTAGACGAGCTATTCCTCCTTTCTTTCTACTTTCGTAACTACTTTCCTCGTGCGTTCACATGCCGAGCCTGTTCGTCCCCACCCGCACGGCCGGGCGCCTCGGCTCCCCCGCCGGCCGCGCGCCCTTGACGGTCTCGCCCTCGCCCCCGGCGGAGTAGAACCGCCGCCGCGGGTCGCCCGCGTCGAGCGCGGCGCACGTCGCGAAGAGCGCCTCCGCGCCGCGCCGCCGCGACGCGAAGCCTGGGTCGACCACGCCCGCGCTTGTCAACGCCGAGCCTTCGCTGTCCAGCGCCGCGCGCCGAGATCGAATCGCGCTCGGTCCGCCTCGGGTCGGGTCTTTGCAGAACGCCACGATGGTCTCGTCCGCCGCGCTCGGGTCCGGCTCGGGCGCGGCGGCCAACGGAAGACGCGTCGAGACCGTCTGCGCGTTGGGCGCGTCCGCCAGGTCCGCCGCCGCGACGTGCACGTCGTAGCGCCTCTGCGGCTTCAGGGGGCCGATCTGTACGCGGATCTCGAGCCCGAGACGCGCGTGGTACGCGTCGAAGCGCGAGGCGCCGACGGCGACCACCGCGGCGCCCGCGAAGGCGCCCGCGGTGGCCTCGGAAACCAAAGCCGCCCGCGCCGCCGCGGACCCGCCGGCGGCGAGCACCGAATCCGCCGAGAGCGGCGCGGGCGCCGAATCCGGCGCCGCCGGGTCGCGCTCCACCAGCGCCCAGTGCACGCGCGCGGGCTCGTTCAGCGAGACGTGCAGCGTCGCCACGTCGTGCGCGACGCCCGCGACGTACGGGTACGCCGCGGGGAACCACTCGGGGGGGGAGGCGTCCGGCGGCTGCGGCGGCGGCGGCGACGGCGCCGGCGCCGCCGGCGGCGGCGGCTGGGGAGGCGGCGCCGCCGGCTGCGGCGGCGGCGGCGACGGCGACGGCGGCGGCGGAGGCCTCGGCGCGGGCGGCGGCGGCGACGGCGGCGGCGGAGGCGGCCTCGGGGGGGACGGCGGCCAGGTCGGCTGCTCCGCGGGGTACGGCGTCGGCGGCGGCGGCGGCTGCGGCGGCGGCGCGGGCGGCGGCGGCGGCGGCGGCGACGGCGGCGGCAGCGCGGGCGGCGACGGCGGTGGCGCGGGGTTGGGCGGCGCGGGCGGTGGCGGCGGCGGCGGCGACGGGAACGGCGGCGGCGCCGGCGGCGGGCTCGGCGGGCTCGGCGGCGGGCTCGGCGGCATGGGTGGAGGCGAGTTTCGCGTCGGGAACTCCTGGTACACGGGGTCGCCGCGCCTCGACTCGCCGGACCACCCGGACGCCGGCTCAACGCGCGCGGTCAGCGCGAGAAGCACCAACAGCCGCGCTTTGCCCAGAGGGGCTGTTTCGCGCCGGCGCGCGCCCATCTCGTCAAACGCAGAACACCACGTCCGCGACGTCGTCGTCGCGCCCAGGACCGCCGCGCCTCTACCGCAGGCGTGGCGGTTCCGACTCGAGTCGTGGCGGACGCGCGCCCGACCGCACGAGCGGATGGGCCCGTTCGCGGCAAAAAAATCCTCGCGCCTTCGCGCTCGACGGCAGAGCCCTCGGGGGCTCGAGCTGGAGCGGATGGCGGAGGCTCACCCCACCCGCCGGTGCGCCCCCTGGGGGACGGCGCTGCCGGACGGGGACTGCTCGCGCTCGGGCCTGACCCTGGCAGGCGCGCGGACGAGAGTGCCGAGAGGGACGTTGGACTGCACCTCAACAACAGATTCTTTCGAGAACCTGGGGCATCAATCGTCTGACAGTGGCGCGATGATTGCGAAACGACGCTCTTCGGGTTTCGCAATCGCTCTCGGTCATCAGGAATAAAAATCGTCTTCCTCCCTGGTGGTCTTCCTCGAGTTCTTCTTCCCCCTGCGTCCCGACCCCGAGTCCCCGAACAACGCGGTCCCGCCGCCGGAGGCGAGGTCCAGCCCCGGCGGCGGCGCTTTCGGCCGCCCCGAAGCGGCGCCGCTTCGAAAGAGTGACTCTTTTTCTTTTTCTTTCCTCGACGCCGCCGGCTTTCGCGCCTTTGCGCTCGCGTCGCCGCCGCCCACTCTGATGGGCACTCCGCTGAGACTCGCGCGCTTAAACGACGAGCTCCCGAGCTCGATCGAGCTGTGAGGTCGCGCGTTCTCGATCGAGCGCAGAGCGACGTGCGCGATGGACCCGAGAAACGCGAGCGTGGCGGTCGCCGCGAAGCCCCCCGTCGCGACGTTTCGCGCGTTTCGCCAAAAACTCGCGTCCGAGTCGCCGGGGAGCTCTCGCGCGCGCGCGTCGACGCCCACGCTGCGAGACAGACCGGCGGTCTCGGAAGAGGCGACATCGTCGTTTTCGTTTTCGTTTTCGTTTTCGT
>Ga0181561_10006220_pt1 | contig 10097 bp, 4 predicted proteins | sample 011ome_19_FD_133760 | JGI IMG/M metagenome (GOLD analysis project Ga0181561, IMG submission 133760) | Coastal salt marsh microbial communities from the Groves Creek Marsh, Skidaway Island, Georgia - 011510BT metaG (megahit assembly) | ecosystem: Environmental > Aquatic > Marine > Intertidal zone...
GAGCGGGTGTGGAGAGGGACGTTCGAGCCGCGAAAAAGAGCTATATAGTCTATGTAGACGACACCGAGAAAAGCTTCGTCCACTTTCATTTCAACACCAGTTATTACAGCCATAACCGCTACACGAGGCGCTCTCGTCAGAGCGGCGCGAAGCGCAGCGTCTGCGCGCCGGCGTCCGCGCGGCTCCGCGCGAGCCGTTCGTTTTCCTCGCGTACCCGGTCCTGCGCGGACTTCTCCCACCACGTGCGGTCCTCCTGCGCCTCGACGTCGCGCATGTACGCGGGCAGTCGCGCGTTTTCGCCGACGCGCGCGTCCAGCCAGCTCTTGTAGATTTTCGCCGCGTACGATCGTTGGTGCCGCGCCGCGAGCTGCGACTCGCGCGCCTGCAGAGCCTTGATCTCGGCGGCGGGCGCGCCTCCCCTCGTCTCCGCCCAAACCCGCTCGCTCTCCGCGAACGCCGCGGCGGAGCGCGCGCGCGCGGGCACGTACCACTTGCCGTAATGCTTCACGCGCGCCGCCTTCTCCTCGCGCCGTCGCGGAAGCGGCGCAGCGCGCGCCGCCAAACCCAGACGGCGTACGTCGCCGTCGTCGTCCAAGAGCTCGTCCAAGAGCTCGCCGCGCCCGCGCGAGGCGTCCGACACGCCGAACCGCATGGGAGGGGGGGGGGAGGGTTTTAAACGCGAGCGGCCGCCAAACGCGTGGGTCCCGAACGCGTGGGTCCCGAACGTCGTCGCGGGCCCTTCGTCGTCGGAGGACGCCGACGCCTTCTCGGTTTCCGGCGCCGCGCGCGCGGCGGCGAGGTTGGCGTCGTACGCCGCCGCCAGTCGCTCGGCGCGGCGCCGCCGCTCCAGCGCCACCGCGCGCGCCGCCTCCTCGTCCATCGTGGCTCCTTCCGGAGGCTTCCGCGACGCAGTGCTCGCGTAGTGCGCCTTGACGACGCTCGCGTCCGCGGCGGCGGGCGTCTTCTTCTTCACCTTGAACGAGCGGTCGAAGTCGCCGAGATTCCCGACGGCGTCGTCGAGCGATTGCGATTTCTCTTCGCCCCCGCCTTGAGCCCCGAGCGCCGCGGCGGCGCGCGAGCCCGAGAACCGCACGCCGGCGTCGCGCAGGGTCTTCCCCGCCGCGAGCACGGCGTCGTCGTACTGCTCGTCGTCGTCCAGGAACAGCTCCGGGGGCAGAGAGTACGCCAGGCGCACGCGCGTCACGGGGCGCCAGTGGAACTCCCGCCTCGCCTGGCCTATGCGCTCCAACGCTTCGCGCTTCTCCTCCTCCTTGAGCGCGAACGAGAGCTCGCGGTACTCCTTCTCGCCCATGTCCCGCGTCGCCTTCCGCGCCGCCAACGCCGCCGCGTTGGCGCGCCCCAGCCTGGGCTCGAACCCGAAGTCGCCGTCGTCGTCGTCCGCGCTTTTGTTTTCGTCCGCGCCGCGATCGAACCGCGTCTCGAGCGCCTTCTTCGTCGCTCGCAACGACGACGCCAAACGCGCCTTCTCGGCGTCGCGGAGGGTAATCGGGTCATCCGTCGCCGGACCGGCGGAACGCGCGACGTCGCCTGAAGCGCTTTGAGGAGCGCCTTCGACGTCGCGCGTGTCGTTCGCCCGAACGGGAACGGGCGTCTCTCCCCTCGCCTCCGCCGCCGCCCTCTCCGCAGCCTCGCGCTCCAGCCTCTGCCTCCGTACCGCCGCCGTCGCGTTGGCTTTGCGCGACAACGTCGCCAGGTGCTTCACGTACGACACGAAGTGCAGCGCGTCGCACGCTTTCTTCCAGCGCGCGCGCGGATCCGAACGCCGGAAATCGGCGAGTTGCGACCGTATGCGCTCGAGGCGCGCCAGGCGCGCGATCTCGCTCTCCGCGCGGACGCGCGCGGCGTACGCCTTGTCCGTCCGCGCCTTCTTCAGCGCCGCGAGCGCGACGTCCGCCACGGAGCGCAGCGTGCCGCGGTGCAGGTCCACCCAGCGCATGATGTACTTGCGCTGCACGGGAGTCGCCATGATGGGCGGCTCCTCCACCACCTGCAGCTTCACCTCCAGCCGCCGCCGCGCCGCCTCGCTCAGCACGTCGTGGAGCCTTTGCTTCTGCGCGGCGAGGCTGGCGGAAAAGCGGGACGGCGTGGGCGCCGCCGAGGGCGTCCCCGACGCGGAGTTCGCCGGCGCGCGCGTCCAGGAGCCGGGCGAGGGAGGGTTAAAAAACGGAGAGATCTTCGACGGTCCGACGCTCGTGTCCGCGGTGTCGGTATCGTCCGCGTCGTCCCGCTCCCCTCGAAGCGCGCGTTCGACGCTTCGCTCGAGCGGTTTCGCGAGGCGCGCGGCGCGTCGCGCCGTCTCCCCCGTCTCGCGACCGACCGCTCCGCCGGCCGACGTGCGCTTCGACAGCAGCAGCTCGCGCAGCTCGCTGCTGCTGCCGCGCTCGCGCGTCGTCTCCAGGAGGTCCTCCTCCGACGCGTCGGAGGAGGAGGACGAGACTGGCGCGCCGGCCTCCCGCCGCAGCGACCGCGACATCGCGCTGAGAGTCGAGAGCGCCTCCGCCCTGCCCACCGTGCGAATCGCGGCGCGTCGGCCATCGCGGGCGCGCTCGGCGCGCGACTCGATTGTGCCCGCGCGATTGGGGAACAACGCGGGCGACGCCTCCAGCACGAAACGCCAGGGCGAGTCCGACCCGGCGGCTGCCTTGCCGGAGGGACTGTCGCCCTGGCTCGGCGTCCCGGAGGAGGGCATGACGCTCGCCTCTGACGCGCCCCCAGCCTGCCGCGCACGCCCCGAGCGCGAATCGAAATGCACCTGCATCCAAACAGAGGTTGTTTGTTCTGACATTGTTGTTGGAGCGCGAGCGCGCAAGCCGGGGATTTCAGGGTCTGTGAACCAAGCCTCGACTTGGACCAATCACCGCTCTAGAAAAAAAGTAGATCTTCACGACCGGCCGCGAGCTTTCTTGGCGGTTTTGCCGCCACCGCGAGGCATTCTCGACGCGCGGCGCAGCCGGCGGTGGCACCCGTGCCGCCCGTTCCGCACGCGGTCTCGAGACCCTCGGGTGTGCTCGGCGCGACCGGGAGCTTCGGATCCGCGCGCGGCCTCGGGGAGAGGTCCGTGCGAAGCCGACACGGCCTGACGACTCGGCGCTTCACGCGTTCGCCGAGATTCGGATATCCGTGTCGGGATAACGACGGGGCGCGTCGCCATGTCGTCGTTCGCGGCCACGCGGGTCCACGCGCGCGCCGCGCGGGTCTCCCCGCGCGCTGCGAATGCGCGGAATCTGCCCCGCGCCGGCTTCAGAGCGCCCGGGTCGTCTGGAAAACTCCGCGCGCGCGCGCGTCTGCCGCTTCACACGATGCCTCGCCGAGACGCGAAGATGGTCGGGCGGCGCGGCGGCTTCGCCGTCCGCGCGGTGGCGGACGCCAAGCCCCCCTCGCCTGTGAAGCCGGTGGAGCACAAGCCCCACGAACACGACCTGCTTGCTCTGTCCCCCACGAGCCGGGAGGACCGCGTGGATCTGCTCATCGTGGGGTGCGGCCCCGCGGGTCTGTCCGCGGCGGACCGCGCCAGCGAGAAGGGGCTCCGCGTGGCGCTGGTGGACCCGCGCCCGCTCGCGGTGTGGCGCAACAACTACGGCGTCTGGGTGGACGAGTTCGAGGAGCTGGGCCTGGACGACTGCTTCGCGAACGTCTGGCCCAAGGCGCGCGTGGTGATCGACGACGAGCACCCGGAAGGCATCCAGCTGGACCGACCGTACGCGCAGGTGGATCGCGTCAAGTTGAAAGACAAACTGCTGGCGCGGTGCGTGCGGCGCGGCGTGCGGTTCGGGGCGTGCGCGGTGGAGGACGTGCGGCACGAGCGCGGCGGCTCGGTCGTCACGCTCAAAGGTGGCGATCCGAGCGATCCAAACTCGGAAGGGGCCGGTAAAGAAGTGCACGCGAAGATGGTGCTGGACGCCACCGGGCACGTGCGCAAGATTGTCGAGTTTGAGCGCGATTTCACCCCCGGGTACCAGGCGGCGTTCGGGATCGTGTGCGAGACGGCGGAGCCGCACGGGTTCCCGCTGGACGAGATGCTGTTCATGGACTGGCGCGACGGGCATCTCGACGCCCGCTTCAAGTCCATGAACGACGAGCACCCTACGTTCCTGTACGCCATGCCCTTCGGCCCGAACAAAATCTTCTTCGAGGAGACGTCGCTGGTCGAGCGCCCGGGGTTGGAATTCGACGACCTCAAAGTGAAGCTGCAGCAGCGCCTGGAACGGCTGGGCATCGAGGTGAAGAGCGTGGAGGAGGAGGAGTACTGCCTGATCCCCATGGGGGGGGTGCTGCCCACGCTCCCGCAGCGCGCGCTCGGCGTCGGCGGGACTGCGGGCATGGTGCACCCCTCGACCGGGTTCATGGTGGCGAAGACGCTGCTCTCGGTGCGGTCGCTGGTGGACACGCTCGCGGAGGAGCTCGCCGGGGGGGAGGGCGACGAGCGGATCGACGCGGACGCGGTTTCCACGAAGGTGTGGCGCTCGGTGTGGCCGGACGATGAGCTGCGCATGCGCACGTTCATGTGCTTCGGGATGGAGACGCTGATGCAGCTGGACATCAAGGGCACCAGGCAGTTCTTCGAGACGTTTTTCCAGATGTCCGAAGACATCTGGGGCGGGTTCCTCTCGTGGCGCGTGAAGCCCGCGGGGCTGGTCAAGCTCGGCGGCGTGCTGTTTCTCAAGTTCAGCAACTACATGCGGTTCAACTTCGTGTGGTCCGCGCTGCCGTTCATGCTGAGCTTCATCAAGAACTTCGCGGACGCCGGCAACGAGTTCGACTCGCAGAAGTGGGGGGGCATGGCGCTCCGGAAGAGCGAGGAGACCGCCTCGGCGGTGCCCGGCCAAGGCCCGATCCCCAAACCGAACGCGAAGGCGGTGCGGGGCGCGGCGAACCCCTGCGACGAGCCCATCACGTCTTCGCCCCTGGACTTCACCGCGCTGGTGGGCGGGGACGTGGACACGCCCCGCGCGGCGTCGCAGCTCCGACCAGACAAGGAGTGGATTGAGTTCCAGCAACGCAAGGTGTTCCAAGACCAAGCCACGCTGGCCGAGACGCTCGAGCCTCTCGCCGTCGGCGACGCCGTGGACGCGCTGGTGGTCGGCGCGGGCCCCGCGGGTTTGGCGGTGGCGGCGGAGCTGGCGAAGCGAGGCCTCGACGTCGGCCTCGTCGCCCCCGACACGCCGTTCGTGAACAACTACGGGGTGTGGCTCGACGAGTTCGACGAGCTCGGTTTGCGGGACTGTCTGCTGCACGAGTACGACGACGCGCTGGTGTGGTTCAACGACTCGGACCCGGCGGAGGGGATCGGGCTGGGCCGGCCGTACGGCCAGGTGTGCCGCCGGCGGCTGCGCGAGGAGCTCCTGAAGCGCTGCGTCGCGGCGGGCGTGCGGTACATGCCCGGCCTGGTGGACCAGGTGACGCACAGGGAGAACGGCGAGCCGTCCACGCTCCGCGGGACGCTCGCGCAGTACGACGACGAGGTGGGTGGTGACTCTGAGTTTTCCTTGAGCGCGTCTCTGGTGGTGTGCAGCACCGGGCACAACCGCGACATGCTCCGGTACGACGAGGGCCCTCCGCCCGGATGGCAGACCGCGTACGGCGTGGAGGTACACATGCCCGACCACCCGTTCGAGGTGAACAAAGCCGTGTTCATGGACTTCAGGCAGTCCGACCCCGAGCTCGAGGGTACCGGGCCGGCGGCGGAGGGCGTCTGGCGCGTGCCCAGCTTTCTGTACGTGCTGCCGGTGGACAAAGACACGGTGTTCGTGGAGGAGACGTGCCTGGTGGCGCGCGTGCAGGTGCCGTTCGACGAGCTGAAGCGCCGTCTGTACCGCCGCCTCAAGCGCATGGGCCTGCCCGTCGAGAAGGAGAGCATCATCGAAGAAGAGGCTTCGTGGATCCCGCTCGGCGGGACCCCTCCGGTTTCGCCGCAGAGGACGCTCGCCTACGGCGCCGCCGCCGGGCTCGTGCACCCGGCGTCGGGGTACTCCATCGTCAACTCGCTGCGGCGCGCGCCCCGGTTCGCGGAGGCGGTGGTGGACGGTTTAAACACCGGCGGGTCGCTCGCGGCCTCCCGGGCGGGCTGGGAGGTGCTGTGGGGGGACGAGCCCAGGCGCCAGGTTGGTTTTTACCAGTTCGGCATGGAACTGCTCATGTCGCTGCGCATCGAGCAGATGCGCAACTTTTTCGGCACCTTCTTCGGGTTGCCGAAAGACCTCTCCGCGGGCTTCCTGAGCAACGACCTGAGCTCGTCCCGGCTCCTCGTGTTCGCGCTGACGTGCTTCATCCAGGGCAACTGGGAGCTCCGCGCGCTGCTGCTCACGCACCTCGCCTCCGCGGGCGCGGGCGTGCGCCTCGGCGAGGCGTACCTGCACCCCCTGCTGCGGGCGATGGAAAACGCGAAGAAGAGTGACGAGTCTGAAAGCCGCGCCGTCGCCGCCGAGGAGCTGGCGCGCACGGCGCCGCCGCAGGAGCCCAACTTCTCTTCGTTCGCCAAGGATCTCGGCGCCGCGGAGGAGCAGGGCATGATGCCCGGGTTCCAGGGCAAGGACTGGTGGGCGGTCGGGTCCGGGGACTCGGGCGGGAACGGGAGCGGGTCCGCGGACGACGGCGGACGCGAGTCCGGAGCGCGGAGAAACGAAGACGACGACGACGACGACGGCGGCGGCGACGGCGGCTTCGCGGCGGCGGCGGCGGCGGTGGGTGGACCCTCGGATTCCGCGGCTTCCGTCGCGCGCGAGCCCGTCTCCGCGAGCGCCGCGATGAGCGCCTCCGGCTCCGGAGGCCGCCAGCCCGAGTCCTCCATGGCGTACTGGTCCGACGGCTCGGCGGCGCTGGTGGTGACCTCCGCGGTGCGCCGCACGGGCCTGACGAGCTCCAGCCTGTACGGCGAGTCGCGGCGCAAGTTCATGCCGAACGCGCTTTTGAATTTGGCGGGCCCGCGCGCCGTGCCCGCGTATTTGACCGGCGAGATGCCCGGCGACGCGGGCTGGGACCCCCTACAGATGGGCGCGCAGAGGGACATCATGAAATTGCGCGAGCGCGAGCTCATCCACGGGCGCTGGGCGATGCTGGCGGCGGTCGGCGTGCTCGTGCCCGAGTGCACGGCGAAGCTGTCGTTATTCGGCACGCCGGGGCAGCACTGGTGGAACACGGAGTTTCATTTCGACGCGCAAAACGGGCTTTTGCCTTCGCTGACGTACCTCGGCGAGCAGATCCCCGCGGAAATCGTGTGGTTACCCATCCTGCACCTCCCTCTGTTCCTCATCGCGGAGCTGTTGCGCACGGGAACGTACACCCTCGAGCGGTTCGCGGATCTGGACCGGGTGTACCCGGGCGGGAAATTGTTTGACCCGCTCGGCATCGGCGCCGAAGTCTCGGACGAGGATTTGGCGGTTTTGAAAACCATCGAGATCCAGCACGGCCGGCTCGCGATGATTGCGTCGTTCGGGTTCATCGTCGAGGCGCTCGCGTGGGGGGCGGGGCCGCTCGACTTCCTGCCGTAGAGGGGGGGGACATCGATTCGATCATTTTTTCGCGCGCGTGTAATAAAAAAGCGATGCAGCTTTTCGCAAATTGTTATCGGTCAACGTCGTCGCTCTTCTTCCCTCGATCTCGCACGATCGGGCGTAGTCGGAGGCGCGCGTCTCCCGGGACACCCGCGCGCGTCGCGATGGAGCGGCTGGTGGGGGAGATGCTCGGCGGCGGGTCTGGGTCCGCCTCGCCGAGCGGGCCCGGGTTCGGCGCGGAGGGCCGCGGCGCGCCCGCGGCCGAGGGCGAGGGCGGACCCGCGTCCGCGGACGAGTTCTTCGCTTTCTTGCAGCAGTACACCGCCATGGGAGGGAGCCTAGACCCGGACCAGGCGCCTCCCGAGCTGGGCCCGGTCCTGAAGTCGCTCGCGGAGGGCGCGGGGGGCGTGGGCGCGCTGAAGCAGATGCTCGCGGGCGGCGACGAAGGGCGCGGCGGGGGCACGAGCGCGGTCGAGCGGATGGTCGGATCGATGGGCGACCCTTCGTCTCGAGGCGCGCAGAGGGGGCCCTCTGCGTTGCCCGCGGACCGCGAGGAGATCTTCCCCGAGCCCGGCTTCGTGGTGAAGACCGTGGACGACACCGGCCGCAAGGTTTTCATCAACGTCTGCGGGCACTTCAAGATCCAGGCGCCCGGCTCGGATTGGGCCAACGGCGTCGTCCCCGAAGCCGTGGAAAACGCGCTGGCGAACCTGGACGACCCGGAGGCGACGCAGCACCTGCGGTTCCCGCTTTCGGTGTCGGACGCGCGCAACGAGCTCGACAAGAAAGGCGCGCCGTGCACGGTGTACGATGCCGTGTTCAACGCCGATGTCGTGAAGCAGGCAATCTGCTCCCGGCGCCTGAAGGTGTTCCTCGTCGAGCTCGTGCTGCAGTGGATCGCGCAGAAGTACGAGAAGCCGCTGGACCCGCAGTACAAGCTGCCGCACCGCCGATACGTCGGCGACGGCGACGCGCCGAAGCCGCAGTGCATCCGAGTCGACCGGAAGTCCATGATCGAGGAGCTCGCGGAGCCGGACGAGGAGCCCTCGTTCCCGCTGCGCCCGAGGCGCAGCGAGCGGCAGGTGCGGGAAGAGGCGGCGAGCCGAGGCGAAGCGAAGGCGGCGGCGAAGGAGAGCGCCGGAAAAAAGTCGCCGTCCGCGGGAAAAAGCGGCGACGCGGATTCCGCGGATTCCGCGGATTCCGCGTCCGCCGCGACGTCCGCGTTCGCCGCGTTCGCGTTCGACGGCTTGCCCGAGGTGAAGCACGAGGTTTCGTTCAAGGGGAGGCCGGTGACGTCCGTGGTCTTGACCATCGACGTCCCGCCGGGAATCGACCCGCAACACGTCAAGGTGTGCGCGGTGACCGAGGGCGCCACCGTCGACATGCCCGGGCGAAAGCCGGCGCGCGTCGCCTTCCCCTTCGCCGTCGACGGCGACGCCGCGACGTGCGCGTTCGACGAGAACCCGGTGAGGCGGCGCGTGACGTTCGAGGCGCCGTACGTGCCGTACGACAGGCTCGTCAGGAAACACGCGGCGCCCGTCGTGCGCCAAGGCGCGCTCGCCACGCTCAGCGCCGGGTTCCTGGACGTCTGACGCGCGACGCGGAGACGTGATACCTACGTACGCTTTTCTTTTTTTATTCGTGGGCACGTACGGGTTAAACCGTTCGTAATACGCGTGACTCACGAACGCTCACGAACGAGACGCTTCATCAGAACGCCCAGCTCCGCGCGTGTTCCCCCACGAGCGGCACGGGTTTGAGGTGCGCGGCGAGAGGATCGACGCGTCTCGAGACGTCGTCGAGACGACGTCGAGCTCCTTCTTTTTCCTTCGCCGTGTACGCGCCGTCCCAGTCGCGGCGCTCGCGGAAGTCGCGCACGCCCGCGAGCCGCCGCTCGCGCTCCGCCATCGCGCAGACCGCGCCCGCGGTCCACGAGCCACCCGCGGGCAGGAACGCGGAGACGCACCGCGGCAGCGCGCCCGGAAACGGCGCGGGAAGCGCGCGTAGCAATCGCGCGCCGCGGTTGACGTACGCCGGGAGTTTCTTCCCAGGAAGCAATTTTCGGACGAGCGCGTCGGCGAAGTCGTTACAGTTCCTGGTGAGCAGGTGGTACGAGTCCGAGGACCACTCGCGTCGTAAGTCGTCCAGCACCGACACCACCTGTTCGTGACACAGAGACGTCTCCCCTAAGTAACACCTGGTTTGCCTGGTGAACGCGAGGTGCGGGTTAGCGCCCGCCGAACACTGGTACACCCCGGTGCCTTTTCGCGCGCCGCCTTCGAACCCGAACTCGCACACGTCCGAGGGGTCAAACGGGCTCTGCAACTGCACGTTGCTGTGGCAGATGGGGACGCCGAGCCACTCCGCGGCGGCGCTGCCGATCCACCCGAAAGGCACGCCGAGGGCGCGTCGCTTGTCGATCGTCAGCGAGCTGAAAAAGTACGTCAACACGTACACGCGGCATCTTTGAGCGTTTATTTTTTTTCGCGGCGCTTCGCGCGTCTCTCGACGCGGCGCTCGTCTCGCTCGGAACGGCCGGTCGTTCCGAGCGACGGTCGGCGCTGACCGTCGGCTCCGCGCGCGCGC
>Ga0181561_10006221_pt1 | contig 10097 bp, 8 predicted proteins | sample 011ome_19_FD_133760 | JGI IMG/M metagenome (GOLD analysis project Ga0181561, IMG submission 133760) | Coastal salt marsh microbial communities from the Groves Creek Marsh, Skidaway Island, Georgia - 011510BT metaG (megahit assembly) | ecosystem: Environmental > Aquatic > Marine > Intertidal zone...
CTCGATGCACGCAACCACGGCAAAAGCTTTCATCACGACACCTGGGACTACCCTACCATGGCCGCCGACGTTATCCAATACGCTGAAAGCAAAGGCATCTCACGATTTGAGGTGCTGGGCCATTCTATGGGCGGAAAGACCGCTATGTATCTCGCCCTACACTATCCAGCATACATCGAAAAACATGTAGTGGCCGATATCGCTCCGAAAAGCTATTCGAGTCAACACGGTGAAATCTTAGAAGCCCTTTGGGAACTAGATCAACTTCGATTTACCAGCAGAAAAGAGGCTGAAGACTTTTTAGAACCGCTCTTTGAAAGTCAACAGTTACGCTTCTTCTTGCTTAAGAATTTAGAACGTGACAGTGCCCAAGAACTCAGAGTTCGTTGCAATATTCAGCGTTTTTTGGCAGACCAGAGTACCGTCACTCAAGAGCTAGAACCAAAGGCCACTAGTGAGGTTCAAAGCCTCTTTATTAGAGGGTTAAACTCGGCGTACATTGTAGATAGTGACTTTGAGCGTATACACCGTCAGTTTCCGAACAGTCAAATTGCCTCTATTGAAAATGCAGGACACTGGTTACACGCCGAACAACCCGAAGCCTTCGATCAACTTGTTTCGACCTTTTTAGATTTGTGAGGCGCAGCGAAATAGACTAATTTTGCCGCCTGTTTTAACTCCCTCAAGGATACATGAAAATTACCAAGAAAGAATTAAGCCCGCTGCACGCTATTTTGACCGTTGCAGTAACCAAAGAAGACTACAGCGAAAAAGTAGAAAACTTACTAAAAGATTACCGCAAGCGCGCCTCAATTCCTGGCTTTAGAAAAGGACAGGTTCCGATGTCGTTGATTAAAAAACAATACGAGCAAGGGGTAAAGGCTGAAGAAATCAATAAGCTCCTACAGCAATCTCTTAGTGAATACATTCAAAAAGAGAAGTTAGATCTGTTAGGGAATGTTTTACCAAAGGAGGTAGAAGACTTCGATTGGAATAACGAGCCGTTAAGCTTTGAATACGAAATCGGATTGGCACCTGCCGTAGAGCCTGCATTTCCATCAAAGAAAACGATCAACCATTATGAAATCACTGTCTCTGATAAGAGCTTGAACGAGCAAGTTGAGCGTTTGAGAAAACAATACGGAACTCTTGAAACACAAGCCGAAGCGACTGTCGACAGTGAAATCACAGCAACTGTAACTTTTGAGGATCAAAGCAATAAGGCCACGTTTAGCGTTAAAGACCTTAAGGGAAAGAAAAATCAGTCTGCTTTAGTTGGAAAGAAGGTAGGTGAAAGTCTTAACCTTAAAACCAAAGGACTTTTCGAAGAAACATCGGTTTTAGCTCGTGTATTGGGTGTAGCCGCTGACGAAGCAGAAAAGCGCACTGCAGAGATCAGCTTGTCTATAGAGGAGATTAACCTAAGAAAGGCTGCAGCACTTGACCAGGCCTTCTACGATAAACTTTTCGGAGCTGACAAAGTCACTTCAGAGGCAGAGATGAAACAGCGCATTAAGGAAGATTCAGAGGCTCAATTCGAGCAACAATCTGATCAAAAATTGATGAATGATGTAACCGAAAAATTGATCGAGGAGACCAAGTTTGACTTGCCCAAAGAATTTTTGATCAAATGGATGCAACACGGAGGCGAGAAACCCCTCACCGAAGAAGAGGCCTTAGCCGAATACGAAAGAACTGAGAAAGGAATTCGCTACCAGTTACTCGAATCAAAATTGATCGAACAACACGGAATTAAGATCGAATTTGAGGACCTCAAAGAATTCACCAAAGGGTATGTAGCAAGTCAAATGGCCCAATTCGGGAGAATGAACCCAACTGACGAGGAGCTAGAATCTATAACAGCTTCTATTATGCAAAACGAGGAGGAGGTGAGACGTCTTTCTTCTCAACTTATTAATGAGCGCATACTCGATCTCTTTAAGGAGAAGGCTAAATTGAAGAAGAAGAAAGTCACTTTTGAAGAATTCGCCAAAGAGGCATACGCTTAATTTTAAAGTATCTTTGAAAGAAGCACATTAAACGAACATCAGTACATGGATATTCACAAGGAGTTTAAAAAATTCGCTATCCAAGATCAAGGGATCAATTCGCTGTATTACGATCAAATCGTTTCGAGTATGTATCCCATGGCTATGACGCCAAACATCATCGAAGAGCGACAAATGAATATTGCGATTTTCGATGTGTTCTCTCGTCTGATGATGGACCGCATCATCTTTTTAGGGACTGCGGTAAACGATCAAGTAGCCAACATTATTCAGGCACAGTTACTGTTCTTAGAAAGCACAGATTCAACTAAAGACATTCAGATCTATATCAATTCTCCAGGAGGTAGTGTTTATGCTGGTTTAGGTATCTATGATACCATGCAATTTATTCGCCCCGATGTAGCCACGATTTGCACAGGAATTGCAGCTTCAATGGCAGCAGTGCTGTTGTGTGCAGGTGCGGACGGAAAGCGAAGTGGACTAGAACACTCGAGAGTTATGATTCACCAGCCTCTAGGCGGTGCTCAAGGACAAGCTTCTGATATTGAAATTACTGCACGTGAGATTCTAAAGTTAAAGGACGAGCTCTACGAGATTATCGCTAAACACAGTAAACAACCTTTTGACAAAGTCTACCAAGACAGTGATAGGGATTATTGGATGCGTGCTGAGGCCGCTAAAGAGTACGGAATGATTGACGAAATCCTTTCGCGTCAACCCAGCAGTTAATTCGAGCCTATGAGTGCCGACAATCTTCAGTGTTCGTTCTGCGGACGAAAAAAACAAGAAACTAACTTGCTTATTGCAGGCATAGATGCGCATATATGCGACGATTGCATTGAGCAGGCTTACCACATTGTTTCTGAAGAACACAAGGGCAAGCAAAAAGAGAGCATCGAAGAGGCGTTTGAATTGCGCAAACCCAAAGATATCAAGGCCTTTTTGGACGAATACGTCATCGGTCAAGAGAAAACCAAACGCGTTCTTTCGGTAGCCGTTTACAATCACTACAAACGACTGCTCAAGCCTAGTAGCAAAGACGAAGTAGAAATTCAGAAGAGTAATGTGATGTTGGTAGGGCAAACCGGTACCGGAAAGACCCTAGTAGCAAAAACGATCGCCAAACTGCTTCATGTTCCTCTAGCCATTGTTGATGCTACTGTACTGACAGAGGCTGGATACGTTGGTGAAGATGTCGAAAGCATACTCACCAGACTACTACAGGCCGCAGATTACGATTTAGAGAAGGCACAGCGTGGTATCGTTTTCATCGATGAGATCGATAAGATTGCGCGTAAAAGCGACAACCCTTCTATCACGAGAGACGTTTCAGGAGAGGGGGTTCAGCAAGGCTTACTCAAATTGCTTGAAGGAACTACCGTGAACGTGCCGCCTAAAGGAGGCCGTAAACACCCAGATCAAAAATTTATTGAGGTAGACACCTCAAACATCTTATTTATCGCCGCAGGCGCATTTGATGGTATAGAGCGTCATATTTCACAGCGTCTCAATCGACAAGCGGTCGGATACAGCAGTGCAGTTGCTAAAGATCATATCGATTCAGAAAATCTCCTGCAATACATCAGTCCTAGAGATCTGAAGAGCTTCGGACTTATTCCTGAAATCATAGGTCGACTACCCGTCTTGACGCACATGAATCCGTTAGACCGAGACAGTTTACTCATGATTCTGAGCACCCCTAAGAATGCACTGCTCAAACAGTATCACAGACTCTTCGAGATTGACGGTATTGAGATGGAAATAGACGAAGAAGCCAAAGCTTACATTGTCGATAAGGCACTAGAATTTAAGTTAGGTGCTCGCGGACTGCGCACGCTCTGTGAGGCAGTATTTACAGAGGCCATGTTTGAGATGCCTTCGAATGGAGAGAAACACCTTAAAGTAGACAAGGCGTACGTGCAGGCACAATTAGACACACAATCTGCTGCCTTAAATTCTCTTAAAGCTGCTTCGTAAGCAGTAGCAATTCTTCGATATAGTCTCGTGAATTCGAAAGGCGCGGTATTTTGTGCTGCCCCCCTACTTTCTCCTTTGATTTGAGCCATTGATAGAATAAGCCGTTCGGAGCAACCTCAACAATAGGCATTCGAAGTGTAATGTCAGATTGACGTTTCGCCTCGTAATCTGAATTGATGTGTTTCAAAGCCTCGTCAAGCACCAAGGTAAAGCGTTTCAAATCTTTTGGCGCTTTTCGAAACTCAATCATCCATTGATGCGCCCCTTTTTCTTTGTCACTCATATACACAGGAGCCGCAGTATAGTCAATAAGAGAGGCTCCTGTTTGTTCGCAGGCTGTACGCAAGGCCTGCTCAGCATTTTCAACAATCAATTCTTCACCAAAAGCATTGATGTAGTGCTTGGTTCTTCCGGTAATCTTTATTCGAAATGGAGAGAGTGAAGTAAAACGCACCGTATCCCCAACGGTATAGCGCCAAAGTCCTGCATTCGTTGAAATTACCATGGCATAATTGACGCCCAGCTCTACCTCCCATATCGGAAGTGCTTTAGGTTGTTCTTTACCCCACTCCGTCATCGGAATGAATTCGTAGAATATTCCGTAATCCAACATGAGCAGTAGATCGCTATGGTAGTTGCGGTCTTGAATGGCAAAGAATCCCTCAGAGGCGTTATAGATCTCATAGTACTTAAAATTAGTACGCGGTAATAACTTTTCGTACTGGGTTCTGTAAGGCGTAAAGCTCACCCCTCCATGAAAATAGACCTCTAGGTTTTCCCACACCTCAAAAAGGTGATCTGCTTTGGTTTCTTTTAAGAGTTCAGTCAACAATACCAGCATCCAAGAAGGAACTCCCGCCAGCGAGGTCACATTTTCTTGAGTGCTTTCGGCGATAATAGCTCTGAGCTTATCCTCCCAATGCGGCATCAGCGACACACGATTACTTGGAGTACTGCTGTATTCAGCCCACTTTGGCAGATTATCAATTAAGATCGCTGAGAGATCTCCAAAATAGGAGCCCTTTTCTTTGTAAAGCTCTTTACTTCCACCCAACCTCAGGCTCTTTCCGGTAAAGAGTTTCGAATCTTCATTATTGTTGAGGTAAAGAGACAAAAGGTCTTTACCTGACTTGTAATGACAATCGTCTAAGGCTTCTTGACTTACGGGTATAAACTTACTCTTGGCGTTGGTGGTTCCACTACTTTTTGCAAACCATTTGATTGGTGTTGGCCAAAACACATTTTGTTCTCCCTCTCTGCACCGTTGAATCATAGGAGCTAAATCTTCATAAGAGCTAATCGGAACCCGCTCTGCGAATTGCTTATAGGTCTCCATCTCGTCAAATCGATACTGCGTTCCGAACTCCGTAAAGGCGGCCATATCGACGAGCTTAAGTAGGAGCTCGTTTTGAACATCTGCCGGATACTTGACAAATAATTCGATTTGATGCAATCGCTTTTTAAGCAGCCAAGAGGCAATCGAATTGAACAAGGGCAGAGTCATAAATTGTATCTTTAAGGCTAGCCCTCAAATATACGCACAGCGCCTATGCTTTATCAAGGAGTACTTACCAAAATGGAGGCCGAACCTTCTTCGCCTATCAACTATTTTCTGCACTTAGGTGATGAGTTTGTCAGAGTCAATGACTGTATCGGAAAGACCATTGAATTCAATCTTATTGGATACCAATGTTTAAGTTGCGGCGACAATGCGGCCATTTTCAGACAAGGACTGTGCAAGAAGTGTTTTTTTGAGTCCCCTCAAGCCGGATCATGGATTATGAAGCCAGAAGAAAGTAAAGCGCATTTAGATATCGAAGACCGCGATCTAGCCTTTGAAAAGAAAATGCAACTGCAACCGCACATCGTCTACCTCTCAAATACAGGAGGCGTTAAAGTAGGTGTGACACGAAAAAGCCAAGTTCCAACACGATGGATCGATCAAGGGGCGCATCAGGCCCTTGCCTTCTTAGAAGTGCCTAATCGTTATTTAGCAGGTGTGGCAGAGGTTGCGCTTAAAGCGCATATCAGCGATAAAACGCAATGGAAGGCTATGCTCTCACAACCCGAACAATCAAGAGACCTCATACAGCAATTCAATGCCCTAAAAGGGTATCTTCCTGAAGAAGTACAGCCCTTCGTATTAGAGGAACTGCGTGTAGAAGAATTGAACTTTCCGTACACACCCGACGGTCAATTAGGAGTACGCCAAAGTCTAAATGAAAAAGAACCCTTAAAAGGTAAGCTCAAAGGAATTAAGGGCCAGTACCTGATCTTTGACGACTACAGCATCTTTAACGTCCGATCCTCAGAAGGTTTTGTGGTAGATCTCAATGTACGCTAAGCAACCACGCTTACTCACCAAATAAATCAATCTCATCATTAATGCCGAGATTGAATTTCTTTCTAGCGGCATACACCAGCGCATAAAGAACAGGAGTATCGATAATGGCGATAAGTACCTTAAAAAAGAATCCTGCTATTACCAATCCCCAAAAGAGATCCCAAGAGAGTTCTCCAAAAGCGCTAAGCAAGAATACCACCGAAAACGTATCGATAAATTGAGATGAAAAGGTAGAAAAGTTATTGCGAAGCCAGAGGTGCTTTCCTTTGGTTAGTCGCTTCCAGAAATGGTAAATCTGAATGTCTACAAATTGCGCTAAGAGATACGCCATCATAGAGGCAAAGACAGCCACAATGGTATTTCCGAAAACGGTATTGAACTGAACGTCGTCTACAGGCGACCACGCAGTAGCAGTTGAAGCTCCTGCCGTATATACAATCAGTAATGAAAAGACCGAAGCAAAAATACCTGCAACCACTACTTTGTTTGCCAACTTTTTACCATAAATCTCAGAAATTAAGTCGGTGATTAAAAAGGTAATTGGATACGGTAAAATACCCACTGATACCTCAAAAATTGGAGCTCCAAAGAGCTCTACATCCCCAAACGGCTGCCACACAAAAAACTTCTGAAAAATCAGATTTGAGACTACTAATGAGGTAATGAAGAGGGCAGCTAAAAAAAGATAGAGCGTAAAGGCTTGTTTTTTGAGGGCGCTATCCATCTACTCGATATTCAGATCAAATGGCATACGCGCTTGTATCTCAAACTGCTCATCTGAACCCTTGATACCCTTCCAAAATTCAGCATAGCGTTGTGCCCATGATGGGGTGTATTCTGCAAACCAACGCTGGGTCATTGCTCCAGGAATATCTCCGAGCAAGCGTTCAATATCAGACTTATAACGCGGGTATTTTCTCACCTTATACAATTCTAGATTTGCGAGCTCCGCTGCCTTTTCAAGGGCACGTTGAAGACTGCCAATCTCATCTACCAACCCCACTTCGAGACCGTCTTGAGCGCTCCATACGCGCCCTTGAGCAATGGCGTCAACTTCTTCAGGGGTCATCCCTCTTCCGGTAGCTACTCGCTCTATAAATAAGTCATACGTACGTTCAATCCCATCTTGCAACTCAGCTCTAAACGAGTCGCTCAAGGGTTGAACAACAGAATAGGTGAACGAACGCTCGTGTGTTCCAACACTGTACGAGTTGATACCCCACTCTTTCGCTATAACCGAAGCATTCGGAAGCGTTCCAAAAACTCCTATCGACCCGGTAATCGCCGTTTTGTCAGCTACAATATAGGTAGCTGGTGTTGCGATATAATATCCCCCTGAGGCGGCAATATCAGAAATAGATACCACCACAGGCTTTACTGCTGCGGTCTTTTCTACTTCACGCCAGATGAGATCTGACGTTAACGCACTCCCTCCTGGCGAATTGATACGTAAAACAATGGCTTTTACCGTGTTGTCTTCACGTGCCGAGATCAAAGCCTTGTTCATGGTGGTCTGCCCCATTAGTGTAGGTGAGCCCTCTCCGTAAAGAATAGTTCCCTGTGCGTAAATCAGCGCAATGCGATCAGATGTGGTGGGTGATGTAACTGTTTGCACCCTGCTGTAGCTACTAACGCTCATAGTATTTAATGTAGAAGCTGCACTTACCGGATTGCTATCTGCATTCACTGCGCGCTTTAAAGCTTCTTCGTAGGTGTCTTTGTAGGCAATTTGATCTACAATCCCTAGCGCCAATGCACGTTCTGGATCTCTAGCCTCAGCGGAATGCACAACGGCCTCAAAATCAGCTGAATCAATTCCTCTATTAGTGCGGATTTCAGAAGAAACTTCATCCCAAAGAGATGCTAACACTCGTTTAATTTGCTCGAGATTCTCTTTGCTCGGCTCATCCTCTAAATAGGGCTCTACCGCAGCTTTGTATTTACCGTGACGAATCACCTCCATTTTGAGACCTGTCTTATCTTGAAAAGACTTGTAATAGGTCAATTCCGAAGCCAATCCACGCAAATCAATGGCACCTGCGGTCGGTATGAAAATACTATCCGCGACACTTGATAAATAATAGGCGCGTTGCGTGTAGGTGTCTGCATAGGCATACACAAACTTTCCACTTTCTTTGAATCGGGCTAAGGCTTCTCTAATCGCGGTGGTTTGTGACCAGCCCCCAATCACCACTGGGGTTTCTATACTAACCCCCTTTATTCGTGCATCTGATGCAGCGTTATCAATGGCTTCTACGATCTCGTCTACGGCCATATACTCTTGAAAGAAGGCGCTGAAAAGGTCATCTTTAGTGGACCCTTGATAATCCAGTAAGGGGCGATTCAGCTTTAATTGAAGTACTGTGTCATTCGATACCGTTACCGCAGGATCGATTTGACTCAATCCCACCAGTAAGATCATTCCGATTAAAAAGAAGAACCATAGAGCAGCCAGAGCGCCCAAAAAGGCAGCAAAAAAGCGCTTCAAAAACATCATAATTTTGTGCGTTACGAATCTTAAAGATACTTAAAGTTCAGGGCTTTTCGTACTTTCAACACCCGATGAAGTTACAACGCTATTACTTAGGCCTTGGCAGTAATCAAGAGCACAGACTCTGGCATATCCAAACCGCTATTTTACAACTCAATACTGAAGACGTTCACGTAATAGGGTGTTCTAAAGTGTATGAGAACGCTGCCCAGGGTTTTCAAGGTGCCCCCTTCTATAATTGTTGTGTCGCTGTTGATACTTCGCGTGATTCATCCGAGCTCCTCAGCCTCGCACTTGAACTAGAACAGCAACATGGCCGTAAGCGCATCCAAGGAAAAGAAGGCTATCAAGACCGCCCGCTTGACATTGATCTTTTACTAGGTCCTAAAACCGTTCAGACAGCATCCTTGACATTACCGCACCCTAGAATGACTCAAAGAAGATTCGTCCTTGAGCCCTTAGAAGAACTGATGGGCTCACTCAACGACTCTATTCCGCTTAAAACGGTTTCAAAATGGCTTTCTGATTGCCCAGACCACTCTCGCTTAACCCCTATCGCGCATGAATTAGTCTGCACAGAACAAGCGCTCTGGAATACGACAAAAACCATCGTGATCGAGGGGTGTATAGGAGTGGGTAAGACCAGCTTATGTAAGCTTCTGTCTGAACGCTACGGGCTTACAGAGCACTTAGAAGCCTTCGAGTCGAACCCCTATTTGAATCAATTTTATCAAGACCCATCGGCCTATGCACTCCCAACTGAATTGCATTTCTTAGCCGACCGACACCAGGCACTGCTGCACCTAAAAGGTAAACAAGGAGTGATCGCCGATTACCATATCAGTAAATCAAAACTGTTCGCCAGTTTGAATTTATCGGGTGAAGATCTTGTACTCTTCAATCGATTTTTTGAATGGTCTGAACAACTGACAGAAGCCTCAGAACTTTATGTGCTTCTAGACGCACCGACTCCTGTCCTTCAAGAGCGCATCAAAAAAAGGTCCCGTGAGATCGAAAAAGGGATAGAAGCGACCTACCTAGAACGCATACGAGAGGCTTACCACAACCTACATAAAAAAGAGGACGAACGCCTTTTAATCGAAACCTCCGAATTCGACTTTGTGGCCGACCCTCAAGCCCTAAATTCTATATGCCAAAAAATAACTAAGGCCTTACTTGCAAAACGGCTACGCCCCTAAGGCAGTGTGAAAGTGCCATAGTACGACACCGGCGCTCACCGAAACGTTTAGAGAATGTTTGGTGCCTGACTGCGCGA
>Ga0181561_10006226_pt1 | contig 10095 bp, 11 predicted proteins | sample 011ome_19_FD_133760 | JGI IMG/M metagenome (GOLD analysis project Ga0181561, IMG submission 133760) | Coastal salt marsh microbial communities from the Groves Creek Marsh, Skidaway Island, Georgia - 011510BT metaG (megahit assembly) | ecosystem: Environmental > Aquatic > Marine > Intertidal...
GAGCGAACGTCGGGGTGGAGTTCAAAGGCGTCAGTTGGAGTTGAAAGGCGTCGATGGCGGGGAATGAAAGCGAGGGGTGGGCGGAGAGATGCGCCGAGAAAAGTCCTTAAGGATCGGCGTTCACATCGCCAACGCGGTCGTATGGGAACCAGTGTATAGAACGCACCTAAGTCTTCGAGGTCGTACTGCACCGGCCCGACGTTCGCACCGGCGGCTTCGTCAGCCTTGACCTCCTTCATGTAGTTTCTCGCCGCCGCCTCCATGACGTTGCCGTAGTTGAGCGAGTGCATCGTGTTCCGGAACGAGTTGCCGTTCATCTCGTAGTTCGAGACGTTCGTCTTGCCGCTGCCGCCGGCGTCGAGGTTCGGATTCATGGCGCGCGGTCGTCTCTCTCTCGGTCGTCGCGCGTCTCGAAGATCTGATCTGAGGGCCGTTCTATACAAGCGAACGTCGGGGTGGAGTTCAAAGGCGTCAGTTGGCGCTGAAAGGCGCCGAGGACGGGGATTGAAAGCGAGGGGTGGGCGGAGAGACACGCCGGGAAAAGTCCTTAAGGATCGGCGTTCACCACGCGAACGCGGTTGTATGGGAACCAGTGTATAGAACGCGCCTGATCGATCGATCCGCCACCTCTCTCTCGTCGGTTTGACTTTCTTCTCCACACAGCGAGCCACGGGCCGCGTCCGTCGCTCTTCGCTCCGGTCTTCTTCTTCGCGAGGGCGACGCTCGGCCGTTCTCCTCCGCGCGTTCGCGGTGGTGGGCGCGAGTCGAGGTCGCGGGCGGAGGTCAGCGCGCGCGGGGTGTGCGCCGCGGCGGCGAAGCGATCGCGCGCGAGTTCCGTATTCGAACGGATCTGGGTCGTCGCGGTCGGTGCACCGCTTACAATAACCGCTCCAGTCGCAGTAGAAGGTCGCGGTCGTCGCTGAAACCAGACTTGCTTTCAAAAGTTCATCGAGCCGCTTTCAAAATTCGAGCGCGGGTGCCGGTTTTCGAGGTCGGTTTTCGATTTCGCGCCAAAGCCAAACCAGACTTCATTTCGCCTCGCGGTCCCGCCACCCCGCGCCCCAGATCGATAATCGCGCGCGCGTCGCCCCCCGCCTCGCGCAGAGGACGGACGAAACGATGATGTCCAGCGAGGACGCGGACGCGGTCGGGGTCGCGGACGCGACGCCGCCGCCGCCGCCGGCGGCGCCGCCGCTGAACCCGCCGCCGCCGCTGTACTCCAGCCTCGTCCTCGACGACCCGACGCCCGCGCCGACGACGACGTCGAGCTCTGAGATCGCGCCCGCGGCGTCGCCGCTCGCGGCCCCCGTCGCGCCGACGCCGCCGCCCGCGACGACGCCCGCGACGCCGCCGGGGATCGAACCGCCGACGTCGTCGTCCGCCCTCGGCGGCGGCGGCGGCGGCGGGATTGCGCTCGCGATCCTCGTGACCGACCCGGTGAAGGTTGGCGATGGGGTCGGCGCGTACGCGCGGTACGCCGTCGTCTCCCGCGGCTTTAGCGACGCCGCGAGTAGTACGAGCGCGAGTACGAGCACGACAGGCACTCCTACGCCTACGCCTTCGAACCCTACGCCCACGACGCACAGCGTCACGCGTCGGTTCTCCGACTTCACGCGGCTGCGCGATCGCCTCGTGGCGACGTACCCCGGCGTGGTGCGCGACACTGGTCCCCATACGACCGCGTCGGCGCGGTGAACGCCGATCCTTAAGGACTTTCGCCGTCGTCTCTCTCCGCCCATCAGGGTCCCTCGCTTTCAATCCCCGCCCTCGATACCTTTCAACTCCGCTTCTGACGCCTTTCAACTCCACCCCGACGTTCGTCGCTTAACCGCGTCACAGGTGCTCTACCCGCTCCCGGAGAAGACGGTGACGACGGCGGCGTTTCATCCCGAGTTTTTACGCCAGAGAGCCGCGGGCCTGACGCTGTTCATGTCCAAGCTCGCGACGAACCCGATCGCGGCGCCCTCGGACGAGCTCCGCGCGTTCCTATCGACGCAAGAGATGCCCGAAGACGCGGAGGCGGCGTGGTACAACCGCGGCGCGACCGGCACGGCGCTCAGGCGCGTTCTATGTCACACTGGTCCCCATACGACCCCGTTCGCGTGGTGAACGCCGTTTCTTAAGGACTTTATCTCCCGGCGCGTCTCTCCGCCCACACCTCGCTGGTTTCAATCCCGACGCACACACCGCGACGAAGGCCTTTCAACTCCGCTTCTGACGCCTTTCAACTCCACCCCGACGTCGCTTTGAACGATGGACCCTCGGCGCTCAGCGCCGCGGGGGGCTGGTGGAACCAACTCACCGCGGCGACGGAAGCCGCCGTCGCCGGCGCGAAAGTCGAGACGCTCCTCGCGGAGGAGGACCCCAAGTACCTCGCGGCGACGGAGTACCTCCTGACGATCGAAGAGCGGCTGAAGAAGCTCTGCGCCGCGAGCGACGCCGTCATCGCGAGCGCGTGCCACGTCGGCGCGGCGGCGGCTACCTTCGGCGAACGCGCGACGCGGCTCGGCAAGTGCGAAGAGAAGGGCGCCAAGGTGGGGGGGTTCTCTTATCACACTGGTTCCCATACGACCCCGTTCGCGTGGTGAACGCCGTTTCTTAAGGACTTTTCCCGGCGTCTCTCTCCGCCCACCCCTCGCTTTCAATCCCCGCCCTCGACGCCTTTCAACTTCAACTGACGCCTTTCAACTCCACCCCGACTTCCCAAGGTGCTGTTGGGCGCGGAGGCCGGGGGGTTGGGGCAGGCGTTCACGCAGGTGGGAGGCGCGGCGGCGTCGCTCAAGGCGCCGACGGACGCGAGCGCGCGATCGCTCGCGGACGCGTTCCGGGAGCCCCTGAAACGCGCGTTGGAGTTGACGCGCGTCGCGAAGGAAACCATCGACCTGCGCTCGGACGCGCTCATGAGGCTGACGACGGCGAAGAAGCGCGCTACGGAGAAGAGGGCGCTGCACGAGGCGAAACTGCGCGAGCCGCCGCCGCCGCCGCCGGCGCCGCCGTCAAACGGGTTCTTCGGCGTCCTCTCCGCGGTCACCGCGAAGCTCTCCAACGCGACGACGTCGACGGTCGAGGAGCTCAAGGCGGAGGCGGACGCCGCGGAGGCGGCGCTGGTGGAGGCGGACGAGCGGTTCGAAGGGATGAAGACGAGGATGCGAACGGAGCTCCCGCGGCTGCACGCGGATTTAGGTGCGTTCTATACAAACGTTTTTCACCCATCGCCCGGTTTCAACATTTGATCGCTCCCCCTTTCAACTGACCGATGAACTGTTTTTGTATTGGAATGGCCCTTAGAGCGAGAGATCAACGACGCGTTTACCGCGGCGGGGGAGACGTTGTCGGAGATGGCGCGCGCAAACGCGGACGCGTGGGAGCGAGTCATGCCGGGGTGTTCTGACGTCGCCTCGTGAGAACACGGTGGGCGGAGAGACGCGCCGGGCAAAGTCCTTAAGGATCGGCGTTCACCGCGCGAACGGGGTCGTATGGGGACCAGCGTGATCGTCGTCTTTTGAAGACGAGGACGCGAGAGCGAACGACGACGACGAAGACGCGTTCGCGACCGGCGCGCGCGCGAGGAGCGAAACGAAGCGACGATAGACGACGACTGACGTTGTGACGAAACCATTCTTGAACGACGTCGTAACGTGCGCGACTCGACGATTTATCACGCGGTTCGTTCGGGGAGACGCGGCTCCTTCGGGGCGCATCGATGTCGATGTTTTACCTTCGTACGAAAGTACAAATTTTCAGGGTACAACAGAACGTACAAAGTGCTGACACGTGTCGGCGTTCTAGAAGCTCGTCGTTCGTCGTCGTCGTCGTCGTCGTCGTCGTGCTCAACCTCGAACGCATGGTAACGTCTTACTTCTGTGCGTTACTACTTCCTCGACGGGTCGCACCCCAACCGCGAAGACGCGCGCAGCTCGACGATCCACGCCACCGACGACGCGAATAAAAACACGCCGCCGGCGAGGTGCGCGAGCCTCGCCGCCGTCTCCGCGCCGCCAGCTGTGATAGGTCGAGGGAAGACACGTGTCAGTCACGCGTGCAAGGGATTGGTGGATATCATTCCCACGTGTCAAAACGAACGTGAGGTTCATAACATAGCGCGCGAAAGGAAAGAACTCCTTAAGAAACGACGATCGACGCGCGAACGGAGTTGCACGTGTGGGAAGCAGTCTCACCGCCCAAGCCGCCGCCGCCGCCGCCGCCGCCGCCCGGATCGATCGCGATCACCGCGCACGTCGCCGCGTCCGCCGCGGCGGCCGCGGCGTCGCACACCGCCGCGGCGACGCCCTCGGCGACGTTCCCGACGAGCCCTTCGAAATCGCTCGAAAGACGTCAGAAGCGGAGTTGAAAGGCGTCGAGGGAGGTGTGTCGGGATTGAAAACAGCGAGGGGCGGTGGGCGGAGAGATACTGTACGTGTACGCCGGGAAGTAAAAAAGTCCTTAAGGATCGGCGTTCACCACGCGAACGCGGTCGTATGGGGACCAGTGCGATAGATAGTCTACCTTCGAAGTCGCTCGGGTCCGCGACGACGTCCGCGCCGCTCGCGTCTCCGAAGATGCTCTCTTTGCGAATCGCCTCGAGGTCGCTCATCGAGCTCGAGACGACGAAGGATTCTTGCTCGACGCCGCGCAACGCATTAACGACGGACGTTATCGCCGCCGCTGCCGCGGGCTGCGCGCCAAACGACCATCCTCCCCATTTCAGGCCCTCGGCGGCGCCGACGACGGCGGACTCGTCCAGGAAAGACAGCGACGCGAGGAGATGCAACGGCGTCTGCGCGACCCTCGCGACGGTCGCGACGAGCGCGTCGATTTCTCTCGAGAAACGCCGCGCGTTCGAGCGTTCGAAATCGCGCTCGTCGTAGGACTCGTCCGACGCCGCAGCGTTCAAGCCCTCGTCGTCTGCGCTCCAGTCGACGTCGTCGCACGCCTCGTAGTTCACGCGACGCGCGGTCAGGTCGACGTCAGGCGTCGGCGTCTTCGAATCTTTATCTTTACGACGCGCGCCGACGACGAATACTCGACGCGCGCCCGTCGCGGCGTACGACGCCGCGCCGAGGACGCTCGGGACCCACGCGATCCACCGCTCGAACCGCTGGCGACTTTCGCGGCCATTCCATACGAAGCGAAGTCGGGGTGGAGTTGAAAGGCGTCAGAAGCGGAGTTGAAAGGAAACGCGGGCGGGGATTGAACGCAAGGGATGGGCGGAGAGAGACGACGGGCAAAGTCCTTAAGGATCGGGGTTCACCACGCCATCGCGGTCGTATGGGGACCAGTGTGAGATAGAAAGCACCTTTCGCCGGCCAAGTGAAAAAAAGTGGCGTCGAACGGCGTCATCGAAGCCGCGTCGGACACGGCGCACGCGAACAGGAAAAGCGTCGTCGCGCAGAGCGTAGGAGAGCGCGCGACGGCACCGCCGACGCGCGCCGCGATCGAACGACGATCCGGAGTCGGGGGTCGTACTCTTTCGGTGTCGTCGTCGTCGTAACGGTAATCTTCTGGAGATTTCTTCGAAGCGTTTTTTTCAAAGCCTCTCGCGACGATTTGCCACAGCCTGTAATGAAAACGTAATGAAAACGAACGAAGACGTACGGTGAAGAGAGGGGATCCCTACCACAAGACGCCGCCGGCGGCGAACGACGACGCGGAGATCACGTCCAGGGTCGCGTTCGTCGTCTTCTGGAGTTCTGCTATTTCATGGATATCCATAAAAGACAACTCATCCATAAAACGCCACCGCGCCGCGGGAAAGAGCGCGAACGCGTATCTGCCCGCGCTCGCGGCGGCGCCGACGGCGAAGCAGTGCGCCGCGGCGAGCAGCGACCTGATCGATCGCGGGTGAACGAACGAACGCGTCGGTCAATCGTGCGTCTCACCGGTCAAACGAAACGTACGTTGAAAGGGAAGCGCGGGCGAAGCGCGACGACGGGACGACGGGGAAAGTCTGGTCCTTAAGAAACGCCGTTCACATCGCGAACGGGGTCGTATGGGGACCAGTCTCACCGCTCGCGCGCGTCTCCGTCGCACGCGCGACGTCCGAACGCGGTCAGTTTCTCGCGCGGCGTCGTGAACGGCGACGGGTACGAGAGTCGCTCGCGGAATGGAGGATGAGGAGGATGTCCGCGACGAGGGGACGGCGGCGAGGGAGGGACCCGCGCCTGAGGGCGGCGGCGAGAAGGGGAGGAGCGCACGGTAAGTCGTCTAAACTAAAAAAAGGGGGCGACGACGAGCGACGGAGGAACAACAGAAACAAACATCTGAAAGCGCGCGAACGAAAAGCGAACAACGAAACGTCTCCGCGGTCGCGTCGCACCGTCACCGGCGCTTCCTCCTCCGCGTCGTCTTCCGCGTCGTCCTCCGCGTCGTCCTCCTCCTCCGCCGTATCGGACGGAAGCTCGCGTCGTTCCTCGGACAGCGCCGACGGCCATCGCGCGAGCCCTTCCGCGGCGTCGTCGACCGCGGTCATCTCGCGCCCGCGCCGCCCCGCGGCGGTCGCGTCGTCGTCGTCGTCAGCGGCCGTGCGAACGAGCTCGTCGCCGCCGCCGCCGCCGCCGGGGATCGAACCGCCGGCGACGGAGACGACGCTCCCCCCCGGTCGTCCCGCGAGGAGATGCAGCCGCTCGTTGCTCGGCGCGCGCCGCATCGACGACGACGACGACGCGGGGGGATCTCGCGGTGATGATTCGTCGACGCCCCTCGCGGCGGCGATCTTCTTCGCGGGCGCGACGCCCGCGCCGCGCGGCAGCGACGCGCTCGCCATGGTGGGTTCCCGACTGATATCGCGCTTCCTTCGGCCGCGATATCGATATCGCGCTCTCGCGAAGCGGACGGGGGAAGGAACGCGCGGCGCGGGGAACGCGCGCGCGCGATATGAAAGTGACGCGCTATCACGCGCTTTGCGCTTTCCGTAACGCTTTTTCTCCGCCTCTCAAACCGGCACGTGGCGAACCTTTCCACGTAGCGCCCTGCTGCCCTCGCCCATCCCATTTCAGACGACGTCGCCGCGCGCGGCGCGCCTCGTCCGCCGCGTCGCCGCGTCGATCGGGATGCTCGCGCGCTGCGCTTCCCCTCGCGCGTCGCCGCCGCGACCGCGCGCGCCGCTCCGCGCGTCGTCGTCGTCGTCGTCGTCGTCGTCGTCGCGTCGACGCGCGGTCGCTCTCGCGCGGTTCCGAGATGGGTCAGGTGCGTTCTATACACTGGTCCCCATACGACCCCGTTCGCGTGGTGAACGCCGATCCTTAAGGACTTTTGCCGTCGTCTCTCTCCGCCCATCCCACGCTTTCAATACCCGCCCTCGGCGCCTTTCAACTCCAACTGACGCCTTTGAACTCCACCCCGACGTTCGCTTGTATAGAACGGCCCTCAGTCCTCGTCCGCGCCCGCCCCGATCTCGACGACGATCTCGCCTCCGCTCGCGCCGCCTCCGCTCGCGCCGCCGCCGCCGCCGCGCTCGCGTCCGTCGTCGCCGCGGCGTCGATCCATCTCGCGCGCGCGACGCCGCCCGCCATCGCGGCGGCGGCGTCGGCGTCGGAGGCGTCGGGGTACGTCGGCGTGGGTCTCGAGGTCTACGTCGCGCCGGACGGCTACCCCACGGTTATCGAGTTCCTCCCCACGAAGACCAGCGGCCCCGCGCACGACGCGGGCGTTCGGATAAACGACAAGATCGCCGCGGTGAACGGCGCGGAGACGCGCGCGATGCGGTCCCTGGCCGACGTCGCGAGCGCGCTGCGCGGCGGCGGCGGTGAGACAGACTGTAGACTGCTTCCCATACAGTACGCTCCCGTTCGCGCGTCGATCGTCGTTTCTTAGGGCGTTCTTTCCTTTCGCGCGCTATGTCATGAACCTCACGTTTTGACGCGTGGGAACGCTATCCACCAATCACATACCCGCGTGACTGACACGTGTCTTCCCTCGGCCAATCACCGCAGCCGGCGGCGACGCGGTGGAATTGACGCTGCTGCGACGACGAGGTCGGACGACGGAGACGGTGGCCGCGAGCGTGACGCGCGTCGGGGGGATCACGCCGAACCCGCGGAGTTGCTTTGTCAGTTCGTGCGCGCGCGTGTGACGACGTGCGCGACGGGCGCGAGCGCTCGGTCGTAGTCGTAGCCCTACAGTACGCTCGGCGGTCACGAAGGAAGGTACACGTACAGTACGCGCAGACTAAGAGACGGAAAACTAACATTTCGTAGATTCGATTCATCGTTCGTTCGTTCGTTCGTTCGTTCCGATTCCGATTCCGATTCCGTTCGTTCTCTTTTCCGCTCCTCGCTCGTCGTCTCGTCGCCTCAGCCGCCGATCAGCCCGCGCCCGCCGCGGCGGCGTCTCTTCCTCTTCTCCTCCGCGTGCCTTCGCTTCCTCAGCAGATACGTCGTCTCGATCATCGACGTCACCCCGCGTTCGCGCAGCCGCGGCGGCGCGGATTCGACGCGTTCCTCGCTCGCGAGAATCTCCACGACGTCCACCCCGCGCGGTTCGTACAGCGCGCGGACCTCCGCCGCCGTCAGCGAGTAAGGCGGGCCACCAAGGAAAAACGGTTCGTTCTCGGACGTTTTACGATGTTCTCCTTCTTCGGCGGCGCCGGCGGTAACGTCCGGCGACGAGCCGTTACTATGTTGTGATGACGCGTCGTACGCCACGCCGATCAAGAGCATCTTCGCCCCCGGCGCCTGGAACGATGTCGGGGTGGAGTTGAAAGGCGTCAGTTGGAGTTGAAAGGCGTCGAGGGCGGGGATTGAAAGCGAGGGGTGGGAGGAGAGCAACGACGGCAAAAGTCCTTAAGGATCGGCGTTCACCACGCCGACGCGGTCGTATGGGAACCAGTGTGATACTAGAACGCGCCATCCTCTGCGCGACGACGGCGGCGTAACGCTCTCTCAGAGACGGCTCGACGGCGACGAGCGCGCCGCGGTCATACACCGCGTCCATCCTCGGTCCTCCCCCGGCGGCGAACCTGCAGTGAGTGTCGTTCCGTACGAAATACGGGATGTTCATCGGTCAGTTGAAAGGGACCCGCGCGATCGAATAGTTATTGAAACCGAGGTTGGGGGGTGAAAAACGTTCGCATAGATAGAACGCGCCTGAGCGCTTCCTCGCGGAAGGAGATGCTGCCGCGCGCGCCCACGCGCGCGTCCGCGTCCGCGTCGTCGTCGTCGTCGAACGCGTCGTCGAGCCCGTCGTCGTCGTCGTCGTCGTCGTCGTTCAGAAAAAAGTGCCTCCTCCCCTCGCCCCGGCCCCCGCGCCTCGCCGCGCGCGGGCCCTCAGAGCCGTCGTGGCGGCCCGTCCAGACCCCGAGGCCGAAGAGGTCGCCCTCCGCGATGGCGATGTTCCCGGAGCTGTGGACGCGCTTGACGTTCTTCGCGCCGCGCCAGTCGTCGTCGAAACCGAAACCAAAACCGTCGTCGTCGTCGCGCGACCCGACCCCCGACCCCGCGCCCGCTCGCGCTCTCGGCCGCGCGTGCGCGTCGGCGTCGTCGACGCTCCGCGGCAACCCGGCGTCGTCGAAAAACGCCTCGATCGCCTCCGTCGAGATTTCGATCCCGTACACTCTGTGCCCGCACGACGCGAGGTACGTCATGTCCACGCTCTTCCGTACGAGCGAAGCGAACGTCGGGGTGGAGTTCAAAGGCGTCAGAAGCGGAGTTGAAAGGCGTCGCGGTCGGGGATTGAAAGCGAGGTGTGGGCGGAGAGACGCGCCGGGAAAAGTCCTTAAGGATCGGCGTTCACCACGCCGACGCGGTCGTATGGGGACCAGTGTAAATATGAACGCGCCTTCCCGCACAGAGGCACGAGCACGCGTTTGGACGTCTCCGGCGGCGACGTCACGCCCTCGCCGAGAAGCCTGTGAGTGCGGGGGGGAGGCGGATCGATCGAGTGAGCGTGCCGTAGTTTCATCGGTCGGTCCATGACGACGTATTACTCACCTCGTCTTGTGTCGCGTCAACTTTTCGTGGACGCGGTCCAGGTGGAAGCCGATCCTCGGCGGGTCTTCGCGCCATCGGTCGGGGTGGAGTTGAAAGGCGTCAGAAGCGGAGTTGAAAGGCGTCGAGGCGCGTCGGGATTGAAACCAGCGAGGGGTGATGGGCGGAGAGA
>Ga0181561_10006232_pt1 | contig 10087 bp, 7 predicted proteins | sample 011ome_19_FD_133760 | JGI IMG/M metagenome (GOLD analysis project Ga0181561, IMG submission 133760) | Coastal salt marsh microbial communities from the Groves Creek Marsh, Skidaway Island, Georgia - 011510BT metaG (megahit assembly) | ecosystem: Environmental > Aquatic > Marine > Intertidal zone...
GGGGTCCGTGATGATGGGTCATGGCGGGGGACCATGGTTGAGGAGTTTGGGCGTACCGGTCGGACATCGCGCGCGCCGGGGGCGGTGGAAGTCTGTCGTCTACTAACAACAAACAACGTCTCTTTCGTTGTCGAAAAATATCTTCGCCGTATGCGTTCATTATTGTCAATCACTCTTCGCCTTCCCATTCCTCGTGGAACGCCTCGAGGAATTTCACCATGCGTGCGTGCCTCTTTTCCGCCATCGCGCGACCCGTCTCGGTCTTCATCAAACCCCTCAGCTTCAGAAGTTTCTCGTGGAAATGGTTCACCGTCGTGTCGACGCGCGTCGCGTCGACGGTTTTTTCGGTTTTCCGTTTTTTCGTTTTCGCGTCGCCGACGTACTCGGCCCGCGTCAAGCGTTTTCGCGGCTCGACGCCCGGGACGTGCATGGCGTGTCCTTTCGCGCCTCCATAGCAGAACGTGCGGCCAATGCCGATGGCGCCGATGGCGTCCAGCCGGTCCGCGTCCTGCACCACCTTGAGCTCCAGCGGCAAATCGGACGGCGACGCCTTTTTTGACTTTTTCGCTTCGCCCAGCTCGTCGCCCAGCTCATCTTTGAATCCAACCCTCTGAACGACGTTCAGGACCCTTTTCAAGACGTCGGGATAGACGTCGGTGATCGTGCGAATCATGCCTGCCACGTCGCGCGCGATCGCCCTGGTCCCCGCGTCGGGGTCGCCGCTGTATTTCCAGTCCTGCACGTCGTGCACGAGCGCGGCGAGTTCCACGACGATGTCGAAGGCGGGGTCTAAGCCACCCAAGCCACCCGGTCCCTCCTTTCTCGCGATCGCGAGAGCGTTATTCCTCACGCGGTGAATGTGCCACCAGTCATGGCTACCGTCCATTTGCCTCAGCTCGTGCTTCACCCACTCCTCCACGAACGCGATTTCTTCTCTTAACGCGTCGAGCTCGAGCATCGCGTCCTGAACGCCTGCGCGGTCCAAATCGAAGTGTGCCAACGCCACGAAGTGCGGTGCGTTCATAAAATTTTTCACAGGTCTTCGTCGGTCGGCTCGGATCTCGGTTCCCGAGGCACCCTCGTCGCATCGAGCTCGCGAAACTAACAACACACAGTCGTTCCGCGCGTCGCGTCGCTCCGCGGGAGAGCGCGGCGCGCTCCGAACCCCGCGATACCACGTCGCGCGTGCCGACATGGCGCTCGCGGTGAGTGTGCCCGCGCGGTGGCAGGCGCGCGTCCCGCCTCGCGTGACCCGACGCGACCAGCGCGTCGACAAGAAGCGCTCGTCGTCGTCCGCGCGCGCCACGCGCGGTTCGCCGTCGTCTCCCGGCGAAGCGGACGCGAGCGGCGAGGCGAGCGCGCCCGCGTCGGCGAGCGCGGATTTCTCCCGCTTCTTCGCCGGCGTCGGCGTGGGGGACTGCACCGGCCCCATGGACGGCGTCGGCATGATGGGCTACGCGCGGGTCTCGCAAATCTCGAGCGGGCTCCGTCAGCGCCAAAAAGCGCGCGCCTTCGTCGTCGCCGAGGCGCGTCCCTCGTTTCTTCGCGTCCGACGTGACGACGCGGACGACACGGTGTCAAAAGAAATTTTAAAATCGACATCGACATCGATCGTGGCGCTCGTCGTGGTGGACGCGTGCATGGTCTTCCCCGACCTCAAGCCCGTCGTTTTGCGTCGCGTCGCGGAACGCATCGAAACCGCCTTCGGCGTCGCCACCGCCTCCGACGCGGCGGCCGTTTTCAACCAAGACAACCTGTGCGTCTGCGCGACGCACACGCATAGCGCCCCGGGGGGGTACGCGCCGCACGGGCTGTACAACGTGACGTTCGGCGGGGCTGTCTCCGAGTCGTTCGACGCGCTCGCGCGCGGCGCGTCGGAGGCGTTGTTCGAGGCGTTCGCCGACGCGTTTCGCTCGGAAACGAAAACGCGAACCGTCGCCTTCGCGCGCGGCGAGTTGGTGGGCGTATCCGCGAACCGATCGCGATCGGCGTTTGACTTGAACCCCGAAATTGAAACCGCGCCGTTCGCGATGTCGGGCGGGGTGGACGAGACGTTCTCCGCGCTCGTCATCGGCGCGGAGAACGAATTTCGAAAAACCGAAAAACGCGGCGCGGGCGGGTTCGAGGCGCCTCGCGGCGTCGCCGCGTGGTACGCCGTGCACGGCACGTCCCTCCCTGGGTCGAACACGCTCATCAGCGGGGACAACAAAGGCATAGCCTCTTCGCTCACCGAGTCCGCGTTGCGTTCTGCGGTCGCGGGGGACGAATCGGCGGTGCGCGCGCTCGAAGCGCTGTTTCGGCGCGTCGGCGAGACGGAGGGAAAACCGCGCGCGCGGGGTTTGGCGGACGCCGACGTCGTCGCGTCGGCGGCGTCCGCCGCGGCGCGGGTCGTGACTTCGGGGTTCGAACGTCGTTCGAGCGAGTGTCAGTCTGATCAGTCTGACACTAAAAACACTCCATCGATCGTCGCGGCGTTCCCTCAGAGTGCCTCCGGAGACGTCTCCCCGAACGTCCTGGGCGCGTTCGACGCGCGCGCCGGGACGGCGTGCGACGGCTCGCGAGCGGAGTGCGACGGCGGGTCGGCCGGGGGCTTCGCGTTTCTTAAAAATCCGCGCGTTCGCGATTGCGTCGGGCGGGGACCTTCGGGGACGGAGGGCGACAGGTTCCTGAGCTGCCTCGTGACGGGAACGGCGCAGGCGGCCGCGTGCGTGTCGCTTCTGGACGGCGCCGCGCGCGTCTCGGGTCCGGTACGCGCCGCCGCGCGCTGGGTCCCGATCGGGAGGGAAGGCGGCGCGGCGGCGGCGGGGGCCGGGGATCGCGCCGCCGCCGCGGACCGAACGGCGACCCCGGCTCTCGGGTACTCGTTCGCCGCGGGCACGACGGACGGCCCCGGCGAGAACGGCTTTACGCAGGGCGACCGCGAACACGAAGACGACGCGACGGAGCAAACGAAGAAAAACAAAAACAAGCAGAGGTTTCTCGGCCGCGTCGCGACGTTTTTGTTCGGCGGCGGGTTCGGCGTTTCGAAAGAGACGCGCGTCGCGCACGCGCCGAAACCCGTGCTCGTGGCTTTTCCCGACGCGGACGAAGACGAAACCGACGAGACGCGGTTTTTTCCGCCGGGGGCGCGCGTTTTCAAACGTCGGTTTCGTAGAAATCCGCCTCTCGGGTGGGTGCAGCGGGACGTGCAGGTGCAGGTGTTCAGAATCGGGCGCGTGTTGATCGCGTCCGTCCCGGCGGAGGTGACCACCGTCGCGGGGAAGAGGCTGGAGGACGCCGCCGCGCGCGCCGCGCGCCGACACGACCCAACGTCTCGCGGTTCCGGCGAGGAACAGACGTGGTCGGTGGTGGTCAACGGCCTCGCGAACGGCTACTCGGGGTACGTCACCACCGCGGAGGAGTACGCGGCGCAGAGGTACGAGGGCGCCAGCACTCTGTACGGGCCGAACACTCTGCGTCTGTACGAACGCGTCGTCGCCGAACTCGTCGCCGAGGTTGTCGCCGAGCAGCGCGAAGACGAAGCCGAAGACGAAACCGAAGACGAAACCTTTTCGTCTCGGTACGCGCGCGCCGATCCGAGCGACGTCTACGAAGATTTCAGAAGAAACGTCTTCAGAAGACACGAGTCCGTGCAGAGTCTCGTGTTTCCGTTCGACGCGCGGTGGCCGCCGGGCACGAAATTCGGGGAGGTGGTTCTCGGCCCGAAAAACAAAAACAAAAGCACACACTCCAGAAAGAGACACGTTGTGATGTGTGTTCGCGTCGGCGCCGGCGGCGACGACGGCGAGGCGCGCGTCTCGTTTCTCGCCGGAAGGCCGCGAAGACTTTTTTCTACAGTCGGGACCCACTTTCTGGTAGTCGAGCGCTTCGACGCGCGTACGCGCGAGTGGCACGTCATCGCGGACGACGACGACGTGTCCACGATCGTGGAGTGGGACGCGCACGGCCCTCTGTGGCTCGCCAGTCGCCTGACGCTGAGCTGGCGCCCGCCGGAAGGCACGAAGCCGGGGACGTACCGCGTGGGCGTCGCGGGCGCGGCGAGGACGGTTTCAAGCGCGCTCGCTTCTTTTTTAGGGAAAGTAGTGATGAAAAAACGCCGCCGCGCGGAGGCGGAAACGCCCGAGGACGAAAGCCTCGAGTTCTTCCGGGGTTTCAGCGAGCCGTTCGAAGTGCTCGCAGGAAAGGGGGGGGAGTGAGCTTCTGTGCGCTTCTGTGCGCTTCTGTGCGCTTCTGTGCGCTTCTGTGCGCTTCTGTGCGCTTCGCGACGGCGTATCGAGATGGTTTCATTCGGCGCGACTACGGCGACGGGTTTTTAGGAAAACCCGCGCGCCCCGGTTTTCGAAAACCGGTTTTCGACGACGGCGCGCGCGACTGTCTCCGGCGACGCCATGGCGCCGACGCCGACGTCTCCGCACGCCAACGTCTTCTCCACCGGGTCTATGACGTGCACGTTCGGGAACGCCGCGAGTTCGGCGAGGTGTTTCGCCGTGAACGGCGAGTTCCACATCGCGGTGTTCATGGCGGGCGCCACGAACACGGATTTCGAAGCGTCGGCGAAGTCCCACGCGCGCCACACGCACGTCAACAGGGTATCGCACAAGCCGTTTGCCATCTTCGCCAGCGTGTTGGCGCTGAGCGGAGCGACGACTAAAGCGTCCGCCCATTTCCTGAGCTCGATGTGTGTCACGGGGTCGCCGACTTTGCGCCACTCGCGCCACTCCGTGTCGTCGGTGTACACGAACGGCTCATCCGGCGGGTGCCCATCCGGGAAACGCTCCGCGTACGCCGCGGAGCCCGCCGCCGCGCGAAACGCGGCGTAGCGCGTTTTAATGCGGCGTCTGAGCTCTTCGACGTCGACGAACCTCTTCGCGACATCCGTCACGATCACGCGCACATCGAAAGGCAAAGGCACACCGACGATGGTGTCATCGAGGGACCTATTCGTGCCATCGAGAAAGCCATCGACCACCTCGTACGCTTTCACGGACGCCACCGAACCGGTGAAGCACACGAGCACGCGATGGGCTCCCGCGCGCCTTCCATTCTTCTCGCTTCGCTCCATCTCGTCGTTCGAGCGCACGGACGACGCCGCGGCCGTCGCCGCGCGCTTCCCCGTTTCCGTACTCATCGCGCGCGCTCGGCGTGCTGTCTCACCCCGTGAACTTCCCGTTCACGGTGCTGTGGCCGTACTTCTCCACGCGCGCGCGCAGGCGCTCCTTCTCCGCGGTCGCCTTCTTGTTGTTCTCGCGGAACTTGAAGAGCTTCTGCTTCTTCAGGCACTCGTCCAGCGCCCACTTCTGCTCGTTGCACGCGCCGAACGACCGCGACCACGGGTTCTCTCGGTGGCACACTTTCAGCGCGATGACCACCTCTCGGCACAGGGGGTGGTTCTCCAGCGTCAGCGGAGGGTGCATCGCACTCTGAGACGCGGTGCCGAAATCGCGAGGGTCGGCGTTCGGTCCCGTCCTTCCGAGTGGAACCAATCGAGCAGCCTCTTCTGACTGTTTGCGCATACGAGGCTCGCATTTTCTCGCTCTCGTGAGTGACGAGAAAAGGGAGGCACACTCTTTCTCCACGTCACTTGCCTTCTCGCTCGCCACCGACGCCTTTGGCACGATGGCCACGATGGCGACTCTGTTCGCTGGCGGTCGCATCTTCACACGGCGCTCCTCCATGGGCGCGCGCGCGACCTTCCGCAGCTTTAACGACGTCAAGAGCGCGCAGCTGGAGGTGCGTGTCGACGCGCACACGGGGACGGCTCTTATCTCTATCCGCCGATGCCATCTTTTCCGCGCGAACCGGCGTGCACGCGCGAGGCGCGAGAGCGCGTTCGCGATGGCTTTCCCGCGGTGCGCGGCATCGCGTTCGGGCGACACATCAGACTGACACCATCACATCCACGCGTGATGCCATCTCCCACGTACACCACAGCGCGCGCGTCCCGTTCGCGCCCGCGCCGGCTCGCGCAAGCACCTGTTCGCGACCGCGGCGGTGAAGGAGCCCGAGACGTCCACCGCCGAGACCCCCACGCTGTCGTGGCGCGCGGCGATCGACTTCAAGAAGCTCAAGGAGGACCCGGCGGCCGCGCAGGCGAACGCGGACGACCGAGCCGCGCAGTGCGACGTCGCCAAGGTGTGCGAGCTGTACGACGCGTTCCAGTCCCTGAACCGCGAGTGCGACGAGATCCGCGAGCTGCGCAACGCCAACGCCAAGTCGATGAAGGGCAAGCTCGAGCCCGAGACGCGCGCGGCTTTGATCGCGGAGGGCAAGGAGCTGAAAGACAAGCTCGCGGCGCTCGAAGGCACGCTCGGTGATTTGGAGTTCCAGCTCCAGACGGAGGGCCAGAAGGTGCCCAACGACACGCACCCGGAGGTGCCCGTCGGGGGCGAGGAGCTCGCCGCGCTGCGCAAGGAGGTTGGCGCGAAGCGCGACTTTTCCTTCGAGGCGGCGAGCCACGTGGATTTGGGCGAGAGGCTCGGGATGTTCGACTTCGAGACGGGCGGCAAGGTGTGCGGCTCACGGTTCGTGTACCTGACCGGCGCGGGTGCCATGTTGGAGCTGGCGCTCATAAACTGGGCGATGGCGAAGGTGGTGAGCAAGGGGTTCAAGCCCATGGTGGTGCCTGATTTGGTGCGCCAGAACACCATGGAGAAGTGCGGGTTCCAGCCGCGCGCGGAGAACACGCAGGTGTACAACATCGAAAACAGCGACCTGTGCCTCGCGGGCACCGCCGAGATTCTGCTCGGGGGCGTCTGCATGGACGAGGTGCTCGCGCAGAGCGCGTTGCCCGTGAAGATGGCGGCGTTTTCGCACTGCTTCCGCACGGAGGCGGGCGCCGCCGGTGCGGCGACTCGCGGCTTGTACCGCCTGCACCAGTTCTCCAAGGTGGAGATGTTCGTGGTGGCGACGCCCGAGCAGTCCGACGCGATCCACGACGAGCTCATCGCTATCGAGGAGGAGATGTACACCGAGCTGGGGTTCCACTTCAAGGTGCTGGACATGTCGTCGCAGGACCTGGGCGCGCCGGCGTACCGCAAGTTCGACATCGAGGCGTGGATGCCGGCGCTCGGGCGGTACGGCGAGATCTCCTCCGCGTCCAACTGCACGGACTACCAGGCGCGCCGCCTGAACATCAAGTACCGACCGGACCCCGTGGACGGCAAGAAGCAGCCGTTGCAGCACTGCCACACGCTCAACGCGACGGCGTGCGCGGTGCCGCGCATGATCATCACCATCCTCGAGAACTTCCAGAACGAGGACGGATCGGTGACCGTCCCGGAGCCCCTGCGGCCGTTCATGGGCGGCGTCGAGATCTTGACCCCGGAAGTCGTGAACGCGTAGACACACGCGGGCGCGAGCGCGGTAGCGAAGGGACACGGAGGCGCGACGTAGTAGCGCGGAGGGCGCGTTTTTATGATGAGGACGTAAATATCGCGCGGTTCATATTATATCCCGTCGTTTACGCGCGCGAGTTTACGCGCGCGACGCCGCGGCGTACGCGCTCGTGTCTCTCACTGGCCCTTCTTCCACGCGTCGATCCACTTCTGCGCGTCCGCGGCCCGTCCCTCGGGCGTGTCCGCGGCACCGCCGCCCGACTTGCCGAAGTCGGAGGCGTCGATCCACGCCTGCGCCGACGCCGCGCGCGCCGCGGGCGTGTCGCCCCCCGCCGCCGCCGCCGGCTTCGCGGCGGAGGCCCCGGCGGAGGATCCCGAAGACCCGCCGCCGTCCCCGCGCGAGGCGTTCGCGGCGAAGACGCCGCCGAGCGCGACGACCGCCGCGAGCGCGCCGGCGGACCCGCCGTTGTCCTTCTTCTTGGCCGCCTTCTTGGCCGCCTTCTTGGAGGCGGACGCCTTGGGGGCGGACGACGACGCCTTGGGGGCGGGCGCCGCCTTGCCCAGCTTCTTGTTCTTGAGCGCCTCCGCCTCGGTGCCGGCGAAGCGCGACTTGGAGGCGCGCTGCGGCTCCACCTTCTGGTACAGCGCGGACGCGTCCAGCGCGGGCGAGCTGGTGGCGAGCGCGTCCGGGACGGCGCCGGCGAGCAGCGACAGCGACGCCGCGCCCGCGACGGCCAGCTTCAGCGCCGGCGGGCGCGACTTGGAATCGGCGGACGCCGCCGCGCGGGGGGCGGCGGCCGAGGCGCGAGTCTGCGTGCGTGTGAAGACGTGCGGAGGGTGTGGGCGTGGTCAGACGTTTCTTTTCAAGACGCGTGTGTTTGTCGGTTGGTCGACGGAGCCGGCGAGCCTCACGTGTAGGCGTCTCCGGAACCCGCGGCGACCGGTTCCCAAAATCGCGGGACGTTTTCTCGCCAAACGCGCGCGACGTTTTCGGGATCTTTTCTCGAATTCGCGGACTGAAGAACCACCCGAGGGTTGCCAGGTCACGGATGTTGGTTTTGCGGCATCCACGCTCGGGACGGCGGATCGAAGTGGCCCGGGGGCGAGCCTCGCGATGCCGGGACCGAGGCGCGCGTCTCGTTCCCTCGTTCCGTCGAGGCGGGCGAGCCGACCGGCGGTCACGCGGACGGGACATACGCGTATGTCCGGGCGCGCGTGCGGACGGGGTGCGATCCCGTGGGGGGCACTATCTCGAACGAACATCGCTGGCAACGGGTACGGGGGGGATCGCACCTTCACGACGGGAGCGACGACGACGCGCTGGCCGACGAAGGCGGAGGTGGCGAGTGCGGCGACCATGTTTTACGGACGGACGGGTTCGAACGAGGCTGGGGTTCTATGCTCGTGCGGTTATGATCGCCGTAAGTCGATATCGGGTCCAGCTGGACCCCGATATCCAGCTTTTGACCGATATCGAGTCAGATCGAGACCGAGTGCGCGCAGACTGAGGGACTGGTTCCGACCCGTCCGTCAGCTTTTGCTAGAAACAACAACCGAGTGGCGCGAGGCGACTTCATCAGATCGGCGTGTGGCATGGCGCCGCGAGGCGAGCGTCCTCCCCGCGCGGCGGGCGAGGGCGGTCGCGGTAGAGGCGGCCGCGGCGGCCGCGGCGGCCGGGGCGCCCGGGGCGCCCGGGGCGCCCGGGGCGAAGGCGATACGCGCGGCGCCCCGTCGCCGTCGGGCGAGGGCGATGCCGACTCGCCGGTGCCGAAGCCGAACGCGAAGCCTGCGCCTGCGCCTGCGCCTGCGGCGAAGCAGAAGAAGCCTTCGAAGGTGTCTGCTGCGCAACGCGCGGTCGCCGCGGAGCGCGCGCGCCTCGACGCGGCCGCCGCCGAGGAGGCGGCGCGGGCGGAGGCTGCGCGACTCGCCGCCGAGGCGGAGGCGACCCGAGCGCGCGAACTGCTCGCGGAGGAGAAGATGCGGGCGGCGGCGGCGCGGGCGCGGCGGAGCGCGCTGCGCGCGGAGAACGCGGACGCGGCGCGTCGCTTCACTTCCGACGACTTGAAGCGTCTGGACAGCAGCATCAAGAAGAACACGGCGTTGACGAAGAAGCTGGGAAAGGTCATCTCCGCTGATACTTTGGACGGTTTAGCGAGCGACGTCGCGTCGACGAACGCGTCCAAGTACGTCGCCGAAAACGCGCGCGCGATGGTTTTCTCGGCGACGATCAAACCGAGTTCGTCGGGCGACGTCCTCGCGGCGGCGGAGGTTGTGTCTTTGCTGCACAGGATGTACTTCCCCGAGTTCGGCGAGGCGCTGAGCTGCCTTCTGCCTCGCGCGATATGCCCGGAGGCACCCGAGCGCGCCTTCGCGAACCTTCGCGAACCGGAGAAGAGGTCGAAAGAGAAAGCGAAAGAGAAATCCGAGCGAGGCGGTCCGCGCTCGGACGCGTCGTTCGCCGCGGAGGCGTTTTCGCCGTCAGTCTCAGTGGAGGCTGCGATCGATAGCCCGGCGCAGCGGCGCGCGAGGCTCCGGTTGCTGGCGGAGGCGCACCTGGTGGGCGCCGTGGCGTCCGCGAAGCCGGCGTTCGCGGCGGTCACGGAGCTGATTCGAAGCGCCGATTTCGCGCGCGACAAGGAGCGTTTCGCGCACGTCTTGGCGTCGCTCGCGGCGTTCGCCAAGACGTACGGCGAGGCGTTCGTGCGCGAGGAGGAGGACGATGACGGGCACGAAATCGAGGCGAACGAAAAGGA
>Ga0181561_10006234_pt1 | contig 10085 bp, 9 predicted proteins | sample 011ome_19_FD_133760 | JGI IMG/M metagenome (GOLD analysis project Ga0181561, IMG submission 133760) | Coastal salt marsh microbial communities from the Groves Creek Marsh, Skidaway Island, Georgia - 011510BT metaG (megahit assembly) | ecosystem: Environmental > Aquatic > Marine > Intertidal zone...
GCCGCCGGCGCTTTGGCGATCTGGGATCTGGCGCACACCGCTGGCGCGACCGAGGTCGACCTTGCCGGCGCCAAGGCCGATTTCGCCGTGGGCTGCACCTACAAATACCTTAACGGCGGCCCCGGCTCGCCCGCTTTCATCTATGTCGCCCCGCGCCATGCCGAGGTGGCCCGCCCTGCCCTCCCGGGCTGGCTCGGCCATGAGGCTCCCTTTGCCTTCGAGCTCGATTATCGCCCCGGCCACGGGATCGAGCGGATGCGCGTTGGCACCCCGCCGGTTCTGGCGCTGGCGGCACTTGAGGCCTCGCTCGACATCTGGGACATGACCACCATGGCCGAAATCCGCGCTCGTTCTATCGAGTTGACCGAAGCCTTTATCGAGGGGGTCGAGGCCGCCTGCCCGATGCTCACCCTCGCCTCTCCGCGCGACCCGAACCTGCGCGGCAGCCAGATCTCATTCCGGTTCGAGGAAGGCTACGCCGCCATGCAGGCCCTCATCGCGCGTGGCGTAATCGGCGATTTTCGTGCCCCCGACATAATGCGCTTTGGCTTCACGCCGCTCTATATCGACGAAGGCGACGTGGCCAAGGCCGTCGATATCATTTCGGACGTGATGCACCGCCGCCTTTGGGATCGCCCCGAATACCGCAAGAAAGCCCGCGTGACGTGAGCTTTCACATCCGCCCTTACCGCGAAGAGGATCGGGCGGCGATGGCCGCGGTATTCTACCGCGCGGTGCGGGAGGGCGCGAAAGGCGCCTATTCCGAGGCGCAGCTTGAAGCTTGGGCGCCGCAGGTCGAGCCGAATTGGGATAGGCCCGACAAGCTCCTCGATCAGTGGGCATGGGTCGCCGAAGAAGATGACGGCCGCCTGCTTGGCATCATGTCACTGGAGCCGGGCGGCTATCTCGACATGGCGTTTGTCATTCCCGAGGCGATGGGCGGCGATGTCGCTCCTGCCCTCCACGCCGCCCTGATCGCCCGCGCCCGCGAGGCGGGGCTTACGCGTCTGACCGTCCGCGCCTCGATCCTCGCCCGCCGGTTCTTTCTCAAACAGGGCTGGCAGGTGGACGCCCTCAGAATGCATCCCGCAGCTGGTGAGGTCTATGAGACCTACCTCATGTCGCTGGACCTGAGCGCCCTTTCCCAAGGCTAAGTCCGCTCATCCAAAGGATCGCGGCACAGGAGCCGATGAGAAGTGCGAAATAGGCCAGCCCGCCGTTGTCGCTTTCCAGAGCCGGAAAGGCGTAATGCGCCCAGTTGAACGACGCGTGCATGACCATGACCGCCAAAAGGCTTCCGCTGGTGCGGTTATAGAGCCAAGTGAGCAAGATCGAGAGCAGCACGGTCGACAGCGCAAGGCCCCAGAAGGGCTTGTCATAGTAGATGCCGGCGCTCGGCAACTGGAACAGCGGCAAGTGCCAGACCGCCCAGACAAGCCCGACCCCGATTGAAGCCACAAGCGGCGAAAATCGACTTTGGGACTGATCCAGCAAGGTTCCTCGCCAACCGGCTTCTTCCTGAAGCGGCCCGCCGAGCACGAGGATGTAGAGAAAAGCAATCGGCAGCACAGCAGGATTCACGAGCGCCTCGGACGCGGGTCGCGCACCATCAACAGCCCCCGCGATGACCCACGCGATCCCGATGACGAGCGGAAGCAAGAATACCGCCGCGGCCCAGCATACGCTCGAGAAGCGCCACTGGACCATCCGCCCTACAAGGCGCCTGAAGCCGTGTCCCCCGTCATAGGCCGCAGCGGTGACCAAAGCCCCAATCAAGGGCCCCCAAGCGGCCAGCCCGCCAGTTACAAAGATGGATGGAAGACCTTCAGGCGCGGTCCAATCGCCAGATGAAAACATGACCGCCGGCCACCACTGCCCCCCATGACCAGACAAACGTGACGGTTAGAAAAAGAGCTACCCTAGACATGATCGTTACCTCCGTACCCAGATGCTGAATTATTCGCGCCTGATCGACCTATTGCAACGTTGACGTCGTGGCGGCAGATTAGGGCGAAACTCGAGGTTCCCCTCATGCGCCAACGCATCACAAGAGATTCCGTCCACGGGCTGCCGCTTTGTCGGCCGGCTGGGTGGATTTCGGCATGGCGGAAGATGGCGGTCTGCGCAACGAAAGATGGTGGTTCACGGCAGCTCCCCCTCGCTCGCTGATCCATTTTCCTTTCGGAGTTTCCAAAATGACCGACCCGATCAACCCCGCCGATCACGGCGCACAAATGGCCTTTGATGGCCGTATGTCCTATACCGACTATCTCTCGCTCGACGCGATCCTGAACGCACAGCACCCCCTCTCAGACGCCCACGACGAGATGCTGTTCATCGTCCAGCATCAAACCTCAGAGCTTTGGATGCGGCTTGCGCTGCACGAGCTTGCCGCCGCGCGCGCGGCGCTCGTTTCGGGGGATGCCGCGCCTGCCTTCAAAATGCTCGCCCGCGTCTCGCGGATCTTCGAGCAACTCAATTCCGCTTGGGATGTGCTGAGGACGATGACCCCCTCCGACTACACCCGCTTCCGCAAGGCACTCGGCCAGTCTTCGGGGTTTCAAAGCTGGCAATACCGGCTGATCGAATTCATGCTCGGCAATCGCAACCGCAATATGCTCAAGCCTCATGCTCATCGCCCCGACCTGCTGGCCGCGCTTGAGGCAGAACTGGCGCAACCCTCGCTCTACGATGTCGCGCTTCGGCTCTTGTCGGAAACCTTCCCCCTTCCCGATCACATTCTGAACCGCGATGTCTCGGCCCCCTACACGCCCGATCCGGCGGTCGAGGCGGCTTGGGTCGAGGTCTATCGCGCGCCGGAAAAACACTGGCGGCTATATGAGCTGGCCGAGAAGCTCGTGGATTTCGAGGACTACTTCCGCCGCTGGCGTTTCAATCACGTCACAACCGTCGAGCGTGTGATCGGATTCAAACGCGGCACAGGCGGCACGGGCGGGGTGGACTATCTCAAGAGGATGCTCTCGGTCGAGCTCTTCCCCGAGCTTTGGCATCTGCGGACGACACTATAGGCGCAGGAAGTGATCTCTTCGCTTGCCTCGCGCGTATCAATAATGCCCACTTAAGAAAAAGCGCGAGGCAGGCATGAATCGAACACTGTTGATCAATGGCAAAGTCCATCGGGTTGATCTTCCCGATGAGGTTCCCCTGCTTTGGGTCCTCCGTGATGAATTGGGCCTGACCGGCACGAAATACGGCTGCGGTGTCGCAGCCTGCGGGGCCTGCACGGTCCATATGAACGGCGAGGCGGTGCGCAGCTGTCAGGTGGCGCTTGGCGATGTGACCGGCGCGATCGTCACGATCGAGGGCCTCGGCACGCCCGAAAGACTTTCCGTCCTTCAGCAGGCATGGGCTGATCATCAGGTCGCGCAATGCGGCTATTGCCAGTCGGGTCAGATCATGCAGGCCGCCGATCTTCTGGCCCGCACCCAAGATCCGACCGACGACGAAATCGACGAGGCCATGCAGGGCAATCTCTGCCGCTGCGGCACCTACCCTCGCATCCGCGCCGCGATCCACGACGCGGCCGCGCGCATGAAGGCGGAGGGTTAATCGATGGCCGGACGCATCCGCAAAATCGCCCGCCGTAGTTTCCTTGTCGGCTCGGTCGCCATCGCCGGTGGCGTCGCCTTTGGCGTCTACAAGTTTCGCGAGGTTCCGCCCAATCCGCTTGAGCCCACCGACGGGGCAATCCCCCTCAATCCCTATGTCATCATCAATCGCGACGGGGTGACCATCATCACACCCAAGGCAGAGATGGGCCAAGGGGTGCAATCGACCTGGGCGGCGCTGGCTGCTGAAGAGTTGGACGTCGATTGGGAGGATATCACTGTCCTCCACGGCCCGCCCGCACAGGCCTATTTCAATTCGGCGCTCTTTGGCGAAGGCATACCGGGGCTCGCCTACAAGGTCGGGCCGACCGGCGCTTACATCCGCGATCTTGCAGGCGGTGGGGCCAAGCTTCTCAGCTTGCAGCTGACCGGCGGTTCGACTTCGACCCGCGATGGCTATGACAAGATGCGGATGGCCGGCGCGACGGCGCGCGAGACGCTCAAAATCGTTGCGGCTCGCAGGCTCGGTGTCGGGCTTGGTGAGATCAGCACCGCCTCGGGCGAGGTGATCGCCCGCGATGGGCGGCGCATCCCCTATGCCGATCTGGCCGAAGAGGCCGCCGCCATCGAAACACCGGATGTTGAGCTGCGCGATCCGTCAACGTGGCGCTATCTCGGCAAGACGATGCCGCGCTTCGACATGATCCCCAAGGTGACCGGCACGGCTAAGTACGCCATTGATGTGCGTCTGCCGGGGATGAAATTCGCCACCGTCCGGATGAACCCGCGCCGCACCGGTATGATCAGCTATGACGCCTCGGCCGCGCTGGCGATGGAGGGTGTCGAGACGGTGATCGACCTCGGCAGCGGCATCGCCGTTGTTGCCCGCAACACTTGGATCGCTATTCAGGCCGCCGAAGCCGTCGAGATTGTCTGGGACGAGCCCGCCTATCCCAAGACGACCGAGGCCTTGAACGCGCTTGCGCTGACGGCCTTTGAACAGCCCGCCAACAGCACGCCGCGCGATGAGGGCGACGTGGACAAGCCGCAAGACGGCACAGAGATCGCCGCCGAATACGAAGCTCCGTGGCTCGCCCACGCGACAATGGAGCCGATGTCTTCTGCCGCGCTTTTCTCGGACGGGAAACTCACGCTCTGGTCTGGGGCGCAGGCGCCCATCCTTGCGCGAGATGGCGCTGCCGAAGCCATTGGCATCGCCTCCGAAGACGTCGAGCTGATCGTTCCCTATCTTGGCGGAGGCTATGGGCGCCGCTCGGTGGCCGATTTCTCGATCCTTGCGGCCAAGGTCGCCGCGGCGATGCCCGAAGTGCCGGTCTCGGTCACTTGGAGCCGCGAAGAGGATATGCGCAACGATTTCTATCGCCCCGCCGCATGGGGCCGTTTCCGCGGCGTGGTGCGTGACGGGCAGGCTATCGTGTTGGACGGCAAGATCGCCTCGACCTCTGTCATCAACGATTCTTCCCCGCCTGCCGATCCGAACGAAAAGCAGATGGGGGACCGCGAGCTTGTGACCGGCGCCTGGGACCAGCCCAACGGCATCCCCAACTACCGGATCTCGGGTCATACCGCCCGCACCGGAGCACCAGTCGGCTATTGGCGGTCTGTGGGGGCGAGCTATGGCGGCTTCTTCTTCGACACGTTCATCGACGAGTTGGCCCATGCCGCCCAGCGCGATCCCCTGCAGTTCCGCCTTGAAATGGCACGGCGCGAGCACGAGCCATCTGCGGCTGTGATCGAAGCGGTTGCTGAGATGTCGGGCTGGGGCAAGGCCGTGCCTGAGGGCACCGCCCTTGGTGTCGGTTTCACCTATTCCTTTGGCGCGGCGGTAGCGCAGGTCGTGCAGGTCTCGCAGCGGGATCGCGGCATCTCGATCGACAAGGTCTGGATCGCGGCCGATGTCGGACGTGCGCTTGATCCGGGCAACCTTGAGGCGCAGCTTTCCGGCGGCGCGATCTTCGGGCTTTCGGCCGCTGTGATGGGCGAGATCACCTTCAAAGACGGCATCGCCGAGCAGCAGAATTTCTGGGACTACGATGCCCTTCGGATGCATTCAGCACCTGCCACCGAGGTCAGAGTTCTTGAAAGCGCCTATCGAATCTCGGGAGTCGGTGAGGTTGGAGTGCCGCCAGCGGCGCCTGCGCTGGGGAATGCGCTTTTCCGCCTGACTGGGCAGCGCGCCCGGAAGCTGCCTTTTAGGGAAGCTTTCAATCTATTGGTGTAATGCCGTCAAAACGCCGCAAAACGCCCGCCAATAGCCTAGATTGGAACCAAATGGCGTCAAAACCGTTGTTCATTTCCTAATGGTCAAAATGCGCCCGCGCACTACGGGCTGGCAAGAAATGAAGATGGTGAAAACCCGAATGTTCGAATTCTCTAACGTGTCCTTGTCCGAACTGAAGGCCAAGGCCGAACCTGTGAGTAACGAGTATTCTTTCGATAAAATGGCTGAGTTCCAGCCCGATCATGTCATCTGCTTTACTCCGCGGACGCTCATCGCGACCCCGCGTGGTGCGCGTCCTGTCGAGACTTTGAACGTTGTTGATCTTGTGATGACCCGCGATCACGGGATGCAACCGATCCGCTGGATTCAGTCGCGAAAGGTTTCCGGCATCGGGCAGTTTGCTCCGATCCGCCTCAGGAAAGGTGTCTTGACCGGCATGGAAGATGATCTTGTCGTTTCCCCTCGCCACAGGGTTCTGCTCCAAGGCTATCGCGCGGAGCTTTTGTTTGGCGAAAGCGAAGTCCTTGTGGCCGCGGAAAACCTTATCGACGGCAATATGGTTCGGCGCGATCGTCAGAAGGACGTCACCTACATCCACATTCTGTTCGACCAGCACGAGGTGATCTACGCAAACGGCGCACCGACCGAGAGCTTCCACCCGACAGATTACTCATTGGCCGCCGTCGAGCCGCAAGCCCGTGAAGAGCTTTTCGCTATCTTTCCGGAATTGCGGTCGCTTCCCAAGAGCTATGGCAAGACCGCCCGGCGCTGCCTGCAAGCCCACGAAGCCGAGCTGGTTTGGGTCTAGGCTGTCCTGATCACTGGATGCCGTTCGCAACCTGAAGCGCTCGAACGTATTTCAGAACCAGAGCGGTCTCTTCCTCGGTGATTCCTGGGATCGACGGCATATTTCCGAAGGACCAATGGTGCGCCTTTACCCCTACGATCGGGGCGTAGAGAAACGAAATATCGGCGTGGTGGTCGGGCTCATAGATCTCGTGAACTAGCGGCGGTCCAAAGCCTTCACGCCCGCCGGCGTTCCGACCGTGGCATTCAACGCAAAACTTGTTGAACGCCGCTTCCCCGCCCCTTTCGTCTGGCCCCAGATCGGGCAAGATCACCTCGACCATCGGCGCTTCAAGCCCCTCATCGTCGCCAGCGGCCAATTGCTGGGCATAGGCGAGAAAGCCGATCAGACAAACAGCAAGAAGGCCCGCGAGCGAAGCGAATATGGTTCTATTCATGATTACTCAGGCCCTGCTGCTCTTTTTAATTCAACCTAAAATTTAATTAGATCTCTTGCCCCCAACCGAAAGTAAGTTCAACGGTTTGCACGCCAATCGCGTGCCGCTTGCCCAAAAGCTTCAAACAATGGGCGCGAAACGGGATCATTGGCCGCGTTCCATTCAGGATGCCATTGGACCGAGAGGCAAAATCCCTTGGCCCCCTCTACGTAAATCGCCTCAGGTGTCCCGTCCGGTGCGGTGCCATCTATGACGACCCTTTTCCCCGGCCGGCGGATGCCCTGCCCGTGAAGCGTATTGGTCAAGACCTCGGTAGCCCCGAACAGTCTGGCAAACGGGCCGTCAGGCATCAAGCTGACCGTATGGCGAAGCGCGAATTTCTCGGCGAGGGTGCCCTCTGGCGGCATCCGGTGATTGTCTCTTCCTGGCAGATCGCGGATCTCGGGATCAAGTGATCCGCCCATCGCGACGTTCACCTCCTGAAAGCCACGGCAAACCCCGAGGATGGGCTGGCCGCGTTCCACACAAGCTCTGACAAGTGGCAGGGTGATTGCATCGCGATTGCGATCAAAGGTGCCGTGCGCGGGTGTCTCCGCCTCTCCATATTCTTCGGGGTGGACATTGGGGCGCCCACCGGTCAGCAAGAAACCGTCGCATGCCTCAAGAAGCTCGGGCACCGTCACGATGTCGGGATCGGCAGGGATCAAAAGCGGCATCGCGCCCGAGACATGGGCAATCGCGCAAGAGTTCATCGTCCCGACTGCATGGACCGGATATTCATCGCCAAGGATGTTGGAATTGCCGATGATTCCAATAATTGGACGAGACATAATTCCTCACTCAAAACTTTGAGCCGAGTATATGCTCACAGAACCCCCCTGAAAACAGGGGTGAACCTCGCACCAGCGCACACTTCTGTGCAGCAAAGAACGGAAGTTGACCTAGTCCTCTCCGGTCAGGCCCGCCGCTTCGATCCCGGCAAGCGCGCAGATCACATCGTTGTCGCTCGTATCGCCTGTTACGCCCACCGCGCCGATGATCTTGCCGGCCTTGTCGCGCACCAGAACACCGCCGGGAACAGGAACGACCTTGCCGCCGTAAACCCCGTTCATCGCCGCCATGAAATAGGCCTGCTGTTCGGCTCGGGCCATCTGGGCGCGGCCAGCGATACCGAGCATCACAGCGCCATAGGCTTTGCCCTGAGCGATGCCGAAACGGCCGGGGGCTGCGCCATCTTCGCGCTCGAAGGCTTTGACATGGCCGCCGCTATCGAGAACCACAACGGAAAGAGGTTTGAAGTCAAGTTCACGCCCCTTGGCGATGGCCTTGCGGATAATCGTCCGCGCCGTTGTCATCGATATTTCGGCCATGTCGTCCTCCCACTGGCGACCTGCCTAGTTGTGCCCCCGTGCTTTCAGCTCGAGTCGGCGGCGGTGCAGGATCGGTTCTGTATAGCCTGCCGGCTGCACGCGTCCTTCGAACACAAGGTCGCAGGCGGCCTGAAAGGCGATGCCGTCGAAATCGGGGGCCATCGGCCGGTAGAACGGGTCGCCCTCGTTCTGACGATCCACCACTTCGGCCATCTTCCGCATCGCCGCCATCGCGTCTTCCTGACTGACAATACCATGATGCAGCCAGTTGGCGATATGCTGCGACGAAATCCGGCAGGTGGCACGGTCTTCCATCAGGCCAACATCGTGGATGTCGGGCACCTTGGAGCAGCCAACACCCTGATCGATCCAGCGCACGACATAGCCGAGAATGCCTTGGGCGTTGTTTTCAACCTCGCGGATGATCTGATCGCGGTTCCATTTGCGGTAGGTCGCCAGCGGAATGTCGAGCACCGCGTCGACATAGGCCCGCCGCCCGCCCTTGGCGAGGCGCGCCTGAACGGCGAAGACGTCGATCTTGTGATAGTGCAGCGCGTGCAGGGTTGCCGCGGTGGGCGACGGCACCCAAGCGCAGTTGGCGCCGGCCTTGGGATGGTCGATCTTCTGCTCGAGCATCGCCGCCATCTGGTCGGGCATCGCCCACATCCCCTTGCCGATCTGGGCCTTGCCCGAAAGGCCGCACTCAAGGCCGATATCGACGTTCTGGTTCTCGTAGGCGGTGATCCAGCCCTTGCGCTTGATGAAATCCTTGCGGCTGAAGGGGCCCGCTTCCATCGAGGTATGGATCTCGTCGCCGGTGCGGTCGAGGAAGCCGGTGTTGATAAAGGCCACGCGGTTCTTCGCGGCGCGAATGCATTCCTTGAGATTGACCGAGGTCCGGCGCTCTTCGTCCATCACGCCGAGCTTGACGGTGAACTGCGGCAGGCCGAGCATCTTTTCCACATGGGTAAAGATTTCGTCGGCGAAGCCGACCTCTTCCGGCCCGTGCATCTTGGGTTTGACCACATAGACCGAGCCTTTGACCGAATTGCCGCCCTTCTGCTTCAGGTCGTGAATGGCGATCATCGTCGTCACGGCGGCATCCATCAGCCCCTCGAATACCTCGTCTCCGTTGCGATCAAGGATCGCCGGGTTGGTCATCAGGTGGCCCACGTTGCGGATCCACAAGAGCGCGCGGCCTTTGATCGAAGTTTCCTTGCCGCTGGGATCAAGGAACGTCAGATCAGGGTTGAGTCGGCGGGTGAAGCTTTGGCCGCCCTTCGAGACTTCTTCCGTCAGATCGCCCTTCATCAGGCCAAGCCAATTGCGATAGGCAACGACCTTGTCCTCGGCATCAACGCAGGCGACCGAATCTTCGCAATCCATAATCGCCGACAAGGCGCTTTCCAGCCGGACATCAGCCAAAAGCGCCTGATCGCGGCTGCCGATAAGATGGGCGCGGTCGAACACGAGTTCGACGTGCAGCCCGTTATTGCGCAGGATCACCGAATGCGGCGCCTTGGGGTGGCCGCGATAGCCGACGAATTTTTCGGGGTGAACGAGCGGCAGGTCATCGACGAGAAGCTGCCCCTTCTCCACATGATAGCGGCGCACGTCGGCGTGGCTGGTACCGGCGATCGGGAAGGCCTCATCCAGAAAC
>Ga0181561_10006247_pt1 | contig 10078 bp, 10 predicted proteins | sample 011ome_19_FD_133760 | JGI IMG/M metagenome (GOLD analysis project Ga0181561, IMG submission 133760) | Coastal salt marsh microbial communities from the Groves Creek Marsh, Skidaway Island, Georgia - 011510BT metaG (megahit assembly) | ecosystem: Environmental > Aquatic > Marine > Intertidal...
CGGTTTATCCAAATCAAGCCAAACGCTATACGGCAGCTCAAGTCAAAAGCAGCTGAACGGGAAGTACCGCTTCATCAAATCCTAGAACAGCTTCTGGATACATCCCTGCCAAAACAGGGAAGGCTATTTCCTTATCTGACAGTTGATGCTGTGGTTAAGCGCTATGCCAAGCTTAGGAGGCTATATCCTGAACTCCAAGGCAGCGTATTCCATTCCACCCGCAAGTGGTTCATCACTCAGTGCGAGCGCACAGGCACCCCTGAGCACTTCACCGCCTCCCTCGTAGGACATCACTCAGCACGCTCAGCCAATAAGCTGACCTATGGGCTTTACTCAGCGGGGATATCTGATGCGCAAAAGCGGGAGATCGTGGATGGCATCAGGCTGCCGGACCTAAGCAAAGAGTGAGAGGGCAACTCATGAGATGAACCACTATAGCAGACCCAGTCCTCATCCCTGACATCGAGGCCTTTGAAGAATGAGTGGCCATCCACATCCATGAGGGCGGCATCCCAACCGATGAGGCCAAGGACGTTGCAGCCCAAGCCCAGGGCTTTCGCAGTCAGGCCCATTACTGGGCTTGGCTCAGGGTCTACGCCAACAGGAAGCGGTTGGGGTAGGGTGACCCAAGAAAGAAAAGGCTCAGTCCTTTAGGGGGGGCTGGGTATGCTTTTCTATTTTTTTGCAAAGAGGGGTTGGGACAGGTGCATCAACTTTAAGTTAAACCGTGACGTCGCTCTCACCGAGTGGCGCTCTCTTATAGCCCCGTAGAATGCATGCTCTTCAGGCTGGTGATGCTTGAGCTGATTTATCTGACAGCACCCCTTTTTGAAACAGAGCGAACAGAAGTTCTGGATCTTCGGTTTCAAATTGTGCAAAGAAACTGACTATGTTTAAAAATCAAAAACCAATTCATAAAGATAAGCTACATGATCAGGTTTATGATCGGCTGTGCACGTTGCTGCGAGAAGGCGAGTTTACGCCAGGAAAAGCTGTTCGTGTTGCACAGATCGCTGAAGCCTTTGAAGTAAGCGCCATGCCCGTGAGAGAGGCATTAACGCGATTACTGGCTGTCGGTGTACTTTCAAATGTTTCGGGGCGATCTGTTGGAGTTCCAGAGCTAAGTTTGGAAGAACTAGAAGATTTGCGTGATGTTCGCCTTGAAGTGGAAACGCTTGCCACTCGATGGGCCGTAAAGAAAAGAGATGCCCATTTTTTAACCGATTTAGAAGGCCTACTGGCAAAGCTAGAACAGACAGCGATGAGCGGTGAAGTGCATAAATATGTTAAAGTGAATTATGAGTTTCACTTCAGAATTTATCAGCAATCGCAGTCGACGACATTAACCGAAATCATCAACACACTTTGGCTTAGAGTGAGCCCGCATCTTTATTATCTCGAGCGCGAACAGCAATTCAAAGTCTCCAACGAGCATCACGGCAAGATTGTAGAGATGATTCGGAAAGGGGATGCTGATGGCGCCTCACTTGCCTTAGGGCAGGACATTTCTGATGCTTATGATATGCTGGTTCAAAGGCTTTTTAGGGCAGAATCGGACAGTTAAAAACAAAATCTCTAAATCTTTTCGCGGTTTTACCCGGTATTTCAGAATAATGTTTTGATCTCCGCCTTAGATAAATCTTCTAATTTGATTTTTGATCAAAAATCATTTATCAGATACTGATTGGCCGACGATATATCCTTTATGCAAATTCGGGACGGTCAAATAGATGGGAGTATAAACATGAATTTTTCTAAGTTTTCGGCGGCTATTTTAGCCAGCTCAATGGCTTTAGGCGCCTCTACCGCTTCTGCGGATTTACTAGATGTTCACATGAGCATCCCCAAAGACCTAACCTTTCTCGCGGACAGTGCGAAATTGATGGATAAAAGCCTCAGAGATATGAGCGGCGGTGATGTCGGTTTAAACCTCTTTGGTTCCGGTGAATTAATTCCTGCAGGCGAGATCCTCGAAAGTGTAAGTTCTGGCGCTGTTCCAGCAGGCTGGAGTTTCTTGGGTCAATGGGGTGGTCAGGTGCCTGTTTCACAAATCGGTGCAACGCCCTTTGGTGCGGGTCCAGAAGCCTTAGCCGCTTGGCTGCATGTAGGTGGAGGTCTTGAAATCGTTCAGCGCGGTTTTGATCCGTTAAACATTAAAGTTTTGGCTTGTCACATTACTGCACCAGAACCGGGCGGTTGGTTTAACAAAGAAATTACTTCAATCGAAGATTTTAACGGTCTAAAGATGCGCATGGCCGGTGTGGGAGCAAAGGTTCTAAACGAATTTGGCGCCTCAGCCCAATATATGCCGGCAAGTGAAATATACCTTGCTCTTGAGCGTGGTCGTATTGACGCAACTGAATTCTCATTGCCAATCATCGATAAAGATTTTGGATTTAATAAGATTACTAAATTTCAATATTATCCAGGTTGGCATCAGCCAGGCAGCGCCGATGTCTTAATGATCAATATGGATGTCTGGAATGGCATGAGCTCTGCAGAACGCGCGATGTATGAGGCTGCTTGCCAAGTCAGTCTGGGATGGACATTGCAATATGCTCCAGCCGCGCAAACACCCCAAATTGAAGTATTCGAGAGCGAAGGTACAATCGTAAAAACCTTCCCCCTTGAGGTATTGGCAAAGTTGCGCGTGGCCACTGAGCGGGTCTTGAACGGTGAAGCGGAAAAAGATCCGCTTTATGGCGAGGCGTATAAATCAATGAAGGCCTTTGTTGCCTCTTCGGGTCGCTGGACAACGCTCCAGACATTACCTTAACCAGTAGTGTAAGCGCACTTATCGATATGGATGCTCCAAAAAGCAGTTCAATTCGTGGCGACGGCTTTGTCCATACGGTCCTTCTTGGGATCGTATGGATAGGCCGGGCTGCAGCTTGGCTTTTGATTCCGATATTTTGTCTCATTCTGGCAGGTGTCGTGCTTTCTGCTGCTAAAGTTGGCATAATTTTTCGCTGGGAGCATGATATCTTTCTCTTTGGGTCGAAACTGACACTTTCTAGCTTGGGTGATCTGCAATGGCATCTCTTTGGTACCATGTTGATGTTGTCGATGGCTGGAACACTTGTCAGTGACAATCACGTGCGTGTTGACTTTTTGCGGCAGAATATGAGTGAGAGGCAAAAAAAAATCGTTGATCTGTTTGGTCATATTGTTTTTTTGCTGCCTCTATCTGCGATCGTTGTCTTTCATGGTTATGATTTCACGATACGATCTTGGACTATGAATGAAGGCTCAAATTATGACGGGCTTTATAATCGGTTTCTTCTCAAATCTTTTATCCCAATTGGGTTTTTATTGTTGTTTTTGGCGGGCCTTGGCCTGACCATTCAAACTTTGCATTCGCTTTTCAGATCTAAAGGTGGGTCTTCTGATGGTTGAGCATATCGTTCCCTTATCTATGGTCGTTTGCTTGCTACTTAGTTTATTCAGCGGTTATCCGGTGACCTTTGTCTTAGGTGGAATTGGCATTATTTTCGCGTTCATTGGCGGATTACCCTTTACGTTTTTAAAGATCAGCGTTTCTCGAATTTATGCAGGGGTTATCGAAAACTGGTTACTGCTCGCGGTTCCGTTGTTCGTCTTCATGGGCTCAATGCTCGATAAGTCTGGATTGGCTCAAAACCTTCTTTACTCATTGGAACGTGCTTTGGGGCGAAAACGCGGTGGCCTTGCGGTTTCTGTTGCGCTGCTTGGTATTATTATGGCGGCTAGTACCGGCATTGTAGGTGCCTCAGTGGTTATGCTCAGCACTTTGGCATTACCCATATTGTTGCGAGAAAAATACAAACCCGAATTGGCGGTTGGGACCATTGCGGCTTCCGGCACGCTTGGCATTTTAATCCCACCTTCAATTATGCTGGTTTTGGTGGGTGATATCCTTCAGATCTCAGTCGGAGAGCTTTTTCTCGGCGCGATTGCACCGGGTTTGGTGCTTGGTGGACTTTACATCGCCTATATAATCTACATCGCGCTTACCAAGCCGAATGACGCGCCTGCGACCACAAAAACTCCTGAGGGTGGATCATTGGCGCTTGCGCTTTTACGTGATCTAGTGGCCCCACTGGCACTTATTCTTACGGTGTTGGGATCCATAGCGACTGGCACGGCAACCCCAACCGAAGCAGCAGGATTGGGCGCAATATGCGCAATGATCCTTGCAGCCTTTAATAAACGACTCTCATTTAAGACGCTTTCTTCTTGTGTAAGAGAAACCGGAAATACTTCTGCAATGATCCTGGGGGTTCTTGTCGGCGCCACCATCTTCGGAATGGTATTCAAAGGATTGAAAGGTGATCATATGATTGAAAATGCGATCCTGCATTTTGATCTGGGCGCTTATGGGACTTTGGGACTATTGCTTCTGCTCATATTCATCATGGGTTTCTTTTTGGAATGGGTAGAGATCAGCTTTATCGTTTTGCCTCTTTTCGCCCCGATCGTCGCGGGTCTCGATTTTGGCTTAGGGCTTTCACGCGAACAGCAACTTTTATGGTTTGCCATGCTCGTAGCCGTCAATTTGCAAACAAGTTTTCTAACCCCTCCCTTCGGGTATTCGCTTTTCTATCTGAAAGGCGTCGCGCCACCTGAAGTCACAATTCGAGTCATTTACAGGGGTATCATTCCCTTTGTTGGCCTGCAGCTTTTCGGCCTTGCCTTAATGATTATTTGGCCGGGATTGGTGCTTTGGATCCCCGAAGCAGTATTTGGAAATTAGTGTCGAGGAAAATAAAATGACCGGTCATTTCTCAAAAACTGCCTCGAAGCTTTCAGATTTTCACTTGCCAGGTTTGCAAGACAAGAAAGTTGCGATCACGGCCGGTGCAAGCGGTATTGGGTTCAGCATTGCCCGCTTACTGCACACACAAGGCGTTAAAATTGCTATTTGCGATGTGGATGCCACTGCTCTGCGCAGAGTCAGTTCGGTAATGAAAGGATCCATCGCTGTCGAGGCAGATGTGTCTGATGAAAAAGCGGTAGAAACTTTTTTTGATGCGGTGCAGGAAGCCTTGGGTGGCTTGGATGCTCTTGTGAACAACGCTGGAATTGCCGGGCCAACTGGTAATCTTGAAGACCTTTCGCCCGATGATTGGCGCCGGTGTATCGATATTTGTCTTACCGGCCAGTTCTTGTCTGCACGCAAAGCCATACCCATGATCAAGGCAGGTGGAGGTGGTGCGCTCGTCAATATGGCATCCGCCGCCGCCAAACATGGATACGCCTATCGTACCCCATATTCGGCAGCTAAGTTCGGTGTGATCGGGCTGACTCAAAGCCTTGCCAAGGAGTTGGGCCCTGAAAATATCCGTGTAAACGCTGTACTTCCTGGCATAGTAGAGGGCCCGCGTATGGAGGGAGTGATCCGCAATCGTGCTGCGGCCACTGGGGTTTCTTCTGAAGAAATGCGCGCCGAGTATATGAAAAACATATCCTTGCGCCGAATGGTTTCTCCCGAGGATGTTGCTTCCACAGTGGCCTATCTAATTTCAGATCTGGGCAGAAACGTTTCAGGGCAATCCATATCTGTTGATGGAAATGTCGAAACTCTTTGATTGAAATTGGAAACATTAAAATGAAAAAACAAAAAGACAATGCGGGCAAAGTCATCATCACATGCGCCGTGACTGGTGCAATTCATACTCCGTCCATGTCGGCTTATTTGCCGGTAACACCGGAAGAGATTATCGCCGAGTCACTCGCGGCGGCAGAGGCTGGCGCTTCGATATTACATCTTCATGCTCGTAATCCAAAGGATGGACGGCCTGATCAAAGCCCGGAGGCATTTGCTCCTTTCTTGTCTCGGGTCAAACAAAGCACTGAGGCAGTGGTTAACATCACGACCGGCGGTAGCCCATATATGAGTGTGAAAGAGCGCGTTGCTCCAGCTGAAACATATCAACCAGAACTAGCTTCATTGAATATGGGTTCTATGAATTTCGGTCTTTTCCCGATGTTGGGGCGTTTTAAAGAATTCAAATATGAATGGGAGTATGCGCATTTGGAAGGATCGCGTGATCTCGTTTTTCGAAACTCATTTCAAGATATCGAGTATGTTTTGGAAACCTGTTACGGCAATGGTACGCGCTTTGAGTTTGAGTGTTACGATATCTCGCATCTTTATAATCTGGCACATTTTGCTGATCGTGGTTTGGTTAAAGCTCCATTTTTCGTACAATCAGTGTTTGGTTTGCTGGGCGGTATTGGCCCGCATGCTGAAGATGTCATGCATATGAAACGGACAGCGGACCGACTTTTTGGCGATGCCTATCGCTGGTCCGTGCTGGGTGCGGGGGCCAACCAATTTCGTATCGCCACGCAGTCTGCCACATTGGGTGGCAATGTACGGGTTGGGTTGGAAGATAGCCTTTGGGCTGGGAAGGGGGAGTTGGCCTCTTCGAATGCCGTACAAGTTGAAAAAGTACGCCGCATTATTGAGAATCTTGGTTTGCAAGTCGCAACGCCGCAAGAAGCGCGTGATATCCTTGGCTTGAAAGGTGGGGATCAGGTTGCCTTCTAAGCGATAATTCAGACATCGCAAATCGACAATAAAGGAAAAGCAATATGAAAAAAATGGCCATAATTGGATGCGGTTTAATTGGTCAAGGCTGGGCGGCGGTCTTTGCACGTGCTGGATTTGATGTGGCGCTCTATGACAAATCCGCCAAGGTCATGGATTGTGTCTTGCATTCGATGGAAACGCGCATTTGCGATCTTTTAGAGTTTGAATTGATCACTCAACCCGAGGCAACGCGAATGTCAGAGCGTATTAAGATCGCTCGAACGCTGGAAGAGGCTGTGGACGGCGCTGTTTATATTCAGGAAAACGGACCTGAAGACGCAGTTATAAAAAAAGAAATCACCACATTACTTGATGCAATCAGCGAAAAAGACGTTCCGATTTGCAGTTCTACCTCTGGGATCTCGGCCTCTCGCTATTGCGAAGAGATTAAGGGACGATATCGGTGCCTTGTAGTGCATCCGATTAATCCCCCACATCTTATTCCAGCGGTTGAAATTGTTCCAAGCCCATGGACCAGTAAAGATATAGTCTCAAAAGTGAACGATATCATGCTGGAATGCCGCCGTGAAACGATTTTGCTCAATGAAGAAATCGATGGGTTTGTCGTCAATCGATTGCAAGGCGCATTGCTCGAAGAAGCCTTCAAACTCGTTGGAAGTGGCATCGTTTCAGCCGCCGATCTTGATAAGGCTATTTGTGACGGGCTTGGTTTGCGTTGGTCATTTATGGGGCCAATGCAAACCATTCATTTAAATGCGCCAGGCGGGATTGCGCAGTATGTTGAGCGATATGGTGATATGTATCGGAATTTTGATATAGGTCATTATCAAAACGTAAATTGGGCCTCTATAGTTCAAGAAAAGCTCAAAGATGATTTTGAAAAAACCATTCCGATCGCGAATGTTGCGGAGGCACAGGCCAATCGCGATAGGAAATTGATGGCCCTTTTGCGCCACAAGAAACAGGTCCGTTTGTAAACTGCAGAACCGTCAAACTTCGCTTGGTAACAATCAATATTCAATGGAAAACCAATGTCACATGTATCCCTGCTTACTCTGAGTGAAAATGACAATATAGCTGTTTGTTTACAAAAAATTGAACCCGGCAGCCAGCTCTCTTCCTCCGGTCTTGTCGCACAGAACGCGATCCCATCGGGGCACAAAATCGCTTTAACAGAAATTGCACCCGGTGAAGAGATCATCAAATACGGACGTGTCATTGGTCTTGCGACAAAAGACATCCAACGCGGGGAACACGTTCACGTTCACAACGTTGAAATGGCACAATTTAAACGGTCTCAAAGTTACGGGAGTAAGGCGCAGGAAACACAGTTTGTTCTGGAGCGCGAGCGGGCGACTTTCCAAGGATATCGCAGAGCTGATGGGAGGGTGGGGACCCGTAACTATGTGGGTATCGTTACCTCAGTGAACTGCTCTGCCTCTGCAGCCAGGCATCTGGCACGTGAAGCGGAGCGTTCGGGTGTATTGGATCAGTTTCCCGGTGTTGACGGTATTGTCCCCATTGTGCACGGGGCGGGATGCTGTATCGGCACGGATGACGAGGCCTTTCGCAAATTGCAAAGCGCGATTTGGGGTTATGCAACGCACCCGAATTTTGCTTCGGTGCTTATGCTAGGCCTTGGATGTGAAGCGAACCAAATTCCATTGATGTTAGAAGCCTACGGTAAACCGCAAGATAAGACCTTTCAGTACTACACATTGCAAAGCGCTGGCGGTACACGAAAGTCAGTGGAGAAGGGACTGCTGTGGCTTGAGACGGCATTGGCGGAAGCCGCAAAAGCAAAGCGCGAACCAGTCGATGCTTCTCATCTCAGTGTTGCCTTGCAATGCGGTGGATCGGATGGATATTCTGGAATAACAGCAAATCCTGCGCTTGGATACGCGGTGGATCTTCTGGTCAAAAACGGTGGAACTGCGGCACTGGCCGAGACACCCGAAATCTATGGCGCCGAGCATTTGTTGACAGACCGTGCGGCCTCTACAGAAGTTGGACAAAAGTTGGTCGAACTTTTGGAGTGGTGGGAAGACTATTCGGCGAAACACGGCTCGGAGATGAACAATAATCCGACGCCGGGAAACAAGGCAGGCGGCCTGACCACAATATTGGAAAAATCGCTTGGGGCAGTTGCAAAAGCTGGAACGACGAATTTAAACGGAGTTTATAAATACGGAGAAACAATCAAATCAAAAGGATTGGTTTTCGTCGACAGTCCGGGCTACGATCCAGTTTCGATCACTGGAGAAGTTGCTTCAGGTTGCAATATTATTTGCTTTACGACTGGGCGAGGCTCTTGCTACGGAAACAAGCCAGTACCATCAATTAAAATTGCGTCAAATTCCTCCATGTACTCGCAGATGAAAGACGATATGGACTTGAATTGCGGTGCAATTGCGGAAGGGACGGAGTCCGTTGCTGAAGCGGGCCAGCGGATTTTCGAAACTATCTTGGAAACGGCATCTGGCTCCAAAACTCGGTCGGAAGAATTGGATATCGGTGACGCAGAATTTGCTCCCTGGCAAACCTATGCGCAGATGTAGTGTCGCGCTGAGTTGGGCGCGTCAGTCATCGTGAAAATCAGGACTAAACACGGCAACCCAATGTATAAAAAAGGTATGATTTACTCGTTGGATGGGTTGACGACAAAAGTTGTGGACGATGTTTTCAACATCAATGGCCAAGGATCAAGCTGCATTGCATTGGCTAAAACTGTCTTAGAGCTTTTCCATAATTCGTTGAGATCATAATAAGGAGTGTCTTCTGATGAAGAAAATATACGGCTCAGCTGCGCAGGCATTGGACGGGTTGCTGTTTGACGGAATGTTTGTTGCATCGGGCGGCTTTGGCTTGTGCGGGATACCGGAGCTGCTTTTGCAGGCCATCAAAGAGGCCGGCACCAAGGATATGACCTTTGCGTCGAACAATGCCGGCGTCGATGATTTTGGCATTGGGATATTGCTAAAAACCAAGCAGGTCAAAAAGATGGTTAGCTCTTATGTAGGGGAAAACGCCGAATTTATGCGCCAGTATCTTTCGGGCGAATTAGAGCTTGAGTTCAATCCGCAAGGCACGTTGGCTGAGCGGATGCGCGCAGGTGGCTGCGGTATCCCTGGGTTTTATACTAAAACTGGCGTAGGGACTGTGATTGCCGAGGGTAAAGAGCACAAAGATTTTAAAGGTGAAACCTATATCATGGAGCGCGGCATTTTTGCTGATCTGGCGATTGTGAAAGCCTGGAAAGCCGATGAAACCGGCAATCTTGTGTTTCGCAAAACAGCGCGCAACTTTAATCCACCAGCAGCTATGTGCGGCAAGACCTGCGTAGTCGAGGTTGAAGAAATCGTCGAAACTGGATCGCTTGATCCCGACTCTATTCATCTTCCAGGGATTTATGTGCACCGATTGATCCAGGGTGAACATGAAAAACGCATTGAACAGCGCACAACGCGCCCAGCCGCATAGAGGAGATTTGATCATGTGGGACCGTAATCAAATGGCCGCGCGCGCTGCGCAAGAGCTGCAAGA
>Ga0181561_10006253_pt1 | contig 10072 bp, 5 predicted proteins | sample 011ome_19_FD_133760 | JGI IMG/M metagenome (GOLD analysis project Ga0181561, IMG submission 133760) | Coastal salt marsh microbial communities from the Groves Creek Marsh, Skidaway Island, Georgia - 011510BT metaG (megahit assembly) | ecosystem: Environmental > Aquatic > Marine > Intertidal zone...
CGGAAAGAGAGAAAATGTTGTCGTTGTTCGCGATAAGTCGTCGTTGTTCTCCGCGCTGCTCTGGCGCCCTCGCCGCGAACCGCAACGGCGGTAAAGACAACGACGACGACGACGCTTTGAAAAAAGCAACGTCAAAAACTACCACCACCACCACCACGAAGAGGAGAGATGTTTTGAAGAAACTGGCTTTAGCGACGTCGACGACGACGACTTCTGTGACTCTCTTTGCGTTGTTCAGCGCGGAGAGAAGCGATGCGTTCGATATCGCGACGACGACCTCTTCTTCGACGAGCATCAGATACGCGTACGAAATCAACGCGAAGAAGAGACTTTTGGAGACGCAGAGATTGTACGCGTTGCAGCCTGAAGTTGAGGAAGATGATAATGAACAGCGCTTCGACGGCAGTCGTCGTCGCGATGGTGGTGGTAGTTACGACGTTGATGTGGATTACGTCAACGATGATATCATAGAGATACCCATGACGTTCGATGGCGCGTCGTTCGTGGTCGATTACTACATCGGCGAAGCGAGCGTGCGAGGCGTGGTCGATACGGGATCCCCTTTCATAACCATACAAGGGGGGAACGGGAGCGAGAACTGGGGGTTTGTCACGAAATCTGACATCAGGCCGAGCCCGTACGGGGAAACGTACGAAGTGTACGGATTACAAGTGGATTCGAGCACGGTGTGGTGCTTAGGGGATTTGCGGTTCACGACTTCGCGAGACTTTGCGACGACGACGACGACGACGACGGTAAAGAGTAACGTAAAGTATTGGGGTTTACGGGAGATGGTATTAGGCGTCGTAAATGGATCTATGGCAAACGTCGGAGGGTCTATCAACGGTGCGAACGCCTCCTTCGTTGGATTGACCAAATATAGACAAGATTGGATCAGACCGACGTTTTTAGAACAAACAGACGTGAGCTCATTTTCCATGAATTTTGAGAAGGAAACATTGACGCTCTCGAGGAAAAATTTAATCGACAAGGAGAACGATGCGAACGTTTTACCGATGATTGATTTGCGACCACTCGGGGCGCCAGTGTATCATTACGCAGTTTTGTTGGACGATTTATACATCAACGGCGAGAAACACAAATTCAAAAATAAAAACGAAAAGACGTACGTCATTTTCGATAGCGGAACGACTGGGTTGTTGGTGTCTAAAGATTTATACGAAAACTCAGCTTTTCGAGATGGCGCATTTCAAGCCGCGATGACGTTTACTGACATAAAAGGCAAGAAATCCTCCGTCACAATCGGCTCGTCCATTCGAACGTGCACGAGAAAGTGCTTGTTTCTTTGTTTACCGCTCGAAGTGCCTTGGGATGGCGTACTCGAGGAAAAGTCGAACGTGATTTTTGCCGGGCTGGCGGTTTTGATGAACCAAGGTGAAATGACCGTAGACTGTGAAGAAGGCTTGCTGAGATTAAAATCCGACCCAGGCGTGAGTAGAACTGAATTCGAAGCGGACGAAGAAGGTTTTATTCCTATCAGAACGAGAGGGAGAATGGCCAGCGATATCAAACTGTACAACGAAACGTAACGTGAAAGAGATAAAGAAAAAATGTGTATTTCAGAACGTGTATATACTAGTGTAAACTTAGGCAAGCGAGGAGCGCGCGGCGCGCAGCAGCTCTCAACATTCAAAGCAGCAATGTTATGCATAGAGTATAGAGTAGACTATTAGCAGAGATGATATTTATGTGTCATGTGTAAAAGTAAAAAAAGTGTGTTTAATATGTGTTTAATATCGCACTCTCCGTTCTCTCGCAAATCCAAGGAGATCACAACTGTAATAATTTAAATTTTTTTCTTGCAATCCGCGTGAGCTTTGTCGCCCATCGCGTACGCTTCTCTGACATCAGTTTCACCGTTCATCGCGTACACATCGTTGAACGAATGCGGGTTGGTGGCCATTTTGATCTTGAACACTTTACCTCCGCATTGCGAAACAGTACTCGTCATCGTCAACTTTTCCTTGGATTTCGGCATGAACACGTTCGTGTACACTTGACCGTCTGGTAAAATCAACCCGTCGTCGCTATCGTCGACGACGTTGTAGATGATTGCATTCGAGGCTCTAATTTTCTTCGCGGTGACGTTGACTAACAAGCAGTTCTCGACTTGGATGTCGCCGCAGTTGACGTTACTCACGACCGAGGATTTCACCGACCCGCTCTTCGCCGTGGACGCGACGATGACGGACTTATTCGATTCGTCGTCGATGGAAGCTTCGAAGTTTGCCAATTTTATGTCCCTACTCGGAATGTTCAAGTACAATCTCAACGCCTCTGCTTCGGCGTCATCGCCAGTCACCATCAAGTTGTTCTTTCTGTACAACTTCAACAAACCGTAATCCCACCAATACGAGCCTTGACCGACGTCCACCGCGCCGAACAACTTCTTCTCCGGAAACTGTTCCAATAAAGTCGCTTTAAACTTCGTCATGCGGTCGTGATGCGCTTCAGCTTGCTCCTGCGTCTCCTCTTTCGTTTGCATAATCTTCGCGTAGTTTTCTTTCGTCATCGTCAGCGGCATCCAAAAGTGCGGGTCGGAATCAAACTTGGCGGTTTTCCCGGCCAATTCCTTCTCGAACTCGCTCAACATTAGACTTAACATTTCATGGCCCAACGAGAACGAACCTAAACTCGGACCGACTTGTTTCACCGAACCGAACGATTGCAGCAGCTCCGACGCGGTCGCGTGGCTGACTTTTTCAACCTGCGTTGCCTCGTTTTCGCCGTTCACCGCAATCAACCCGTAGTTGGAGAAACCTTTCTCGTTCCACTCTTTTTCGTTCGGCATCGGTCCCATGACGGCTAAAATATCCGCGTGGTGCTCGCCAGACTTGTTGTGTCCAGCAGACGGAATAAAAATCTGGTCGCCCCAAAACACAGACACTCTCCCTGGTCTCTCTTGCGCGTACCTGTTCGTCTGTCTCACCACCGCCTCGAGGATGGTTAAATTTTTCGACTCGCCGCCGACTTCCACCACGGACGGTAACTTGACCCCGGGTTTGTTGTTATTCTCGGCCCCGGGTAACGGCGCCAAACGCGTGCCTTTCCCAGCCGTGTGGTACAAACCAACCGAACCGCCATCTTTTAAAATTTGGTCCAAATCCTTCCCGTCTTTTTCCATCGCCTGTTTCTTCGCCTTTGAGTAGGCGTATAAAGTGCCCAACCCGTTCCCGGCGCCATCTTTCGCCCAATCTTCGCACACGGCGTACACCAACGCGTCCTTCTTACACGCGGACCCTCTGGTTTGCATCAATCGCTCTCCCCAATACGTCGCTTGGTGCTCCGTCGAACAACACACGATGACCGCATCAAAACCATTCTCCGAGTTCATCTCCTGAATCGATTGAAGCATAGATTTTTGCTTCTCTTCGAGCGACTTCTCTTGGGAAAAGGCGTTGCCCATCTTGGAGGCGTCTCGGAACGGCGCGCAAAGGAACGAAATTTTGACCGGCTTTTTTAAACTTTACGATATCACTCTCTGTTTGTGTCCGCGAAATGCACTCGGAGTGTGCGTGTGTAGCTCTCGAGTGATGACTTTTTTGCGTTCAGAGAATAGAGTATTACGTGTGAAAGTGAAGTTGTTTCTCTTCCGATTATAATCGCCCCCTCTTTTTTTGTTCTTTTTTTAATCTTTTCGTGTTGAGTGAAAAAGATGTGAAAAAGGGGGCAAAAGAGGGGTCGTGTGACTTTACCTAAAAACGCGCTATTATTTCACGCGCGCGACGCGCGCGCGCGATTAAAAAGCTATAGTTTTACGAGCGCATCGTCCCTATCGCTCATCCATTCGTTCAAAGAGAAACACTTTTTTCGTTCATCTTTATCGTCATCTTCTTGTTCATCGGCGACGCAAAAAATGAACGTCTTGGCGTCGGCGATGGAGAAGCTTTTGGCGACCAACGCCTTGCGAGGCTTGTACGGTAAGTACACCATTCTGTCGAAGAAGACGGAAGCGACGGCTCGAATAATTGGTTTGTTCTTTTTTTCAGAACTCGTTCGTGTCTTTGCTTTTGTTGTTTTTGTCGCTGTTTTCAATTCGGGAACGTTCCAGGAGGACGGGTGCATGCCGACTTTATGAGTCACGTGCACTTCGCCAAAGCCTTTTTTCTTGTTCTTCTTGTCGTCGTTCGTATTCTTCCTCAGCATAGCAGCGGCGTTCGCGATAAACATCAGCGTAAGATTTTTATTCAGCTCCACGTCGCCTGGATTTCTTCCATCCGCGCCTTCTCTCGCGCCTGCTTTGGCCTCCCCCGTGCCTTCTTCTCTCGAGACGCACGGGAAATTCCAGACGATTTTATCGAAACCTTTACCGAGGCACTTCTTGACTCGCTCGAAAACGGCATCACCTTTCTTCTCCTCCAACTTTGCGGCGGCATCCATCAAGCTCTCTTCCAATCGCGCCGCGTCTACTCCGTGTAACACCACCACGTCCTCGTATTCCGCCAAATCCGCCAACGTCCTTTCCATCGCGTCTTTCCCGTACGCCGTCTCCAAGCTCTCTCTCGTCTCGTGCGTCGTCGCAATCAGTTTCACTTTTCTCTTCTCGCTCGTCGACGCTTGTTGTTGTTCTTCTCCTCCTCCGTTCTGCTTCCGGAGACGTCCCAATCGCTTCGCTAAGCTCAACGAAAACGTCAAATCCCCGTCGCCGACGGTTAAAATCCGGTCGCCTTTCTCGTACAAACCGACGACAACCTTTCGTCGTCGTCGTCGTCGCGAAGTTTCATCATCCGGCTTGGATGAAGGCCTACTAGCAACAACACCAAAGTCGTTGTTTTGTTTTTGATGATGTTGGCCTCGATGATAATAACGCTTATACCGTTCGCACTCCTCCGGTCTTTTCAAACGGATCGCGCTCTCGTTATTCGCCTTTTTCTTCTTCTTCTCCTCCTCGTTCTCGTCGTCGTTATTACTGCACTCGCTCCTCATCTTCTCGACTTTCCTTTTACACGCGTCGCACCGTAATTCTTCGGCGCAAAACAGTTGCTCTCTGAACGCGAACGTCGTCGGAGGCTTTTCTTTCTTCTTCTTCTCGTTCGCCGCGTCGTCGACGCAAAAGAAGTCTCTCTTCTTCCGCTTCTTCTTCTTTTCGTCTTCGTTCTTCATGTGTGTTGTTATCGCGACGACGACATCGTGTTCTTCGTTCTGTATCGCAAAGGAGAGAGAGTATTATACATAGTGCGCGCTCTCTCTTCTCGATTGGACTTTTTTTTTCTGTCGTTGCGTTAAAATTTTTGGATAAATTCTTTTCACGCACTCTTCTATATACGCACAAAAAACGCGCCGCTGCGTATCACCCACTTCTTCGTTTAAATACATAAACACTCGTTGAGATGACGACGACGACGATTTCGACGACGGGGGAGAACGTCGTCGATGAAGACGAAGAGGAGACGTCGTCTTTTTCGTTGCACTCGCCGAGAACGGTCGCGCTGAATCACTTCAGAGACGACCGGCTTTTACAATCCGCGAGACTGCTCCGGAAATATTGCTTCTTGGACGATTACGAGAAGAAGAAGAGTGATGACGACGATGATATAAAAGAAGAAGAAGAAGAAGAAGAAGAAGAGAAGGCAAAATTGGTGGAATACGTTCTGCAGAAAGCGAAACAGTCGGAGACGTTCATGGAGATGTTGCGAGAAGACGCGGAGAAGGACGAGAGTTGGGAAACGCAAAAGTCTTTACTGTCGACTTCGTCGTCGAGAGACCAGACGAAAATTTATTACAAGACGATTGAAAACGACACGAAGTTAATTTTACGAGTGGACCAGTCGATTAAGCGGGAGATGCTCGTGCCGGTGTTGGCGACGCTGAACGAGAGTCAATTGTACGCGTCGTGGCTGCCGTCTTGGACGATGCCGAAATTGAAGTTTTCGCGAACGGAAAAGCTCGACCAACGCGGCAGATGTTCACAGCTTTTACTGGTGACGGTGGAGTGCCCGTGGCCATTTTCAACCAGGGAGGTTGTGTTGGACGCGCTCGCTTTCGACGATATCGACGAAAGCGGCGTGGTGGCGGTTTTGTTGAACAGTTGCGATTGCGACGACGACGAGAGAGTGCCGCCGATTGACCATAAGTACGGCCAATGCACGAGGGTGGACTTTCACGGCGGGTTTTTGTTTCGAGCGATTCCGAGCGAAGGCGAGGCTTGGAAGAATGCGAGAGAGAAGCACGAAGACGAGATGATTGTCTCGTTTATATTTAACATCGACCCAAAGATTTCGTACGTGCCTGTTTCAATCATTCAGTTCGTAACGAGGACGGTAATCGGGACGTTATGGGGGATGTTTATGAAAATCGCGAGTAAGGTGAAAAACGGAGAGATGAAAGATCACGCCGAGGCGATACAATCGAAAAGACTCGTTTTGTACGACTGGGTCGACGAGCGCGTACAAAGCATGTTCGCGCGAATCTTTTGAGAAGAATTTATGTTCGTAGTAATGTAGAAGACGTGTTAGAACAATAGTTTTTGTTTTAGTAGGAGTAGACGAAGCGACGCAGCGCACGCGCGCGTTTATATAGGTGTATTTGGTGCATTCGAGCTGAAAAGTTCGTTTCGTTGTAAAAAAGCAGGCGAGAGACGCACTCTATAAATATTTCATCACAGTTCTTTCAAAACTACTTTCATAGACGGCACCTCTCCTAACGCTCTGATTTGTCTTTTCAGAGACAGCATCGTGCTCGTACAAATCAGCATGCTCGTAAACCCGACGTTCACTCCGTACGTGCCTCTCACGTATTCGTCCGCGATGGAACATACGCACGCGATTAATCCCAACAAAATGCCGCCGAAGAATTTCGCACCGTTTTGTAAATCGCGCAAGTATTTTTCCGTTTGCACGCCCGGTCGAACGTTTGGTATTCTCGCGCCTATTTTTGTGATGTATTCCGCGACTTCTTTTGGTGTGTTTTGTACGTCGATGTACGAACCGGCGATGCAAAAGACGAATAAGAAAACGTAGTAACTGAAATCAGTCGGGTCGCAGATGGACACTAACGTCTTCCCGATTGCAGCTGGCATGGCTGGCGCGACTTGTTCGCGAAAGAAACCGCACAACATGCTAAACGCTATAATCATAGTCATGCCACCCGGGTTCACGCGAATGGGAATTTCCGACGACTCGGATTGCGCAGATTTTGGAAGCTGCGACGCGTCCGGGCCTTGGAAAAATTGAAGAGGTATTTTGCACGTCCCTTCGTTGAGCAAAGCGGACGCGAAGGTTAACAAAACAACAAACCCAGAAATCGTCAAGAACGCTGGATTTATCACTAAACCTTTCACGGACTCCAAAAGACTACTGGATGAGACAAACGCGGCCGCCGCGGCCGCCGCCGTGCCGCCGCCGCTCGTCACTTTTTCTACGAAGATTGCGTTCTTCACCGTCGATGCGTAGGACGCACAAATGGACATGGTTATGATCATCCCGCTCCCTTCTCCAATCCCATAATCGGTAATTTCTTGCGCAACCCACGTGATAATCATCGCGCCGGCGGCAAAGAAGCACGTCGCCGTCATGTAATACAAAAATCCCGGAATCGCCATGGCGCATAAATACTTCAACTTGTGCGCCTCCATCGCGCCTAAAATTAACGCAATGATCAACGTCAAATACCGTCCTTGTTGTTTCAACTTTTCCATCCCCATTCTATCTTTCTTCATCTCTTTCATTTGAGGGTCTATGGCCATCAATACTTGCATAATGATGCTCCCAGCTACGAAGGGACCTATGCCTAAATGAAAAATAGTCACCCCGCCGTGTTCGGTAATCTGCCTGGCGCCGCCGAGCACGTCGCCCATGTGCGCGAACGAGGGGTCTTCCATTAATTTCTTGGCGACATCCGCCATTGGACCAGCCGATTGCGTCACGCTCCCTACTTTCGACGCATCAAACAATCTCGATTGCCCTATGTACCCAGCCCTCAACACCGTCAACATCCCCGTGCACGCGACGACTCTTCGCACGATGTCGCTCGTAAACGGTTTCAACAGAAACCGCGCGACGGGATGCGCGTCTCTCTTCAATCCTAAGTTATACCATTTATCCTGGTCTATTCTCTCCCCGTACTCGTTCAGAGTCTCTGGATCGATCGTCGACTTCTCCGCGTCGAAAAGATTCCGAAATCTCTCCTCGTCCGATACCGGCGCGTCGTAATTGTCTTTCGGTAACAACCGTTCCAACTTGTTCTCCGCCGATAACGGTCTCGGAATGAATATTTCTTCTGGACCTCCGCTGCTTGTGTATTTTGCAACGCGCGTTTCTGTCTCTTCTATTTCTTCTTCTTTATCCTCCTCGTCGTCGTCTTCCTCCTCGTAATCTTCAAACGCACCGGCGGCAGCAGCAGCCACCACGCGTCGTCGTCGTTTTTGCGCGGACGCGAAAAACAAACGCCCCTCTTCTTCTCGTCGTCGTCGACTTTGTTCCTTCTCCTCCTCCTCCTCCCGCGAAGCGCTTCGAAGTCGATGTCGATTTGTTTTTCTTCTTCTTCTTCTTCCTCCTCCCACGTCGCACGAAGAGAAGAAAGAAAACCGCGAATAAAATCTCCAAGTCGACGTCGACGTCGCGGCGTTGCTCCGAGCGAGCGAAAGCGGTGGTCGTATTGGTTTTGGTCGCGAAGAAGACGCAGACGCAGACGTCGAAGACGACGATACCAGCGACATCTTTTTTTTTACCGCAATAATTTTTTGGAGTTTCGAGAAAAAAAACAAAACAAAAAAAAAATACGCGACGAAGACGAGCGTTACAAACTCTCTCTCTCTCGGAATATTATATATATATAAAGAGAGAAGCGCGACGAACCCGCCCGCGCGCGCAGACACAGACACACATCTCTCTCTCTCTCTGTCTGTTCGTTTGGAGCTTGTCCTTTTTCTTCGTCGTCGATCGTGGATAAAAAAATGCCGAAACTGGGCGCGTATTTATCCTCCTCCTCCTCGAAAAGGAGAGGAGAAGATGGGAGCAGCAGCGATAGCAGCAGTGGCGATGAAATAGAAGAAGAAGAAGGAGAAGAAGAAGAAGAAGGCGCGACGACGACGACGACGACGATGACGACGTCGTCGTCGTCGAAGATGAAAACGAAAACGCGTTCTTCTCCTCCTTCGATGTATCCGCCTCCGAAACCGGGGAAAACCGGGAAGGAGCTGTACGACGAGATACCGAAATACATACGAGATAAAATCATCAATCCGGAAGTTTTGATCAATTGGAAACCGACGGAGGACGGCGAGGATATGCCAGAGCCGGAATTCGAGCCCGTCCCGTCGCATCCTCCTCGAAAAAAGTGTCCCGAAGGCACCGAGTTGCCGTATCCGTGGGAAAGCGAAGTCGGGAAACCTTTGCCAAACGAACGTTTAATACGAAAAATGCTCGCGGTGCCGAAAAGGTACAGACAACCGGACGGGTCGTTAGGTCCGACGCCGAGACCGAAAAATCCATGGACCGTGGCGAATAGAAAAGAATTTTCCGATTTAGTGCACTATTGTCGCACAACTGGAGGATTAAGCGAAGCCGACGGGTATAAAAACGGCGTCTCGTATCGATACAACATCGGATGCACGTGGACGCAACACAGATTGTACATGGAGCAAATCCACCAATATCCGGAAACCAATGAACGCGGCGAATGGTTCGGTTTTGATCCCAAAAAAATCCATCCGATTGACGATGATCCAACGCACTTCATCACCAAAGCCAAGGCGGACTCGTACCGCGAGCTCGAAAAGCGAGGCATCAACGGCACCACGCTCGAGGAGATGTTCAAAGAAAGGACTCTTGACAAATCCGGCGGTTGGCATTGGAACGACGGCACCGTCCCGTCCCACTCCGACGGCGGCCCGAAAAACGTACAAGACAACGACATCGACATCGAACCGGAAGATCCAGAAACCGCCGAGTGCCCGGAGTCTCTCAAGTGGGTCGAAGAACGCATCGCGCGAGAGAAGGAAGAAAAACAAAGAAAAGAGCGAGACGACTACGTCGAGGACGGCCCGCGCGCGTAGATGAAGAGAACGCGTAAAACTATAGAATCGTTCAAGGTGTCGTCTTTTTTTTCCCAC
>Ga0181561_10006257_pt1 | contig 10068 bp, 4 predicted proteins | sample 011ome_19_FD_133760 | JGI IMG/M metagenome (GOLD analysis project Ga0181561, IMG submission 133760) | Coastal salt marsh microbial communities from the Groves Creek Marsh, Skidaway Island, Georgia - 011510BT metaG (megahit assembly) | ecosystem: Environmental > Aquatic > Marine > Intertidal zone...
GAGACCGCTGATGAGACCGACCGACGAGACGAACACGATTCCGCGATTCCGTCGGGAGCGCCTGCCATGTCTTCGTCCGGCGGGATCTTCGTCGACACCGCGCACGCGTTCGGGTCTCGGCGCGGGGCGGATCCGACGCGACCGTTTCGGTGGCGATCGCTCGCGTCGCCGACGCGGCGGACACTGGCGCGGCTTCCGCTGGACGCGCAGACGCGCTTCGTGGGCACGGGGGACGTCTCTCTGTGGGACCTGGAGGTGGGCGTGAGGCTCGGCGGGGGTTTAGGTGATACACCGTCGGTCGTCGCCGAGGCGTCCGAAGCGCGGACGAGTCAGAGTCGCGAGTCAGCTGAGTGCGAGTTCCTCAGCCGTCGGTTCCTCAGCCGCCGCTTCGCCGGACTCGTCGCGAAGTGGAACCCGTCCTCAGTTGCCGAGAAAACCGAAAACCGGGCGCCCGAGAAGACGCGGACGAAGGATACGCGGAGTCCGTCCGTACATTCGCGAATGTACGGCGGCGACGACGGACTCCGCGATGCTTCCGATTCCGCGATTACGACGCCCGAATCAACACAGAAAGAAACACGTTCAGAGAACGAACACGTTTCCACGGAGTCCCGAGTCACGACGGAGTCCGATGGAGTTTCGACGCCGAGTCGCGACTCGTCTCTCGTCTTGGCGTCCCCATCGCCGCCGTCGGCGTTTCTGTGCGCGCACGTCGACGGGTGGGGCGCCCGCGGGCTGGAGTTTGAGCTCGCGGGCGGGAAGTTCGTGAAGCGGAAAAACGACGCCACCGGCGCGGAGAGCGCGACGCGGACACGCCGGTCGTGGACCGCCGCGGTGGACTTGACCGGCGCCGCCGAGCCCACCGTGGAGTGGGTGGACGTCACCGAGCGGGACGAGACGGAGGGTCTCGCCGAGACGAGAGCGTCTTCGTCGACGACCGGCGAAAGCGGCGAAAGCGGCGAACGCGGCGAACGCGGCGAACGCGGCGAACGCGAAAACGCGTCTTGGTCGACCAAGACGCGCGTGCGGCTCGCCTACCGGTCGCCGCTTAAGCTCGCCGGTCTACACCCCGTGATCCGCGCGCTGGAGATGGGCAGGCGCAGGCGCTTCGTCGACGACCGCGCGTCGGTGGAGATCCGGCGCGCGCGGTCGCCCGCGCCGTACGGACGTCAGTCACCGTGTTCCGCGAAACCGCGACGTACGACGACGTACGCGTTCGACGTTCTGGACGCGCGCCTCGCCGTGGAGGCGCGCCCGTCGCTCCTGCGGATCTCGACTCGGTGGCGCAAGGCGCGCACGTTCGAGACCGGAACGGGTTCGAAAACAACCTACGCGGTGACGCACGAGGGCGTCGACACGCTCGACACGCTCGCGCCGAGTCTCGGGCGACACGCGTTTCGACAAAAGGCGTCGTTCGAGGCGGAGGCGGTGCGCGTATTCGGCGGCGCCGACGCGAGTACGCGGCGCGCGCGCGTATCCGCGAGTTCCGCTCTGCGGTCCGCGCGCGAGACTCCGAGCCTCGTGTTTTTCTACGCGCGCGAAGGAACGCGGTGGACCGTCTCGGGCGAGACGCGAGTGCCCGCTTCGAACGCCGCTTCGAACGCCGAAGTCGCGTTTGTCGCCCGCCGCGCCTTTTTTTTGAGCGAAAACGCGCCGTACGACGCGCCTTTTGTCGAAACTAGTATCGCGGTCACGCCGAGACCCCCGGTCACGCCGGCCGCGCAGAGACTCGCACGCGGGTTCGTCGAGTTCCGCCTGTCGCTCGTCGGCGGGGACGCGCGCGCGTTCGCGACGTTCGCGACGGGCGCGGCGTCCGCCGCGTCGCGCGCGGACGCCGGAACGCGAGCTGGGAATAGACTTTGAAAGACTCTCGTGCGGTCAAATTGAAGCATGGGGATACATAAAAATAGGCTCAAATCGATCGGTACACTTTCACACGTTACACGCGCGGCATGACGACACCGACCGCGGTCGCGGTGTGCGAGAACGTCGCGTCGACGTCAGCGGACGTCGTGGGGAAGGAGGCCGCGAAGGGGACGTGCCACAAGTGCGGGGGAAGTCTGTCACGGGGCAACCCCGCGCTCGCGAAGCTTTGCGGGACATGCGGGACCCGATTTCACGCCTCGGACTGCGGCCACCGCCTGGAGCAGGCGGGGTTCCCCGACGCGGGCCATCTGTGTCCCAAGGTACGCGTTTCTTCGTGCATCGCGCGCGCGCGCCCTCGCCCGCGCCCTTCCTCGAGCCCCACTCCCGGCACACGCGCGCGAACGAGTTCCACCGCGCGGTGCGGGACGGGCGGTCCAAAGGCCACGAGGCGATTTCTCTCGTGTTGAACGCCGCTCGCGCGCGCCTAGCGCGTGAAGCACGGCGCCAGACGCGCGTCGGCGAGCGCCAAACGGCTCTCGGGATGCGCGCAAACGCGAGCACGCGGCGGGACGCGCGTCTCGGTGGTAGACCCAGGGACACCGCGAGCGAACGAACCGCCCCCGGATCGCCCGGTTTTTCGATATCTCCGCCCTCCGCGTCGTTTCGGAGTGTCGGTCACGTAACGCACGAAGTCGCGAGAACGCCTAAAAAAAAGAAAAAAGGGTTTTCACGTCGTCGTCGACTCACTCGTCGCCGCGATCGCTCACCGACCCAACCCCCCTCGTTCCCACCCCCAGTGTCACGGCATGTGCGAGTGCGCGGGCGGCGCGGGCATGTGTCACGCCTCGAACGTGCGCAAGCTGCGCAGCGTGAAGTCGGCGCTGCGCAAGCAGGCGAACCTTCGCAAGGCCAAGGCGGCCAAGTCGAGGGGCGCGTCTGCCAAGTCGAGGGGCGCGTCTGCTCGCGCCGCATCCGCCGCCGCGCCCGGGTTCGCGAGCGCGCGCTTCCCGGACGCGCACAAGCCGGCCTCGGCGCTCAGCTTCCGCGAGCAGATCCAGCTCTTCGACGCGAAGCACAACCGCGACGAGAACGCGCGAGAACAGAGGCGTGAACCTGATTCGGTGTTTCCGGAAGCGCCGATCGCGGCGCTCCGCGGATCGGCGTCGCGCGAGTCCAACTCGGAGAGCGATGACGACGGCTTCGCGCCCGCAGACACCCCGGCGCCTCATGGTGCGGGCTTGACCATGACCATCACGGAGGAAAAGATGTTTCTTGATGTGCTGATGATGAACGAACGGCTGGTCGAGGAGAACGATTGGCTGCGGAAGAGACACGAGTCGGCGTCGCTGGAGGCGACGTTGTTGGGGAATTTCGCGGGCGAGGGCGACAACGCCGACGTACTGGCCGAGCACGTATCTCACCGCGCAGAGCCCCAGAGCTACGAGACGAGCAAGATGGAGCTGTTAGATGGGTTCGCGACGCATCCGGAGATGGGCGTCGCCGCGCTCCGCGTACACGCCGTCGCGCTGATGGAGACGCCCGGCGCCGGCGTGACGCGGAAACGACCGTCGCCCTTCGACGCCGCCGCGCGGAAGCTCGAGCGGAGCGACGCGCCCCGTCCCCACGCGGTGTGCGAGACGTCCGACGCGCGCGCGGCGTCCGTTCGAACCATAGGGTACGCATGGCGCCTGTTGTGCTTCGCACTCCTTCTCGGGTTCGTCGCGTGGGCCGCGGCGAAACTGTGGATCACCGCGGAAGAGACGGTGTGTACGCGGACGTCCGGCGTTTCGAACGAACACTCCGAACACTCCGAAGATCTCTGGTCCGTTCCCGTGCTCTTGAACAAACAGATGCACATCGACTCGTGGACCGTGTCGTGTGAATGGAAGCGGTTCGTCATCGTCTTCGTGTGGGCCGCGTTCGCGGTGGCGTGGCACGCGCTGTGTCTGCAAGCGTGGATGGGGTTCCGGTTCGCCAGGGCGTACGCCGCGATGTGGCGCCTCGAAAGGAGGCGCGCGGCGGCGGCGGCGCGCAGCGTCGCCGACGCCAAGGCGGAGGCGCTGAGGGGCGGGCCGGACGTGATGTCCACCGCAGCGCTCGCGCGGCAGCACTTTGGGGGCGTGGAATCATCCATCACGTGGCCGCGATGGGATCGACGCAGCGCCGAGGAGAGCGACTCGGACGGGTCCTTCAACGACTCCGCGCTGGGCGAATCCGCCGCGGTTTAGGAAAAAAACGTCTTCTTCGCCGTACGAGCGAGACGATTGGTGCTACTTGTATCATGTATTACTTGTATCAAATATGCTCTGTGTGTGACCGAATTTAAAACGTTTCGTCTGTACACGATGGGTTTCGAAGCGCGCCTCTGGACCGGGACCCAGCGCGTCTGCGCGCGTCCCCGCCCGCCGGGATCGGCGACGCTCTTCGTCGCCGCCTCGGCGGCTCGGCGCTGAAAAGAAAAAGAAAAAGAAAAAAAACCGACGGCGATCGTCATCAGCTTCGTCTTGGAACGCACAGAGAGAGTGCCTCGCGTCCTCGGGTTCGTGCGTCCGAGGAGGCGGGGTGGTCTCTCGCCAGACCTCGAGGCGCGGCCGTGCACGGCCGCTCCTCCCGCGCCGCCTTAAGAGCGCGCGCGGCGGCAGCGCGGGGCCGAGCTGCGCGCGTCGGGGTGACCCGGTCGGGGCGTCGGAACATCGCGGGTGCCGTTGGCGGGCGTCCCGTGGTTCTCGCGGCGCGCCGGAAACCATGGGGGGCGACGGCGAGGCCCCCGCCGCGCCCGCGTGGTGGCCCGCGGGGGGCATAAACCGCCCGCCCTCGCCTCCCGCGTGGTGGCCCGAGGGAGGGATCAACCCGCCCGCGCGTGGGGGCGACGCGCGTACCGTGGGCCGCGACGGAGGACCGAACCGCGAAGATGACGACGGGGAGGAAAGCCTCGCTGCCGAGTCGCACGTTCGGTGGCCCGAGGAGAAGACCTCGCCCTCCCCTCGACGCACGTCCTCGGACGCGGACCCGCTGGGCGCGCCGGTGGTGGTGAGGAACACGTCGGGGACCCGCGCATCGCCCGCGGAGAACGACCGCGCCACCGACCGCGGGCCTCCCTCCCGACGTCCCGCCGCGTTCGATCCCCTGGAGAACCTCTCGGACGCGTGGCGCTTCATTCGCGGCGACGATTTTTCGTCGCTCGCCGGGATGGACGGAGACACGTTTCGGCTCGCGGACGCCTTCGGGGAGCACGGGGGGGGCGACGCGCTGACCGCCGCGGTGGACGACAGGAACGGGAGTCACGGGAGTCTCGAAACGGAGCTTTTGTCGGGAGTCTCGAACAAACGTCGCGACGAAAACCGCGCCGGTCGAACCGGTTCGTTTTCGCGGCGAAGCGAAAGCGACGGTTTCGCGTGTGACGAAAAGAAGAGAAAAGAAACGCGGCGAACGCGCGGAGACGACGCGCGGACGCGTTCGCCGACGAAAGCGACTGACGAACACGCACCGCCGCGCGAGGAAGAACCCTCCGAGGCGGCTCGCAAGACAGCCATTCAGAAGAAGCACGGGGGCGGGCTCGGGGACGTGCACAAGGCGGTGACCAACGTGTTGCGTCTGTTGGCGCGGGAGATGAAACCGCTCGGGATGGAGGGCGTGGCGACGTTTGACCCGCTCAGCGGCCTGTTCCTCTGGCGCGAGCACAGGCGGTTCGCGGCGGCCAGGAAGCGCGCGGTGCGCGAGCTGTACCGGGAGGACGTGGATGACGAGTTCGGCGCGCGAGGCAGGGGCAGAGACGAGGAAGAGAGGCAGGAAGCAGAGACGAAGGCGACCGAGGCGGACGCGAGGCGGCTGACGAAAACCGAAAACCGAAAACCGCCGAAAACAGTGGTGACTGACGCGACGACGCACCCGGAGAAGCTCCGCGAGAAGTCGTTCGTGTCCGAAACCCTGCCTTTGTTGAAACTCGGCGCCAGGCACGCGGCGGCGGCGTACGGTTCGCTGGCGGCTCTGCTGGAGAACAACAGCGCCAGGGACAAGGCGCACGGCTTGGTCGGCGCGGTACGCGACGCCATCGTCTCCGGCGGCGACGGCGACGCCGCCGAGAAGAGAGCCACCGAGGCGGCGGCTCGGTCGGCGCGCGTGGCGGTGGCGGATATCGTCGCCGCGGACTGGGTGACGCTCCCGTTCTCGCCGGCGAGCTACGTGGCGGTGGACCGCGAGGGCGCGACGGTGGTGCTGGCCATCCGGGGCACCGTGAGCACGGGCGACCTGCTCACGGACGCCGTGAGCACGAGCACGCCGTTTCTGGGCGGCTGGGCGCACAGCGGCATGGTCATGTCCGCGTACCAGGTGTGCAAGACGCAGCTCCCGGCGGCGGCGGCGGCGCTGGTGAACAACCCGGGGTACGCGTTCCTGGTCACCGGGCACAGCATGGGCGCGGGCGTCGCGGCGATCCTCGCCATGCTCGTGCACAGCGGCGACGCCGACGTGCTCGCGGCGGCGGAGAAGGCGGCGAAGGAGGCGGCGGCGAAGCGAACGCGCGACGAAAAGGCGAAAAGCTCGACGAAAAGCTCGGCGAACGAGCGACGCGGCGACGACGGCGAAACGGATACGGAAGTGGATCGCGCGGCGGATCGCGCCATGGCTGCCGTGCGCGACGTCAAGTGCCACTGCTTCGCGGCGCCTTCGGTGTGCTCGCTGGACCTGAGCCTCGCCGCGCGCGCGCACACCGTCTCGGTGGTCGCCGGAAAGGATGTCATTCCGAGGCTGTGCTACGCCGCGGTGCGGCGCCTGCTGCGGCGGCTGAACGCGGCGGCGCCCTCGCAGCCGGTGATGAAGGCGATCAGCATGGCGCTGGGTGGGCGCGACAAAAACACAAAAAACAAAACGTCGGACGATGCCGCCGGCGCGAGGGGAGCGCGGCTCTTCGGCGAAGAACCTATCGAAGACGAGAGGGTCCTCTCTTCGTCAGGCGCCGAAGACGTTTTCGGCGCGAAAAAGAAAAAACCGCCGTCGAAACCGCCGTCGTCGCCCGACGCCGCGCGCGTCGCCGAACCCGAGACCCTAAACACCCTAAGCCCTAAAACCGAACCCGAACCCGAACCCGCGCCCGAGTCGCGCGCGCGCGTACGCGAGTCTCGGTGCCAGGGCGAGTGGGACGATGTGGCGGGCGAGCGCGGCTTGGAGCTCCGCGACCACTACGCGAGCGATTTCCTCGTGCAGCCCGGGTTCGTGATCCACCTGCGGCACCTCACGTCCGACGAAGGCCCGACCGCCGAGGCCAGGCACCCCACGGCGTTCACGGAGATCCCCATCAGCACGCGCATGATGGCGGACCACGTGCCGATGGTGTACCAGAGCGCCATCGAAGCCGTCGCCGCGCGCGCCGAGCTCGAGGCGCGCGCGGCGGCGGCGGGCGAGAAGGCGTTCGCGGAGGAGGTGAGGCGGTACGGACCCGGGGGCCTCCGCGCATACGTGAGGGGACGCGAGGCGCTGGATCTCGCGCGCGAGACGCGCGAGGCGCGGAGGCGAAGGCGGAGAAGGAGAAGGCGGAAGGACGAAGCGGAGATGCGGAGCGCGCTGGCGCGCGCGGAAGCGGAGGCGTCGTCGGCTTCGTCCTTCGCGGAGGGACGGCGGGATTTCGCGGATTCGGGACGGGAAACGCGCGCCTCGACCTCCCCGGGCGAGCGCCTGTGGGCGAACGTGCGCCGCGTCGTGGGGGTTTCGGAGCCTTCGGAGTCTGGCGCGGCGGAACCGTCGAGCGAGGATGTGTCGGACGAAGCATCGGATGTGTCGGATGATGTGTCGGACGACGCGTCATCCGGCGGCGCCTCCCCGGATACACCCGATGAGCGCGACCCGCGACCGATCCGCGACGGCGAGTCGCTCGAAAAACAAAACGCCGACGAGGACGCCTGGAGCGAGGACGACGAGGCTGATCTGCTCGCCGCGGTCGCGGAGATGCTCGGCCTGGACGTCTCGGACCCGATGCCCGAGGAGCGCGCGGGACCCACGGTGAGCGGGACGCGCGCGGAGTCGCCGACGCACCGGCGTCAACACTCTTGGGGTCTCGGCCGGCTGGGGCGGTTGGTCGGGAAGCTCCAGCGGGACGCGGACGCGATGTTCGCCGGCGCCGAGGCGACGGAAAGCGTCCCGACCGACAACGAGGAAGCGTCCGCGTTCGAGGTGGACGGGTACGTCGCGCAGGCGAGGGCGACAAACGAGGGACACGAACGATGACGGACGATGAACGCCCCCTTTCCTTTCTCAGGGAGACGCGGTACGAGTAGACTACGCGAACGCGTTTAGCTAGTCTAAGTAGTACAGTGTAGATAGTTTGAGTTGGCAAAAAACGTCTGTGATACACTCGTTTGTCGCGTCGCGCGCGTAACGGTACGCCTCAAACGACCACACCACGGACCCTCTCTTTTGTGTTTCGCTTTTTCGTCGTATCTAACGCCCCTCTGTGTATAGGTAAAAGCGTCTAAAAGCGTCGTGTAAAAACGCGATGATGTCGTGTCTCACAGCGTGTCCTCGATGACCTCGTTCACGGGTTCGCCCATCGGTAACTCGCCCGCGTCCACGATTTCGATCGTTTTCTTCGGGGGCGTGCCGTCGAGCGCCTCGATGGCGCGCACGACGTCCATGCCGCTCGTGACCTTGCCGAACACCACGTGCCGCCCGTCGAGCCAGGACGTCTTGACGGTACATATGAAGAACTGCGAGCCGTTCGTGTCCGGGCCGGCGTTCGCCATGGAAAGCGTGCCGGCGCCCTGGTGCTTGAGCTTGAAGTTCTCATCCTCGAACTTCTCGCCGTAGATGCTCTTGCCGCCCGTGCCGTCGCCGTTGGTGAAGTCGCCGCCCTGAATCATGAAATCCTTGATCACGCGGTGGAACCCGCTGCCCTTGTACCCGAAGCCCTTCTCGCCGGTCGCCAGCGCGCGGAAGTTCTCGACGGTCCGCGGGACGGTCTTGCCGTACAGGCCCATCTCGATGCGGCCCGCGGGCTCGCCCCCGATGGACACGTCGAAGAACACCTTGTGCGTGATCTTCGGGCCCTTCTTGGCCTTCTTCGCGTCAACGCCGGCGGTGACGAGGAGCGCGACGAACGCGAGGAGCAGAAGACGCGCGGTCCACGCGCGGCCCCACGAGGAGGATTGGCGCGCCATGATGGTGGGTGTGTCGTGGAGAGTGCTCGTCGCACGAAGTGTCGACGCCTCGAGATCTGACGCGCGACGCACGCGGCCCCGAACTTTTGGAAGACGCCTCGACGACAAAAGAAATCGTTTCGCCTCGAAGGTCGAAGCGCGCCAGGCCGGTAACAACCTCCGACGCGTTCGAATCTGTCATCAGTGCGCCACGCGCGACGTGCTCGGCATGGGGGACGCGCCCGCGGTGGTGCGGGTGTTCTGGCCGCACCCGAGCCTCCCGCGGATCTCAAGCGAAGGCGGGGAAGACGCGCGGAGCGCCGGGACGGAAGACGAAGGGCCCGCGCTCGTGTTGGTCGGGTGGTGGCACGCGAACGCCCGCCGAGGCGACGACGCCGACGACCGCGACGGGGCTCGTCCCGCCGTGTCCTCCGTCGACGTCGTCGTCGCGGGCGCGGCGGTGTCGGCGGTGTCGTTCGAAGACGGCGGTCGCGACCGCGGGACATCCCATAACCTGAGCTCCGAAACCCTGGGACCGCCGGTGGTGCTCGGCTCGCTCGTCCCGCCGAGCGCCGCGCGATCGGCCGACTCGGCACATCCGAGGCGCGCGCCGAAACCAAAGCCGGACGGACGGAAAAACCAAAGCCGCGACGACGACGACGACGCGCCGTTCGCGTGTCCCGTGCGCCTCCTGGCGAGGATCGGTCCACGGAATCCGGAGCGAGGAACAAACAAAAGCAATGCGCTCGAACGAGCCGTACGACTCTCGTACGGCTCGTTCGTCGAGAGCGATGGCGACGAACCCCTCGTCGACGTCGTCGCCGAAGCGCGAAACGCCGAAGCGCGAAACGTCGAAGATTTTCGGTTTTCGCGAAAAAGCGAAAACGTCGAAGATTCGCGTCGCTCGTACCGCGCGCGCGTCGTTCGGTACGCCACGCCGAACCCACCGGGCCACGCGCTGGGGTCGCGAGACGCCTCCGCGCCGTACGCCTGGGTGCTCCGCGCGGCGAACGAAGCCGGCCGACTCGCGAACGCGCGTGGAGTCAACACTAACGACGATAACGCGAGAAAGCCC
>Ga0181561_10006264_pt1 | contig 10062 bp, 7 predicted proteins | sample 011ome_19_FD_133760 | JGI IMG/M metagenome (GOLD analysis project Ga0181561, IMG submission 133760) | Coastal salt marsh microbial communities from the Groves Creek Marsh, Skidaway Island, Georgia - 011510BT metaG (megahit assembly) | ecosystem: Environmental > Aquatic > Marine > Intertidal zone...
AGGGTCGTTCCATACGAGCGAATATCGGGGTGGAGTTCAAAGGCGTCAGATGGAGTTGAAAGGCGTCGAGGGCGGGGATTGAAACCGAGGGGTGGGCGGAGAGAGACGACGGCAAAAGTCCTTGAGGATCGGCGTTCACCACGCCAACGCGGTCGTATGGGGACCAGTGTATAGAACGCACCTTAGGGTCGTCCAGAAATTGCCACGTCTTCTCTTTAAACGTCAGCGGCAGCTCGACGTGCCATCCGTATTTCGTCTTCGCCCACAGCAGCGCGGCGTCGAGCGCCTCGTCCTTCTTCGGCGGCTCCGCGGGCGCGGGCGCCGCCGCCGCATCGCCGCCGGCGTCCGCGTCGGTTGACGTTCCGTCTTCCCCGCCGGCGGCGCCGCCGCCGCCGCCGTCGTCGACGACGTCCTCTCGATCCTTCTTCCGGTCCCTCTTGAAATCGAACGCGCTCGCGGCGTCGACGGTGAAGTAGCTCGCCGGGCCGACGTTGTGGTCCGCCTGCAGCGACCGAGCCTCCGCGGCGGCGGCTTCCGCTTCTCCCTCGAGCACGGGATCGCGAACTTCGATCACGGACCCTTCCTTGACGTCTTTCAGATCGAACCCCTCGTACGCGACTCCGTACGTCGGGTCGCGGAGCATGAACACGTGCGGCGGGAGCTTCAACCCCGCGGGGAGCTCGCGCGCCTCGGACGTGTAGAACGCTGCGGGAGGAGGAGGAGGAGGAAGAGGACGGGGTCAGTCGGTCGTTCGTTAGGTTTGGAAATCGCTCAAATCCATCCGCGCGACGACCGAAGAGGTTGAAATCGAATCGGCGGGCGTCGCGCGCGCGCCTTCTTCGTGCAGCCTCTTGAGGTCGTCGTGATCGAAGCTCACGTTCCACGTCGCGCGCTTCATCCTGTTACCGCTCGCGATGAAAATCTTGCACTCGCCGGTGAAGAACGTCCGCACTTGCGCGGCGACCCCGGGGGTCTTCGGAGGCGCGTCCGTCATGATTTCTTCTTCGCGCCTCGCCTCTCTCTCTTCTTCTCTCCGCCTCGGTTTGTGATTAATTTAATTACCACTCGCGCTCCCTCTCGTCGGACGCCGCGCCGCGCGCGATCGAACCCGCGCGCGACGACGACGCGACGCGCGCGCGCGAGCGATGCGCGCGCCCGCGGCGCGCGATGCCGTGCGGATCCGCCCTCCGTGCGTCGCGCCGCCGCCCCCGACGCGCCGCGGTTCGAAATAATGATGGATCCCGTCCCGTCCGCGGCGAGCGACTTGTGCGACTGCGACTGGTCCATCGCTGGCGCAGCACGGCACGGTTCGATGCCGCGTCATCCATCACTCGACGACGCGCGCCCTCCTCTCGCGCCCGCGCCGTCCCGACGTGTCGCCCTCGACACGATGCTCCTCGCGACGTCGTCCTCGACGCGCGCCCGCGCTCCCGCGCCGAGGTCGCGCGTCTCCGCCCGCGCGCTCGCGCGCTCGCGCGCGGCCACCGCGACCGCGACGCCGCGACGCGCGTCGTCGTCGATCGCTGCTCGCGCTGGCGGAGGCGACGTTGGAAATCCGTTCGTGGAAGGTTGGCTCGACCTCGCCGACGTCGTCAGCGGCGGCGGCGACGACCTCGGCGTCAGCGAGCTCGCGGAGAAGCTCGGGAAGGATATCTACATGGACGTGAACGGCTGGCACCTGTTCCTGCGCGACGCCAAGTACGCGACGCCGCTGTCGAAGATCATCGCCGCGCGTCTCGCGGCGGACGGGAACCGCTACGACGAGGACGCCGCGCTTCAGCTTCTGCGGGAGTGCCCGGTGAAGATCGGGGGTGGGAAGCAGAGCGTGAAGTTGTTCGACCTGATGCCGCGCGTCGTCGTGGACGACTACCTGAAGATCGTGGAGGAGTACGCGGACGACCTGTGATCGAGAGGAGACCGCGGGGGGGGATGGGGGGGAGGGTGGTCTCGGAGGGGACGACCGAAAATAAATATTAACGACGCGACGTAATCTGACGTCAACGCGACAACGACGCGCGCGCGCGCCGGCCCTCCCCGCGCGGGTCTCGCCCCACCCCCCCGTTTCCTCTTCTCCCCGCGCGCGATGGGCAAGCCCGCGGTGACGCAGGTCGAGCCGGACCCGGCGACGCGCGAGGTGCGCTCGTCGTCGCGTCGCCGCGTCCATCCGACCCTTCCGTCGTCGTCGCGTCCGACGCCTCGACTCCCTCGCGTCGTCCTGTCGTCGTCAAAACGTCGTCGTCGCTCACCTCGTCCGCCTTCGTCTCCCCTCGCGCCGCCGCAGCGCATCCGCGCGTGCATCCTGGACACGCTGCGCGAGCGAGGCTGCGGCAAGAGCATGTGACCGAGCGAGTGCCCGCGAAAGGTGTTCGCGGGAGGAGACGCGTGGCGCGGATACATGGAGGCGCGTTCTATACACTGGTCCCCATGCGACCGCGTCGGCGTTGTGAACGCCGATCCTTAAGGACTTTCTCTCCCGGCGCATCTCTCCGCCCAGGGTCCCACGCTTTCAATCCCCGCCCTCGGCGCCTTTCAACTCCACGCCTGACGCCATTCAACTCCACCCCGACGTTCGCTCGTAGGCGACGCGACGCGAGGCGAGAGCGCTCGCGGACGCCGGCACCGTCGAGATCACGCGGGGCGGGGACGTCGTGTACGACGGGAAGGCGAAGACGGGCGAGTGGTCCGGACCGGTGCGGTTGCGGCTGGCGGCGACGACGACGACGACGTCCACGGCGGGAGAGGGGGGGGGAGGGGGGAAGGCGGGCGCGAGAGACGAAGGCGGCGGCGGCGGCGGCGGCGGCGGCGGGGAAAAAAAGCGCCGCGACGGCGCCGCCGCCGCCTCGCCGACGCCGGTCGCGAAGCGACGACGCCTGGGGTGCGCGCAGTGCCGCGCCGCGAAGACGCCGCAGTGGAGGACGGGACCCGAGGGGCCGAAGACGTTGTGCAACGCGTGCGGGATCGCGTTTTTGAAAGCGCGAAAGGCGGAAGCGAAGGAGGAGGAGGAGGACGCGCCGCCGCCGGCCACCGCCGACGACGACGCGAAGGCGGGAGCGAACGGAGCAGAGTAGACCGCCGCCGTCGCCCGCCGCGCGTGGACGCGGTCGAGATGACGCGAGCCTCGACCACGGCGTCGCGAAGACGTCCCGTGGTTCGCCGATGACGACCGCGCGACGCGGGGGCGCGACGCGATGACGCGCGAACAGAGCACACCGTAGAACGACCCTGTAGAACGACCGCTGCGCTGCCACGCCAGCGCCAGTCGGCAAAACTCATGAACGAGATCCCGCGCGTAAAAAGAAAAGTGCTAATAAAAGGTGCCTTCCACCCGCGTCGCGCCCCACGAAGAGCGATCTCGCCCGCGCCGCGCCCTCACGCGCGAACGCGCATCGGATCGCGGTCGAGGGTTCCCCGTCGCATCGCGCGAACGGTCGCCGCGCGCGCGCTCGCTCGGCGTCTCCTTTCTCGAGGGCGCGACGGCGGCGTCCGTCGGTTCCACCATCTGACTCCATTCGGTTCGGGTCGGGTTTTGAACCCGCGAGACAAAAACGCGTCGCTGCTAGCTAGCAGCGCGCTCGCCGACGCGGGGATCCGACGGCGACGACCGTCATGCCCGCGGTGTGCACGGCGCGCGCGCTGACCCCGCGCGCCGCCGCGGGCCCGTGCCGTCATCGCCCCGCGAACGGCCGCCTTCTCCCGCTCAGAAAGCCTCTGCCGGCGTCGCGCGTCGCGGCGTTCGATCTTCGACGCCCCGCGTCCGGGTCGTCCGCGGCATCGCGCGCGCGCGGCGGTCGCGCGACGTCGACGTCGACGACGACGACGCGCGCGACGCCGCCGGACGCGGACGGACCCGAGGCGAACGCATACGACGACGACGATGCGGACGTGGCCGCGGACGCCGCCGACGCGGACGACAACGCGGACGACGCGCTCGCGCCGCGGGCGGGGACGACGCGCGAGGGCAGCGAGGACGACGATCCGTTCGATTACCTCTCCTCCGCCGACCCCCCGAACGACCCCGCGAAGTCGAAGTCGAAGTCGAGCGCGGCGTCGCCGTCGCCGACGCCCGCGGCGGAACCCGCGCCGTCGCTCGCGCCGCCGACGCCGTCGCCCGCGCCCGCGCCGGAAGCCGCGGAAGCCGCGGCCCGGGACGCCGCGCTCCCGCCGACGCCGCCGCCGACGCCGAATCCGCCGCCTTCGACGCGCCCGCCGCCGCCGCCGTACGACGGCGCGCAATTCGACGTTCGAGGCGACACCGTGTTTGGCGACACATACGCCAACTACCCCGGGTACGAGGGCGTGTACGTGGACAACACGAACGAGGAGAACGATCGGCGCGGGATCGTGGCGCCGTCGCCGGAGCAGCTCCTCGCGGCGGCGGCGGCGGCGCCCGCGCCGGCGCTCTCGCCCGACGAAAAGATGGCCGCGGCGGCTTTGGAGCTCAGGCGCGTTCTATACACTAGTTCCCATACGACCGCGTTGGCGTGGTGAACGCCGATCCTTAAGGACTTTTGCCGGCGTCTCTCTCCGCCCATCCAGTGCGTTCAATCCCCGCCCTCGACGCCTTTCAACTCCCTCTGACGCCTTTCAACTCCGCCCCGACGTTCGCTCGTATGGAACGGCCCTCAGCGAGGTCGTGAAAGAGGCGGTGAAAGAGGCGATGAAGAACGAGAAGGACAACAACATGGGGGGCGACTTCGTCGTCGTGGACAGACCTGGGACCCTGGACGGCGAGGGCGAGGTCCCTAAGCTGCTTCCGAAGGGGATCGCGAAGGGCGGCGCGAAGACCAAGGCGCCGGGCGCGGGGTTGGGGCCGAAGAAAATTTTGGAGGGACCGCCGCCGAGCGAACGCGGGAAGGAGCCTCCTCTGCCGGTCGTCGCGCCGCCGCCTTTGCCGCCGAGCGAGCGCGTGCCGGATAAGGATAAGCCGGATAGGGAGAAGACGGGGGAGAAGACGACGTCGACCGGCCAGGACAAGGAGATGTCGGAGAATTTGTCGGACAAGAAGGTCGGAGTCGAAGGCGCGGCGGCGGGCGCGGCGGGCGCCGGCGCAGGCAACGCCGGCGCGTCGACCATCGACGCCGCGAGAAGAGATATCCCCGAGGCGGACGACCTCGTCCCGCCGTCGCAGCGCGTGCCGGACTTTGTGAAAGAAGCGAACGCCGCGAAGGAGCCGCAGTCCGCGAGCGCGGAGACCGAGCCGACGACGGATTCCGGCGGCGGCGGCGACGACGGCGGCGGCGGCGACGGCGGCGACGGCGGCGACGGCAAAGGCGGCGGAGGCGACTCGGGCAAGGGAGGCGACGACGACGACGACGACGAGAAGGATGAGAACGACGACGACGACGTCAACCCGGAGGACATCACCCCGCGGTGGTCCCCCCTCGCGGCGCTTCGCGTGTCGGCCGCGACGACGCAGCTCGCGTTGGAATCGTTCGTCAACAAGAGCGTGAAACTCTGGGTGACGCGAGATCCGTCGATGACGTCGCGGCTGTTCTTCTTCACCGTGATGGGCGTCAACTTCCTCATCGCGGCGTCGCTGTTGGGCCCGCAAGAGCAGCTCGACTTCGCGCGCGACTCGCTCTTCAACACCGTCATGGGGACGACGCCGCAGTGGATCTTCAACCGAAACCAAGGGCCGATTCAGGCGACGTTTCTCACCTCCGCCGCCGCGTGCGTCGCCGCGATCGCGAAGATACGTCTAGGGAACAACATGGTGCCGCTGTCGCCGTTCATGCACGGCGTGCTCGGCCTCCCCGTGGGTTTCATGCTCGTGTTTCGGTGGAACAACGCGTACGACCGCTGGTGGAGCGGTCGAACCGAGCTCGGGCATCTGCTCATTCGGTGTAAAAACCTTGGAGGGATGTTTTGCACCTGGGTCGCTCCGTTCGATCAACAGCTCGCGACGCGCGCGCTCGCGCTTCTGTGCGCGCTGAAAGAGTGCGTCGCGGATCGATTAAACGGGACGCAGCTCCCGGACGGCACGGTCATGCTCAACGCGACGTCGCTGAGCACGCCGTTGCACCCGGACGATTTAGAGGGCTTATTCAACGCGGAGAACAAGGTGCTGTTCTGCATCGAGATGTTGCGCAAGTGCATCTTCGACGCGCACAAGCAAACGCTGCTGCCGCCGCCCATCTTGGGCGGGATGAACAACGAAGACCTGTACGGGATCATCCGAGCGTACGGTGAGTGCGAAAAAGTCGTCATGCAGCCGCCGCCCGGGTGCATCATCTCGCACCTCAAGTCCACGCTCATGGTGTACGTGTGCACGTTGCCGTTCATTCTGGTGCACGAGGTGGGCGCGTTCGCCGTCGTCCCCACCACCGCGCTGCTGTCGCTCGCGCTGTTCGGAACCGAAGCCGCCGCGGAGCAGATCGAGCAGCCGTTCGGGAACCGCCCGTACCACCTCCCCGTGCGCGGCTTGATCATCAATAACACGCGCGATTTAGGGCAGACGTCGCGGCCGGTGCTCGGATTCAGCGGGTACGTCAACTCCCCGAGAGACTTCAGCGACACGCAGTCGCAGTACACGCCGCCGACGGGCTACGACCCGTACGCGGGAGGGTCGGGCATCGCGGGGGACGGGCCGCTGGAGACCGGGAGCGGGCCGCTGCTGTACGGCGCCGCGGACGCGTGGGACGAGGACGCCGCGGGTTCGAGCGCGGATCGCGGCGACGCCGCGGAGACGCGTCGAGGAAAGGGCGACGGCGACCGCGACGGCGACCGAGGCGGGCAGGGGGGATCCGGGAGGGACAGGGACAAGGACGGGGGGAAGGATGGGGGGAACGACCGCGACCGCGACAAAAACGACCGGAACGGGGGGAACGACCGCGACCGGAACGGGGGGAACGAACGCGGGTCGTCGGGAGGGGGCGGCGTCCTCGCGGAGCGGAGCGAGGGCGAGAGCATCACGCTGCCGAGTCCGTTCAACGACGTCGCCGGCGGCGGTCCGCTGGAGATTTCCGCGGACGGCGCGACGCTCTCTCCCGGGACGTTCCGCAGCGACGAGAGCGCGGGGGGCAACGCGCCGAGCTGGCTGAACCCGTACGGCGTGGGCGGAGACGAGGGCGGCGTGAGAGGCGCGGGCGGGTCGGGGGGCGGGGAGTCTGGCGCGGCGGCGGCGGCCGCCGCCGCCGCCGCCGCCGCCGCCGCGCGGAAAGAAGAAGCCGCGGAAAAGAGACGGAAAGAGGCCGCGGCGAGCGCGGCGAAGTTCGCGTCGCCGTGGGGCGCCGCCGCGACGACCAGGAAGATGCCGACGTGGAAGGTCCAGACCCCGATCGAGGTCATCGACGACAACTCCATCGACCCCGCGCGCGGGCTTCCGAAAAAGTCGAAATCCAAGTACCACGTCGCCAACGCGAAGCGCCGCCGCGGCGACGGCGCGGTGGAAGACGAAACGTCAACCGGCGCGGGCTACGGCGGGTCATTCTTCGTGCCGGGGTCCCCGGGGAAGGGTCGCGGCGGCGTCGGCGGGAGCCGCGCCGCCGGGGCTGGGGATCACTTTGGATACTCCCCGCCGACGTCGCCCGCGCGCGCGGGCGCGGGGCCCTCGGGCCACCTCAGCGACGACGAGGCGTCGCCATCGAAAGGCGGGACCCGGAGGTGGAGCGGCGTCGATCGGTTCGACGAGAACGGCGGAGTCGGCTCGTGGGGCGATCACCCGGAGTCGATCCGAACGTGGTCCGCGTCCGGCCGCGGCGCCGCCGACGGGTTCGGGTTCGGGAAGCCGCCGTCGCGCGGGAGGGACGCGGAACGTCAACCGTCGCAAGCCACCGCCGCGCCGACGCCGACGCTGACGCGGTCGCAGTCCGTCGGCGCGTTCATGGTGGACGACGCGAAGCCGGGGCGGAGAGCATCGGACGACGGCGCGATTCGAGACGGCGGCGGCGGCGGCGGCGCGGGCGCGGGCGCGGGGGACGCGCCGATTCGCGCGCCGACGCCGACGCACGCGCGGAGTTCGAGCATAGGGAGCGAGTATCCCGCGATGTGGGACGTGTTCGGCGTGCGGCCGAGGAGCCCGGGGTTCGGGATCAGCGCGAACGGCGGCGGGAAGGACGGGAAGTGATGAGACGCGGCTGGCGACGCGAGTCAGTGATACATTATTATCCGGGCCGCGGCCGTTCCGGCGTTTCGTCGTTCGTCTCGTCGAACGCTATCGTCGTCCCCGCCTCTCTCGCGTCTGCCGTCACACCCGACGTCGCCGTCGTCGATTCTCCCCCTCGAAACGAAACGATGTCCATGAGCGTCCCGAGCACGTGCCTCGCCGCGCGTTCCCTCCCCGTCGCCGCGGCCAGGCACCTCAGCGCGTGCCGCTCGCGCGCCGCTCGCGGCCACGTCGCGCCCGCGCAGATCGCGCGAACGATCGCGGCGCCGTCCTCCCCCTCCCCCTCCTCCTCCTCCTCGCGCCGCCGCCGGCATCACGTCCTGACGACCGCGGGGTGGAACGACTTTGAGTGGGGCACCGCGTCGATCGTCTCCAACGACGCGGCGACCCCCAAGGGCGGGCTCCGGTCCATCGTGATCTCCGTCGACGCGAGCGTCGCGGAGGGATACGTCACTCCCGGGCAGTTCGTCCAGATGCGAACGTCCGAGGACGGCAAGCCCGCGTTCCTCGCGATCGCGTCCGCGCCCGCTGACGTTTCGTCTTCCTCCTCCGCGAAAACCAACGAGCTCTCGCTCCTCGTGAAGTCGTCCGACGGCACCGCGGGGGAGATCTGCGCGTTGGAGGCGGGCGCGGAGGTCGGCGTCTCCCCGGCCATGGGCTCCGGCTTCGACGTGAGCAAGGTGGGATCCGGTCGGGCGGCGCGCTGTCGACCTCACGTTTTGACACGTGGGATAGCCATCCACCAATCTCGCGCCCGCACGACTGACGCGCGTCTTCCCTCGACCAATCGCAGGCGCCCGCGGACGCCTACCCGACGACGCTGCTCTTCGCGACGGGCAGCGGCATCTCCCCGATCCGCGCTCTGATTACCAGCGGCGCGCTGAAAGGCCGCGACGTGACGCTGTACTACGGCACCGCGAGCGGAGAGACGACCGCGTTTCTGGACGAGTTCGAGACGTGGAAGAAGGCGTGCGGCGTGCGCGAGGTGAAGCACGTGCAGTCTCAGGCGCGTTCTATACACTGGTCCCCATACGACCGCGTCGGCGTGGTGAACGCCGATCCTTAAGGACTTTACTTCCCGGCGCATCTCTCCGCCCAGGGTCCCTCGCTTTCGATCCCGACACACCTCGGCGCCTTTCAACTCCAACTGACGCCGTTCAACTCCACCCCGACATTCGCTCGTATGGAACGACCCTCAGGTCGGGGGTCCGCCGACGTACGTCCAGGACCAGCTCAAGGCGGATTTGGAAAACGTCGACGGAGGGAAAGCGTGCGCGGTGTTGTGCGGGCAGAAGGAGATGACCGAGGCGGTGATCGAGGTTTTGGAAGGCGCCGGCGTGCCCAAGGAGCGGTGCATCATGAACTTCTGAGCGACGACGAACGAGTGAGTCCGCGGGCGCGGAGTCAACGGTGAAGAACGAACGTTATTATTTCGATTCGCAAACGACGTCGTCTACTGTAATAAGCGCTACGCTATCGCTAGTCGTACGAGTCGTTCAAGAACGCGAGGAGGTTCTGACGGTTCGTCTCCAGCTCGACGTCCCGCTTCGTCTTCTCCACCTTCATCTTAATTCTCTTGCCGGACACCGCGGATATCTTCCCGTCGACGCGGTCGTGGTGATGCCGTTTCCGCTTGTTCTTGCCGCTCTTTTTTTCCTTCTTCTGATCCCTCTTCGAGTCCTTCCCAGAGCGCTTCTTCTGGCGCTTGCGCTTGTGCTCCTTCTCCTTGTGCTCCTTCCGCTCTCTGCCGCGCTCGGGGGCGGGCGGCGAAGGCGACGGTTCGCGTCGCTTCGGCGACGGTTCGCGTTCCCGCTCCCTGCGCCTATCCCCGTCCGCGCGCACTCTGTCTCGGTCCCTATCGTGTCGTCTACGATCGCTTCGCTCATCTCCGACGCGCTCGTCGTCGTCCCACCCGCTCCGTCGCCGGTCGTCGCCGTCTCGGCGCCGATCGCGCGAGC
>Ga0181561_10006268_pt1 | contig 10058 bp, 7 predicted proteins | sample 011ome_19_FD_133760 | JGI IMG/M metagenome (GOLD analysis project Ga0181561, IMG submission 133760) | Coastal salt marsh microbial communities from the Groves Creek Marsh, Skidaway Island, Georgia - 011510BT metaG (megahit assembly) | ecosystem: Environmental > Aquatic > Marine > Intertidal zone...
ACGTCGCGACCCCCCCGGAGATGGCCCCGGCGACGAACGTGTCGAACGGCGTCATCGCGCGCCCTTCCTTCGCGCGCATGTCCTGCATCATCTTCCTCGTCTGCGTGTACACGACGAGGTTTAATCCGCTGAACGGCGCGTCCCGCAACAGCGTCGACCCGAGCCCGGAAAATAACCCCCGCATCCCCTCCGTTCGTCCTATCGTCACGAGCGCGTTCGTCACCCCCGTGTACGCGGTCCCGCTCATGGACGTGTACTCCATCCGCGTCTTCACGACCGTGAGCGGGCACAGCAGCGTCGCGGCTAAGCTTCTAGACACCGCGCCGACGGCGAACGTCTTCATCAGCGCGACGGACGACTGCGACGCGTTCGGGGACTCCGGGAATCGCGCGTTCACCTCCTTCGTCACGCGCTCGAGGAGGAGGAAGTACAGACCCGCGCCCGCGGCGGTGCGCACGCACGACGCGGTGACCCCGGACCATAAACCTCGAATCCCCTCGTCCCTGACGACGCACCCGGCGGTCTTGAACATGCTCTTGTTGATGCTTCCCGGACGCAATTTGTGCGCCTGCATCCGCGTCTTGATGACCTCGAACGGCTGAAGGATGCCGCTGGAGACGAGACCCGCGCTCGAGCCGGCGAGGAACGACGTCACGCCGCTCTCCGGAGACCGCTTCGTCTCGGACGTCTCGCCGCCGTCATCCCTCTGCCGCCCCATCTCGCCCGCGTGTCGACGAGTGAGGGTTTAGGGTTCGTAAGCGCGACGATTGCGAAAGTCCGCGACTCAACGAAGCGAGAGTCGGCACTGCCGTTCGATTTTCGAACGAGGGCGCGCGTCCGCCACTTCTCCAGCGCGCGCGGACGCGAAGAAGGGGTCGGTCCGCGTCGACGTCATGACGAACGCATCCACGACGATCGCGGTGAAGTGGCAGGGGAAGCAGTTCACGGTCACGGTCCCGGAGGTTCGTCGCCCGTTGTCGCCCGCCGTGTTGTTCATGTTCAGATCTCGCGCGACAGCTGAGCCGATATCTTCTCGTCCAGTCCGCGCCTTCCTCACCCCTTTCCTTCCCCCTGTCTTTCCTCGCAGGAAGCGGACGTCGCGTGCTTGAAACGATGCATCGAGGCGGAGACGAACGTCCAACCGAAGCGCCAGAAGCTCCTGAACGTGAAGCAGGGCCCCAAACCCGCGGCCGACGACGCGGCGCTCGCGTCTCTGAAGATGCCGAAGGTCGTGATGTGCATGGGAAGCACGGAGGCGAGCATCAACGAGGTCGTCGTCGCCGCGGAGCAAGCCCCGGAGGTCGTGGACGACTTCGACGTCGGCGTGGACGAGAAGATCGACGTCCGGGATAAGGAAGAGAACGTCGAGAAGCTGCGGAGGAGGATCGAAAAGTACAAGGTGGAGCCGCTGAACCCGCCGCGGGACGGGAAGAAACTTCTCGTCCTCGACATCGACTACACCCTGTTCGACCACCGCTCCACCGCGGAGGCGCCGCACGAGCTCATGCGACCGTACCTGCACGAGTTCCTGACCGCGGCGTACGAGCACTACGACATCGCGATATGGTCCGCGACCGGGATGAAGTGGATCGAGGTGAAGATGAAAGAGCTCGGGGTGTTGAACAACCCAAACTATAAGCTCCTTCAGCTCGTGGACCACGGCGCGATGATCACGGTGCACACGGAGAAGTACGGCGTGTTCGACTGCAAACCCTTAGGGTGGCTCTGGGCGAAGTTCGACGGCAGGTACGGCGAGCACAACACGATCATGTTCGACGACTTGCGCAGGAACTTTGTCATGAACCCGAAAAACGGTCTGAAGATTCGGCCGTTCCGCAAGGCGCACATGAACATGGCCACGGACGTCGAGCTCAGGGAGCTGACGAAGTACTTACTCGCGATCGCGCCGTTGCCGGACTTTGGCGTGTTGCGGCACTCGCGGTGGGAGTCGTACATCGCGGACTCGACGTACGAGTAGAGTAAATAAGTTCGCGGCGAGGCGGGGCGGGATCGGGGACGCGAAATAGAACGCGACGACGGCGCGCGACTACCTCAGCGCGTGTAAAATAATATACGACGGCTAATACAACTCGACTACCACGCGTACTACCTCCTTTCCCTTCCCACGTCCTCCTCCTCGTCCTCGTCCTCGCCGCCTAAACGCAACAGCGCGCGGCGCGCGACTTCGTACGAGGTAAAAAACACCGCGCCCTGCGTGACGTAGATGAACAACCGGGGAATGACGCCGCGGTATAAACCGCCGACGCCCTCGCTGACGACGATGTCCCGCATCGTCGGCAGCACCCCGGCGACGGCCCCGCGCCCGCCGCCACCCGTCTGCAACCGCGTCTTGATCGTGTCGAACGGCGTCGTGAACACCGCGGCGGTGGACCCGGCGACGCCGCCGGCGACGAGCGCCGGAAGCGGCCCGCCTCCTCCGCCGCCTCCTCCGCCGCCTCCTCCGCCGCCGCCTCCTCCTCCGCCGCCGCTCGCGGATCGACTCGCCGCGCGCATGAGCTGCTCGAACACGAAAAACTTGATCGCGCTCTGCGGGATGTTCCGACACAGCACCGCGGTCCAGCCTTTGTACAGCCCGCACACCCCCTCCGCGCGAACGATGGCTCGCGTCGCGCCCCACGCCGTGGACGTCCCCGAGACCTGACATCGCTGCTTCACGCACTCCGACGGCGTGTACACGAAGCTCGTCGCCACGGACGCGCACCCGCCGGCGACGCAGTGCGCGACCCAGCTCCTCTCCTCCGGGAACATCGGCAGCAGCTTCGCTTTGACGGCCTCGTACGCCGCGGTGTAGATCGCGCTGATGGGCGCGGACGACGCGAGCGACGCGGAGAGGCCGCTGTACAGCCTCGATACCCCGCGCGCGCTGAGCATCTTGCGCACGACCTTCGTGAGCGGCTCCCTCGCCGCGCGGTCGGCTTGCACCGCGACTTTGATCGTGTCCACGGGGTGGAGGACGACGCTGACGAGCGTCCCCGCGACGGCTCCCGCGGCCGCGTTCGCGCCGATGATGGTCCACGAACCGGATCGTCGCTTCCGGCCGCGCCGCGCCTCGCGCGCGTCGTTCCGAGGCGCATCGCGCGTCCGCGAGGGAGGCGAGGACGCCGACCGCGCGCCACGAGCACCTCGCCGCTTCTCCACGGTCGTCGCCATCTCCATCACGCCGCCAGCGCGGCCGTGAAGTGGTGTCGTACAACTGGGTTGCGATGTTTGAAACTTCAGCTTGACCGCGAGCGCGACCCGCCGACTCTGCTCGCGTTCATCGCCCTCCGCGAGCCACGACTCCTCATTGCCTCCCGCGCACGCGCGAGCGCGATGGGGACCAAGAAGACGGCCCGGCTGTGGCTGAACACGAAGTGCGTTCGTCGCCATGCCCGCGATCTGCCCCCCGCGCGCGGACGTCCCTCCCCCGCGCGTCGCTCCGATCGCGTCGCGTCGACGCTCCAAACCCCAGGACCAATCTATCAACGCGTCCCTCGCGTTCGAGATCGCCAATCCTGACGCCCCCCCCCTCTTCCGATCACAGGAAACTCACGCGGAAAACGCTGACGTGCGCGGAAGAGATGACCGCGCTCCTGACGTGCTTCAAGATGTGCGACTTCGGGAACGACACGAGGTGCGCGGGGGAGAAGCGCGCGCTGAACGATTGCCTCACCTTGCACGCCACGAGACCGAAGCAAAAGCAGACGATCAACTTCCACCTGCAGCGATTAGCGCGGCTCGCGAAGCGATGAAGCGATCTTAACAACGTAGTCATACTGTAGACCAGCCTAGATTTAGACGCGAACATTCACTAAGAGAAGGGTTCACCCCGTCGCGCGACGCTGACGTCGATTCAATGCGCCGCTAACGATCTTACGTTAAAAAATTCGACCTAATTTTTCTCTGATGCGGCGCCCTCGCTCGCGCGCGTGTTCACGAGATAAATCCCCACCACGGTCACGAGCGCGCCCGCGAGCTGGACCTCGTCTAACGTCTCCCCCAACAAAATGTACCCGAACAGCGCGGCAAACATCGGCGTCAAGAACGTCAGCGACGACAGCTTCGTGAGGCTCCCTCTCGACGCGAAGTAGAAAAACGCCCCGTACGCGAGCGCGCTCCCGAGCATGGACGTGTACACGAGCCCGCCTACCTCGTTCCCGGTGAGTTCTCCCAAACGAGAGTAAACCTCCGGTTCGTTGATTACGCTGTACGCGAGCAACGGGACGCCGCCTAACGCCATGTGCCACCCCGTCGCCATCACCGGGTCGACGTATTTGCACACCCACCGAACCATGACCGTGCCGACGGCCATGGACTGCGCGGCGAGGAGCATCCACCACTCGCCGCTCTCCCACAGCCCGCCCTCCGCGTCGACACCGGAGGTGATCGCCGCGATCGCGGTCGCGGCGTCGCCGTGGAATAAACCTTCCAGGGCCTCGCGCGGGAGCTCGAGCATGAGCAGACCGACGACGCCGAGGAACAAACCGAAGACGCCCCCCGCGCCGATCGTCTCGCCGTATATCACGCTCGCCAGCACCGCGACCGTCAGCGGCTGCGAGTCGATGATCACGCTCCCGAGACCCGCGGACGTGCGCTGCAAACCCTCGGACAAGAACCCCTGGAACATCGTCCCGTCGACGAGTCCGAACAACGCGATCGCGGCCCACGCGTTGGCGGTGTTCGGCCACGGGCGCTTATTCAACGCCGCCCACGCGATGAGAACCGCGCCCGCGGGGACTAAGCGCACGGACGCGACGAACAGAGGGCTCGTCGCGGGCAGCACCGTCTTCATCGCGACCATGGACGTGCCCCAGAGGAAGAACGGGGAGACTAATGCGGCGCCGCCGAGGAGCGCGGCGAAACCCGTCGCGGCGTCCGCGTCGTCGTCGTCGCCGACGCCGACGCGCGCGACGGAGGAGGTCGAGCTCGCGTCGCCGCCGCTCTCGCCGTCGTCGTCGTCGTCGTCGTCGTCGTCTACGCTCAAAACGCACGCGGCCTCCATGCCGACGACGACGCACTCGAGCTCCGGTTCAGCGGACGAGGACGACGACGTCGACGTCGTCGGCGGAGCCGCGCTGTCGTCCTCCTCCGACGCGCGCGGCGCGACGCCGCGGACGCGTCGTCGTCGCGTCAGCGCGGCGCCGCGCGCCCACGCGTTCGCGACGACGACGCGTCTCGGCTCGTTTCCGAGACGCGCGCTCGCGGCGGTGCGCGAAGGAGGCGCGCGACGGCCCCGCGCGACGACGTCGACGCGATCGCCGCTGTAGATGGTCGCGATGGTCGCGACCGCGGACGACGCCATCGCCGCCGTCGTGCGCGCCGGGGCGGTCGCGAGACCCGCGTTCGGTCGCCTCGGGGGCCTCCGTTCGCGCGAGCGTCCGTCTGCGCCTCCGCCGCCGCCGTCGTTCGCGTCGCGGTGGCGTCGTCTTCGCGCGAGCGCAGTGCGGGAGTTGCTGCTCAGGTTCTTTTCTGTTGTCGAGCTGTCCGACTTGGCGCGCTTCTTGCGTACGGTACACACAAATTCGTACACGTATGGGTTATTATTCAGGCGTCGCATTTTGCGGCCAGGAAAATTTGTCGAACGTCAGGTGACCCCGGTACACTCGTACTCAAAAACGATAGCACGAGCGGCGCGGTTCGCACACGGAGCACAAGATCCCCGCGGGAGGACGGTGGCGCGGTCCTCCGCGACGCGTTATTCTCTCTCGCGCGCGACGCGAACACCGTCACGATGAGCTCTCCCGAGAGGACCGTCGTCATGGTCACCGGCGGCTCCGGCCTCGTCGGGAAAGCGATTCAGGAAGTGATCGAGGCCGAGGAGGGAACCCTAAACGAAAGGTGGGTGTACCTGTCGAGCGGGGACGGAGACCTCACGTGCCCGATACAGACGTCCGCGATATTCGACAAGTACATGCCCACGCACGTGATCCACCTCGCCGCCCAAGTCGGCGGTCTGTTCGCGAATATGAAGTACAAGGTACAGTTCTGGAGGAACAACGTCATCATGAACGACAACATCTTCCAGGAGTGCCACAAGCGAAACATAAAAAAGCTCGTGTCGTGCCTCAGCACGTGCATTTTCCCGGACAAGACGACGTTCCCGATCGACGAGACGATGATCCACGACGGCGCGCCGCACTTTAGCAACGAGGGGTACGCGTACGCGAAGCGCATGGTGGACGTGCAGAACCGAATGTATCGAGACCAGTACGGGATGAAGTTCACGTCCGTGATCCCGACGAACATCTTCGGGAAGCACGATAACTTCCACCTCGAGGACTCGCACGTGATCCCGGGGTTGATCCACCGCGGATACTTGTGTAAACAAAAAGGCGAGCCGTTTCAGATCTGGGGAACCGGGAAGCCGTTGCGGCAGTTCATATTCAGTAAAGACCTCGCGCGACTCATGGTGTGGACGCTCAGAAGTTACGACGAGGCGGACCCGATCATCCTGTCCGTCGGCGAGGAGGACGAGGTGTCGATCGCGGACGTCGCGCACACGGTCGCGAAAGCTCTGGGGTTCGAGGGTGAGATTCAGTTCGACGCCACGAAAGCGGACGGGCAGCATAAGAAGACGGCGAACAACGCGAAGTTACGGAGGTACCTCCCGGACTTCAAGTTCATGCCGTTCGAGGACGCGATGAAGGAGACGGTGGAGTGGTTCACGGAGAACTACGCCACTCCGGGGCGCGTTAGGAAGTAGTCGATGACTCTTAGCTCTATACGTTATTGAATGCCATCATAGCAGGTTAGCTAAACGAAAGAATACCGTGCTCGCGCTCTATTGCGCTTCCTCCGGAGTTTGCGTGACGATGCCCTGCACGGCGTGCACCTTGTCCGTCTGCATCTCCTCCCAAATCGCCTTGTACACCATCCGCTGGCGGTTGATGGGGTTCTTCCCTTCGAACGCTTTCGACACGACCTTGATCGTGACGTGCCTGCCGTCGCCGGACATGTCCACGACGTCCACGAACGTCGCCTCGAGGCTCGTTTGTATCTGCGCGATGGGGAGGGAGGTTCGCTCGTCGTCAGAAAAGTCACGGCGCGAGGAGACGGCGGTGGAACGACGACGACGCGCGCGTGGAAGGAAGCGATTCGCACCTTCGACTTCATCCCCGCGATCAACCCCGACTCGGGGCGATCGAACTCGCCCGCTCTTGACGCGGGACTCGACGCGAACCCGCGCGTCTCCGCGCGAGAACCCCCCGGAGTCTCCGATCGTTGCCACGTCACGAAGTTATGACGATGTTGGCTCGCCGACGCGCGAACCGCGCGCGCGCGAGCGAGCTGCCGAGCCGCCGCGAGAAGCGCTCCGCTACCGCGTCTGACGTGGTGCGACATGCCGTGTGCGTCCGTGCGTCTACAGTACGCGTGCGCGGGCGCGTGTGCGAGGCGACGAGATCGCTCACTTGGATTATTTCACATCTACATAATGCTCAACCAGACAGGATGTACAACCAGACGGACTTCTACAGGAGCGCCTTCAGCCCGTCCTTGATCTCTTCGATGGACGACTTCGCGTCGCCTAACACCATGTTCGTGTTCGAGTTAAAGAACAGCGGGTTCTCCACGTCCGCGTACCCGCCCGCGAGCGACCGCTTCAGCACGAGCACCTTCTGCGACCGCCAGACCTGAATCACGGGCATCCCCGCGAGCTCGCTGTTCGGGTCCTCCACCGCGCTCGGGTTCACCGTGTCGTTCGCGCCGACGACTAACGAGACGTCGTACTTGTCCACGTCGTTCTCGACCTCTTCCATCTCCTTCACGACGTCGTACGGCACGCCAGCTTCCGCGAGCAAAACGTTGAGCTGCCCGGGCATCCTCCCGGCGACCGGGTGCACGGCGACGACGACGTCTTTGCCGCTCTCGCGCAACAACTCGATGAGGTCCGCCATCGCGTACTGCGCCTTGCTCACCGCGAGGCCGTACCCGGGGACAATGAGGACCTTCTTCGCGTCCGCGAGGTCCTGCGCGGCGGTGCCCGCGTCGGACACGACGCACTCGCCGCGCTCGACGTCGCACAGCATGTTCGGGTCGACGTCGACCGTCTTCGTTTTGTTCAGCGTTCCCTTGATCCCCAGCAACACGCCGACGATGGAACGGTTCATCGCGACGCACATGATCTGCGATAAGATCGCCCCGGACGCGCCGATGAGCGCGCCGACGACCGTGAGGAGCTGACTCCCGAGCACGAAGCCTTCCGCGCAGAGCGCCCACCCGGAGGATGAGTTTAAGACGGTGATCACGACCGGGGTGTCGCCGCCGCCGACGGCGAGCGTCGCGTGCAGGCCGATGAACGCCCCGAGAGCGGCGATCGCGCCGAGGGCGCTGACCGCGTCGCCGGTCGCGCCCGCGACCGCGGCCTTGAAGAACATCGCGCAGTAGTACAGCGATCCGGCGAGCGCGGCGCTGTTGAACACCTGCTTCGCGGGAAGCGCGACTTCCTTGGACGGGACTAAACCTTGAAGCTTCGCGAACGCGATCACGGACCCCGTGAACGTGAGCGCGCCGATGAACACGCCGAAGCACGTCGCGCCGAGGTGCGCCGCGCCCGTGGCCGCGGGGTGGGACATGTACGCCGCGACGGACGTCAACGTCGCGGCGAGGCCGACGAGGGAGTGGAAAGCGGCGACGAGCTGCGGGAGATCCGTGATCGCGCATCTCGCGGCGATCGCGAGGCCGACGACGCCGCCGACGCCGAGCGCGCCCGCGGCTTGCATGAGCATGTCCGCGGACGCGGTCGCGAGCCTAGGGCCCGCGGTCGCGGCGAGGCCGAGGAGAACGCCCGCGGACCCGAGCGCGTTCCCTGTCCTCGCGGTCTGCTGCGACGCGAGCATTGAAATCGCGCCGATGCAGCACAGCGCGGACGCGAGCGCGATGGACTCGTGCAACGCGACGGCGGCGACGCCCGCGGCGGCTTGCTTCGCGTAAAACGCGATCGCGGCGATCACCGGGACGAGCAACAGGTTCGAGTACGACGGCGGGTCGTCCGGTCGCTTGAACATGTCGAGCATCCGGCCGGTCATGAAGAACCCGCCCGCGATGTTCACCGCGCTCATCGCGACGGCGGCGGCGGCGGCGGTCGCGGCGACGGTGTCGGGGAGGAGCCCCCCGCGCATGAGCTCGAGCGCGCCGATCGCGGTCATCCCAGAGATCGCGTTCGTGACGGACATCAGCGGCGAGTGCAGCGCCGCGCTGACGCCGTTGACGGCGAAGTAGCCCACGATGCACGCGAGCGAGAACGTGGACATCAGACCGATCGCCTCCGGCGGCGGCGCGGCGCCGCCCGCGGCGTAAAACAACGCGAGAAGCGCCCCCAACGCCATCGCGGACTTCGCGTCCGGGATCCACGCGGGCGGGGGCTTGCACTCGTCCGCGGCGTCGAGATCGCACACTTCTTCCGGTTCCGGCGCTCTGACCGGCACCGGCTTCGGCGGCGGCGGCGGCGGCGGGAACATGATCTTCCCGTTCTGCGTCACGAGCGCGCCGCGGACGGCTTCGTCGTCGAGTCTGATTTCGAACCTCCCTTCTTTCGCGTCGCCCATGGACATGATGAAGTTCGCGATGTTGTTCCCGAACAAAGTCGAGGACTGCCCCGCGCACCGGGACGGGAGGTCCGTGTATCCGACGCACGTCACCCCGTTCGACGTGCGAATCACCTTCCCGGGAACCGTGCTCTCGATGTTCCCGCCCGCCTCCGCGGCGAGGTCGACGGTGACGCTCCCCGGTCGCATGCTCTCGACCATCGCCTTGGAGATGAGCTTCGGCGCGGGTCGGCCCGGGATGAGCGCGGTCGTGACGACGATGTCACACTCCGCGCACTGCTTCGCGAACAGCTCCATCTCCGCGGCGATGAACTCCGGGGACATCTCCTTCGCGTACCCGCCCGCGCCTTCGCCGCTCTCTTCGAGCTCCACCTCGAGGAATTCCGCGCCCATGGACTCGACTTGCTCCCTCGCCGCGGCTCTCACGTCGAACGCGCGCACGATCGCTCCCATGTTCTTTGCGGTCTGCACCGCCGCGAGCCCGGCGACCCCGGCGCCGACGACGAGAGCGAG
>Ga0181561_10006283_pt1 | contig 10040 bp, 7 predicted proteins | sample 011ome_19_FD_133760 | JGI IMG/M metagenome (GOLD analysis project Ga0181561, IMG submission 133760) | Coastal salt marsh microbial communities from the Groves Creek Marsh, Skidaway Island, Georgia - 011510BT metaG (megahit assembly) | ecosystem: Environmental > Aquatic > Marine > Intertidal zone...
CTCCGCACCCAGCTTTTTGATCAGTTCATTAGCCTGATCCGCCTCGAGTTGAATTTCGGCGATCTGCCCTTTGATCTGCTGGCCTTTTTGCGCTGCGATCGCTGTTTGCTCCCGCGTCACATTACCCAGCTCATTCGATAATGAGCTGAGCCATTGATACTCCGTTCCTGACAGATCATCGCTACTTGCTTCACCTCGCAGCCCGGCATCAATAAACGTAATGCATCGACTGGAATCGGCTAGCCGTTCGGAGCCTTGCTCCAGCTCGGCGCAGACGTCCCGGTAGTGGGACAAGGTGTCAAGCTCGCGGGAAAAACAGGTGTCCAGGGCCTTGAGGCAACTTGACGTGACGCCTCCTAGGGCGCCGACAAACTCTGTCATATCGTCGCCATACTCGCCAAACTGGTCGGACGCATCGGCCGCACGTTCGCTTTGCAAGCCCGCCCGTGCTGCACCTACTGCGCTAATCAGCTGATCTGCATGCGCGAGCTTGCCAATCAACTGCTGCGGTTCAGTGTCAGAGTCGTGGGCAACTTCGTCTTCTTCGTCAATCGAAGTGATTGTGTCATCCTCAGACAGTCCGACTGGAGTCTCCGAACTGGTGTCCACCATTTGCGAGGCGTCAGTCAACGCTGAGGCAGGCTCAGAGGGAACAAACTCTGAAGAACCTTGAACGGCAGCACTCTGATTGTCATCGTCGCCCGAGAAACCGTCGGACGCTGCGCCCGCTTGATCAGCTGACGCCTCGGCGTCTGACGCGACGCCCATTTGCGATGAGTCGGAGGACGCAACGGAAGTCTCTGCAACGTCGCTGTCTGCACTCGCCGCAGCGGTATCACTGTTGGCGGCCTCACCAGTCAGGAAGCCCTCGCTCAGCTGCTCAGCTAAAATCTGCAGCGCGATCCCGTGTTCGGCGAGATCTGGGGAGTCTGCAATAGAGGTGAGGCATTTATCCAAAATCATCGCTCGCTCGGTGAGGCCCTCAACCTCACCCGCCATCAATATGGCGTGCAGCACTTCATGACGGAAGGAAGTAAAGCCCTCTGAGAGCGGCGACATGCCCTCGGGAATCTGGCACAAGGCTGCGCCGACTGCGCGTAAATCTGCGTCGCTATCAACATTGATCAGCGCAAACTGATCCGTCACGGCTTTGATTACATCACTCATGGTTGCCCCCCTATCAGCGGCTACTGGGGACTGTGAGGAGGGTGTTGGTTCGGGCAGGTCACGCTCGCCGGGTATATCAGGCGTCGTCGCCTCCTCGGCATTGGCGACTTCCTCGTCATCTGACGATTTACCAAAAAAACCAAAAAGCTTCATCGTGCGCTAGTCCCCCCAGACAGTGCCTCACAGTCTGCTCGTTGGACATCATAGAACTCAGCCAGCAATACAGGCAAATGGCAAAAAGAGAGAAAAATAGAGCCGAAACGCGGTTTAAGGTGTGAGCGCCTCACAATCAGCTTCGGTCACATCGTATTCAACGGCCTGAGAGGTCGGGGCACCTTCGTAACACACGCGAACGTAACGCAACTTACTCAGGGGGTCCGAGTATTCGCTGCCGCGGCGGGTATACAGATCAAATCGAACAACGCTGTCACTGATGCCGCTCTGCAAAATGAGCATCAGCCCGGACTGCCCCGACCCCGTCGCCTCGCCAACTGACACCGCATAACCATCCTGATCGGATAGATCACAATTATCGATAGTTATAGCCTCAGCTGGAATGATAGAACCGTCACCCTCCGTCGCCGTAATGAGTTCGGTATCGTAGCGGGACAGCGTGGCGGTAACGCCACATCGAGCTGTTTCGAGGTTGTAGCTGTCCCCTACCAGATCGTTCTGCGTTACACGCAGGTAGTCGAGATTATCCAGAAGCGGGGAGCGGTAGATGCCTGATATATCAAGGTCGGGGGAGACGTAGGCTTCACCCGTGACCGCAAAATCAATATCAAAAGTATCACTGGTCTCTTCATAGGAATACGTGAGGCCTAATGCGCCTGTCTCTTTATAGGTCACCACCAGGCCCGAGACGGTCCGCACCGTGAGCTGGCCCTCGACAATTTCTTTGCATTGCCCGGCGCCTGCGGCTTCGTCACCACTGACCTCCACATCCGCCACGCAGAGTAGGTTGACGAACGTATTCTCGTCCTCGTCGGTCCCCTGCGAATGCCAATAGAGCGTTCCTGCTCTCGTCAGCACGTAATTGTTATTGTTGTCGTCGGTCTCGGTGACCTGGCTGCGCCCCATCGTCAGCGAGTATTCGCTTTCTCCGCCGCCGCCATAACGCCCGCCAAAGTTGGCGTCGATATACAACGAAATCTCACTCTCTGCAGTGGCCGAGCCGGCGGTAGCCGTCACATTCACATCATAGGTGCCGGGTAATAACGCCGTCCCGGTGATCGTTTTAGCATCGATATCGAGGGTGAGTTCAACAGGCCCGTCATAGGTGACAGTAGCGCTATCAGCGCTGGACCCACTGAGGGTGTAGCTTAATGAGACGCCTTCATCGGCACGGTATTTGGTTTGACCCGTGATCTCGATAGCGAGCTCGTCGGCAGGCGTGCCGGTTCCACCGTCAGCTCCCGTACCTGAGCCCGCATCATTGTCACCCGAACCGATGCCACAGCTAACCAACAGTGAGACGAAGACAAGCCCCAAATAGCGAAGTTTATGGGTTAGGGCTGCAGGGGTCTTCAAACTATTGATATGACTTTGCACTAGGCACCTTCTACGCAGATGTAACTCTGCAACATGGCCATCTCTGTATCGCGGCGGTATTTGGAGGAATCCATAAACCAGATGACCAGATAGCCGTAGGTCTTGTATTCCTGACATAGCTGTTCACCCATCGCTTCGTAGTTGAGGCCAGACTGCACGTCGGGAGACGGCCAGATCACCAGCGCGTCCTTAGATAATTTCGCGTCATCGATAGTGGACACCGACTTCACCCGCTCCAAAAACGCTTTTTGAGCTTTGGTCTGAGCTGCGGCGCCTCCTGAAGCGACGAGCAATATCGCCAGCATGACTCCTGCAAGCACGTGTGACGTGTGACGTGACATCATCCAGCTCCCCCTTTGACCGTGATTTCAATACGTCTATTCTGCGCGCGCCCTGCTGCCGTGTCATTGGAAGCGACCGGCACGGTATCGGCATAGCCGGTCACCGTCACGGCACCGGGCTCAATGAAGCCTTCGCCTACCAGGTAATCGGCCACTGAGGCGGAACGCGCAGCTGACAGATCCCAATTCGACTGAAAGCGCTCGCTGAAGGCGACAGGCACGTTATCGGTATGCCCCGCGACCGTGACCTGGCCGGGACTGTCGGCTAGGGCCTGACCGACGCTGGACAACACGCTATAAAAGCTTGTACGAAGGTCCGCGCTGCCACTCACAAAAGCGCCCTGATCAGCGAGGCTGATCTTTACCTCGTCGTCTATGCGCTCAACGTTCACTTGACCGTTGGCAATTTCTGTCGTCAGTCGGCTGCGAATCTGCTCGTATTCACTCTGCGCGACATCCTCACCCTCCTGGGAATTAGAGCCTTGCGCGCTGTCGAAGGATTGCTGCTCTGTAGAGGGCGACCGCAACACCTGCACCTCGGACACTACCTCGGCTTGTGCTTGCGCGACCTTGGCAAATAAAGCGACCGTATCTTCATCAAGCCGCTGTCCGGTATCTAACCCCTCTGCGCCCTGATTTTCACCATCCTTCTGATCAGAGGTCATGGCAACACTGATCTTGCCATCGGTCTCGGTCACCTCTACCTGACCGCGCGTGATCTCGTCTTTGAGCGCGCTTCTGACCTTCTCCAGGTCCGAAGAATTTGGGTCGTTGGAGGGTTTAGTGGTGATTTTCAGTTCCGGGTCCGGTGGCTGCTCCTCATCGGTAGTCTGCTCACTGATAGTGCTGAGTGCAGTGGGCTCGACCTTGGCCTGCATAAACTGGCTCGCAATGATGTTATCGGACGTGGGGGGCTCAACTACCGGCACCACCCGCTGCACGCCCATGCTGTCATTCATTGAACCGCTGACTTCTTTGAATTTCGGAACGTTCATTTGCGCAAAAGACAAGAGCAGTACAAAAAACGCCATCAGGAGCGTGGCCATGTCGGCGAAGGTCGCCATCCAGGCGGGCGCACCACCGCCCGCGCACTTTGGGCATTCAACCGGCGGCAGCTCCTCAGGCGGCTCGGGCGGAGGCCCGATATCAACCTCTTCCTCAGGGGCTTCAGGCGCGGCAGCCTCGGGTCCAGCGGCTTCTGCCGCCTCCGACTCGACGGCCTCGGGTGCCTCACCCTCGGGAGTTTCGACGTCGACGTTTTCGTCTTCAGCCACGACTATGCTCCCCCTATCACTCAGTTATCGTCCACGATCACTTCAATACGGCGATTTCGGGCGCGGCCCGTCGCGGTATCGTTGGTGTCGAGTGGGCGCGTATCGGCAAACCCCGCGATTTGCACATTGCCTCCCTCGAGGTTAGTCGAGTTCAGCAAAAAATCGGCGATGGATGCGGCACGAGCTGCGGACAGATCCCAGTTAGACTTGAAGCGCTCGCTGAAAGCCACTGGCACGTCATCAGTGTGCCCCTCAACCATCACGCTGCCGGGATATTGCGCGAGGCTATTACCCAGGCGCGTCAGCGTGGGCGTAAAGGCCTGTCTCAGATCTGAAGACCCGGAGGTGAAACTGCCCTGGCTTGCGAGCCTGACAATAATCTTGTCGCCGTCTTTTTCGACTTCCGCCAGTCCAGCGGCAATCTCGTCTGACAAGTCAGCGCGCAGGCGGTCATACTTTGACATCCCCGACCCGTCTCCGGTGCGAGATTGGCGACGGGTTGCGCTGGCGCCGCTCCGATTACCCTGCGCTTGATCGGCCAAGTGGACACCGACCTTGGAGCTCAGCGTGGCCGACACTTCGGCCACTTTGGCAACAGCATCCAGCGTCTCTTGGGCCACCTGCCCCCCTTTGCCCTCACCCTCGTTGCCGGCCTTGCCACCCGCGGAGGCGGACTCGACCAAGGTGACCTTGATCTCGCCATTCTCGATCCGCACGTCGGCCATACCCTTATTGAGCTCCTGCTCCAGTGCTTCCTGCACCTGCTGAAAATCGCTCTCAATCGGGTCTTCGTATTCGCCTTCTTCGGTTTTCTTCTCAATGAAATCGCCGCGGACAAAATCAGACTGCTGCTCTTTGACGTCCATTACCGAGCGCTCAGCAACGGCGGGAGTGAAGTTTTCAACCACGATACTGCGCGCCATGGGGATCGTGACCTTCGGCACAATCTTTTCAATACCGAAGGCCTGCTTCAGCGAGCCGGCTACCTGCTTGAATTTAGGCACCTCTGTCTCGGCAAAGCTCAACAGCAAAACGAAAAACGCCATCAACAGCGTTGCCATGTCAGCGAAGGTCGCCATCCAAGCGGGGGCGCCGCCGCCTGCGCATTTGGGACAGTCGTCTTTAGGTTCCTCGGGCTTTGGCGGGCCGGGTGGCGGCAGATCCTCATCAACGGCCCCTTCGTCTGCCTCCTCTTCTGAGCCCACTGATCCGTCGGACTCGGCCGAATCCCCTACGTCATTTGATTCGGCTGACTCGGCTGATTCAGTTACGTCATCTGATTCGGCGTCCAAATCGCCGTCAGTATCCCCGGCCGCGTCGAGCGATTCCGTCGCGACAGCGTCGTTCCCATCGCCACTGGCACCATTCTCGGCGTCGGGTTCGTCTGCGCCGTCGTCGTTACTATCGCTCAGATTTGGGTCTGTTGCCTCTGCATCGGCGGCCTCAGCGGTATCGTCTGCAACGGCATCAGCCTCTGCGGTAGCTTGAACCTCATCCGTAGGCTGCTCCGCAGCAACTTCTTCAGGCTGTTTCGTGGCCGCTTCGTCAGCGCCCTGGTCGCCTTCGGTTGCAGTCTCTGTAGCAACGGCCTCAAGCTCTTCTGCCGATTCCTCTGCGTCAGGTTTGATGTCGTCGTCAGCCACGGGGTGTTATCTCAACTCATACCATGCGTCGAAATCAGGCTGCAGCAATCTTCTCGCGACTCTTCGGCGAGATAAATGATGCCAACATATCGCCCAGCACTCTCGGGTTGCCGCCCTCTTGCATAAAGAGCACGCCCTCGATGATGAGATCATTGTTGTTAGCTTCCAGCACCGACGCGTTTTCGAGCTTCTGGGCAATTGGTAGACAAATGACGTTGGCCAGGATTGCGCCATACATAGTGGTCAGCAGTGCTACCGCCATGGCGGGCCCAATGGCCTTAGGGTCCGACATGTTCCCCAACATAATAACTAGACCCGCCAGCGTACCGACCATGCCCATAGCCGGGGCAATTTCACCCCAGGCCCTGAAGATGTTAGCGCCCATCTCATGGCGCACCTTCATCATGTCGTTATCGCGGTTGAGGGAGCTCTTGATGATGTCGCCGTCGGTACCGTCTACCAGCATTGACACCGCCTTGGCCATAAAAGGGTTGGCAATATCCTGTCCCTCGAGGGCGATCATGCCGTCTTTTCGAGCAATGTTCGCCAGTTCAACGATCTGGGTAATCAACTCCACAGGGTCGTCGATCTTTCGGGAAAACGCCTTTCCCATCACGCCCACGGCACCCAGAAACTCGCCCAAGGAAGATCTCGCCATGACGACCGCGATGGAACCGGCTACCACAATGAGTAGTGAGGCTGTATCGACGAAGGCCGCGGCATTCTCGGAAATGGCCATGAAAATGAGGCCAAAGGCCCCCACCAAGCCAATAATTGTTGCAATATCCATGATGGACTCCTCGAAAGACGGATTGGGTCACACAATTGACCACTAATATAGCAACACACGCCAATCGCGTCCTAGCGACCTTTTCGGCATTGCTACACCACCCGAATAATGTCAATTTGCTGAACCCTCATAGGCGATATCGGTACGAGAAAAGAAACCTTGACCTCTCCGCAATTTGATTTATTTAAGCCGACCGGAGGCAATCGATTACGACGCACTGTGCTTTCGTGAAAACAGCCTGTTAGCGCGTAAACACTAATAACCAGTAACGTCGGGCTGGGCTGAGTGCCAGCGGCGCCCGACGGCCGCCCGGCAAGAGTCTGCTTTTCGCGCATGTAGGGTGCAAAATCAGGGGGTTACCGGTGAATAACCCACATCCGGCCAAAGGTAGCGACGCAATATGCCTCCTTGCTAGGAATACCTGCGACGCATACAGTGGTCTTGTGCAGGTAAGCGTCCATTTACTGAGTCGCTAACACTGCGTGAAAGTTAAAAAGCCAACGCGCAGGTGCAGCCGGCGGCCAGCGGGCAGAGGACTCTTAGAAAAGTAGCGGGTAATCTGGCCTCAAGAGGGGTATCCAATAATGTGGGACACTAAAACACGTTGTGCGGGATTCTTAGTAATCACGGCCTGTGCCGTTATGGCGGGCTGCAGTGACCAACGCAATATGCCCGACTGTGGCGACGTATTTGAGAGCCGGCTCGATAAATCGGGGTATGAGGTACTCGACGATGGTATCGCGCTGCACAAAGAAACCGGACTCAAAGTAACCCAGTGCGCCGTGGGCCAACGCATGTCCAATTATCGATGCCGCGGCGAATCGCTCAAGCTCACGTGGGACGAAGCCATGGCCTATGCAGCAGAGGTGGCCGAAAAAACGGGCGAGCCTTGGCGCCTGCCAGAAAAGGGCGAAGCCCCGGACCTCCTTGAGAGTGAATGCATCAACCCCGCCGCCAACCCCTATGTATTCCCTGATCTTGAGGTTGCAAATTTCTGGACCGGATCGAAGGGGTTGCATCAGGACAAGTTCCGCTGCTCGGTTTACAGCTACCAGGGTCGCGTTTTCTGCAGGCAGTCACGCGACATACCGCAACCGTTTTTGCTGGTGAAAGAGTAAGGAACAGCGGTAAAAAAGGGCGGGCAAGGTTACCGCCGCGCTAAGTTCTCACCACGCCCACTCACTTTGCGGCAGGCATTAGTTTGGGCGCAAAGCGCCGGCACTCCCGGCCATCAACGCGAAGCACCTCCAAGCAGGGCAACTGGCGCGACTTAAATCCAATCACCTCGCAGGCATAGGGGAACGGTTTGTGGTGGGTGATTTTAAAATACCGACACTGCCAGCAATTGGGCTTGCTAGTCACTATTTTTTTGCGGTGCGGCCGTTGCACCCTCGCTCGAAGTTTCCGGCTCATCCACAAGGCTGTCAAAACGTTCCTTGGCGGCCTCTAAGGCTCTGAGACGACGGCGCGGCAGGTAAAACTCGTCATATGCGCGGTAAAGCGTAATAGCAACCAATGCCGCTAATGCGCCCCACGCAAGCAGGTCGATCAACTCAACCCGCGCCAACCACAGGCTAGCTTTATCGCCCCCCTCCATCGAGCGCGCGCCAACCAGCGCCAGCAGCGGGACCGCCAAGAAGAGGTAGGTCCGGATTAGTTTGCAAACTGCGCAGTCTTGGCTAGTCAATTGTTCTGCCCTCATTCATCAACTCGCCCTGCAATTTTTTTAAAGACGCCTCTAGCAGTCCAGCAAGTTTTTCTGCTCGCGGCCCGATAAGGCGATAATACTCCGCAGAGATAATTAGATTTTCGGTCAAGTTGGTAACAGATTTAGAGGCGGCCTGAAGCGCCATAGAAAATCTGGAAGTATAAAAACGCAAGATGGATCCCCTGGCAGATAATAACTCGGAGAGGCGCTCTTCTGCCGTATCTACGTCGGTCACATCATTACTTTGCGTTTCGATTAGGTCGCCGAGAAGCGCTGCGAGATTCGAACAGATACGAGCTGCCTCCTCTAACACTTCTTTTTCAGTTTTGATCGCACAAATAATGCGCTCTTGGCGAGAAATCTCATCTTCGTCAACATTGCCATAGTTTTTGGGGGGCCGGCGTTTCTCGCTGCCACTTGTAAAGGGATGGTTCTCCAATACGCTGTGTTCCCATCCCTCCAAATAGGCACCGTGGGCGGTAGAATTTACTAAACGAATCCCGGGTGAGAAAAGCCTTGCGGCATTTTCCATTTCGCCGATGAACCAAAGATAGTCCTCCTGCGTCCTCAGTCGCTCTCCATCGATTCCCTGGCAGGTAAGATAGTCATCATCGCTCTCGTCGACGTCACCACGGCTAATATCCCCCTCTGCCTGCCTCACGTATCTTCCGCGAGAAATGCTAAGGTCCTGGCCGACCAAAGTGATGGAGTTCACCTCAAACTGGGCAGCCAACCCTACAGCACAAGTGGCTACGCAACCCCCTTGAAGCACCGGCACACTTGCACCGTGGCAAGCATCACTTATCGAATTTCCAACCATTGCGGGGTCAGGCACTGTGTAAACCTCGCCAAATCCGGCTGCGAAAACGGAAGAATGCGCGTAGTCGGTGCAGATCAACCGAACCTGCGACAGGCCTGCGTGCTTTGGAATAATGCGCGAAAAATCCGTGGCGTCTACATGAAACGCAAAGTCAGGAGTAATACCCGCTTCAAGCAAGGTTAATAGTGATCGAATTGGAGATATGACCAGAAACTGATTTCGCTGATCCTTGAGTGCAGATAGTGACTGGTAAAGAGACGGACCGGGCGAAGCTATAAGAATATCTTGCCCCTTGAACTGCGACTTCAGACTCGTCACGCTGGGCATACCTACCAGATCCGTAAGCCGGGCCAACCACTGGTGGGTGAAAATTACCGGCCATTCTTTGACTGATTTTTTCCCCAAGAGAACGGCCGACACCGATTTGAAGATACGCTCAAAGTCTCGGTCTACCTCGGCATCTGGCTTGTCGCCGATCAGTGCGATCGAGGGAATCTCCTCACCTAGCAGTGCCGAAAACTGCTCAGTGTCGGGCGAAGAGCCACTTTTAAACGTCACCAAATCAAAAGAGGATTCTTGGCGAGTCGAAGCATTTGGAGTCTTTGGCATGTCTCGCTGGTCATTTTGGTAATCACGACCCGGATCAATCACGACAATTTTTTTTTGGCCTCGCGCGACTAGCGCTGCCTGAAGGACCGACCGCTCCGCTCCATGTAGCACAGCAATATCTTGCGAGAAATCCCAAA
>Ga0181561_10006290_pt1 | contig 10034 bp, 6 predicted proteins | sample 011ome_19_FD_133760 | JGI IMG/M metagenome (GOLD analysis project Ga0181561, IMG submission 133760) | Coastal salt marsh microbial communities from the Groves Creek Marsh, Skidaway Island, Georgia - 011510BT metaG (megahit assembly) | ecosystem: Environmental > Aquatic > Marine > Intertidal zone...
AGGCGCCTCGCGTCAGCATCGACGTCCCCATATCCGCCAAGGACTTCAAGAAGAAGCAGTGAGCCTTTTTGTTCTGCGAGCGGGGCAAGTTGATCCAAACAGTCTTGAACGAGCTCCACCACGTTCACCTCGTCGCGGTCAATCTCCACCGCACCCGCGTCGTAGCGGCTCATTTCCAGCAGATCTGTGAGCATGACTTCGAAGCGCTCGATCTGGGTTTCCAATAGCTCCAGTGAGCGGGCCGATTCTGGATCGAGCTGGTCTCGCTTTTGGCTCAACACATTGGCCGCGAGGCGAATAGTGGTGAGCGGTGTGCGCAGCTCATGGGAGACATCGGAGACGAAGCGTTGCTGGAGTTTGGACAAACGCGCCAGGCGCACAATTTGGCCCTGCATGCTGTCGGCCATCTTGTTAAACGAACGAGCCAGCACCGCGATGACATCTTCACCGCCCTCCTCGATGCGCTCCTCGAGGTAGCCCTGCGATAAGCGCTCGGCAGTATTTGCCGCAACCTTCACCGGTCGAATAGCGAGGCGGACAACCAGCCAGGTCACTAACGAGATGGTCAACACCAGCAGGAGTGAGCCCGCGATCAGAGTTTGTTGAACCAGGGTCAGGGTCGCCTGAACATCGGATAGGTCATAAATCAGATACAGCTCATACTGACCGGCGGTGGGAACTTGAATCACCGAAGCAGTAACCACCGCCGGAACAACCTGGCCATCCACGTTTAAGCCCACTGATTGGTGGTGGAGGGATTCGGGTGCTTGCACGACTGCTTGACGAAGCGATGTGCTCAATACGCTGAGATCCAGCCCTGATGTCGACGTGGAGGTCATGGTTTGCAGGGTGATTTGACCGGGTGTGCGCAAAATCGCGAATCCTCCGGACCCGGCAACACTCTGGTTGGTCCGAATGGCGGTTTGTGCAGAGGAGTTTGCCGTTTCGACGTCAATGGTTCCCGCAGGGGTGACCGAGTTATCAAACAGGGCTTGGAGCTGGGTGGAGGTGCGCACACTCTCTGAAATCACCTGGTCGAGCCTGGAGTTAAACAAGCTCGATTGGATCGTCAGCGACATGTAGCCACCAATGACGGTCACTGCCATACCCGAGAGCACCGTGGTGACCACGACTGTTCTGGTGAGCAGCGACTCCCGCCACACCCTCCGAGGTGCAGCGAGCAGGGCTTTCACCTCTCGCCACCACCGCCACATCATTCGGCTGGTGTCACTCCCTCACCAGACGCCACAGCCTTACCGGAGCGATATCCCACACCCCGAATGGTCTCCACAATGACGGGGTTATCCGGGTCAATCTCGATCTTGGAGCGAAGCCGTTGGACGTGGACGTTCACCAGCCTGGTGTCTGCCTTGTATTGGTATCCCCAAACCTGCTCCAACAAGGCCTCGCGCGTAAACACCTGGTGGGGCTTGAGCGCCAGCGTCAACAGCAGCTGGAATTCAAGTGGGGTGAGGTTGATGCGTGAGCCAGAGCGGCGCACTTCGTGGCCTGGAACATCAATTTCGATGTCGGCAATACAGATCAAGCTCGCTTGCGCGTCACTCGTGGGACGCAGTCTCGCTCGGATGCGCGCGACGAGCTCTTTGGGGTTAAAGGGCTTCACGACATAGTCGTCGGCACCATTTTCAAGCCCTCTGACCACATCGGTCGAGTCAGACTTTGCCGTCAACATGATGATGGGAACACCGCTGACGTCGCGGATCCTCGCGCACACATCCATGCCGTCCATTCCAGGAAGCATGACGTCGAGGAGAACTAAGTCAGGGTTAATCGATTCGAGCTGGTCGAGTGCGAGAGGGCCGTCTGCAGCGTGGTGGGTGACAAAACCCTCCCCGCGGAGCATGATTGAAATCATTTCCGCCAAGGCAAGGTCGTCATCGACCACCAGGATTGTCGCGCTCACCCTTCACCTCCACCTACTGCGGATAGGCCGCGGCTAAGCGGTAAGCCTACACCGACCACAGGAGAGTGTTCTTGGTCGCTTAGTAGCGGTAGTGCTCGACCTTGTAGGGACCCTCTTTGTCGACACCGATGTAGCGCGCCTGCTCGTCGCTCAACTGTGTGAGCTCAACGCCCAAAGAATCCAAGTGCAAACGCGCCACCTTCTCATCGAGCTTCTTTGGCAACATGTGCACACCCAGTGGGTAGGCGTCCAAGTTGGTGAAGATTTCGATTTGAGCGAGAACCTGGTTGGTAAACGAGGTGCTCATCACGAAGCTCGGGTGTCCGGTTGCGTTTCCAAGGTTCATCAAGCGACCCTCGGAGAGCATCAGGATGCTGCGTCCATTAGGCAGCAACCATTCGTGCACCTGGGGCTTAATTTCCACACTGGTCGCACCGGCAAGGCTCTCCAGCCCTGCCATGTCGATCTCGTTGTCGAAGTGTCCGACGTTAGCCACGATTGCCTGGTGCTTAAGCCCCAGCAAGTGATCCACGGTCACAACATCCTTGTTACCCGTGGAGGTCACCAGGATGTCGACCTGGTCGATGACCTTCTCCAGAGTAGTCACCTGGTAGCCATCCATGGCCGCCTGCAAAGCGTTGATCGGGTCGATTTCCGACACGATCACACGGGCGCCTTGGCCACGCAGCGATTCGGCAGATCCCTTACCCACGTCACCGTATCCGGCAACAAACGCGACCTTTCCACCCATCAGGGTGTCGGTGGCGCGGTTGAGACCGTCGATGAGCGAGTGGCGGATGCCGTATTTGTTGTCAAACTTCGACTTGGTCACCGAGTCATTGACGTTGATGGCGGGGAAGAGCAGGGTTCCGTCTTTGAAGAATTCGTAGAGACGGTGAACACCGGTCGTGGTTTCTTCGGTGACACCCTTGATGTCTTTAGCTATCTCGGTGTATTTAGAGGGGTGTTCGGCGACGGACTTCCGAAGAAGTCCGAGCACAACGCGCCACTCTGCGGGGTCAGATGCTTGAGGATCTGGCACAGCTCCTGCTGCTTCAAACTCGACACCCTTGTGCACGAGGAGGGTGGCGTCGCCACCGTCGTCCAAAATCATGTTGGGGCCGGCGGCTCCGTGTGCAGACCAGTCGAAGATCTGCTCGGTGCACCACCAGTACTCCTCCAGGGTTTCGCCCTTCCAGGCAAAGACTGGAGTTCCCTGGGGGTCTTCGGGGGTTCCCTTACCCACGACCACAGCGGCCGCAGCTTCGTCTTGGGTGGAAAAAATGTTGCAGCTTGCCCAACGCACTTCGGCGCCCAGAGCCACGAGAGTTTCAATCAAGACAGCGGTCTGCACAGTCATGTGCAGCGAACCTGCAATGCGAGCGCCCTTAAGGGGCTGGCTCGGGCCAAATTCCTCGCGAAGAGCCATGAGACCTGGCATTTCGTGTTCGGCGAGGCGAAGTTGGTGGCGGCCTGCCTCAGCGAGAGACAAATCGGCAACGCGGTACTGAAGTGGGGTAGCAGTCAACATAACCACCATTGTGGCATCTAAAAGCCTGAAAAACCCTCTGAGAAGGTGAACACGTACTAACCCGCGGAAATAATGGCCAACACCTCAGCAGTAAGGCTGTCGAGGCGCTCTTTAGTAGCCGCTTCCACGTTTAAGCGAAGCAATGGTTCGGTGTTTGACGCACGCACGTTAAACCACCACATCTCAGCACCCGTTTCCCGGCCAATCACGCTCAAACCGTCGAGACGATCCACATCGCCCTTGGTCGAAAACGCATCAGCAACGGCCTGGACTGTCGCCTGAGTATCGGCCACGCGGGTGTTGATTTCTCCCGACTGGACGTAGGGGCTGTATTCGGCTCCGATCGCGCTGAGTGGCAGATCAGAGTGGCCCAGTTCTGCCAAAACGTGCATGGCCGCCAACATTCCAGAATCTGCACCGTAGAAGTCGCGGAAGTAATAGTGGGCCGAGTGTTCTGCACCGAATACGGCGTTCGTGCGGGCCATTTCGTCTTTGATCAGCGAGTGGCCCACAGAGGTGCGCACAGCAGTGGCGCCCTCGGCTTCGATGGTCTCTTTGACCACGTTGGAACAAATCAAGTTGTGCAACACCGTGGTGGAGTCCTCACCCAGCTGCTCGCGCACTCTGGTGATTTCTCGCTTGGCTACCAGTGCACCAATCACGCTCGGGCTGACGGGATCACCCTTTTCATCGACGACAAAGCAGCGGTCGGCATCACCATCGAAAGCAATACCAATATCGGCACCGTGCTCCACGACCGCCTTTTGCAAGTCGACGATGTTTTTGGGCTCGAGCGGATTTGCTTCGTGGTTGGGGAACGTGCCATCGAGTTCGAAATACATCTCAGTGACATCAAGGGGCAGGGCGGCAAAGCCTGCACCCTCACCAAACACGGCAGGGACCGTGAAGCCACCCATGCCGTTTGCCGCATCAACCACAACTTTGAGCGGGCGGATGTTTTCGAGGGCCACCAGGCTTCGCAGGTACGAGACATAGTCACCGAGGACGTCGTTGGAGTGTGGATCATCGAGTGAGAACGTGGGCTCAGGGTTGTCCTCGAGGTAGGCGATAGCGCGGTCTCGAATCCCCGAAAGCCCGGTGTTGAGACTGACACCCTTTGCACCTGCTTTGGCGAATTTAATGCCGTTGTATTCGGCAGGGTTGTGGCTCGCGGTGATCATTGCCGCCGCAGCGTCAAAGTGGCCGGAGGCGAAATAAACCATGTCAGTGGAGCACAAGCCAATCGGCATCGGGTGAGCACCTGCTTCGGCGGCACCTGCTTCGAGTGCACGGGCTAGCTCTGGGGAGGACGGGCGCATGTCGTGTCCGACGACGAAGGGTTTCCCGACAAGGCCCAGCTCTTCCACCACGGCCACCCCCAAGGCGTATGCCACCTGCGGGGTCAGCTGGGTGGCCACTAAGCCACGAACGTCATAGGCCTTGACAATGTCACGAAGCGCACTGGTCATGGCTCAAGCCTAGGTCAGAAGATTTCCGGCTCGGGGCGGTATCGCACCACCCGCCAGCCCTTCGGCACCGTCAAGCGATTAGCGTGATCCACGCACAGGTCATACGAGTGCGGTTCGGGGTGGAGCGCGAGCGGTCCGACCACTGCTTCTTGGTCGGAATAGACGTATGTGAGGGTGGCGTCTGCGCTGTTGACACAACCGACTTTGCTACAGGTCCTGATGGCCCGTCGACGCTCCCGCATGATGGGGTCAGTGTATCCGGCTGGCGTTCGCTAGCGTGGGAGTGTGAGCGTGTTGCACGGTAGGTCGAGGCGAGTACATCGCTCCCTTCCGGTCGGCCCCATCGTCGCCAGAAAGCGCCGTCGAGCCCAGGCGTTTAACGACACCGTGATCGCGATGTTGGACTATCTGAAGAAGCTTGCTCCACAGGAATTAGACGGTGTCACCGTCACCATTCACGCGATGCCCGACCAACCCTCTGATCTTCCGGGTGTTGCCAGGTTCCAAGTCGACAAGGCCACAAAGACCATTCGGTTGTTCCGTATCCCGATCGAACGACTCGGTCACCACCATCCGGGAGACCGTTGGTATGAGCGAATGATCATCGAATCGGTCGTCATCAAAGCCGTCGCCGAGCTGATTGGCACTGACCCCTGGCGGCTCATGCCAGGAAAAGAACCCTGGATTTAGCGAGCGAACACCGACACTTCAGGCAGGTTCGCAGGCGGTGCCACCACCGGCAGGGTCGCAATGGAACCTGCCTCCAATAACGCCACCGACAACGCGACGGGACCGGTGGTCTCAAAGAGGTAGTTGCCACCTTGAGTGCCCAAACCTTTAGTGGCAAATTGCCCGGGATTTAGAGTCTGTGATCCTTGACCCAACACGCTTTGGCCATCATCTGACACACGAGCGAAGGTAACCGTTGCAGAGTCGTCTGAGGCACTGGTCATCTGCAACACCGCGTCGATGTTTCGTGGCAGGACCACGCTACCGAGGCCCTCAATCACGTGAGCAGAAGGCACCCAGGCGAGGTCTGTCTTGTTCTCGCCCACAGAGGAGTGCCTGATTCCCGCGACGATGGGCTGATCGGCGTCAATGCGCACACTCGCCCAGCCCTGGCCAAGCTCATCGAGTGACACGTCGAACACGCGCCCTGCCTGAAGCTCCACACCAATGGACACGTCCCCGTTGACTGGGCGCACAAGCGAGATCGTGGCAGAGGTATCGGCCTCTGGTGAGAGAAGTCGCAGGATGGGGCCGACGTCGCTATAGCCCTCAATGCCGAGGACTGCTCCTAGTTGTTCTTCTGACTCCAACCACAATCCCGTGACAATCCTCGTCGTGGACGGGGGAAGCTGAGTAGTCGCCACATCTAGTCCGTCTGGCTGGAGACCACGAGTCAGGGACACGTGCAGGCTCGCCGTTACCGGAGTTCCTGACGATTGAATGCGAATCACCGGCGATGACTCGTCTGGGGCTAAACCAGAGAGGCTAAATACTCGGCGCTCCCCCGGCTGTAACAAAATTCCCCGCGCACCAGGTGCTGAAATCACGCCCGTGGTGCCAAAGATTTCCAGATCGACGATTGCTTGAACACTGCCTGGATTCGCAAGGGACACCACAGAGTTTCGGCCCGTGGTGGTCGAGCCCGCAACAAGCCAGGATTCAGACGCCGGGGTTTGGCAGATGGATGCTTCGTAGCCCCGGGCAAAGGGAGTATCAATCGAGCTCGCACTGGAGCCCGCTAAGAAACCAGCATCCGCCGCCTGCTCGGCGTAGATCGGAAGAGCAGCGACCTTGCCTTCAGTTCCGGCATAGACATCGAGGAGTTCTTCTGAGGCGAGTGGAACCTCTTCAAACTCCGAACCCAAAAGATTCACGGTCGGTTCGCCAAAGCCCCGGGGCGTGGTTTCTTGCTGGACAAAGCCAAGGAATGGGCCCGCACACACCACTTGGCGAACGGGTGCCTCTGCCGATACGAGCGACGCTGTCATGACTTCTGGCTGGGTGGGAAGAGCGCCCACAACGGCTTGGGGAACGCCTTGGGCAACCAACCCCAGGGCGAGGGCTACCACGCCAAAGCTGGTCGCAGAAGCGGCCAATCTACTCATTGAGGTGGGCTCACTCATCAGCGTCCTCCTCTAAGAGTGCAGCGAGCGAGTTCTCGTCGTCGCCTTCGCTGCTGTGGCGCCTCGGGGTGCGCTCAGTGGGAAGAGCCAAGATTCCCCACAGGGCAAAGGTGACCCACAACAGCGCATCAAAGCCTGCCTGTTGGGCAGAGGGCTGGAGGGTGGCGTCAGTTGACTGGCCCACTCCTTCTACCTTCCACAACAGCGCGTCAGAAGTTTGACCAGAGGGGATGAAGTCAGCGCGCCTGCCCATGGCGAGTGCGGCGTCCGATTCTGGATCCCCGGTGAAGAGAATGAACCTAATTCCTCGCTCTTTGAGCATCGGCAGAGGATCTGCCGACGAGGGCTGCACAATCGCGGCAACAATAGTCGCGATTTCGTAAGCAGGCGCTGATGGCTCAACAGGTCGCAGGCGATAGACGCTGCTGTGTCGATCAAGAACGAGGCCGTTACCAGAGACCACAGAGGCTCGGAATGAGTCGCCAATTTGGTCGATTACCAAGGTGTTTTGATTCGGAGTGGTAATTGACTCCGCGGCGACCAATGCGGGGAGAGTGCGAGCGTCTGAAACACCCTTCACAGTTGCGTCATCTCGCCACGCAGATCCCACTTCGCCCGCAACGGCGAGGAGGCTGGACACGGCAACAACCACCACGATCGATCCACCCGCAACTCGACGGAGGGTCGCGGGTTTGCCAAATTCGAAACGCTCTGGAATGAGTTGATCAAGAGCTGCCGACGCGGCGAGAACAAGGCCTAGCCCCACCAACAGCGCGCCAGAGCCAGACCACACGGTGACGGTGTTTTCTGCGAGGTAGCCCTGTGGTGTGAGTGACGCCCCCACCGCGGTGAGAAGCCCACCGGCGACCAACACTCCAGACGTCACGATCAGGTCACTGCGGGGGGTCGTAAACACCATCACCGCAAGCGCGACGAGGGGAAGTGCGAGGACGAGGGTGATGAGCGACCAGTCGATGCCTGCGGGAATGAGAGCGGGAGCGTGTGGAGCACTCGACCACCCCGCGAGGTGTTGCCACCAGTTAAGTGGCTCAGACACTTGAGCGACCCCTGGGTCTGCCACAAAGCGGCCCAGGCCTGGAACCAAAGCGAGAGAGCTAGAGGCAAGAATGCGTGGCGCAGACAGCACGAGAGCCGGGATGAGAGCAAGCGGAAGCGTTCCTGCCAGTGCTCTTAGCGGTTGCCTCCAGCCGGTGACAAGCAGGATCACCAGCCAGCCGACCACCACCGCTGGCCAGAGTGCTGGGGCAAGGGCGGTGACCACCGCGGTGGCCACGCCTGCTTGGGCTGCCCTCTGCCAAGAAGTGTGGGCAGTGAGAGCGGTGGCAACAAGCCAGGGAAGCGCGACGTGGAGGAGCACTCCGTAGATGCGCCCTTCGGCCAGTGAGCTTAAGAACGTGGGCTGGAGTACCCATAACACCGCAAATACGGTGGTCGGCACTTGACGGCGAAGAAGCTGTGCCGCTGCCCACCAGGCCACAAGCCCTGACACCAGTGGGGCGGCGACAAAGGCCCAGACAATGGCAAGAGAGGGGCTCCACCAGGTGAGAGAGCCAATCAGGGCAAGGAATATCACTGCCGGGTCTGCAGGGACCAGGGTGTTACCCCACACATCGCCGACGCTTCCTGGTTGCAACCAGCGCACCTGCGCCCACAACTCAGACAGGGAGGAACTCAGCGGTAGCAATCCTCCGCCTACCAGAGCATTCGAGCCCATCAGAGGGCCAGACAGCAGCACTCCAAAGACTGCGAGTCCAAGGATCAGCCACAGCCCTGCAGGCCAAAACGCTGGCTTTATGAGCACCTGGGCTTTTTCTTCCGCCCGCGCGAATTTTGCTTCTGCTTCTAACTGTCGGCGACGCCTGCGCTCGGTCGGCGACATCTCCAGCGGGCGAATAGCCGACCAACCCACTGTGCGGGATTGGTCAATTCGCGACTTCGCCACAATGGCTCGGGGCAGGGCTGCAAGCGCGCTCACCGAGGCGATGATGTCGGCAACGGCAAAGTCGGGGCGCTTGGTCGCAAAGTGCCAGGCTGCACGAGCTCCAGAAAGCGGCAAGGTCCACAGCGCAAGCGGGATGAGCGCCCACCAGGGAGAGTAGGCGAAGCGACGATAGAGCCAGGCGTGACGGTCGAGGCGATACATATGCGCCGAGCCAAGCTTCTTTCCCGCACGCCAATCGGCAGGACCTCGCTCGACAAACACAATGGCCGAGGGCACTGCGACAACGCGGTGGCCGGCGAGCCGGGCTCGGAGCCCGAGGTCTAACGGTGCATCGAGTGGGTCAAGGCCGGTATCTGCACCGCCTAATTCGTCGAAGATGGTGAGGCTAATGAGTGCACCCGCATCGCCCACGGCCAGCACGTCGCTCATTCGGTCGTATTGGCCTTGGTCCAGCTCACGCTCGACGATGGCTTGGCGCTGACCCCACCTCGTAGTAGTTTCCCCAAATTCCCGTAGCCAACTTGGCTCATCAGCCATGCGCTGCTTCGGGCCTGCCATCACGACAGAGGGCGCACCATCCACGGTGCTGGTCAGCGCCTTCAGCGCGTCTTTTTCGGGGGTGGTGTCATCACGCAACACCCACACCCAGCCATCGGCAGGAAGTGACTCCCGGCCAAAGTTCAGAGCTTCCGACCAGCCCATGGAGTTTCGGCCCTGGACGATGGAGACCGTGTGGTCTCGGCCCAGTTGTTCCCGAAAGACTTCTTCCGAGGTGTGGTCGTCGGTTAAGTCGACGACCGTGATGGTGTCTGGTTTACGGGATTGGGATCGAAGTGCCTCGAGCGTTTGGATGAGGCGATCGCCTCGCCGCCTCACTATGACGAGTGCGTGAACCGCTCGTCGCATCCCTAGTTAAGCTCGCCGACGCAGGCGACGACGTTCGCGCTCTGAGAGACCGCCCCAGATGCCGAAGCGCTCGTCGTTTTGAAGCGCGTATTCAAGGCATTGCGCCGAT
>Ga0181561_10006298_pt1 | contig 10024 bp, 6 predicted proteins | sample 011ome_19_FD_133760 | JGI IMG/M metagenome (GOLD analysis project Ga0181561, IMG submission 133760) | Coastal salt marsh microbial communities from the Groves Creek Marsh, Skidaway Island, Georgia - 011510BT metaG (megahit assembly) | ecosystem: Environmental > Aquatic > Marine > Intertidal zone...
CCTCGGCGTCTTCGGTCCGGGTCGACGCGACGCCACGAGCCCGCCTTCGTGAAGCGCGCGGCGCGCCGCGCGGCGCTCGTCGGATCGGCCGTGAGAATAATCAGAATATCTCCGCATCGTTGCGTCGTTCACTCCGCCGCGCGCGCGCCTCGCGAGGCACCGACCCCTCCTCGGTGACCGAGCCCGAGGACGCTCGGTGTTCCGTGTCTTGGTCCAGCGGCGACAGCCCCGAGCTGAGCTTCGACGAGCCCTTCTGCATCTCGGAGCGCGGGTGCGACAACCTGCTGCGCCGGCTCACCGCCAGCGACGCGGACGTCGACCAGCTCGACGCGTTGCTCGAGACTGTGCGTTTCGACGCCAACAAGGACGAGTGGCTGACGCTTCTGCGGCTCGACGACGTGTTCGCGACGGGGGTGTTCGACGACACCGGCGCGCTGATCGGCGTCTCGACGTGCGTGCGGTACGATGGTGCGGATGTCGAAAAGACGTTCGGGTGGTGCGGCAACGTCGTCGTCGACGCGTCGTTCCGCGGACGCGGCGTCGCGCGAAAGCTTTTGCGCGCCGCGCTGGAGGACGTCGGGGCGGACGGCGCGGCGTGGCTGGACGCATCGGACATGGGCATCTCTCTGTACGAGAAGGCGGGGTTCGAGCCGAGGAGCAGGGTCGTGCGATGGACGAAGGACGTGCCGTCGGGCCTGCCCGACGGCATGTCGCGGGAGACGCCGGGAGAGCGTCTCCCGGCTCCGTTTGGAACCGCGTTTGATGACGATGAGAAGGACGCGAATGATGAAAACCTTCGCGTCGTCCGCGCCGACGAGGAAAACGGCGCGTTCGGCGCCGCGGCGCGAATGGACGCGGAGGTGTTCGGCGCGGACCGCGAGGCGTTCCTGCGCGCGTGGGTGGCGTCCGCGCCCCCGGGCGCGTCGTGCCTGGACGAGCGCGTGGGGTACGCGCTGGCGCACAGAAGGGGGAACGCGACGTACCTCGGTCCGTGGGGTTTGGCGGAAGCCGCCGGCGAAGAAGCCGTCGGCGGTTCGCCGAGAGACCCGGAGACGTCTCCGTGCTCGCGTCCCGCGAGCGCGAGAAACAAAGAAACCGAAGCGTTCGTCGACGCCGCCGTGCGCCGCGCCGTCGCCGCCGCCGCGCGCGACGCGCGCGCCCGTGGGGAAGCCACCGCGCTCGTGGTCGCGTACGTCCCGGAGCCGCTCGCGGGACGCGAGCGCGGAGAAGGCGGGGGGGGCGAGGCTGTCGAGTCGTCGGCGTGTCAAGACGCCTTCGCCGCCGGCGCGATGATGTCCGAGGCTTTGGCGCGCCGCGGGTTCGCGCGCGGAGACGCCACCACGCGCATGGCGCGCCGCGACCCGGCGTGCGGCGGCGCGCGCGCGATCGCGGAGCCGGGAACCCCCGGCCGTGCGCTGACCGTGGCCAGTCTGGACCTGGGGTAGGCGACGTAGGAGCGAGCGCGGCGCGCGCTGAGATGGATAGTTAGTGTCACCCGTACATAATAATCGTATGATATCACGGCTCCCTTCCTTGCATAATAAGACTCCCGAAACGCGCAGCTCCCTATACTGTCCTCGCCTACCGCGGCGGTTTCCACTCGGACCAGTCGATGGCGTCGTGCGCGGCCCTGGTTTCCTTCCACGTCCACCCCACCTTGGCCACGCCCGCCGCGCCGCCGGGTGTGCCCCTCGCTCGCGCGATCGACTCCAGCGCGTGCCTGAAGAAGGACGCGGTTGTTTTTTTCAACGCGGCGTACGGAATCGTAGACGCGAAGTGCGGGCGGTCGCTCGGCGAGCCGTACCGCTGCGCTTTCGTCAGGCGCAGGCTCGGGTCGCCCAGACGTAACAGAGGGCCGCTGTCGGTGAACCCCGCGCACTCCCACTTCGGTTCTGCGCCGCCGTTGATCGTTTTTAACGTCTTTGAATCCTCCATCGCGTTCAGCGCGTCGGCCAAAACGCCGAGATCCATCCGCGGCGTCGTCGGCCGCGAACGGTAATCCACGAACCCGACGTACCTCGACTCGATCTCGTACGCGTGGTCGCCGTGCGCCGACACCACCACGTCCGCGTTTTTTGCGACGCTGAACAGCGCGTAGTAATGACACGGCGCACCCTCCGTTTCAATAAACACCACGTTCAAGTCGTGCTCGAACGTGACTTCCGTCCGCGCGTCGTCGAAGAGTCTCGCCGCGTCGCGCCGCACCGCGAAACTCTCGGCGTCGCCGAGCTCGAGGCGAAGTCGTTTGCGAATCGTCTTCGTCACGACGCGCCTCGTCTCGACGGCGTCGGCGGTCATGTTCTTCTCCTCTTCCCGCCGATTAATCGCGTCATGCGCCACCACCTCCAGCGCGTCTTTGACGAGCGGCAGGAAGTACGCGTACTTCTTCGCGCTCGCCGCGGCTTCGTCGCCCTCGAAGGGCTTGGAAAACTCCAGCGCCTCGACGGCGTTCATCCACGCGCAGAACTCGAGCGCCGCCGCGGCGACCGAGCCGGCCGCGACCGAGCCGTCGGGCTCGAACGCCATCTCGCGCATATCCCCCAGCCTGGCGATGGCCCGCATGAGCGTCTCGTGTTTCCGGGCGGCGATGGGGTTGATGCACGCCCACACGGACAGAACCCCGTCGACGTCGAAGTGGTTACAGGTGACCTTCGACGCGACGCGCATCGGTTGCCACCCCGCGGGATCGGTCAAGGCGTTCAGCACGACATCGGTGGACGTGTCGCCCTTCAAGTGCTCCGGCGTTCTGCTCTCCTTGTGGTGCGTCAGCGTCGGGAGCCGCGGGTGCGTGCAGTCGACACACACCGTGTCCGTGCCGCGCGCGTCGTGGCTGTACGGCACGTACTCGCGCACGTTCGAGGGGAACGCGTTGATGAGGAACTTCTTTCCGCGCCGAAGCGCGACCACGACCACCAGCACGTAGACCACGACCGCGACGAGCCGGCCCTCGTCCGTGAGCGAGCCGGAAGCGTCGAACAGGTGGCCGATACGATCGGTGATGAGGCCCATGGCGTCCAGAGCGCGGTCGGGGGGGAGACGCGCGCGAGGAGAATATTCCAATCATCACAGAGCATCGGACGTTTTTCCGCGAAAAAGTCGGCTGTTCGCCGAAGACTGCCGAGTGCCGACGTGGATGGATAAAAGGGTAACCTGGTGACTCTACCCGACGCACCGCACGCGGGCCCGCACGACGCACATGTCTGCCACGGTCGTGGCTCCTTTCGCGAGCGTCCCCGCGCGCGTACCCTCTCGCGCGCGCGCTCGCTCGCGCTCGTCTCGAGCCCCGGACCGGCGCGTCTCTGCGTCCGCGGAGGGCGCTTCCGGAGAGAGCGCTCCCGTCGAGCCTGACGTCGTGGAAGGCCCCGACGGCCCCATGCCGCGCGGGGTCGGCGTGCCTCTGCCCCTGGAGACCTGGACCAGCCCCACCTGGAACTGGGGCAGCGCGCGCGGCGACGCGCACGACGCCGCCGCCGTCGTCCGCGCCGAACTCAACACGGACGTCGAGCGGAGACGCGAGTGGCTCGTGGCGCTCATCCAGAGCACGCCCATGATGCGCCTCGTGCCGTGGGAAGAGGCGAAGCTGGTCATGGCGCTCGCGTGGCAGCTCTCGGGGCACCGCGGCACGGACGCGTGCGAGACCGGGGACGGGTCGTGGCTGGACGTCATGGAGCGCATGCGGCAGGGCGTGTACGAGGACACGGACGAGAAGTCGCTGAGCGGTGGCGGCGACAGGGCGCTCGTGTACGAGATGGAGCAAAGGCTTGGGCCGGCGGGGCAGGGGCTCATGGGGCAGGCCAGGCAAGTCGCGTCCGAGGCCACGAACGGCGACGAGGAGTGGACGCACGACGCCGTACGCCGGGCGGCGTGTGCGGCGATGCTTCTAGACCTGGAGTTCCTCGAGGTTGGGATCTGAGCGCGCGGCGTCGTGACGCGCGCGAATAGGCGAGCGGCGTGTACCTGTTACGTACTTCAGGCGTTTTCGTTTTGTTTTCAGTTTTGGTCGCGATCTCGCTCTCGCGACGTCAGCAAAATTTGTCCAGACCAAAACGTGTCCCTGACCGACGCGAAGCGACGGGCGCACTGCAACGCGCGTCGAGGCGGGTGCGCGTTCGGTTCTCGCGCGCGAATTACCCGCGTTCGCGCCGGTCCTCTCTTCCGGACACGGGCTCGCGCCTGACCGGGCTCGCAACGCCCCTCACCAGGTTCGGGTGACGCGGGGAAGATGTTCCGATACGCGTCGTTCGCGACTTTGGCGCTGGTGCTTCTCGTCGCGCCGGGCGCGGACGCGATTTTCCACGTCGAGAAGGCGAACGTGGTCGTGCGCCTGCCCGCGGACATCGCGGGCAGCTACGACATGGCCATCGCCAACTTCGGGTCGCCCATCTACGGCGCCACGTTATCGTGCGTTCCATCGCGATTCGCCCACCCCGCGTGTTATTCCTCCAGATTTCGGCGAGGACGTGTCATTCGGTCTCCCAGATCTCGCGAGCGAACAACCCCCCGGCTCTTCTTGCGTGAAGCACAGCACCTGACCCTTTCATTCCTTCCTCATTCACAGGGGTCGGCTGGTGTACCCCCCCGACAACCACGACGCGTGCTACCCCTTCGTGCGTGCCCGCGACCCGCCAGATCTCGGCGCGATTCGGGCGCCACCTTCGAAAGCGCGCGCCTGCGCTTTCGCGCGCAACCGCGCGGAAATCGGGCGACGGCGCGTGCTTTTTTTCTTTCTCGCTCGGAAAGCGCAAACCTCGCTCTCCGCCGAACCTCGCGGAGGAGCCTACCAGTAGACTCCCTCCCTCCTTTCACGAAACACCTTTCGCGAAACACTCACGTACGTGTTGCTCTCCGCCTCTCGATTCGTCTCCAGGACACCTGGACCGCCACCAAAACCCCGGGCCAGGGCGCGTCCGTGGTGGTTCTCGATCGCGGGAGCTGCGCGTTTACCACGAAAGCGCTCCACGCGCAAAACGCCGGCGCCGACGCGGTGCTCATCGTGGACAACGTTGACGAGGGCCTCGTTACGATGGACGCCTCCTCGGACGACGCGTCCGTCGCGGAGGCTTCGAACGTCACCGTACCGGTGGGTTTAGTCACGAAAGCCACCGGTTCGGTTTTCGAGCCCATCCTCGCGGATTCGACGAAAACCATCTTAGTGACCCTCAACTGGACGGACGTGCTCCCGCACCCGGACGCGCGCGTCGAGTGGGAGCTCTGGTCCAACTCGGGCGACAACTGCGGCGCCAAGTGCGACGCGCAGAAGGGGTTCATCCGCGACTTCGCGTCCGCGGCGAAGACGCTGGAGCAGGGCGGGTACACGCAGTTCACGCCGCACTACGTCACGTGGCTGTGCCCCCCGGAGAGCGTGCACGAGGACTTTTGCGTCAAGCAGTGCATCAACAACGGGCGCTACTGTTGCCCCGACCCGGACGACGACTTCGAGGAAGGGTTCTCCGGCGCGGACGTCGTGTCGCAGAACCTGCGGACGCTGTGCGTGTTTCGCGAGGCTAACGCCACCGCGCAGCCGTGGAAGTGGTGGGACTACGTCACCGAGTTCGAAACGAAGTGCACGATGGCGCTCGGCACGTTCAACGACGCGTCGTGCGCGGAGGCGATTCTCGTCGGGCTGAGTTTGGACGTGGACGCGGTTCGTTCGTGCGTGGGCGACCCCGCGGCGAACGAGCGGAACGCCGTGCTGGAGAACGAGCAGATGGCTCAGCTCGACGACGGCCAGCGCGGGGACATCACCATCCTGCCCACGGTGGTGATCAACGAGCGCCAGTACCGCGGGAAGCTGTCGCGCGAAGCCGTGCTGCGCACGCTGTGCGCGGGCTTCGGCGAGGGGCAAACGCCGGAACTGTGCTCGTCCGAGGGCGCGTTCGAAAACAAGTGCGGCGAGGACAACGAGGGCGCGCTGGACTGCGCGCGGGACCAGTTCAACGTCGGAATGACCGGGTGCGAAGTGACGAACGAGACGCCGTTCTACCGGTGCGTCTGCCCTCCCGGCTCGAAGCTGGTGGGGGAGAAGTGCGAGGTCACGAACGGGTGCGTCGCCGCGGTGGTCGACACGCCGGCGTGCTCGTGCGAGCGATGCGTGTGCCGGGACGAGGGCGCGGGCCGCATCGACTGCCACGAGGAGCCCGCGAGCGCGTGCGACTCGGGGGACGAGCACCCCGGCGGGTGCTGGCGCTCGGGCGCATTCAGCGCCTGCGTTGACCAGATCGCGCGGAAGAAAAGCGAGGGCATGGCCGGCGTCGACCCGGACACCGTGCAGGCGTCGACGTGCGCGTGTCCCTCCGGCTTCGAAGGCGACGGGCTGGAGTGCGCGGACGTGGACGAGTGCGCGACGACGTGCAAGGGCGAGCACATGACCTGCGCGAACACGTTCGGCGGCTTCACGTGCGTCTGCGACCCTGGGTACGGGCGCATGGAGGACGCCAGCGCGCCGGACGGCATGACGTGCCTGCGTGGCGGCGGCGGCTTCGGCGCCGGGACGGTTGCGGCGGCGGTGCTGGCGTCGTGCGCCGTCGTCGCCGGCGGCGGCTTCCTGCTGTACCGGTGGCGCCTGCGGTCGTACATGAACCAGGAGATCAAGGCCATCATGTCGCAGTACATGCCGCTGGAGGACGGTGACGCCGCGCCGGGCGCGTTCGCGCCGAACGGGCACGGAGACTCGGACGACGAGGAGGCTGTGAGTCACCCGCAAAGGCTGTGAGCCGCGACGGCGACGCGCGCGAGCGAGACGACGCGGAAAAGCGCGAGCGAGACGACGCGGAAAAGCGCGAATACTGTATTTACGAAAGTAACGTATGGAACGACGACGCGGCGCGTATCGTATCGTGCGTATCACACCTCCGCGCTCTTGACGGCTCGTTTCGCGGACGCCGCCGCGCTGGTCTCCTCACCTTCCTTCGCGTCGAACGCGGCTTTTTCCTTCTCGTTCTCCCGTTGTTTCTTCTGCATCTCGCGCACGGCGGGCAACGCGCCGGCGGGCGTCCCCGTCTTCTCGACGTTGAACGCGCACCGGTACGGCTCGATCACGAAATCGTCGACGCCCATCGCGGTGACCTTGGCGGTCGCCTCTTCCACCACCGAACGCACGATCGCGTCCGGCACGTTCCCCAGCTCGACTCTCGCGACGTGCGTGTACCGCGCCGCCTCCACCACCTCGTGGAGCGTCGCGCCGAGAAACGCGTCGCCGCAGGCGGCGTCGGCGAGAGCCGCGCCCGACCACTCCGTCCACGCGCCCGCCGCCGCGGCGTCGGCGGCGACAGCCACGACGACGACGGCGTCGGTCTCGGCGAAGCGCACGGCACCGTGCGGCGCGCCCGCGAGCGCGGACTCCGGCCCGGGGAAGGCTGCCGACTCCCGGCACACGAGCGGGTGGTGCTCCTGGTCCATGTGGCCGATGTCGAGGCAATCCTTGAAATCCTCGAAATCGGACCACAGGGTCTCGGGCGCGCACGAGAAGACGCTCATGCCGAGGTACGCGTGCGGCTGCTCGTTCACCGCGCGCTCGGCGTCGAGCGCCTCGTGGAAGTGTGCGGTCTGGTACGAGGGGTGCGACTTGGCCACCTCCGCGCAGTGCAGCGCGCCCTCCAGGAACGTGCTGAAGATGGGCTTGGGCGCCGTGAGCTGGGGGTACACGTGGAACAGCAACGTCCCGTCGTACAGCCCATCGGCGTTGGCGGCTTTTTCCGCAGACGCGCGGGGCGCGGCGGCGCGCGGCGCGCGGCGGGCCGAGCGCGCGCGGCGCGGCGCGCCGGGAGCGCGACAGCGGAAAGCCGCGGCGGCGCCGAGAGAGGCCGACATCGCGGTGTGCGCGGAGCAATGGCTGGCGGCGGTGACTCGCAATCGAAAGGATAAAAAGATCGCCGGGGGTGCTTCGTTCGTCGATCGACAGATGAGGGACGGAAGTCCGCGCTCCGCGGCATCAATTTCCAGCCGGGCGCGTCCGGCAGCGTTGTTGCCTTCTCATCACATCAGTTTCAACGGCGCGCGCGGCGCCGGTGGACCCCGCCCGCGTCATGTCCCGCGTCGTCGAGCCCGACGCGTTCGACGTCGTCGGGATGCACGGCCGCCCCCCCGTCCGGCGGTCGTCCAACGCCTGGGGCGAGGTGGACGCCGGGTCCCCCGGCGACGACGACTCGCGGAGCGCTCGGTCGGATTCGCAGTACACCGACGCGGATTCCGTGGCGAGCGACGCGTTCGAGTCCGGCGCGGAGGACATCTCGGACGACGAGTCCTCGCGGAGCCCTGGCGGCTCGAGGGCGGACGCGGCGGACGCGCTCGCGCGTGACGTACGCGACGGCTTGCGGTTCGAGCCGGATGCGGCGGATGCGCACGACGGCGACGTCGACCGGGGCGAACGCGCGGGCGCGCTTGACAAAAAAAACGACTTCAGCGAGGCGGAGACGCGCGAGGCGTTCGCGGCGTTCGACGAGGACGGCGACGGATACTTGAGCGTCGCGGACGTGCGTTCGTTCTTCGAGGCGCTCGGTGAGACCCTCACCGTCGCGGAGACCGCCGAGCTCGTCCGGCTGGTCGACCGCGACGACGACGGGCTCGTGGACTTCGACGAGTTCTTCGACCTCGCCACGCGCTCGGCGCAGTTCGTCGACGCGTTCGACGCGGGACGCGACGCGGGGTGATGAGAGGGGCGACGGTCGCGACGACCGTCGACCGGCACACGTACGACCGTCACACGACTATACGTGTATAGAGACGTTTATAGAAGCTGTCAGTCAGTCAGAAGCTGTACTCACAAACACCCTACTACGCGAACCGGCGCGCGGCGTCCGCGACGGCGACCGCCGCCGCGACGGAGGAGACTATCACTAAGACGACGACGAGCGCGGTGGGTCCCGCGATGTCGTCGTACCGCGCGCTCGGCTCGCGCCTCGCGATGCGCCGCGCGCGCCACAGGTACGTCCACAGCGCGTACGCCATGAACGCGATCGACACGGGCGCGAGCGCGGCGCCACCGAGGAAGGAAGCATTATGTGAGACGACTCCAGAAGAGACTCCAGAGGCTCCGGAAGCGCCCGCGTTTCGCGTTTCGCGAATCGCGTCGTTCGGCGCGAACGACGCGGGAGTCGTTCGGGACAAAACGTTTGTTTCCGCCGTCGCCGCCGTCCCGAGACTTCCATGCGCGTTGTTCAGTAACGCCAGAGCCGCGAAGAGGAGCAGCACGGACATGGAGAGCCACTGCAGGAGCGTGCGTTCGTTCGCGAAGAACGTCTTCGGCTCGACCTTCACGGGGACGTAACGAGGAACCTTCACGGAGGTTCCGGAGGTTCCGAAACTCGAGTTTCGCGTTTTCCCGGGGGGCGTCGCGCGGTTTCGGTCATCCCCGGCGTCGTTCCCGCCGCGAGCGAAACGAAACGCGCGCGACAAAAAAAGACTCCTCGGCGCTCGCGGAGCCTTCGGCCGCGTACCCTCGCGCGCGCCGACGCCACCGCCAAGCAGGATCCGACTCAGAAAAACGCGCTCGTCACGCGTCACGCCGGAAACGGAGCTGCCGCTGCCGCTGCCGCTGCCGCCCTCGCTCGCGTCGTCGCGCGCGGGGTCCATCAGCCCGGACGCGAGGTCGGTTTTTTTTTCGCGGTCGGTTCCCGCGGAGGGTTCGGCGCCTTTTTTCTTTCGGACGTCGGCGGGGAGACCCGGCCTTGGTCCCGGCCCCGAAGGCGACGGCCCGACGGTAACGACGACGTCATCGCGCTCGAGCGCACAACACGCGATCGACGTTGGATCCGTCATGATCTGTCTTCGAACCGCGAGCGGGTCGACGCCCGCGTCGCTCTCGTCGCTCCACCAGTGCGGCGCGCGCGCGGCTCCCGTCTGGCTCTCGCCGCGCCGCGTCAGCATGGTGGCGTGCAGGAACTTGGAGAACTTGCGCACCTCCACGCACGGCGCCGAGCGCAGCGCGCGCTCGACCCACTCCGGTGGCGTCTCGTCGCGGGTCTTGATCTCCAGCACCGCGAACGGGAACGCGTGTTTGACCTTCGCGGACTCCTCCTCGCGCGAA
>Ga0181561_10006299_pt1 | contig 10022 bp, 13 predicted proteins | sample 011ome_19_FD_133760 | JGI IMG/M metagenome (GOLD analysis project Ga0181561, IMG submission 133760) | Coastal salt marsh microbial communities from the Groves Creek Marsh, Skidaway Island, Georgia - 011510BT metaG (megahit assembly) | ecosystem: Environmental > Aquatic > Marine > Intertidal...
AATTGACCACCAAAGCGAAGCATTGACAAAAAAGAATTACCTTCGTTTTACCGTTCTTTATTGTTGCTTATTTGTTGCGCTACAAAACGTCAAAACTGACACTTGTTGCTTTTTTGTTGCGCACGTTTAGAACCTAAAACGCAGATAATAAGCGTGTTGTAGCCTCAGCTCGGAAAGGCATGAGGTGTATCGGGAAGTAAACCCGTATAAGCATCGATAACCATCGACAGCTAAAAACAAACTCAACACAATTATTTACCCCTTCTGCTCTAGGCGACCGTCTGAATGCTTTGCGAATCGACCCGCATTGCGATCATGTACCGGGTCCATTTGACCCCAAGGCCAGCCACCGAATTGTGTCCGCTGATAATCAGAGAAAGCTTGCTGAATCTCTTGACGGGTGTTCATCACAAATGGGCCGTGTTGTACGACAGGTTCGTTGATCGGCTGACCCTGCAGCACCAAAAGGCTACAAGCTTGTTCCCCTGCTGTGAGAAGGATTTGCGAATCAGCTTTTACTATTGCTTGATGGTAGTGAGGTACCTCTTGCTGATTGAGCATGATGTTCTGTCCTTCGTACAAGTAAATACTACGATTACTACCCGATTTTGCTGCCGGAAGAAGGAATTGGGCACCTGGTGCCAATTTTATATTCCAAATAGCAACATCGTTTTCGGGGTCTGCAGCCCATGAGTTTGGCGCTGGCGCCGGCGCAACTTCTCCCGCTAAACTGCCGGCAATGACCTCAAGATAGATTTCATTACCCTTACTGTCTTTGATCGTCTTTTTAGGAATCTCCTCGCTCCACAACATTTTAAAGTGAGGTTCGATCATTTTCTTTTCTCGTGGCAGGTTGAGCCAAATCTGAAAAAGCTCCATGGTATTGGGCTTGTCTTGATGCAACAGGGGGAACATTTCGGAATGCTGTAGCCCTTTACCTGCAGACATCCATTGCACATCGCCGTCGCCATATCTTGCCGTTGCTCCAGCTGAATCGCTATGATCTACAAATCCTTTACGCACCACAGTAACCGTCTCAAATCCTCTATGTGGATGCCCCGGAAAGCCTGGAACTCTGTGACCATGATACATTCGATATCCGTCTTTGACAATGAAGTCAGAGCCTAATTGGCGCCCAGTCAAACCAGTCTTGGGGCCCATCTGCTCATTCCCTTCTGGAAAAAAATCTTCATGATGTACGCAAAACAAAAACGGATCCTGCGTCTCCCATTGAAAACCAAGTGGTTTAATGCTTTTAATCACTTTCTCGTCGGACACATTATCAATCATAGCATTTCCTGTTTTCGCTGCGAATACACTTCCTACAGCTGTTATTGTTAGATTCTTTAAAAACTTTCTACGGCTGTTCTCTTTTTCCATTTTTCTAGATAAGTCTTTGTTCGAACAACAATATAAGGAAGAATTGGTTTTCGCTTTTCGTCAAATCCTTTCAAATTTCCTAGTCTGATCAACTACTTCATGAAGTAATGGCTCTGGCTTTTATCTTTGCAGGCATGAGAAAAGATATCGCAATACCTGAGGTGAAGAACGTTTTTGTTGCTGCTGTGAAAGAGCTCAATGAACAGAACGAGGTGCAATGGTGGATTTATTTGATAAATGACACGAATGGGCCTCTAGAAAACCTCATAGTCAATTCAAGAGGCTATGCGGATCTCGACACCAAAGGTGGCCGCCAAACCTCTACCCTGCGAAAAAACATCAAGGTCATACCGGCCAAATCAGCCGCGCGCCTCGAGCCCATCATGGAAGACACTTTTGATCTGTTTAATGAGTACTGGGTGATGTTCTTTGAAAATGGAACCATGAAGGACCGTAAGTTCATTTTTGGTCCTTATGTGATCGACGAAGGAGTCAGTGAAACATTACCAGTGTTGAATAAAAAAGGCGTCCTAGTGAAATAGCCTAATCGAACTGCTTTTCACTAATTGTCCTTAACGAACACCAGCTCCTTCTACAGGTTCGGTCGAAGATCTACGTATATAATGCCAAACTAGCCAGGCTAGGCCAGCATTAAAGAAGTAGAAAATGTATTTCGCTACGAAAGCGACGTTGCCAAAAAGGATATTCTGATACAACTTCAGTCCGTTGTACACCTGCCAACTCGCCCATGTATCCGCATACATTCTCGGCGTATTCAAAATGCCCGAATAAGTGATACCCGTAATGACTGCCGTGATTAAAAACTTTGAATGTTTATCGCCAATCGGTTCCGAAAGGAAGTCGGTAAAACCGATATAGTTCAAAGTAAAACCCAAGGCAAAGGCTATGAAAATATTCAATACATAAATGCGGTCAATCTTTCTCGGGATTCGCTTTGGTCTACGTTTCCAGTACAAATAACTAACCCCCGCCCCGAGAAAAGAGATAGGATACGTGAGAAAAGCCGCTTCATTTCCTAGGTAGTAATCCACTACCGCTGAATTTACAGCGGTGAATAAACCGATGAAATTTCCCAAGTTATTCCTCTTGGTCACTAAACGAGTAACCATCATTGACCCCGCTGCGCCAATCGTCGAAAACCAACCTATGGGGAGACCATCTACCACTGTTTCATGAAATCCTAGAGCAAAGGATACCACCAGTATCAATCCCACGCCGAAGACATCCATCCAGACGCTCTCTAAAAATAGCTTTGCGGATTTTGAATCCATGATGTTTTTAGTGTGCCATTAGTTATAGCAAATGTAGCGGAATAAAACATTTCACTTTGGCTAATTTTGAAGTATGGATATACTACACAAGACTAGAGCATTTGTAAAAGATGTGCTTTCAAGCGCTGAAGGAGGACACGATTGGTTTCATATAGAGCGTGTCACAAGCAACGCCCTAACAATAGCTGCTTCAACGTCCTGCAACCCATTAGTGGTGGAATTGGCAGCACTTCTTCATGATATTGCTGATTCAAAATTTCATGATGGAGATGAGGAAATTGGTCCTTTGAAAGCGGAAGCATTCCTTCAAGGTGAAGGTTTCGACCCCACACTTACAGGCCATATTATCGCTATCATTAGAAATGTAAGCTACAAAGGTGGGCTACATAAAGCGACACATGAATCTATAGAATTAGATATCGTGATGGATGCGGACCGTCTAGATGCGATCGGAGCCATAGGTATAGCACGTACTTTTAACTACGGAGGCTTTAAAAACAGAGCCTTATATGATCCTGATATTCCTCCTCAGCAGTACACCGATAAAGAACAGTACAAGCACTCAAAGGCTCCGACCATCAATCATTTTTACGAGAAATTGTTGCTACTGAAAGATTTGATGCGAACGGAAAAAGGACGAGAAATGGCACAACAGCGGCATGAGTATATGGAGGGCTTTCTCGAACAATTCTATGCTGAGTGGGACGGTAAACGATAAAATATTACATTAGTACAAATATCTTATCAACGGCCATGTCAATCTCTCAAATTCTCTCTGACACGCGGGATCAATTATCTGGAAAATGGATCACTGCCATCTTAACGTTAATCGTTTATGGCTTGGTTGCAGCCGTGGCGGGATCCGTAGTTCTTGGGGTTCTAATACTAGGGCATCTCGCTGTAGGTCTTGCCTCCTGGTCTCTTCATGTGGCACGAAGAGAAGAGCTAAGAATCGAACAGTTATTCGACGGATTTCAATCTTTCGTCTCGCCCCTAGCAGCATACCTGTTGATGGGATTTGCCATCTCCCTCGGCTTCTTATTTTTCATCATTCCAGGTATCGTTCTTGCCTTAGGATTCAGCCAAGTAGTATACATACTCGCCGACGACCCCAAGCGCGACGGCTTGCAAGCACTTCAAGACAGCTGGAAAATGATGCGCGGGAACAAGACGAAACTCGTTTTCCTCTACTTACGATTCTTCCTCTTGAGTCTATTATGTATCCTAACCCTTGGAATAGGCTTCTTCTTTCTTACTCCTTACATCGCGGTGGCTCGCGCAAATTTCTATTTGGCCATTTCCAATAGCACTAGAGACTCCTTCGATGCCGAATATATCGTAACGTAATTATGAAAAGAATACTGCTGTTTTTAGTTGCAAATTTCGGAGCACTTGCTCTTGGAAGCTATCTCATGGGCGAAGGACCTACTGGAATTTGGTACAGCGAACTCAGCAAAGCGCCATGGACTCCACCAGGATGGGTTTTTGGCGCAGCATGGACAACAATCATGGTAGCCTTGGCCTTTTTTATGGCCGATTGGATCAAAAAATCCCAGCGCACGAATCGTGTTTGGGGACTCTACCTGATTCACTTAGTACTCAACATCGGCTGGAATCCATTATTCTTCGACTTACATCTGTTGGGAATTGCACTGATAGAAATTCTATTACTGCTCACCCTAGTCATTTATATGGGGATATTAGGGAAAAAAGAGGCAGGTCATAGTAGTTTGCTCATACTCCCCTATATCGCTTGGCTGAGTATAGCCAGTACCCTGAACGCTTATGCCTTTTTGTACAATTAATAACTGATTTTCAAGTTTTTAAATTGTACACGGCCTTTCCAAGCTTGCAACGCGATACGGCCGTAAAGGCGTTTGCCAAAATCCGGATACTCCCTAAATTTTGACTCTTGAACCATCGTTGTCCATTGTTTTGAACTCACGTCTACTTTAGCGGTTTGGACTCCATTTAAGAAGTAGATAAGTTCATTATTCTTCACTTCTATCCTTGTATGGTTCCATCCGTCTTGATGATAAGGTACATGTTGTGGTACCTCTTGAAATCCATATAGAGCTCCACTCATGCGCTTTGGGTCGTTGTAATTGTGATTCAATGAATCACTGTGATCCAAAATTTGATACTCAACGCCGCTCATCCAAGGTGCGGCCCATTCCTTTTCAACAACGCCGATAAAAATTCCACTATTGCCACCCGCACCGACCTTCCAATCACAGGTAAACGTGAAGTCTTCGTCAAAGCGCGTGCTGGTAACAAGATCTCCAAAGGTCCCCTCATGTGCAGGATCACAAGTAAGTAACCCATCTTCAACAAACCAAATAGAGGGTACATCTCCTTCGCCAAACAAGTGCCAACCATTTAGATTCTCTCCGTTGAAAAGAGCTGTTTCCAAAGGGGCTTCTTCAGACGACATGCACGAGGTAAGAAAGGCGAATGCAACAAATAGCAACTGTTTCATAAAACGATCATTTTATGGGAAAATACAGAAAATTGAAGGCCTGAATTAGATTTCAAGCCAATTAAATTCGCTAATTTGAACCACTAACCTATTCTCGCGATGCGCAGATTCTTCTACATCTTCGGGGCTTTACTACTCTTGACCTTACTTTTTTTTCAAGGTTGTCGCGGCTTGTCTAGAACGATCTACAACAGCATGGATTGTGACCGATTCAACATTGATCACATAGAATTACGGACGGGCATTAATATTCCAAGTGTCACCCACTTAGATTGCCAAATAGAGGATAATCAGCGTATCGCGGAATTCGACGTTCACATTTCGGGAGAAGACAAAGAGCAGTATATCCGTCGCTATTTCAAATGGAACGGAATGACCTATTACGCTCAAGGCAAAGACCCAAACACCGAATGGTCAGCTAGTTACGACACGCTCACCAACCGCTTACAACTACAATTAGACTACCACTAATATGAGTGATTTAGAAAAACACTACACCAACAGGTCGAACTGGATACGCGCTGCTGTACTTGGCGCAAATGATGGCATCCTAAGCGTCAGTAGTATTGCTGTAGGTGTGGCTTCTGCCACTTCAGCCGTTGAACCCATTGCCATAGCATCACTGGCAGGTCTCGTTGCTGGTGCCTTAAGTATGGCCGCTGGTGAATATGTAAGTGTTAGTTCGCAAGCCGATATTGAGGCCGCCGATTTGGCACGCGAAGCCAGAGAATTGGAAGAAATGCCAGAGATTGAAGAACGCGAATTAGCTAAAATCTATGTTGCTCGAGGTTTGAATGAAGAAACCGCAAGAGAGGTCGCTAGACAGTTACACGAACACAACGCTCTTGAAGCACACGCTAGAGATGAGCTTGGAATTAACGAAATCACGAGTGCACAACCCTTACAAGCAGCCTTGGCAAGCGCATTGAGTTTCGTTATAGGAGGTGTTCTACCCTTCGCGCTCATCTTCTTTTTCGATCCGAACCAATTGTATTGGGCAGAATACATTTTCAGCATCAGCTTCTTGGCTTTTTTAGGCGGACTTAGCGCCTATCTAGGAGGAAGTAGTATTGCTCGTTCTGTGCTTCGCATTGCAGTTTGGGGAACACTTACTATGGCACTAAGCGCCTTGGTAGGAAGTTGGGTAAATCTTCCGGTATAACCTTACCTTTGCCAAATGGCAACTAGAATCAACAAATACCTAAGCGAGATTGGGCATTGCTCAAGACGTGGAGCGGATAAGCTATTAGAACAAGGTCGAATAACGATCAATGGAAAGGTACCCGAGCTGGGCGAAAAGGTGCAACCGGGAGATGTAGTTGCCGTTGATGGCGTAGAGGTAACCGAACGTACCGAAGAACATGTGTATATCGCTTTAAACAAGCCCCGTGGTATTGTTTGTACGACCGACCGCCGTGTTGAAAAAGACAATATCGTAGATTTTGTGGGGCATCCTCAGCGCATCTTTCCTATCGGTAGGTTAGATAAGCCTTCTGAGGGGCTCATACTGATGACTAGCGATGGAGATATCGTGAATAAAATTCTTCGTGCACGAAACAATCACGAGAAAGAATATGTCGTGAATGTCGATCGTCCCATTACACAGCAGTTCATCACGAAAATGCGAAATGGGGTACCCATCTTAGATACGGTGACTAGAAAGTGTGAAGTCGAACAAATCGGTCCTAAAAGTTTCAGAATCATTCTAACGCAAGGGTTAAATCGCCAAATTAGACGTATGTGTGAATACCTCGGGTACCGCGTAACTAAGTTAAAGAGAGTACGTATCATGAACATCACATTGGACCTGCCCGTGGGACAATGGCGAGATTTGAAAAAGCATGAGCTAAAAACACTCTACCGTTTGTGCGAATCAAGCGCTAAAACACATTACTAGTTAAAACGTACTCAAAATAGCGCAGATTCTATTTCCTGATTCCTATATTAGGTGGAATACAACGTGTTATGTCCTTCGAATACCTCTTTTCACTAAGTAATACCATCGCATTATTCGCATGGATTGCACTTATGGCGGCACCGTACCACAATAAGGTACGTCAAGTGATTTTCGGTGGAGTTGTAGTCGCATTTGGCATCTGCTATGCCCTATTATTCTTTACCTCCTTTGATGCGGAAATGTCCCTTTCGATGACTTCGCTCAAAGGATTGGCCTCACTGTTTTCTTCAGAGCAAGCGGTGCTTTTAGGTTGGGTACACTACCTCGCATTCGACTTGGTTGCGGGCCTTTACATCACTAAAAATGCCCAAGAAAACCATTTGCATAAACGTGCCCTACTCCCCTTTTTAATCGGGACCTTCATGGCTGGCCCTCTGGGATTAACCGCCTACGTACTATTTAGAACCATCCAGAGAAAACATTATAAGTTTTGATGCGAATGCATTCGGTCTCCATACTCAACAATAGGTTGCTGAGCTTTACCGCTATAACAGCATTGCTTTACAGCGCGCTTTCGCTCATCCTGCTGTATAACTTTGATACCGAAGTTCTTGGAGTAAATGCATTTATTAAACCGCTGAAATTTGGCATTTCAGCCGCTGCATTATTTTTATTTCTCAACTGGTATTCCAACTTCGTTCCAAGGTTAAAACGAAAGGCTTTTGATCGATTCGTCTTCCTCAATATCGGGGTGATGGCTTTTGAATTGAGCTGGATTATGATTCAAGCGAGTCGAGGAACACTCAGTCACTTCAATACGAATACACCATTGGAAGAAATCATGTTCGGTCTAATGGGCATCGCTATCGCAGTTTCAACTGCCTGGACTTGGATCTTGTTTCGTTGGACGTTTCGATCCGATTTTCGAATGGTCCCAGGAATTTTGTGGGCGGTTCGTTTTGGAATTCTCTATTTCATCGTCTTTGGGTTTTCCGGCTTTATCATGGGCGCCCAATTAAATCATTATGTCGGTGCCGAATTATCCGATACAGGTTTACCAGTACTGGGTTGGTCTACCACCGCAGGAGATTTAAGAATCCCTCATTTTTTTGGGCTACACGCCATACAACTCCTTCCCCTGCTCTCCCATGTACTAAGAACAAAAGCTTTGGGAAGCGTATTGATCGCACTTATTTATGGTGCATGCTGCATCTTCCTTTTGTACCTTGCCCTACTCGGACAATCGCCCTTGTAAGTCATGAATATCGCAGCACAGATTCAATTCATCCCTCTCAGCTCTGCTTCTCCAATGAATGAAGTAGATAGCGCTATTGAAATTATCGCTCAAAGCGGCTTAAGCTATGAAGTTGGCCCTTTTGGCACAAGTGTAGAAGGAAATGCTGCACAGGTACATGAGGTCATAGAAAAACTCGTGCAAACTTCCACTAAAACTGAGTTTTTGCTGCAGGTTCAATACCATGTTGGCCCCGATCGACTTTCGAATAGCGAAAAGGTCGCAAAGTTCAGATAGCTACCTCCTTAAGGCTCCGTTCTAGGTATTATATTTGCGGACCGATTTTTAGTAATACTAAACGTTTACCATGTCAAAAATCTTGTATACAAAAACTGACGAGGCTCCTATTCTTGCCACGTACAGTTTCTTACCTATCGTTAAATCGTTCACCTCAAAAGCAGGAATCGAAGTAGAAACGAGAGATATTTCTCTAGCTGGACGCGTTCTAGCTGCATTCGCAGACCTTCTACCAGAAGATCAGCGCATTAGTGATGATTTAGCCGAATTAGGAGCGCTTGCTAAAAACCCAGAAGCTAACATTATAAAACTTCCGAACATTAGTGCATCTATTCCACAGTTGACTGCTGCTATCAGCGAACTACAAGCTGCTGGATTTGCTCTGCCAGACTATCCTGCTGAGCCAAAAACGGATGAAGAGAAGGCGATCAAAGCGCGCTATGATAAGATCAAAGGTTCTGCTGTAAATCCTGTGCTACGCGAAGGGAATAGCGATCGTCGCGCACCAAAAGCGGTTAAAAATTACGCCCGCAAACACCCCCATTCTATGGGTACTTGGACAGCTGATAGTAAAGCTCACGTAAGCTCGATGAGTGAAGGAGATTTCTACGGCTCAGAGGTAAGTACAACAGTAGATAAAGCTACTACTGCATCAATCGTATTTACAAGCAAAGAGGGAAACACGGTAACTCTTAAAGAAGGTATTGCTTTACAAGAAGGCGAAATCATAGATGCAGCTCGCATGAGCATGAGTGCGCTCAAGGCGTTCTTAAAAGAGCAAGTTGCCGATGCAAAAGCACAAGGTGTATTGTTCTCTCTTCACATGAAAGCTACCATGATGAAGGTCAGTGATCCTATCATGTTCGGTGCTTGTGTCGAGGTATACTTCGAAGAGGTATTTAACAAATATGCTGAAGAGTTCACTGCACTAGGTGTAGATGTTCGCAATGGATTAGGTGATGTTTATGCTAAAATCGAAGGTTTACCGCAAGCAAAACGTGAAGAGATCGAAGCCGCATTAGCCTCAGCTATTGAAAACGGACCGGATCTAGCAATGGTCAACTCTGATAAGGGGATTACTAACTTGCATGTACCTTCTGATGTAATCATCGATGCATCTATGCCTGCAATGATCCGTACATCGGGTCAGATGTGGGATAAGGATGGTAAACCAAGAGATGCAAAAGCAATCATTCCAGATCGCAGTTACGCGAGCATTTACCAAGCTACTATCGATTTCTGTAAAGAGAACGGTGCACTAGACCCTACTACCATGGGCTCAGTAAGCAACGTAGGTTTGATGGCGCAAAAAGCTGAAGAATACGGCTCTCATGATAAAACATTCCAACTAGACAGCGAAGGAACCGTAGCGGTTATTGCTGATGGGGAGACCTTGTTAATACAAGAAGTGAGCGCAGGTGATATCTTCCGTATGTGTCAAGT
>Ga0181561_10006303_pt1 | contig 10020 bp, 11 predicted proteins | sample 011ome_19_FD_133760 | JGI IMG/M metagenome (GOLD analysis project Ga0181561, IMG submission 133760) | Coastal salt marsh microbial communities from the Groves Creek Marsh, Skidaway Island, Georgia - 011510BT metaG (megahit assembly) | ecosystem: Environmental > Aquatic > Marine > Intertidal...
CAGCGCCTCGCGGATGGACTGACCTCGGTCATTCAAAGACTGCAGCTCAACGCCTTCAGGCAACTGAGAGCGCAAACCAGGCAATGCCTTTTGGATGGCATCAATGACAGCAATGGTGTTGGCGTCTGGCTGCCTCTGCACAGCCAAAATAATCGACGGCACGCCGTTGTAGCGGCTCACGCGGGTCTCGTTCTCAACCGAGTCGATGATGCGCGCCACATCTCTCAGGTACACCGGCACACCGTCGCGCACCGCAACCATGTGCTGCGCAAATGCACTGGCACTCTCCAGCTGAGTGTTGGCTTCAATGATCAGCGACTGACTCGCGCCCTCAATCACGCCCAGCGGGGCACTTGAGTTAACTGCCCTCAGGCTGTTGGCCAAGTCCGCTAGGGTCAGGTTGCGACTGGCCAAGGCCTCTGGGTCAGCTTTGACGCGCACGGCATAGCGCTTGGCGCCATAAACAATGACTTGGGCGACACCGTCGATGGTTGAAAGCGAGGGGGACACCAAGTTCTCTGCAAACTCAGACACCCTGGTCAAATCAGCTGTGTTTGAGCTCAGCGCCAAAATCAGCACAGGCGAGTCCGCGGGGTTGACCTTGCGATAAGAGGGCAAGTCGGTCATCTCTGAAGGCAAGCGGCGCTGACTCAGCAACAGAGCCGACTGCACATCAGCGGCAGCGTCGTTGATGTCTTTGTCCTCATTGAACTCCAAGGTCACCGACGTTCTGCCCAATGTGCTTGACGAGGTGATGGTCTTGATGCCGCCAATGGTGGAGAACTGCTTCTCAAGAGGCAAGGCCACCGACTGGGCCATGGACTCAGGGCTGGCGCCACTCAGGCTAGCGGTCACGCTGATGGTCGGGGTGTCGTAGCGCGGCAGGGCTGCCACGGGAATTTTGCTCAGGGCGGAGGCACCCAACGCCAAAATGGCGATGTTCAGCAACACCGTCATGACAGGGCGGCGAATGAAAATTTCGGTCGCGCGCATCGCTTACTCCCGGGTACTGGGCAAAATGGCTGGGCCGATCACGCGCACAGGGCTTCCGGCTTTGACGTTTTGACGCCCGTCAACCACGATTTTCTCGCTCTCCTTTAAGCCCCGAACCGCGACAAACTCACCCATTTGAACCATCGGCTCTACCGCTCTCGCTTGAGCCAGGCCTGCGTCGTCGATCAGCATCACTTGGCGCTCATTGCCTTGAAGCGGTGCGCTGACTTGGGGAATCACTGCGACTTGCTCAACGGTTTGTGCGCTCAGATTGATCTGAACTGTGGTGCCTGGCCATAGGCTCGTGCCTGGGTTGGCAACGCTGGCCTTCATGCCCATCATGCCGGTGTCGGCGTTGATTTGGCTGTCATAAAAAGTCAGCCGACCAGTTAATGGCTCGTCTTGCCCAGGCACGCGGACCGTCACTGGCGCACCCACACCAGCTCGACGCACGCTGGGGATTTGCGCCTGGGGCAGGTTGAAGCTCACGCCCATGGGGTCCATCTGAGTGATGCTGACCAACGGCGCGGCGCTGGCACCGCCGCCGACCAAGGTGCCTGGGGTAACGTCAATGCGACCCAAGCGGCCGCTGATGGGCGCCGTGATGGTGAACAAACTCAGCTGAATCTGTTGCGCTTGGCGATCGGCTTGTATGGCCTTGAGCTGGGCCTGTTGTGCAGCGAATTGCGACTCGAGCGTAGCGGTGGCACTGCTCGAAACAAACGCTTCGTCCCTGAGCTTTTTTGACAGACTCAGTTGCCGCTGCAGTTCTGCAAGCGTGGCTTCAGCGCTGGCGTAATTGGCGTCTAATTTGGCTGCAATGGCACGCTCTTTTCGGCTATCCAAGCGAAACAAAACGTCGCCCTGTTTGACCGACTGACCCTCTTTGACTGCAATGCTTTCAACAATGGCGCTCACCTGAGGTCGCACCTCGACCGATTGCAGGGGCGTGGCGTATCCCGTCGCACCAAAGCGCTGGGGGATGTCTTCAAGGCCAATGCTCATGACGGTGACAGCTGGCGGCGGGGGGCCCCGTCGCGGCGCGCCAGATGCGGCTCCTTTGGCTTTCGCGTCGCTGGTTTTGGCGCTGCTGGGTTGGCCTGTTGTGGTGGCCGCAGCGGTCGAGGCGGCAGTGGCTGCGTGCGCGGAGGCGCCAACAGTCGCGGCGCTGCATAGCAGCGCAGCAGTGGCAGAGAAAATGGCAAAGATTTTCATGGCAGAGTGGTCCCAAGGGTCGCTGCGAGCCGAATGATCTCGGTGCGCGTTGCGCATAGCATAGCGAGATTCTCGGGGGCTTGCGGTGGGCTTAGAAAAAGCCTGTCACGCGGGCGCCAAAACCCGTAGGACTTACTTCTTGGGGTAGAAGTTGATGATCAAGGGGCTGGGAACGGTGCCGTCCTCATCCTTAGGCAGGCGACCAGTGCGGTCCAAGCCCCTCAGCACGGCTTGATCCCAGGCCGCGACGCCGCTTGAGCGCAACAGCTTGCGGCCGATGATCTCGCCGCCGGGTGCCGCCGTCACCTCGACCAAAGCGGGTGGGTTGCCGCGGACCACGCTGCCGAACACGATGTTGGGGCGCACGGCTGCGTCAACTTTGGCGCCGTAAGTGGCAGATGGCCCCTTGGATTTAGCCGCGGTGCCTTGTGCATTGGCGTTGCTGTCGAGGCCGACCAGATCGGCGGTTCTCGCCATTTGTTCAGCGCGCATTTGCTTCAAAATGGCTTCTTGACGCTCGGCTTCGGCTTTTTCTTTAGCAGCCTTCTCTCGAGCGGCTTTCTCGCGAGCGGCTTTTTCCTTAGCGGCCTTTTCCTTGGCGGCTTTCTCTTTGGCAGCTTTTTCGCGAGCGGCCTTTTTCTTGGCAGCCTTCTCTCGGGCAGCCTTTTCCTTAGCGGCCTTTTCTTTGGCAGCCTTCTCACGAGCGGCTTTTTCCTCAGCAGCTTTCTCGCGCTCCACTTTTTCTTTTTCAAGCGCGATGTCTGCAGCACTCGGCTGGGTGGGCTCGGGCGCCGGTGGCGTCACAGGCGGCGGTGGTGGCGCGGGCTGCGGCTCTGGCTTGGGCGGCGGAGCGGAGGGGGGCTTGGGCGCTGCTCTGGGCGCGGCTTGTTCGATCACAGCAGAGACCAACTCTGCTTCGAAGACCACGGGTTGTTGGGTTTGCGTCCAGTTGACGCTAACGGTCAAGGCGACCAACAATGCCACGTGCGCAAGCAGTGCGCCCACCATGGCCATGGGCCAATGGATTTGAGAGTCTGTGGCGACGTCTTCAATCACACGGCTGTTGGGGGCGCTTAACGCATCTGTCATAGGCGATGAAATCAGCGGCGGGTGTTGACCGACAAGCCCACGCGAGTGATGCCACCTTGCTGCAGTGCGTCCATGACATTGACCACTTGCTCGTACGCCACAGACTTATCTGCACTGATCACGACGGCTGTGATGGGGTTGCCAACTTGGGTCTCGCGAATGCGGTCTTGCATGGCCAAAACCTGTGACGCCACCTGCGCCAAAGTGGTCGCGACTTTGGCTTTGCCTTCTCGCACTTCGATTTGGGCCTCGGCATCAATGATCACTTGGATCACTTGGTCGGGCTGGCGCGGCGCTTGCCCCATGGTTGGCAACTGAATCACGCTGGGCGCAATCAAGGGGGCCGTGACCATGAAGATGATGAGCAGCACCAGCATCACGTCGATGAAGGGCACCATGTTGATTTCGTTCATGGTGCGGCGCTTTTTGCGCCGTGTGGTCAGTTGCGGCATAAGGCGGTATCTGGGAGCGGGCTCAACCTGCGCTTTGGGCGTTGAGGTTGCGTTGCAAGATGTTGGAGAACTCGTCCATGAACATGTCCATGTGGCTGGCCATGCGTTCGATTTGTGCGTTGAAACGGTTGAAAGCAATCACCGCAGGTATCGCGGCAAACAAGCCAATGGCGGTGGCCACCAAGGCCTCGGCAATGCCGGGGGCCACTGTGGCGAGCGTGACGCTTTGCAGCGAAGCCAAACCCGTGAAGGCGTGCATGATGCCCCAGACGGTGCCAAACAATCCGACGTAGGGTGAGACCGAAGCCACAGATCCCAAAAATGGCAAATGCGACTCAAGAGCATCCATCTCACGTTGGTTGCTCACCCGCATGGCACGCTGAGCGCCTTCGAGCAAGACCGCAGGATCTTGGATGCGGCGCTCACGCAGTTTGAGAAATTCACGCATACCAGAGCTGAACACCCGTTGCAACGATCCGCCTTCGCCTTCTGCGCTTTTGGCGTGGTTGTACAAGTCGTTCAAGCTCGCACCTGACCAAAAGTCGCGTTCAAACTGATCGTTGTGGGTGGCCAAGCGGCGCAGGGTAGCGCTCTTGCCAAAAATCACCGCCCAGCTGATGACGGATACGCTCAAGAGCAACACCACCACAGCCTGGACGACCCAGCTGGCGTTGAGTAACAAGTGGATGATGGACAGGTCTTGGTTCATGTCGGTTTCAATCGGTCCAGAATAGAAGAAGGAATGCGTGCAGGTTTCATGGATTTTGCCTCAACCCAGCCAATGCGTATTTCGCCGTGCGCCAGACGCTTGGGCGCTTCAGCGTCAGGGTCTTGGCGCCAGCAAGATTGGCTGAGCACCAAACTGGCTCGGCCCGCTTGCGTGAGGGTGGTGTGCACGCTCAACAAATCGTCTAAGCGCGCGCTGTGCTCGTATTTGAGAGCGGTGGCAGTTACCACAAACATGCCCCCTGTTTGCTCTCGCAAGTTTTGCTGTTCAACGCCAAGGTGTCTCAGCCACTCGGTGCGTGCGCGCTCGAAAAACTTCAGGTAATTGGCGTAGAAGACGATGCCGCCGGCATCTGTGTCTTCCCAATAAACCCTCACGGGCCAAACAAAGTCAGCTTGCAACTCGCTCATGCGCTTTCGTGGGGCCTTAGTTCAGGTGCCAAGGGGTGCAGCACGCCGTTGACAAACTTGTGGCCATCGGTGCCGCCAAACGATTTGGCCAACTCGATGCTTTCGTTGAGAACCACGCGCATGGGCACATCTAAACAGCGTTGTAGTTCGTAGACGCCGATCCACAAAATCACGTGCTCAATCGGCGAGATCTCGGCCAACGGGCGGTCTACATGAGGCGCGATGCGGGCATCTAGCAGCGCACGGTCTTCAGCGCAGCCGCGCAACAAGCCGTCGAAATACACGCTGTCGCATTTGTGAAAACCTGTGAGGTCGCGGGTGTAAGTGTCGATACCCTCGAGCGTGTCTTGACCGATCAACACTTGGTACAAGGCTTGCACGGCGAACTCGCGCGCACGCGTTCGCGCTGAACGCTCTGACGCCTTGCGCTTGCCGCTGCGGGGGGAGGTAGAGGGGGCTTCAGGGTTCATGCTCAGCTGATTTGGTCTAGGGTTTGAGCCATCTCAACGGCCACTTGGGCCGCGTCGCGACCCTTGTCGGTTTGGCGAGCCCGAGCCTGCGCGTCGTCTTCGACGGTCAAGATGGCGTTGGCAATCGGAATCTCGTAGTCCAGCGACACCCGCGTGACGCCAGCGCCAGATTCGTTGGCGACGAGTTCGAAATGATAGGTCTCACCGCGAATGATGCAGCCCAGCGCAATCAGTGCGTCGTACTCGTCGTCTTTGGCCAAGGCTTGCAGGGCCACGGGTATTTCGAGTGCGCCCGGCACGTCGACCACGCGGATATCGCCTTCGGCCACGCCCAAGCGCAACAATTCATCTCGACACGCATCGAGCAGCGACTGCGTCACCTCATGGTTGAAGCGTGCGCGCACGATGCCAATGAGCAAATCCTCGCCATTGAGTTCAGGGGTTGGGCCTTGATCAGCGTGTAGCATGACATTCACTCTCGTTCGTTTTGAAAACCACAAATTTCGAGGCCATAGCCGGCCATGCTGGGCATGCGGCGCGGCGCACCCATGAGGGTCATGCGGCTGACGCCACATGCGCGCAGGATTTGCGCACCAATACCGTAGCTGCGCAAGTCCATTTGACCGCGCGAAGGGCCGTGTGCGGGTTTAGCAACGCCTTGAAACTGGGCGATCAACTCAGCACCAGTTTCGCCGGCGTTCAAGAAAACCGCCACCCCACGCCCTTGGGCCTCTAGGTAGCGCAGCGCTTCGTCCAGTGGCCAAGAGTGCAAAGGGCGGCCCACTTCGAGTGCATCTAGCAAAGACAGCGGCTCGTGCACGCGCACCGGCACAATGTCTTGGTCCTGCCACTCGCCCTTGACCAAAGCCAGATGCACTTGGTCTCCGGTGCGGTCTTTGAAGGCATGAGCTGTGAATTCGCCGTAAGCGGTTTTCAAAGGCCGTGCACCCAAGCCATCAATCAAAGACTCGTTGCGGCTGCGGTGTTCGATCAAGTCGGCGATGGTGCCAATCTTGAGGCCGTGCTCGGCGGCAAATACCTGCAAATCAGGCAAGCGCGCCATGGTGCCGTCGTCTTTCATGATTTCGCAAATCACGGCAGAGGGCGAACAACCAGCCATGGCAGCGAGGTCACAACCTGCTTCGGTGTGCCCAGCGCGCATCAACACGCCGCCGTCCACCGCCTGTAGCGGAAACACATGCCCAGGCTGCACCAAGTCGCTGGGTGCGCTGTTGGCGTCTACCGCCACCGCGATGGTCTTGGCTCGGTCTGCGGCAGAGATGCCGGTTGTGACGCCTTCGGCAGCCTCGATTGAAACGGTGAAGGCGGTTGAGTAAACCGTGCCGTTTTGGCGTGCCATGGGCGGAAGGCCCAGATACTCGCAACGCTCTTTGGTGAGTGTGAGGCAGATGAGGCCGCGGCCGTATTTCGCCATGAAATTGATGGCTTCGGGCGTCACAAAGTCGGCTGCCAAGACCAGGTCGCCTTCGTTTTCTCTGTCTTCCTCGTCAACCAAAATAACCATGCGGCCTGCGCGCATGTCAGCGACGATGTCTTCGACGGGGGAAATGGGGACCGTGTTCATGAGAAGTTCCAAAAGAGCAAATTCGGTGGGTGCGAGCCCACCACAACCCACATTATCGCAAGTTAAACGCCTTGGTTGCGCCAAGTCGCTCGGCAGGTGGGCAAAAGTTTCAGTCTTGCGCTGCTTCGGTCGTCGTGCCAGGGCTGAGCATGCGCTCTACATAGCGCGCGATCAAGTCGATTTCTAGGTTGACGCCGTCGCCTGCTTTGAGCGTGCCAAGGGCGGTGTTTTCGATGGTGTGCGGAATCAAGTTGATGCTCAGCAAACACGCCTGTGCTTCGTCGCGCACTTGATTGACCGTCAAGCTAACCCCGTTGACCGTCACTGACCCTTTGTATGCAATGAACTTGGCCAGCGCTTGCGGCGCCTCAATCGCCAGCAACCAACTCTCGCCAACAGGCTCAAACTGTCGCACCCTGCCTTGGCCATCGACATGCCCACTGACTAGGTGACCGCCCAAGCGGTCGTTGGCACGCAAGGCTTTTTCGAGGTTGACCGTGTTGAGGCGGTCCAAGCCACAGGTTTTGTTCAACGACTCGGCCGATATATCGATGGTGAATTGGCCATTCGCCGTGTCTAACGTGGTGACCGTCATGCACGCGCCGTTCAAAGCGATGCTGTCACCCAGGCCCACATCAGCCAAATAGTCGGCGTTGACATCCAAGGTGAGGCGTTTGCCGTGTGCGGCTGAGTCGCCCAAGTCTTGGATAGCGCTGATGCGGCCGACGGCCGTGATGATGCCTGTGAACATGTCAAAAAACTTTCGTGATGCAAACGGCCTTAAAAGGGCCAAGACTCGTGAGTGAGCAGTCGAACCCGCCAGTCGGGGCCCACGCGCTGCGAATCGATCCAGTTTAGCGCGAGGGCCTGATCCACATGGTTTAGGGGGCCAAACGTGCTCATGCCTTGACCCTGGCCCAGCCACTTGGGTGCGAAGTAGATCAACAGCTCGTCTACCAGGCCTTCGCGCAAGAAAGACGCGTTCAATGCGGCGCCCGCTTCTAGGTGCAACTCATTGATCCCTTGCTGACCTAAGTCTTGCAGCATGGTGGGCAAATCGACCTTGCCACCGGCGTTGGGGCATGCCACCGCACGCTGAGACCGACCCACCACCGGGTGGTCTGCGTCGGCGTCGCGCTGGGCGTGGTAAACCCATACCTCGCGCTCGGGGGCCCACAGTTTGGCGTTGTTGGGGGTTTGCAAGCGGCTGTCGATCAACACCAAGTGGGGCTGGCGTGGCGACTCTACCCAGCGCACATCTAGGGTGGGGTCATCGCTGAGCACGGTGCCGATGCCCGTGGCTACCGCACAGGCCCGAGCACGCCACGCGTGGCCATCGGCTCGCGCCGCCTCAGAGGTGATCCACTGGCTTTGCCCGTTCGACAAGGCGCTGACGCCATCGATAGAGGCGGCCATTTTGAGCCTCACCCAAGGACGTCCACGAACCATGCGGCTGAAAAAACCCACGTTCAACTCGCGCGCTTGCTCGGCCATCAAGCCCACATCGACGCGCATGCCAGCAGCCTGCAAACGCGCCACGCCTTGGCCACTCACCAATGGGTTGGGATCCGTGCAAGCGATCACGATCCGGCTGAGCCCAGCCTCGATCAATGCGTTGACACAAGGGGGCGTGCGACCTTGGTGCGAGCAGGGCTCGAGCGTCACATAAGCCGTCGCTCCTTGCACGGCATGCCCCTTGCCTTGCGCATCGCGCAGCGCCATGACCTCGGCATGCGCTTGGCCCACTGCTTGGGTATGGCCTTGGCCCAAGACCTGCCCTGCCGCATCGGTGATGACGCAGCCCACACGCGGGTTGGGGTTGGAGAGCCACAGCGCTCGCTCCGCCCATTGCAGGGCCAAGCCCATGCCTTGCGCGTCTGAAGTGATCAATGGCGTTGAATCTGACATACCGCCATGTTACCCAAAGCCTGCGCCCAAATTTGCCCACAACGCGGTTGGCTGTGGCCTGCGCGACAAGCCTGGAGTCGCTCACTCGCAGGGCTCACCACTTGGGTCTGTGCGCCACAACACTGCCTGCTCGTTGGTGGCCCAGCCCACACACTGGGTTGGCGATGTGTCGCCAGAGCTTGCGCTCAGTCGGCGCAACTCAAAGGCATCGCCATCTCCGCGCTGCCACACCCACACCACGCTAGCCTCGTCGCTCAAACACGGCGGGCTGCTGTGTTCACTGCCGCCGAGCTCACCCGATGGGACGGCGGGCGCGCTGTCGCTAACCCACGCCAGGCGCTCAATGGCCATCGCGCAGTGCATCAACTCTTGCTGCGCGTGCTTGTCCTTGAGGCCCGATTGCATGGCCTGCATGGCATGGAACGACGCCCAGATGACCACCATCGAGAGCACCAGAACCACCAGCCACTCGAGCAAGATCGCGCCGCGTGGTCGTTGCGCCGCCATCAGGGTTGCAGCCAGCGCCAAGCCAGCACAGTCGCAGGCGCTTGGTCTTGCAACCGCAAAACCATTTGACCGGCCGAGGCGGTGCCGCTTCGCCACCCCTTAGAAACCACGGTCACGCGCACCAACCAATGCTGGGGTTCTGCGCCGTCCACCTGCACCCAAGGTTCAAGCCAATAGCGCGTGTGGTCGCTATCCAACAGCAGGTCGGCGGTATCCACTTCGCCGCCGTGGTCACCCACAGCGCTGCCGGTTTGCCAGCTTTCAGGCTCGCTGGCGAGCATCAACCACTGCGCGGCGCTTCGACTGCTGGGGCGGCCGAGCGCGCACAGGCCGCGCCAGCACCCGGTGGCGATGGCGGGGTTGTCGACACGGGCTTGCGTCCAGCTTGCAAGTTGCGCCTCAAACAAGGCACCCGTCGGGTGTTCATTGGGTGCATCGCTCAAAGTCACCGACCACGGCACGCCCTGTTCAGCGCGACAGCCTGTGCATTCAAGGTCTTGCCGTGCTGCCGCAATCCCTGCCCGCACGGCGTGCTCACTGCGCTGCTGATCAAGGCCGTTGGACACGCTGCGCTGCCATTGCCAAGTGTCAAACTGCGTGGCCAGCGCCACCCACGCCAGCACACTGACCCAAGCCATCCACAGCAACAAGGCGCTGCCGCGCA
>Ga0181561_10006304_pt1 | contig 10019 bp, 8 predicted proteins | sample 011ome_19_FD_133760 | JGI IMG/M metagenome (GOLD analysis project Ga0181561, IMG submission 133760) | Coastal salt marsh microbial communities from the Groves Creek Marsh, Skidaway Island, Georgia - 011510BT metaG (megahit assembly) | ecosystem: Environmental > Aquatic > Marine > Intertidal zone...
AGACCTGATTATTTCTGGCGGTTTCAATGTCTATCCCAAAGAGGTCGAGAGCCTGCTCGACGAGCAGCCCGGCGTTCTGGAAAGCGCGGTGATCGGGGTTTCACATCCCGATTTGGGCGAGGTGGCGGTGGGCATTCTTGCGCGGGCAAAAGGGCAGGAGCCCGACCTAGACAAGATCGCCGCCGCCATGAGCGAGGCGCTCGCGCGGTTCAAGCAGCCACGCAAGTTGATCGTCGTCGATGAGCTGCCGCGCAACACGATGGGCAAGGTACAGAAGAACATCCTGCGCCAAAGCTATGGCGGGCTGTTCACCCCTTAGGCGTCGAAGCTGGAGGGAAAGAAGGCGCGGGCCGTGTGCAAGACGACCGCGCGCGCCGTGTCTCGGTCGAACCGGTCGGGGTGGAGGAAATAGTCGGTCCAGAGCCCCTCGAGAAGGGCGATGAGCGACAGGGCGGCGATCTGTGGATCGGTGCCGGAATTGGGATCCACGTGACAAAGCTCGCGGCAGATCGAGGTGATCGACCGCTGCATCTTGGCATCGCGCGAGTCGATGAAGGGCATGTACTCGGGCGACGAGTGCGCCTCGCTGCGGAAAGCGAACCAAACGGCCATCGTGCGTCGGTTGAGAACGGCGGGATCGAAGTCGGCGTCGATAATCGCCCGCAGCTGCGCCTCGGGCCGCGCGCCTGCGCCTTCCATCGCGGCGCTCCAGTGGTGGGTATAATCTTCAGAGAATTGTTGAGCAACGGCTAGCAATAGATTGTTCTTGCTGGAAAAGTGAAGGTTGACCATGCCACGAGACAGGCCCGCCTTTTCAAGAATCCGGCTGATCGAAACCGCCGCGAGCCCGTGCTCGGCAATGGCGTCTGCCGTCGCCTCGATCAGGGCGCGGCGGTGCCGTTCCTTGGTCTGTTCGCGCGTTGTTTGGGCTTCGGCCATGCCTCGCGTCCCTGATTTCCCGATGCAAATCTTTGGCAGTCATCTTGCATGATTGGAAGGTGGTTGAACATGAATGAACGTTCATTCATCATTATATGATCAAATGCCCTTAGGCCGGAGCCTGTCATGACCTCGCACCCCAACGACTTTTCCAGACTCAGCGAATGGGACAGCACGCACGTCTTGCACCCCTGGGAGGGTATGGAAGACCACGGCAGCGCGGAGCGGACCTTTCCGGTGACAGGCAGCGGGATCCATATTCAGGACGAAACCGGCCGCCAGTTGATCGACGGAACGGCCGGCATGTGGTGCGTTCAGATCGGGTATAACCGGCCGGAAATGGCACAGGCGGTTGCCGATCAGATCTTGGCAATGCCCTATTACAACCCGTTTTCTCTGGCCAATTCGGCGGCAGCCGAGCTTGCTCACAAAATTGCGCAGCACACGCCTGGCGACCTCAACACCGTGTTCTTCACCACCGGCGGCTCGACAGCGGTCGATAGCGCCATCCGCTTCTTGCATTTCCGCAACAACATTCTGGGTAAGCTCGAGAAGAAGATCATCATCTCGCGCGCCAAGGCCTATCACGGCTCGACCTATCTTTCGGCCTCGATGTGCGGCAAGGAGCGCGACGTGGGTTATTTCGATCACGCCCAAGAGCTGCGCCAAATCCTGCCCGACGTAAATCCCTATCGCCGCCCCGAGGGAATGTCGCTTGAGGATTTCCTCGACGAGAAGGTGGCCGATCTGGAGAATGCGATTGTGAAGCTTGGATCGGATCGCGTGGCCGCTTTCATCGCTGAACCGATCCTGGCGTCGGGCGGGGTTATCGTGCCGGTTCCGGGCTATCACAAGCGCTGTCTAGATGTCTGCCGCAAGCACGACGTGCTCTATATCTCGGACGAGGTGGTGACGGGGTTTGGCCGCCTTGGCCATTGGTTCGCCTCGGAAGCGGTTTTCGGCATCGTTCCCGACATCATCACCACCGCCAAGGGTCTGACGTCTGGATATGTGCCGATGGGTGCGGCGATCATCTCCGACCGATTGATCGCCGAGGTTTCGGGAAAGCACGCGAAGGGCGCGACCTTTTCGAACGGCTATACCTACTCGGGTCATCCCGTTTCCGCCGCGGCAGCGCTCAAGAACATGGAGATCATCGAGCGTGAGAGCCTCCTGGATCATGTGCGCGAGATCAGCCCCTATTTCCAGGAGCGCCTGCATTCCTTGCGCGATCTTCCGATCGTGGGCGATACCCGTGGCATGGGCTTGATGGGTTGTGTCGACTGCGTGGCCGATCCGGTGAGCAAGAACCCTTTGGCCCTCGATTACGAGGTTGGAAGCCGCATCGACGCGCATTGCCAGGAGATGGGCCTATTGGTGCGGCCGCTGATCAATATGTGCGTCTTCTCGCCGCCGCTGACGATCACTCCCAGCCAGATCGACGAGATGTTCGCCATCTTGCGCAAAGCGATCGAAATCACGCAAGACGAGCTCTTGGCCGAGGGCCTGTGGGATGGCCGTGGAGAGGCGGCCGACCACGCGCCCCTGCGGGACGGGCACCGCAACACGCATACCGGCGCCCCGTCGCTATGATGCGATCTGGTTGGCCCACTTCGGCAACAAAAGCCGAAGGTGGGCCATCGCCATCGAACGGGCATCGATCCGGCTGAGGGATTTGGCTGAGATGTGCATCTGAAGCCAAAGGCCATCGGTCATCGCATCGATGGAATGAGCCAGAAGGGCGGGATCGCAGGTCTCGCCCTTGTTCTTTTCGCAAAAGGCGCGACAGGCGGCGATCATCGCCTCATAGCGCAGGGTTTCGCTTTCGGCGCAAATAGCGTTGTAGAGCGGCTGGGCTGCGGCTTCGCCCCAAAAGGCGAACCAGAGGGCGAGTTTCTTGCGGCTGCAAATGGAAGCGGCAAAATCCGACCGGACGAGCTGAACGATCCTCTGAAGCGGGTCTGGTTCGGAAAGGGCGGCCTGCCAGCCTTGCTGATATTCGTCGATCAGGCGGCGCAGGGTTTCAGCGAACAACCCGTCTTTCGATTTGAAGTGAAAGATCAGGACGCCTTGGCTCACCTCCGCGAGCGCCGCGACATTGGCGAGGGTGGTGCCGGAAATCCCATGCTGCGCCACCGCTTCGACCACGGCCTCGACGATCCGTGCCTGTGTGCGGGCGCTGGTCGGCGAGAGATGGCGAACTGAAAGCGATTGGGCCATGGCCGATTTCTACGCCTGCAGCTATCGCATGAAAAGAATTTTCTGAGTGATTACTCGAAAAATTTTGACTGATCGCTCAGTTTTAACTACCGTCATCCCACGGGAATCGAGGGAGCGGCTATGAAATACGATGCCATTATCGTCGGTGCGGGGCACAACGGCCTGACGACCGCGGGTTTTCTGGCGCGGGCGGGGCTCAAGACCCTCGTGATCGAGAAGAACGATTATGTCGGTGGGGCGGCAGTGAGCCGCGAATTGCAGCCTGGTTGGACCTATTCCAATTGTTCCTATGTTTGCTCGCTTTTGCGGCCCGAAATCATCCGCGCGCTGGAGCTGCCGAAATACGGGCTTCAGGTGATCCCCTATGAAAGCGGGGCGACCTTCGATTCCAAGGGCAACTATTTCAATTATTCCTCCGATCACGACGCCCTGCGGCGCGAGCTGATCCGCAACAATCCCGAGGATGCCGACGGCTACGAGCGCTATTCGCGGGCCGTCATGCGCCAGTGCAAGTTCATCAAGCCGCTCTTGATGCGCACTGCCCCCGACCCGACCTCATTCCGCCCGCGCGATATCTCGGAGCTTCTCTATATCGGCAAGCGGTTCTACGATCTGGGCGAGCGCGAGATGGCTGAAACGGTCCGGTTCTGGACCATGTCGATCGCCGAGTTTCTCGATCAATTCATCAAGTCCGACCTTGTGAAGGTCCACCTTGCTGGCTCGGGCATCATCGGCACCGGCCTTGGCCCCTATTCGCCGGGCACGGCCTATGTCCTTCTTCATCACTATATGGGCGAGGTCGATGGCTCGATCGGCGCATGGGGATTCTCGCGCGGCGGCATGGGGTCGATCACCAAGGCGATGGCTTTGAGTTTTCAGGACGCGGGCGGCGAGATCCGCACCGGATCGGGCATCGACCAGTTCATCGTCAAGAACGGCCGCGTCGTCGGCGTGGCATTGGAAAATGGCGACGAGTTCTATGCCGATACGGTGGTCTCGGGCATGGATGTGCGCCGCACCTTCATCGAGCACACTGAGGAGAAGGAGCTTCCTGAAGAGTTCGTCAAAGGGGTCAAGCGCTACCGTTTCCGCGGCTCTTCAGGCAAGCTCAACATCGCGCTCGACGGGATGCCAAGCTTTCCAGCCGCGCCGAAAGATGCGCGGTTCCTCAAGGGCGATCTGCATTTCCTCGATGGGATGGAGGAGCTTGAACGCGCCTATGACGATTGGAAAGAAGGCCGCTGGTCGGCCTCACCTTATGTCGATTTCCTGATCCCGACCCAAATCGACCCGACCATGGCCCCGCCCGGCAAGCATTATGCCACGATCTTTGTGCAATATGCGCCCTATGAGCTGGCCAACGGGACATGGGACGATGCCAACCGCGAGGCCTTTGCCAAAACGGTGATCGACAAGATCAGCCGCCATAGCCCCGACTTCAAGGATTTGATCGTCCACAAAGAGGTCAGAAGCCCCGCTGATATCGAGCGCGAGGTGGGTCTCACCGAAGGCAATATCTTCCAAGGCGAATTGACCTTCGATCAGCTGCTCTTCAACCGCCCCGTACCCGGCTATGCGCAGTATCGCTCGCCGATTAAGGGGCTCTATATGTGCGGCTCGTCGAGCCACCCCGGTGGCGGCGTTATGGGCGCGCCCGGCGCCAACGCCGCGCGCGAGGTGCTCTTGGACCTTGGCAAGAAAATCGATCTGGGGGCGGCGGCATGAGCGGGGATTTCGACGCCATCGTGATCGGCGCGGGCCACAACGGTCTTGTGGCGGCGGCGCGGCTTGCCAAGGAGGGCAAGAGGGTCGTGGTGCTCGAAGCCGCAGGCGAAGTCGGCGGGCTTTTGGGCGGCAGCGATCCGGTCGCCGCGATGCCATTCGGGATCCACAACAAGATCTATTCCGGCCTCGGCCTTGCCCGCCACGGGCTGCGCTATGGTGCGCCGATGAAAACGCTCTCGCTTGGCGGCGAAGGGCGGGTCGAGATTGGCGGGGCGGTGGCTAGCGGCGTGCCGCCGGAGATGGCGGCGAGCTATGCCGAGTTGCACCGTAAACTCACGCGCTATTCGGGTGCGCTGGCCAAGATGCTCGCCAAGGCCCCGCCGCGATTCCGCGATGGGGGCTTGGGCGATATGCTGAGCATGGCGCAGCTCGGTCTGTCGATCCGCGGTCTCGGCAAGACCGATATGCGCGATATGCTGCGGATCATCCTCTCGAATGTCTGGGATCTGTGCGAAGACGAGATCGGCGATGGCCCGTTGGCTGCTGCGCTGGCGATGGACGCCACGCTTGGCGGAGCCATGGGGCCGCGTTCGCCCGGAACAGTTTTGACCCTTCTATACCGCATGGCCTCGACCGGATCAGGCGGGGCAGGTCAGCGGTCAACGCCCATTGGCGGCGCGGCGGCGGTCGTCTCTGCTCTGGTCAAGGCGGCGGACTCCTCGGGCGCAACGATCCGCACTTCTGCGCCGGTGGCGCGTATCCTAGTGGATGACAGCGACCGCGCGATTGGCGTCGCCCTCGAAAACGGCGAGGGAATCCGCGCGCCGCTCATCCTGTCGAATGCGACGCCGCGGCGGACGCTCCTTGATCTTCTCGGCCCTCAGCACCTTAACGCCGAAGACGTCGCCCGCCTGCGCCACATGGCGACGAACGGCATGGTGGCGCGGCTCGATCTTGATCTGGCCGAGCTTCCCGAGGGGCTGAGCGAGGCCGACCTCGCGCATCGGATCGTCGTTGCCGGCGATATGCGTCAGGTGGAGCGGGCCTTTAACGCGGCGAAATATGGCGAGCTGCCTAACGCTCCGGCGGTCGAATTCTCCGGCCGCAAGACGGACACCGGCTGGCGCCTCGGTGCGCTTGCGCAATTCGCGCCCTGCAACCTCAAGGGCGGTTGGGCCAAGGCCAAGAAGGATCGGCTCGCCAAATCCGTGATCAAGGTTCTGGACGGGGCCATTCCCGGCGTCAGTGGCAAGATCACCGGCGCGGACGTCCGCTCGCCTGCCGATCTTGAGGCGACCTATGGCCTCACCGGCGGGCATTGGCATCATGGCGAGCTGAGGATCGACCAGATGCTCATGATGCGCCCCTTTGCGGGGGCGGCCCAATACCGGATGCCGGTTGCGGGGCTCTATCTTTGCGGGGCAGGGGCGCACCCCGGGGGCGATATTTCGGGCTTGCCAGGATGGAACGCTGCCGGACAGGCGATCAAGGATGGAGGCGCGAAATGAACAAAGCCCTGACACCCCGCCCGCAGATGCCGATGGGCGTTTTGAAAACGCCGTTTCACGAGCGCATGGCAGCCGAGAATTTCCAGCAAAGCTGGATGAACTGGAACGGTTACGCCTCGCCCGGCGTGCTCGACACCGCCGAGTTCGAATATTTCGCGATCCGCAATCAGGCGACGCTGTTTGATATCTCGCCCATGTGCAAATTCCGCATCAAGGGGCCAGACGCCGAGACGGTGATGAACCGGATGGTCACGCGCGATGTGCGCAAGCAAAAGCCGGGCCGCGTCAGCTATGTCATCTGGTGCGATGAGGACGGGAACGTCGTCGATGACGGCACCCTTTTTCGCCGCAGCGACGACGAATTCCTCCTTTTCTGCCAAGAGCCCCAACTTCTGTGGATCAAAGACATTGCATGGGGTTTCGATGTGGAAGTGACGGAAGTCACTCACGATCTTTCGGGCTTTGCCTTCCAAGGGCCGACCACTGCGGCCACCCTGCGCGATCTCAAGATCAAAGAGGTCGAGGAGATGCGTCCCTTCGACATTCGCGACATCAAGATCGCGGGCAAAAGGGTCATGATCTCGCGCAACGGCTTTACCGGCGATCTCGGCTATGAGCTCATCATGGCCCCCAAGGATGCGCTGGCGGTCTGGGATGCAGTCTATGCGGCGGGCCAGCGGCGCGGCGTGCGGATCATCGGCTATGAGGCGCTCGAAATGGCGCGGATCGAGGCAGGGTTCCTCTTGCCGCGTGTCGATTTCATCTCGTCCCAAACGAACCTGCGGGTGAACCGCGCGCGCAATCCTTTTGAGATCGGGCTCGACTGGCTCGTGACCTTCGACAAGCCTCACTACAACGGCAAGCGGGCGCTTCAGCGGCTTGCTGGCGTGGCCCCCAAGCGCAAGCTTTTCGCTATCGAAATCTCGCGAGACAAGGCGGCCCATCATGCCCTCGTCTATCATCGCAAAACGCGGGAAGTGGGTTTTGTCACCTCGGCACTCTGGTCGGCGACGACCAAGCGCAACATCGCCTACGCATGGCTCGAGGCTCCGTTCGGCCAGAATGAAAAGGATGATCTCTGGGTCGAGATCTACCTCCAACGCGAGATCGAATGGCAGCGCCGCATGGAGCGCGTGCAAATCGTCGAGCGCCCGTTCTTCGTCCACCCGCGGCGCACGGCAACGCCGCCGTTGGATTTTTGAGGTGACTATGAACACCGGAGAGTCAAACGTGCGCAGACAGCGTGGTGGCGGCCGGGCCGCGCGGCTGGCTCTGCGCGAGGCCGCGCCGCAGGGTGATCGCAAGCCGATCTGGGCTGGAATGGAGGGCGGCAGCTACAATCCACTCTCGCCGCGAGACGTCGAACGCATCCATGATGCCGCATTGGATATCCTTTCAGATGTGGGTGTCGGGTCTCCGACCGACGAGGCAATCGAGATCGCCACAGCCAAGGGCTGCACCGTCAACAGCAAAGGGAGGCTCATTTTTCCGCGCGCCCTGGTCGAAGACCTCCTCGCAGGCGCTGCACGGGAATACACGATCTATAGCCGCGATCCGACCCATTCCGATGTGGTCGTGGGCGGCAACAAGGTGAACTATTGCACCTCGGGCGAGGCTGTCTCGATGCTCGACTACGAGAGCCGGACCTATCGCCCCTCGACCCTGCGCGACCTTTACGACACCGCCCGCGTGGTCGACGCCCTGCCCAATATCCATCAGTTCGGGCAGACGGTCGTTCCGACCGAGATCGAAGACCTCTACGAGCACGATATCAACGTGGTATATGCGGTCTTGTCGGGGACGACCAAGCCGGTTGAGCATACGTTCAACACGGTCAAATCCATCCCCGCCGCGATGGAGCTTTACGCGATGGTCGCAGGCTCGGAAGACGCCTTCCGCGAGCGGCCCTTTGCGAGCTTCGGGGGCTGTCCGATTGTCTCGCCTTTGCGGTTCGCGCAGGAAAACCTCGATGTTCTGATCGAGACGAGCCGCCGAGGCCTGATCAACGATATCGCGATCGCGCCGCAATCGGGGGCGACAGCGCCGTCGTATCTTGCGGGATCGCTCGTTCAAGTGACGGCCGAGGCGCTGGCTTGCCTTGCGGTCGTCAACATGGTTCGGCCCGGCTGCCCGATGTCCTTCGCCGCATGGCCTTTTGCGGTTGATCTTCGCACCGGAGCCTTCGCCGGCGGCTCGGCTGAGGTTGCGGTGTCGATGGCAGCGATTGCCCAGATCGGCCGCTTCTACGATCTGCCGACAACCGTTGCCGCCTCTATGTCGGACGCCAAAATGCCAGATGCGCAAATGGGCTATGAGAAGGGGATCGCCTCGGTGGTGGCGGGCCTTGCCGGTGCCAACCGCATCCTTGAGTCGGCGGGCATGATGGCGAGCCTGATGGGATGTTCTATCGAGTCGCTCATCATCGACAACGATATGCTTGGCATGGCGCAGCGTGTGGTGCGCGGGATTGAAGTGACCGACGAGACCCTCAGTGTCGAGACGATCAAGGCTGCAGTGACGGGCGAGGGGCACTATCTTGGCGCGGCCGATACGCTGCGGTCGATGGAGACGGAGTATGTCTATCCCGAGACCGCTGATCGCGCCTCGGTGCAGGTCTGGAAGGCGGAAGGATCAACGACGATGGACGAGCGCGCCCATGCGCGGGCGGGAGAGCTTTTGACCAACCATTTCGTCCGCGCGATCCCGCCCGATATCGACGCACGCATTCGCGAACGTTTCCCAATCCTCTTGCCGGAAGAGGCGATGAGGCCGAAACCCTAGGCGGGTTTGACGGCGCGAAGATGGGTGGGGCAATGCTCGCCCTGATCCAAAACCGGGATCATCCTTTCCCAGATGCCGCAGTTCTCGGCCACGAAATCCGCGCCCACAATCTTGGCCGCCGCTTCGCCCACCGGCCCGCGCAGACGATCAAGCTCGGTGCGCGCGACCTCGCGATACCATGCGTTGCGGCTCGTGGTCTTGGCCTCGATGAAGCCGGCCGCTTCCATCGCCGCCCTGTAGCGCGAGGGCGAGGCCATGCCGAAATCGAGCCCCTCGGCGGCAATGTATTCCGCCATCTCAGGCGAGGGCTCGCCGTCATGGCCGATCAGCCAATCGGAGGCGATAAACCGCCCCCCCGGTTTCAAGACGCGAAACACCTCGCTCATGAGGGCGTGTTTCTCGGGGATATGAACGATCGAATCCTTCGAGAACACCACATCGAAAGTCTCTGGCGGAAAGGGCAGCGGGCCGGGGGCGACCTTGACCAGCCCGACCCGATCTTCAAGCCCCGCTTTGGAAACCAGCCCTCGGGCGTGGTTGAGAACAGTGTCTTCGACGTCAATCCCGGTGACATAGCCCGCGCCGTGCGTTGTTGCGAGGGCAACCTCGATGCCGCCCGCGCCGCAGCCGATATCGAGGATCGAACAGCCAGAAAGATCATCGTCGCCAACAAGACGGGCTACTTCGTCCGGCCCGCCGGGGGAAAGATAGCCTTCGCCCCAAATTGCCTCGAGCATCCCGATCATCTTGTCGTGGTAAAGTTCTCCGTCGGCGCTGGCTCCCATAGTCTTCCTCTGAGTTGGTCATTTGTTCTTGGTGGTTACGAGGAACAGCTTAGGTGAAAAA
>Ga0181561_10006312_pt1 | contig 10015 bp, 7 predicted proteins | sample 011ome_19_FD_133760 | JGI IMG/M metagenome (GOLD analysis project Ga0181561, IMG submission 133760) | Coastal salt marsh microbial communities from the Groves Creek Marsh, Skidaway Island, Georgia - 011510BT metaG (megahit assembly) | ecosystem: Environmental > Aquatic > Marine > Intertidal zone...
CATGGAGGAGCTGCTCGCGGGGTGAGCGAGAAAGTTTCGGGTTTTGGGGATGTGATGTGCGATCGAGTTAGCGCGAACACGCGAGCTACTACGTGTCGATTTGAAAAACGTAGCCCACGTAGCTGGTACGTACCGCGGTCTACGTAGCTAGTACGCGTCATCACATCGAGACGGGGGCCTCGTCGTTCGCTACGCGCTACGTGATGACGTCGTCGTCCCTGGAGGTGTCGGCGGCGTCTCTGTTGTACCCCGCGGCGTCCCCCACGTCCGCGTCCGCGTTCAGCGCCTCCGCGATCGCGCGGTTGGAGGGCTCGTCTTCGGCTTCGAGCACCACGCGGACGCCCTCCGCGTCGAAGAGGCGCCACGGGCCGGGCCACGCGCGCCGCAGCGTCCCCTCCACCCCCGCGGCGCTGCGACACCGGCGCGCGCAATACACTTTGTCCCAGTTTTTCAGTGTGCGTTTTTGTGCCTTTTCGTCGGAGGGGAGCCCTCCGACGCTCGGCAACACCGCTCGCACGTCGAGCACCTCCCTGGCGCGCCTGCGCAGCGCGAGCTCCCACGGCTGCCCCACCTTCTCCCCCGATCCCGACCAGAACGCGTTCACGACGATGACGAGATGCTCTTTCTCGGCGACGCGCGCGCCGTAATCGCCATCCAGGAGCTTGAGAAAAAAACCCGCGGTGGTGTCCGCCGGGTGCGTGACCAGCGTGGCGTCGTGTTTCTCGCCCGGCATCGAACCTCCGATCTTCCACACCCCCATCCCGTCCGCGTCGCGGTCCAGCAGACCGAGGTACTCGTTCTCGTACCCGTCCAGCACGAACGCGTCGATCAGACCCTTCGTGACTCTGAAGCGCTGGTTCATGCCGCCGGACCAGTCGCTGGCTTGGCCGTGCAGGCCCGCGAACGCGAGCGCGTCCGAGTCGAGGTCCGCGAGGGGCAGCGGGAGCTCCACGCGCACGCGCCGGGGACACGGCTCGTTCTGCGCCGCGGCCTCGCGCAGCAGGCGGATCACCGCGCGAGCCTCGGAAGCCGCCCCGGAGCACGTCGTCGGGGGCGCGCGGAACGCGGTCTGCACCCCGGGGGGCTCGGGGAGCGAGGCGCGACACCGGAGGCGCGAGACGCGGCCGGCCGGTCGGCGAGGGTCGCCACGTCGCCGAGAGGGGACGCGGGGGGCACCGAGGCGCGACGACGCCATCGCCGATGGCATCGTTCGCGCGCGCATCTCGCTCGCGAAAGAAGTGTCGTGCCAACTGGCGATCGGTGGCGTTTTCGCTCAGAGACATTTTGTTGTTTGGCAGAGGCGCATGAAGAGAAAGAAAAAGGGGGACAACTTCGAAACGTCGGCACTTTTCCTCGTCGCGAGCAGCGCCCCTCCCGGTGCGTTCCCGGGTCCCGGGTCCTCCTCCCGGGTCCCGCGTCCTCCCGAAGTCCTTCCAGGCCCCGGGTTGGCGTCCCGAGTCGTCCTCGGCGGGTGCGGGTCCCACCGAGCGCCCGTCGGCTCGACCCGCCCCCCGTCCGGGGACCCGCGCCAACATGAGAGGAACGCGCGAGGCTCTGCGCGTCTCCGGCGCGCTCGCCGCCTTGGCGCGCGCGAGCCTCGCGTCCTCGCGCCTCGCCTGCGCGCGCTCGGGCGTTCCGAGCGTCTTCGCGCTCGACGCGGGACGCGCCATCTCGACCTGTCCCCGCGGGGAGCCGTCGCGCGCGCGTTCGCGGTACCGTTTCCACCGCCCGACGGATGACGATCGACTGGACGGATCGCGATCGCCGGCGTCGCCGGCGTCGAGCGGACCGCGCGCGCGTCTCCGTTCGTTCCACGCCGGCCCGTCGCTCGGGTTCGCCGCCGCGAAGCTCCCCACGAGCGCCAAGAAGGCCAAGGCGGAGGCGAAGGAGGCGAAGGAGGCGAAGGAGGCGAAGGAGGCGGAGGCGGTGGACGAGACGAAGCGTGACGAAAACAAAAACGCGACGGGCGGCGCGACGACCCACACGAGCGCTCGCGCTCCTTTGGAGTACGCTGACGACCGCCAACGCCTTTTCGGCGCGTCGCGCGCGTTTGATCTGGACGCGCAAAACGACGCGCGCGCGATGCGCGCGGTGAACGTCGCGGTCAAGGCGAACACGCTGATTTTTTTCACGAAACTGGGCGCGTACGGCGTGACCGGCTCGTCCGTCATGCTCGCCGAGGCGGTGCACTCCGCCGCGGACATTCTGAACCAGTCGCTGCTGTGGCTCGGCATTCGCAGCTCGAACAAAGCGCCGGACGAAAACTACAACTACGGGTACCGACGTGAACGGTTCGTCTGGTCGCTCATCAGCGCCGTCGGCGTCTTCTTCGCGGGATCGGGCGTCTCCGTGGCGCACGGCGTGCACACGCTGCTCGCGCCCGAGACCTTGCAGGTGGAGCACATAGGCGTGGGCATAGGCGTGCTCGCGGCGTCGGCGGCGGTGGACGCCTACAGCCTGCGCGTCGCGTACGCCGCGCTGCGCGACAACGCCGCCGCGCGGAACATGTCGCTGACGGATTTCGTGCGCGCGGGCCACGACCCCACCTCGGTGGCGGTGGTGGCGGAGGACGCCGCCGCGGTGGCGGGGTGCGGCGTCGCCACCGCGGCGCTGCTCGCCGCGCACGTCACCGGGAACATGGCGTACGACGCGTTCGGCTCCATCGCGGTGGGCGGGGTCTTGGGTCTCACCGCGACGTACCTCATAAACTCGAATCGGCTTTTGCTTTTAGGGCGGAGCTTAGGGGACGAGAAGATGCGGCGCGTGACGGATGCCATTCGCTCCGACCCGGTGGTCACGGAGGTGTACCGCGCGAAGAGCGAGGAGCTCGGCCCCGGCTCGTACCGCTTCGTCGCGGAGATTGAGTTCTCCGGCGCGAAGGTGGTGGAGCGGTACCTGCGCTCGGGCGACGGCGCCAAGCGAAGGCAGCTGCACGCGATGTTTCGCGACGCCGCGAGGGAGATGGAATCCGATCATGGAATCCGCGGCGCCTCTCTCTCCTTCGCGGACGAGGACCGGGCCTGCGCGGGCATGGACGCGGCGCTGCGTCTGTACGGGGAGGAGGTGGTCACCGCGGTGGGGGACGAGGTGGACCGGATGGAGAAGACCATCGTGGGCGTGGAGCCCACCATACACTACGTCGACCTCGAGACCAACTAGTAGGTAGATTTTTTTTGAACGAACGTTCGACGCACGTGCGACAGACGACGCTCGTGCTTCAAAAACCCGAACCCTTCGCCACACACCACTCGGAGCGCTTCTCGAACGCCGCCTTCGACGGACCCCTCGCTTCTCTCCGCGCGCGTCTCTCGATGGTGGTGTCCGTGGAGACCGCGGTGCGCTGGATCCGGCTCGGGGTCGGACCCTTGGCGTTCTGGCGGAGCGTCCGCGCGCGTCGCGAGGGCCGCCTCGAGGCGCCCGCCCTCGTCACCCTCGAGGACCCGGTTCGACGAACGCCTCAAGGGGGAGTCGTCGTCTCGCAGTCTGACGCGCGGCGAGACACGTGGGACATCACGCAGAGCGTGCCCGCCTCGGCATTCGCCGCCGCCGCGGTCGCCGTGGGCGCCGCCGCCGCGCTCGCGACGTCCCCGGCGAAGCGGCCCGAGCGCGACGTCGACGCCTCCTCCGCCGAGGCGCGGAGGAACGCCTGAGGCGAAAAGCGAAAGCGAGAGGCGAAAAGAGACGTACGGGTAGTACTTTAAAAGTAGTACGCGCGGGCGCGCGAGGCGCGACCAACGCCGATACGTAGTAGGTATACCTAATAACAGCGACTGTGTCTCGTGTCCATAGTGTCTCCATATGACAGAACCTTCCTTCCGGGTTCGCGTATGTATCGTACCGCCGCGCGCTCCGAACAAACGGCAGCCCGTTTAACACGCCGTCTGTCCTCTCACGCGCGCCGACGACGCGCTCCTACCCGTCACCGCCCCCCCTCGGGCGGCGCCGGCGCCGGCGCCGGCGCCGGAGCCCCCGCCTGCGGCGCGAACCGACGCATCGCCTCCAGGTACTGCTCCATCCCGGCGGCGCCGCCGGCAGCCGCCGCGCCGGACCAGACCTGCTGCGCCTGCGCCTGCTGCTGCGCTGCCATCGCGGCGTAGTACGCCTGCGCCTGCGCCGCCATCGGGGTTTGCCCCTGCGACTGCGCGGACGCCGCCGCCATCGCCATCACCATCGCCTGCTGCTGCGCCTGCGCGCCGACGCCCGGCTCCGCCGCGGCGCCCGGCGCGGGCGGGACGCCCCCGCTGGCCATGCGCTGCAGCAGCTCCACGGGGCTCACGCCGCCGCCGCCGTTCGCGGCGCCGGCGGCGTTCATCATCATCGCCGCCAGCGCCGCCTGCTGCGCCTGCGCCTGCGCCGCCGGGTCGGGCGCGGGCGAGGCGATGCCCGCCGCCGCCATCGCCGCCATCAGCGCGGGCGACATCGCGGGCGGCGCGAACGCGGGCGGCGCCGACGCAGGCGGCGCGGGCGCGCCCCAGGGCAGCGCGCCCATCGACGGGGCGCCGTCCGCCCCCAGAGGCACAGGCCGGCGGGGTGCGGGCGCGGCGAGCCCGGGGCCCGAGCCCGAGCCCGAGCCCGAGCCTGAGCCCCCCGCGGCGTGCGCGAGGGCGGCGCCGAGGACGTCCAGCCTCGAGCCCTCCGAGTACGTTCCCGCGAGGCCCAGCGCGGACCTGGGCCGCTTGATGGGGTCGAACGCCGCGCCGCCAGGTCCCGCGCCGTCGCTGCGCGCGGGCGAGCCGCGCTCGGAGCCGCCGACCCCCGACCCGCGCTTCGCCTTGCCAAGCGCCGATCCCGGGCGCTCGAACGAGGGCTGCGAGAGCAGGGGCGTCGGGGTCATGGCGCGCCCGAGCGAGTTGGGCATGAACCAGCGCGGGTTGAACGCGGGCATCTGCGCGTTCGTGGCGGCGTGCCCCACCATTCCGCCCCCCGGTGCGACGGCGCCGAGCGAGGCGCCGGCCGCGCCGTCGGCGGCGGCGGCGGCGGCGGCGGCGAGATCCTTCTCGACGCCCAGCCAGCGGAACGCGGGTTTGCGCGAGTCCACCAGGTGCGTCTTCTCGATGAGCCGCAGGGAAGACAGGATGTTGGCGATGTCGTACAGGCGCCTGACCTTCGTCTTGAGCTTCGCGGAGTCCGCGCACGAGCCGAGCAGCGTGCGCGCCGCCGCCTCGAGGGAAACCACGCGCGCGCGCGACACCAGGAAGAGCTGCACGAACTTCTGCGACAGAAGACCCAGCGATTTCTCGCGCCGGCAGTCACCGCCGCCCTCCTTCCCTTCGCCACCCTTCTCGCGATCCTTCGTGTCTTTATCCTCCTTGTCTTTATCCACCTCCAACGAAGACGAGGTGATCACCTCGTCGTCCTGCTTCGACCCACCCGAGGACTTCGGCTCGGCGCTTCCGTCGCTCTCCTCCGTTTTATTCACAGGCGGCTCTTTGTCGTCGTCGCTCATTCGCGCGCCGATCGGTTTAGGGTCCGCCTCCGCCTTTACCTCGGGCGCTTTTCCGCGCTTTTCCTCCTTTTTCAACGCCGCGTTTCGCACGGAGTCCTTCTCCTCCTCGTCGTCGCGCCCGTCCAGGATGAGGTCCTCCCCGAACTCCTCCGCGCCCTCCTTCCACAGCCGCCGCAGCGCGGCGGGCATGCGCGAGATGCCGTGCCAGGTGTACTTGTTCTTCGCCTTGCGCACCACAACCTCCACCGACTCGAGCACGTTGACGATGTCGTAGATGCGCCGGCGCTCCACGCCCAGCTTAGCGGCAGCCTCGTCCAGCGAGATCAGCTCCTCCTGGCCGGCGCCGTACAGGTGCAGGAAGTTCTCGCAGAGCAAACCGAGGCTGCGGAGGCGGGGCGGTTTTTTTTTTTTGGTCAGTCCGTGCGTGAAGGTCACGACGGGTGTCGGGTGTCAGGCGAGCTCGAAAAAGCTCCCTTGTTCAAAAGCTTCCAAAACGAGATGCCGCGAAAAAGACCCTAAAAAACCCCGGGAGATGGACGCGCGAAGTCGTTTTTTGTTTTTTCACGCGATCGCCATGCGGCATGGCGAGGCGGGTCGAGCTCGCGCGGAGGCGCTCCTCGTGACGGCCCGGGGGTGCACGCGCGAGGGATGGGAAGAAGACGAACGATCTTCTCTCGTCGCGCGCGTACCTCTTGTCTTTCCTGTTGTACGTCACGGCGCCGTCCGCGGCGACGCCAGGCGTCGCCCCGCGCGGGGGCTGCTCGCTCGGATCGACGTGTTGCGACATCACCGGTGCGCCCTGCCGCGCGTCCGGGGGCGCGCCGAACGCGCCGGGGGGCACGCCGAACCCGCCCGCGGCCATGCCTTGGTGCATGAACCCGAAGAACTGCCTGGCGGCGTGCAGCGCCGCCGCGGCGGCGGGATCCTGCGTCCCCAGAGGCATGCTGGGCGCGGCCCCCGGCGCGACGCCTCCCGCCACCGCAGGGCGCGCTGGCGTAGGCTTCGCGACGTCCGCGGGGGGGGCGGACGCGCTCGGCGCCGCGGGCGCGGAGGGCGCCGCGGCGGACCCGGGCGTGGGCGCGGTGAACGCCCCACCGGACCCGCCCACGGAGGGAGGACCCATGGCCGCGCCACGAGCGCCGCGCCGGACGCTCGTCCCTCGGTCCCTGGCGCGCGCGGCGTGCCAAGAAGAGAATGCCTCTTCTCAGGCCCTAAAGTCGCTCCAGACGTCGAGGGCTCCCGACGCGCGCGCTTCTCGCCTCGCGCACCCCGCGCGTTCCTCCCTCCCCGAGACTTCCGTCCCTGTCTTGCGTTCCGCGCGCCGTGCGCGGCGAGCTGGCTGAGTGGCGCGCGCGCGCGGGCGGCGCGCAGGGAGGCGCGCAACCAGCGAATCGCACCTCATCAGAAGCGCACGAAAACGAAAACGAGCGGGCCGCATGAACCACGATTAAACCGTCGGACGTCGCGGCAAGGAAGCGTGTTTCCGCGCCGACGGGCGCGCGATCGCGGCGGTTGACGAAAGGCGCGTTTGGTTTTCGCTTCGAATCGTGAGACGTGACTGAAAACGCACACCCGTCGATGTCGCGAACGAAACGAAAAACATAAAAAACGCTGCCATCCTTATGATGACTCCCGCGGTCCCGCGCCGTCACTCCCGCGGAAACTTGGATTCACCCGCGACGCGTCGGATCGTGCGTCATCGCGCGAATAACGAACCCTCTGAGTGTCGTGCCGCAGTCTCGCTTGTCGATTTTTGTTGTGCCGCACGAAAAAGCCACGAGTGTCGGCGGTCGCCACCTTTCCCCGCGCGGCGCGCGCGCGTGTCCGCCCGGAGCTCAACGGGCGAGCCTTTCCCTCCGCGCGCACCGAAAGGGCGGCCCGGCGTTTCGGTCGCGCCGCGTCCGACCGGTCGCGATGTCCGGCGCCGGCATCCGCGTCGCCGGCGGCGTGGCGAAGCGCGCCAAGAAAGGCGCGGAGAAGGCGGCGTACCAGGGCATTCAGTTCCTGAAGAGCTACGGGCAGCACATCCTGAAGAACCCCATGATCGTCAACGCCATCGTGGAGAAGGGCGGAGTGAAGAGCACGGACGTGGTGCTCGAGATCGGACCAGGCACGGGTAACCTCACCATGCGTTTGCTGGAGACCGCTAAGAAGGTGATCGCCGTCGAGTTCGACCCGCGGATGGTGCTGGAGTTACAGCGGCGCGTGCAGGGTACGCCGCACGCGAGCAACTTGTCCATCATCAGCGGTGACTTTTTGAAAGTCGACCTGCCGTACTTCGACGTGTGCATCGCGAACGTGCCGTACCAAATCTCCAGCCCGCTGGTGTTCAAGCTCTTAGCGCACCGCCCCGCGTTTCGCGCGGCGACGCTCATGTTCCAAAGAGAGTTCGCCATGCGCCTGTGCGTCCCCCCCGGGGACCCGCTGTACTGCCGGCTGTCCGTGAACACGCAGCTGCTCGCGCGCACGACGCACATCCTGAAGGTGGGCAAGAACAACTTCCGCCCGCCCCCCAAGGTGGACTCGTCCGTGGTGCGCATCGAGCCGAAGCCGGTGAGCGCCATACCGGTCAACTTCAAGGAGTGGGACGGACTCGTGCGTCTGTGTTTCGGGCGCAAAAACAAAACCTTGGGCGGGATCTTCCGGACGAAAACCGTGCTGGAGCTCATCGAGGCCAACTACAAGACGTACCGCGCGCTGCAGCTGAACAACGGCCGGGGGGTCGCGGGCGGCGAGGGAGGCATGCTCGGCGCGGCCGCGATGGGCAAGCGGAAGAAAACGAAGGGCGGGACGCGAACCGGCTTGGGCGGCGGCGAAAGCTTCGACGCGACGTCGACGTCTCCGTCGGCGATGGAGACGGATGACGCGCCGAACGCGTCATCCGGCGCTTCGCCGACGATGAGCGCCAAGGAGCACGCGCGGCAAATCGTGGAGGAGGTGCTGGCGACAAACGCGTTCGAGCAGATGCGCTCGTCGAAGATGTCCCAGGATGACTTCCTGCTCCTGCTCGCGACGTTCAACGAGAAGGGCGTGCACTTCGCGTAGGTGACTACTTTTTTGCGTACAAAGTACCTTAGCTACGAAAGTAGCTAGGCACTACGTAATACAGAGACGCGCGTCTGTTATTAAATACGAACCTGTAGTCGTTAGAGCGACTCGACTAGTCGAGCCTCCTGAGCAGGTACTCCACCTGCACGTCTTTGGTCATGGGCATAATCCATTCGCGGTACAGCTCGCCGATCGTTTCGGGCGCGACTTTGTAGTCCAGGTTCTCGCCCTCCGCTAAGCCCCGCACCTGCTCCGGCAGGTCCTCCGAGATGTCCTGGCCGTACGTCGCGGCTTTGTTCGTGACCCTGCGCACGACCCTGTCCTCCACCGCCTGGAACGTCAGCAGCGCCATCAAACCCTCGGCGTCTTGGTTTTTTATCAGTTCGGAGAACTCCTCCGGCCGCGCCTGGAACTTGCTCTCCGCGACGAATTTGCCGTAGTGGATGCGCTTGGAGATGGTCTGCAGGTTCGTGACGTCCGCCAAACCGGTGCTGCCGTAGTTGTTGTCGTCGCCTTTTTCGCACAGCGCCGGTAATAAATTCTCGACGTACATCCGCATCACTCGGTCGTTGATGTTGATCGCGTCGGCGCACGAGTGTAAAGAGCGCGGGTACTCCATCGAGCCGATGACCAACATGGGCAAACTCTCGGGGTAAAACGCGTGTTCGTCCGGGCTCGTGTACCGCCGGATCTTCCCGCCGAGCTGTTCACTTTCGCGCAGCATGAACTCCAGCATGGACGCGCGTTTGCCGTCGGGGTGGTAACAAGGCACCTCCACCGCGCCCGGCGCGTACACGGCGTCGTTGCGTTTGTACTGCGCGCGCTCGATGAGGCCGAAGATGATGCTGTCCTCCTGTCGGATGAGGCTCGCGCGGATGTTGTCCAGGCTCAGGCGGTCGGACTCGTCGCGGCTCACGGAGACGTCCCCGCCGGAGCCGCGGGAGGAGGGCGCGGCGGAGGACGCGCGCGCGGCGCTCCGCCGCGAGCGGCGAGCCGCGCGCGGCGCGTCGAAGAGACCGAGGCGAGCGCGCGATCGCGTCTCGCCGCGCGCGACGGGCGTCGCGGCTCGCCACGAGGCGGACACCGAGGCGGACATCGAAACGGGGCTCGACCGCGGGGGGGGAAGGTGTGCGCGCGGACGCGAGGCGACACGTCCGGCGAGGCGCGTCACGCGGAGTGGCGTGGAGCCGCGCCGCCGACGCCAGTCAGCGCATCGACGAGAGGCGAAAAAGCTCTCAGTTCTGGATCACGCGAATGACGCCCCGACTGAATCATGAATCCGCCGTCTCGGTCATCAAGGTTGGTTCTCTTCTCTGAGACAAACATCGCGCCGCGTGACTCTTCTCGTTCTTTTCTCGTCAGACTCGGTTCTCTCTACCTCTTTCTCTACCTCTTGTCGGCTCGCCCCCTGGCCCTCCCCGTCCCACCCTCGCGCCTCCCGGCCTCGCCCTCGCGCCCCCCCGGCCGCGCGCCGCCCGCGGGCCTCCGCGGCGCGCGCCGCTCCGCGCCGGGTGGGTCCCG
>Ga0181561_10006313_pt1 | contig 10014 bp, 10 predicted proteins | sample 011ome_19_FD_133760 | JGI IMG/M metagenome (GOLD analysis project Ga0181561, IMG submission 133760) | Coastal salt marsh microbial communities from the Groves Creek Marsh, Skidaway Island, Georgia - 011510BT metaG (megahit assembly) | ecosystem: Environmental > Aquatic > Marine > Intertidal...
CACGAGCTCGGTGTCGAGCAGCTCGTCACGCTGTTCACCGCCCGCGGGCCCGAGGTGGCAGCGATCGCCGCCGCGGCGGATGCCCTTCGCCAGGGGGTCAACGGCGACGATGTCACCTTCGTGCGCAACCGGAACATCAACTACACGAACGTCTGCACATTCCGCTGCACGTTCTGCGGCTTCTCCAAGGGGCCTGCATCACTGAACCTGCGCGGACGGCCCTACCTGCTCAGCAACGACGAGATCGCCGACCGCGTGCGCGAGGCTTCCTCTCTTGGGGCGACGGAGGTGTGCCTTCAGGGGGGCATCCACCCGGACTTCGACGGTGAGTACTACCTGGCGGTGTGTGCTGCCGTCAAGGAGGCCGTGCCCGACATCCACGTACATGGCTTCACGGCCCTGGAGGTGACGGAGGGTGCTCGTCGACTGGGCGAGCCACTGCCGGAGTATCTGCAGCGCCTGCGTGATGCCGGACTCTCCAGCCTCCCAGGCACCGCCGCAGAGATTCTCGACGACTCCATCCGGGCCATCCTGTGCCCCGACAAGGTGACGACGTCGGAATGGCTGGATGCGCACGAGGCGGCCCACGAGGTGGGCCTTCGATCGAACATCACCATCATGTTCGGAAGCGTCGAGCAGCCGGTCCACTGGGCCCGGCACATCGTGCGCAGCCGTGAACTCCAGAAGCGGACGGGCGGCTTCACCGAGTTCGTCCCGCTGCCGTTCGTCCACATGGCATCGCCCATCTATCTCAAGCGGCAGGCGCGGCGTGGTCCGACGTGGCGCGAAGTCGTGCTGATGCACGCGGTGGGCCGCATCGGCTATCACGGCTCTGTCGACAACATCCAGGCGTCGTGGGTCAAACTCGGCGTCCACGGTGCCCAGCAGCTGCTGCAGGCCGGCGTCAATGACCTCGGTGGCACCCTGATGGATGAGAACATCTCCCGCGCTGCGGGTGCGGCACACGGCCAGGGCATCACCGATCAACAGTTCCGGGAGGTGGTCGAGCCGATCGGCCGTCGCCTCGTCGAACGCACAACCCTCTATGCCGTGCCCAGTCAGGCCATGACGGTCAACCCGGCCACCTGACAGCTTCGCCACTCTTCTGATCACCCTGACACCGGAGGAACCATGGAAACCCGCCTCATCGTCACCGCCATTCACGAGACGTGTGCGGAAGCGGGTGCTCCACTGGAGCTGCCGACCACGATCGTGACGGCCACCGCCGTCATCGCAAACCCAGTCGCCGGCAGGGGGCTGGTGCAGGACCTGTCGGAACTGGAGAGCATCGGTGCCGAGGTCGCTGCTGTGCTCGTCGAGCGAGCAGTGCGTGCCCTCGCCGTCCAGGGCCTGGCGGTGAGCGACGTCCGCGGCTACGGCAAGGGAGCCATTGTCGGCACGAACGGTGATCGTGAGCACACCGCCGCCGTGCTCCATCCGCGGTTCGGCGCTCCGGTCCGCGCTGCCCTCGGTGGAGGGGCTGACATCATTCCCGGCACGAAGAAGGTGGGGGGTCCTGGCTCCTCCATCACGATGCCCATCGGCAACAAGGACGATCGGTGGGAGTTCGACGACATGGACGCCATCGACGTCTGCATCCCCGATGCCCCTCGCCCCGACGAGATGGTGGTGTCGCTCGCCATCAGCGCGGGCGGACGTCCTCATGCGCGCACCCACAAGCCCACGTCCTAGGAGGCACCCGTGTTCAAGGCGATGATCCTGCTGACACGTCGCGACGACATGACCCATGACGACTTCGTGCGTTGGTGGCTCGATGAGCACTCCGCTCTGGCGTCAACGCTTCCGGGCGTGCGCGCGATCACCTTCAACGTCGTCGACGACGGCAATGACGGTGTCGATGGAGTGGCTGAACTGTGGTTCGATTCGCGAGAGGCCTTCGAAGCGGCCTACGCGACGGAAATCGGCAAGGCGACTGCCGCCGACTCCATGGCCCATGTCAAGGGCCGAGTTCGACTCCTTGTCGCTGAGAACGCCATCGTCGAGCGGTGAGTTTCGAGGGACGCTCGTTCGTCGGCACCCCGGCGACAGCGCCTGGGCCCGTGGGGCCGCAGATGCTGAAGGCGTTCAGCGCGATTCGCAGGAATCCGTTGGACTACTTGGCCACGGTGTGGCGCGAGTACGGCGATGTGGTCCAATTCCCGATCCCGCGTCCGCCCAGCTACCTCGTGAACGACCCCGAGGCCGTACGGCGGGTTCTGGTCGCCAATGCCCGGAACTATGGCAAGGCCACGATCCAGTACCGGTCACTCTCGCTCGTGACCGGTGATGGCCTCCTCGTTGCTGACACCGACGACTGGCGTCGACAGCGCCCACTGGTCCAGCCGGCCTTCCACCATGAGACCCTCGATCTGGTCGTAGGTCACGTCCAGCGATCCGTCGATCGCCTGATGACGCAATGGCAGAGCCTTCCGGCGGGTGCCGTCGTCGACCTGGACGCGGCGATGATGACGGTCGGGCTGGAAGTGGTCGGGCACGCCCTGTTCGGCACGGACCTGTCCGCGGACGCCCATCGGCTGGCCGAGGCGACCCTCTCCGCACTGGATGTCGTGGTTGCCCGCGCACGCGTCCCGATCACGCCACCGGCGTGGGTTCCGACCCCAGCGAACCGAACGCTGCGAAGGTCAGTGGGGGAACTGGATGCCGCGGTCATGCGCATGCTTCAGGCAAGACGCCGCGGCTCGTCCGACGGTCCTGGGGACATGCTGGATCTGCTGATGGCCGCTCGAGATGACACTGGTGTCGGGCTCAGCGAGCAGCAGATCCGGGACCAGATCGTGACGTTCATCGTCGCCGGCCATGAGACCGTCGCCAGCAGTCTGACGTGGGCGTGGGCACTCCTCGCCGAGAATCCGGAGATCCAGGAGCGCCTGCAGGCCGAGTCGGACGACGTTCTCGGCGGTCGACCCGCATCGTTCGCAGACTATGGCCGCCTGGCCTTCGCACGCGCTGTCGTGGACGAGGCTCTCCGCCTGTACCCACCCGCATGGCTGGTCACCCGGCGTTCCGTGGGTCCGGACGAGCTCGCCAATCGGTCGCTTCCCGCCAACGCGCTGGTGATCCTGAGCCCGTGGCTGCTGCATAGGCACCCGCAGGTGTGGTCCGACCCCGAGATATTCGATCCTGACCGTTTCCTTGACGGGCGCGCGGATCGCACGGCCTTCATCCCGTTCGGTGCTGGGCCGCGGCAGTGCATCGGCCGCGACTTCGCCTACGTGGAGTCGGTGCTGCTCCTGTCGATGGTCGCCGGGCGTTTCCGCGTGGCCTTCCCCGCGGGCGTGACACGACCAGCAGCTGAGCCCCTGGTCACCCTGCGACCGGTGGGTGGCCTGCCGATGCACGTGCACACTCGTTGACCGAGTGCGCTCAGCCCGAAGTGATGTACTCCAACAGGGCAGCCCTCTCACCCTCGAGCTCATTCAGCCGCGTCTTGACGATGTCGCCGATGCTCACGATGCCGATGAGGCCGCCCTCACTGTCGGTGACCGGGATGTGACGGACGCGCTTGTCCGTCATGACATGCATCAGCTCGTCGACGTGAGCCTCGGGGGGAGCGGTGAAGACCCGGGTCGTCATGATCGTCGAGACACGCGTGTGCAGAGCGTCCGGGCCACTCGTGACGGCTCGCACGACGTCACGTTCGGAGACGATGCCGAGAATCGTGCGACCGTCGGTGGACACGACGAGCGCGCCCACCTTGTGACGTTCGAGGTCACGGGCAAGGTCAGCCACGGTGGCCTCGGGATTGATTGTGGCGACGAAATCGCCCTTGCTGGAGAGGATGGTCGACAACTGCATCTGGCACCTCCATCGGTTGACACCATGGTCGCCTAGGTTCCGGGCTTTGTCACGGATTCGCCGGATCTTGACCGGGCAAGGGGGGAATCACGACGACGCCAGCATCACGACAACGCCAGCATCACGACGACGCCAGCAGCGCCAGCACATCATTGTGCAGGCGACCGTTGGTGGTGACTGCGGATCCACCCCCGAGAGCGGAGGAACCGTCGTAGGCGGTGATCCGACCGCCTGCCTCGGTGATGATCGGGATGAGGGCCGCCATGTCATAGGTCTCCAACTGAGGCTCCGCGGCAACGTCCACGACACCCTCCGCCACCATCATGTGCGACCAGAAGTCCCCGTAGGCGCGTTGGCGCCAAGTGTCGTGCAGGAGTCGCTCAAGCCCCGAGGCTGATCCTCGTTCCGCCCAGCCGATCTGATCGGAGAAGGAGAAGGAGGCATCCGATATCTGGGAGACATTGCTGACGCGCAACCGGCGAGGCGTGGGATCCAACGGATCCGTGGCCCAGGCACCGTGGCCTCGTGCGGCCCACCACCGACGGCCCAGTGCTGGAGCCGACACGACTCCGACGGTGACCTCTCCGCCCTCCATCAGCCCGATGAGCGTGGACCACACGGGCACTCCCCGCACGTAGTTCTTGGTTCCGTCGATGGGATCGATGATCCACCGTCGGTTTGATGTCCCCTCAGAGCCGTACTCCTCGCCGAGTACGGCGTCCTCCGGGCGCATGCGTGCCAGTTCCGAGCGAAGTGCCTGCTCGACGGCCCGATCCGCTTCGCTCACGGGGGTCAGGTCGGGCTTGGTATCGACGACGAGATCGACGGCCCGAAAGCGGCTGGTGCTCAGGCCGTCAGCCATGTCGGCCATCGAGAGCGCGAATGCGAGGTCAGGCGTGGAGGCAGTGGATGTTTCGGTCACGCCGGAAACCTACCGCGGTCCGGAATGGCTCCGCCGGGGCAACAGCTGGACGTCGTATCCTCACAGGGTGCCGGACACCCTCTCAGGACTGCCGCTTCATCCACTCGTGGTTCATGCGGCCGTGGTGCTCGTGCCCCTCGCCGCACTGGGTGCGATCCTGATGGCCTTCCTTCCCCGGTTCTCGAGGCGATTCGGCCCGCTCGTCGTCGTCGTCTCGGTGGTCGCAGCAGCCTCTGCCTGGCTGGCGCGGGTCACCGGCGGAACCCTGAACGAGACCGTGTCGGTGTCCGAGGAGCACGCCGAGTGGGGCCACCAGATGCCGGTCGCCGCCGTGGCCCTGGCACTGCTCACGGTCGTGTTCTGGTTGTTTGACCGAGGCGTGCCGGGTAATCGCTCCCGCGCCTGGTGGCTGAAGGCGCTGGCCTTGCTGGTGGTTCTTGTGTCAGTGGTCGCCGTCTATCTGACCGTGGTGGCCGGCCACAGCGGAGCTGAGGCAGTCTGGGCGTCCCGTCTATCCACCGGGTGATCACGGTGCGGGATCGTCGACCGTCTCCGTCCGACTGCGGATGAGTCGTCGAAGTGAGTCGATCCGAGCTTTGAGCTCTGGTGATGGATTGGCGATCAGTGCCTCAGAGAGTGCGCACTCCATCTCGTCGTGCGAGCACGCGCGCGGGCAGGTTCCGGTGAGTTCCTCGAGGTCAGGGAAGGCGTGGATGACGCGCGCCACATCGACATGGGCGAGTCCGAACGAGCGTATGCCAGGGGTATCGACGATCATGCCGCCCTGCGGAAGATGGAGGGCGACCACGCTGGTCGAGGTGTGTCGCCCTCGGCCGGTGACGGCATTGACGTGTCCGGTGAGTCGCTCGGCGCTGGGGACCAGCCCGTTCACCAGCGTGGACTTGCCCACTCCCGAATGACCGACGAGGACTGTTGACTGGTCCTGAAGTGCCTGGCGCAGGGATTCGGGCACCTCACGGGACTCGATGATGAACACCGGCAGGTCGAGCGGACCGTAGAGCGTGAGCAGCTCATCGGCGGGCTTCAGATCCGTCTTCGTCAGGACGAGCATCGGCTCGATTCCCGCATCGAGGGCCGCCACCACTGCACGATCGATGAGACCGGTGCGGGGCTCGGGGTCGGTGGTGGCCGTGACGACAGCCAGTTGCGTCGCATTGGCCACGATGACGCGCTCGACGGGGTCAGTGTCGTCAGCGGTGCGGCGCAGCGTCGAAATGCGCTCCTGTCGGCGCACGATGCGGGCCTGGGTGTCGACATCTCCTGACATGTCGCCGACAGCATCGACGCGGTCGCCGACGACGATTCCCTTGCGCCCGAGCTCCCGGGCCTTGATCGCGTACAGCTCGGTTCCGTCGTCCTTCTCGAGGGTGAATCGTCCGCGATCGACGGTCATCACCACGGCGGATTCCGCATCGGCGTGTTCGGGGCGCTCCTTGGAACGCGGTCGTGTCTTGCGGCGGCCGGGACGCACCCGGACGTCGTCCTCGTCGAGGTCTCGGTGACGACGAGTCACGCGGGGTCGTCCTCCTGCCCCAGCATCTGAGCCCACATGCGAGTGAAGTCCGGCAGCGTCTTGCCCGTGGTCGCGATGTTCTCGACCTCGATGCCGGGTACGACCAGACCGAGAATCGCCCCTGCCGTCGCCATGCGGTGGTCGTCGTACGTGTGGAACACGCCTCCGTGCAGCGGTCGAGGGCGAATGATCAGCCCGTCGTCGATCTCGTCGACATCGCCCCCGAGTCCATTGATCTCCGCAGTCAGTGCTGCCAGTCGATCTGTCTCGTGACCGCGCAGGTGAGAGATTCCGCGAAGGCGGCTCGGCCCAGTTGCCAGCGATGCCACTGCTGCGACTGTGGGCGCCACCTCGCCAGCGGCCGAGAGGTCGATGTCGATGCCGTTGAGCGTGGAACCGGCGGTGACTGTCAGTCCCTGAGGTCCGGCGGTCACCTCTGCACCCATGGCGGTCCAGATCTCACGAAGAAGGTCGCCCGGCTGCGTGGTCTGCTCTGGCCAGTCGTGCACGGTCACGGATCCGCCGGTTGCGAGGGCAGCAGCGTGGAAAGGTGCCGCGTTCGAGAGATCAGGTTCGATCGTGCGGTTCCGGGCCACGATCTGCTGCGGATCAATGTGCCAGACAGTGTCGCCGTCACGTCGCACGATGACCCCGTGGTCAGCGAGCATCGCGATGGTCATGTCGACGTGGGGCATGCTCGGGACCGGTGGACCGACGTGGTGGACCGTCACCCCCGCATTGAAGCGAGCCGCGCTGAGCAGCAGTCCGGAGATGAACTGACTGGACTTGGATGCATCGACGAAGACCTCACCGCCCGTGACCTCTCCGCTTGCCTGCACCATGAATGGAAGGCGCCCGTTGCCGCGGTCGTAGACCGTGACACCCAGGTCCTTCAAGGACTCGATGACGGTGGCCATGGGCCGCTTTCGAGCATGCGCGTCACCATCGAACGTGATCTCCCCGTGAGCGAGAGCCGCGAGAGGAGGCAGAAAGCGCATGACGGTTCCGGCGAGTCCGACATCGATGGAGGCAGGGCCGCGCATGAAGTGAGGCGTCACGTCAACGGTGAGATTGCCGACGGCGTCGCGATCTCGCTCATCTACATCGACGCCGAGCTGGCGGAGCCCGGTGATCATCAGCTGCGTGTCGCGCGCGTCGAGAAGACCTGTGACGGTGCTCGGTCCGTCGGCAAGAGCCGCCAGGATGAGGGCCCGGTTGCTCGCCGACTTGGAGCCGGGAACGCTGACGGTCGAGCGAACCGGCTGGGCCGCAACGGGGGCGGCCCACAAGGGGGAGACGCCGTTGTCGTCGGAAGAGGCGCTCATTTGCGCAACAGTACTGCCCCGACTATCCCGATCACGATGACCAACCCGATGCCCCCGAACAGCACGAACGGCATGAGTGATCCCTCCTGAGGGGCGCCGGTGGTGTCCGGCGCGGAGGAGGGCTCGTCCGCTATGACGGGCTGCTCCGCGATCTGCTCGGGAGTGGCCTCAGGTGTCGCCTCCGGCGTCGCGAGCTCGTCAGCGACGACCTCGGGAGTGGCCTCCGGCGTCGCGGGCTCGTCAGCGGCAGGCGGTGCCTCGCCGGCCACCACGTAGGTGAACGAGTTCTCGATGGTGTGACCGTCCTTCGACACGACCCGGTAGGCGACCGAGTAGACCCCGCTTGGTGCTGTCGGGTCCACTGGCACGATGAACTCCCGGTCCCCGACGACGGCAGGGCCCGTCGTGATCGAATCGCCGGCCTCGGACCGGACGACCAACGCGGCGCCGACGTCCAGGAGAGCGGAGTCAAAGTCGATCCGCACCTGGGTCGGCGCTGTCGTCACGACCTCGTCGGAGGCAGGAGACGAACCCGTCTGGGATGCGTGGGCGAAGGCGATGCCCGGCACGACGAGCACGGCTGTGATGGCGATGGCCAGCATGGCCCCCAGCCGCGCCCATATCCGCGTCATGCGACGAGTCCCTGAGCAATGAACTCGCCCTCGGCGAAGCCGGCCGGGATGAAGTACGCCGCGGATCCGATCGTCGTGTTCCACTCGTTGAATGCATCTGATGACGCCACGCGCTCCTGCATTGGAATGAAGGAGTCTGCAGGGGAGGCGGTGTAGGCGGCGAAGAGCAGGCCCATGTCGTTCGTTCCGTCAACCATGCCCTGATCGTACGAGTAAGGGCGCCGCAGGATCGATTCCCTGTTCGTCTGTGCATGGGCCACCCGAATGTGGGCATCCTGCGCGATGAGGGGGAGACCCTTGTCATCGGTCTCGTCGAAGGGGACTGGATCGTTCTCCTTCGTGCGCCCGAGCGGAGCGCCGGACTCGATGCGTCGTCCTATGACGGTCTCCTGCGTCTCCCTGTCGAGAATGTCCCAGGTGTCGAGAAGCATGCGGATGCGGCGAAGGACGAGGACGGTCCCGCCAGCGACCCAGTCCTCGCCGTCCTGCACCCAGACGACCTCGTCGAACTGATCCGTCCCCGGAGTGGGGTTGACGGTGCCGTCCACCTGGCTCATGAGGTTGCGGGTGGTCCCTGTTCCGGGAACAGCCGGGGCGGCCGAACGGAAGCCCTGCTGCATCCAGGCGACGCGGGTGAGTGTGGACAGGTCCTTCGTCAGCATCCTGATGGCGTGGGTCAGCGTCACGGCATCGTCTGCTCCGACCTGCAGGAGCAGATCGGTCTGACCCCACCTGTCCTGGAGAGCGTCGGTTGAGAAGGCTGGAATCTCGACGAGCGGGTCAGGTATGCGATCGGTCAGACCGGTGCGGGTGAAGAACGGACGCCCGAGTCCGAGCGTGATGGTCAGTCCTGCAGGGACCGCGGCGAGTTCGGGCTCCATGTCTCCGAGGGCGGGCTCTCCCTGAGTGAGACGGACGACGTCATCGGTCAGCAGCCGCAGCACTGCCTCGGCATTGGCGCGCGATGGGTCGATGAGGTCGAGGCCGACGAACGTCTGCAGGAGTGCCGGCCGCGTGTCCACTCCAGCCTGATGCGGACCGTGGACGGGGATGACGGTGCCCAGATCGATGGTGTCCGCGGCTATGCCTGCCGCTTCGGCCTGCGCGGCGGCTGGGGCAGGTGTGGGTGCGGGAGCGGCGGTGGCTGCCTCGGTCGCATCGCTGCTGCGACCGAGGGCGAACCCGCTGGCGGCGCCGATGATCGCGGCGCCGCCAGCAGCGAGCATCCCGCGCCTGGTGAGGGCTGGACTGCTGTCATTCATGGGGTGGTCGTCACATCCCGCTCATGCTGCTGGATGTACCGCCGTCGTAGGTCTCGTTGGCACCGGCGAACACCTTGGCCATGACAGTCGTCCGCATGACACCTCCATCTGAGGTGATCAGCTTGATCGGCACCATCATGCCGGGGGTGATCGGCCTGGTGATCCCCATGAACATCAGGTGGTTTCCGCCGGGCTTGAGCTCGAACATGCCGTTGGCCGGAATGACGAAGCCACCTGCTTTCTGCTGCATCACCATCGAGCCGTCCTGCATGACCACTTCGTGGAGCTGAATGCCGGTGGCGTAGGGGCTGGCGGCACCGACTACGCGGATGGCCTTGTCCGTCGGGTTCCTGATCATCCCGAATGCGGCGGACATGCCTTCGTCAGCGGCCTTCGCCCAGCCGTCGGCAATGGTCAACGGCGAGGTGGAGGTTCGGGATCCGCGATCCCATCGGGGCTTGGCTCCCTCGGACGCGCTGACGCAGACGTAGGCCTTGCCATTGGTGATCATGGTCTGGCCTGA
>Ga0181561_10006316_pt1 | contig 10014 bp, 13 predicted proteins | sample 011ome_19_FD_133760 | JGI IMG/M metagenome (GOLD analysis project Ga0181561, IMG submission 133760) | Coastal salt marsh microbial communities from the Groves Creek Marsh, Skidaway Island, Georgia - 011510BT metaG (megahit assembly) | ecosystem: Environmental > Aquatic > Marine > Intertidal...
AGATTCCACTCGGTATTGCCTTTTTGCTTGTTGAGCGAAAAAGTTGCCACATAGTAATCATTGTCCAGCCATTTTTGAACGATATTTTCGGTGGTATCCACAGTAGTCCCTCCAATGTTAATCGGTTCGAGGCCCAAATAACTAAAATTATTGTCAAAAGAAAAATCGATCTTTTGCTCGAACCAAAGACCTTTGTACTCTTCGTAATAACCCCGCCCATAGGTATAGTTCAATCCCAACGACAGGCTGGTATAGGCATCGATCTTTTGATTCCAATGGAATTGATAATGGTCTTGTCGATAATTGTCGACTTGGTTGTCGTAGTGACCCTCTAAATTTCCATTATTGTCATAAATTTCTCCTGCAGGGTTGTATCTCCTGTTGGTTTTTAGAGTATTGGCATCCAAACCGAACCATGACTGATAAGTGATTTCGTGTCCCCCAAAAGCAAGGGCTTTGATCAGGGTATTTTCGTCTTGAAAAGCCGCTTGTAAAAAGTAGGATTTTAAATCCGAGCTGGCCCGATCTACATAACCGTCGGAGGTGATCTTGGACAACCTTCCCGAGAGCTCAAAGTGATCGTTGAGCAGTCCAGTAGAAAATTTTAAAGTATGTTTTAAGGAGTTAAAACTTCCCACGGTATTGGCAATTTCTGCATAGGCCATTGGGGAAACCTCTTCGGTCAGCAAATTGATACTGGCACCAAAGGCCCCGGAGCCATTGGTAGAAGTCCCTACCCCTCTTTGGATCTGAAGGGAAGACACCGAAGAGGCAAAATCGGGCATGTTCACCCAATAGACCCCCTGACTTTCGGAATCGTTGTAGGGAATCCCATTGATGGTCACATTGACACGGGTAGCGTCGCTTCCCCGTACTCGGATTCCGGTATAGCCGATTCCCGCTCCAGCATCACTGGTGGTCACCACTCCAGGCAGGTAATTGAGCAATATGGGCAGGTCTTGACCCAGATTTCTGGAAGCCAAATCCTCCTCGTCCACATTGCTAAAAGCAAAAGGCTGATCCTCGTCCACCCGCAGTCCTGCGAGTTTCACTTCTTCTAACTGTATTTCAGGAATACTGTCTGGGACAACAGTAGTTTGTGCAAGCGATGGTGTTACAAAAATCATCACTAATGCTCTAAAATAAATCGTTTTCATCCGAATCGTTTTATTCGAATAAAAGGGGGGATTATTCTTTGAATTAAAAGTTAATTAAAAATCCCTTGGCGGCATTACCCGCCCAGGTTCAATGGGTATGATCTCAGCCTACCAATGGCGGGCACCCCTTTGAGATATGGGGCAAAGATAAGTTAGGAATAATATATTCAAAAGATTTTATTGCATTTTTAGTAATGGATCAATGAAAGCTATGGCCTTGTTCAATCGAGCAACCGGATTCCCTTCTAAGATCAAATATTTTTTTTGCATCTCGTCCAAAGTCCTTTTGAAATGATCAAACATCGACTGACGATCATCGGGTCGATCCCTTAAATCGTCTTTAACCCAAGGGACATCGATTCCCGTAAGAAGGTACAAATCGTAATTGAGCTTTTTGCAAACCTCCAAAATTACAGGGTCGCAATGGCCATCAAAATGGGTTTCCGACCATACCCGAGTAACCAGCACATTGGTATCACAGAACAAAACCTTATTGGCTTGGGCTGCCTTTTGGTTTTCCCGTTCCAATTGCCCTTTGACAATAATGGGCAAATCTTCCAAACCACAAACCGCTTGTTGCTCCTCCCATTTTTTTTGAAGATAATCTCTAGCAAATTCTTCCACCCATTCCGTTTGATAGTGCTGGGCCAATGCTTCGGCCAAGGTCGTTTTACCCGATGATTCCGGCCCGTAGAGTACTACCCGAGGGATATGGGAGTGGGTTTGTCTAAGATCTTTTTCCATGAGCGGTAACCATAAATGGCAATCAGGGTAAAGATAACATATTGTAAACTGGTCAGAAAAAGTCCTTTGTAGAAATAGAGCGGGACAGAGATGATATCCCCAACTATCCAAAAAAGCCAATGTTCTAATTTTCGGCGGGCCATCATACCCATACCCACAAAAAATATGGCGGTGGTAAAGGTATCCACATAGGCCGTCCAATCCACCCATTTGTCAAAAGCTTGATAAACACAAAAGACAAACAACAGACTGGCCAGAAAGAGGACCGCCGCTGTTTTGAATTCTTTGGAAGTGGTGGCAGTGATGGGATGGACAATGACCTCTTCTTCCTTTTTTGACCAATAATACCATCCATAAGCACTCATAATAAAATAATAGGCATTGATGATCATATCCCCTAAAAGCGACCATTTGAGCAGGAGATAAACAAAAATAGCAGTGGAAACCATTCCGGTGGGATAGACCCAAATCGTGTTTTTTTTGGCGTACCAAACGCTGAGCAATCCAAAAATAACCCCGCAAACTTCGAGGACAATATCTGCGGTGGCATAACCACTGTATTGCCCCAATAAAAACTCAAAAACTGGGGACATACGCGCTGCGGTCTCCTTTGATGATTTTCATGTTTAAAACCACAGAAGGCTCATTCTCAAAACTTTCCTTTATGACATCTTGCAGGGCGGACATTAATGCATCGTATTCCCCATAGATTTGGGTACTCATGGGATTTTCCAATACTTTGAAACCGAGGGCACGGAGTTTTTTGATGAAACTTTTAATGGAATTTTTAAAATCATCATTCAGGGGGAGAAGGGTCAATTCTACAGAAATTTTCATAGTATCACTTTTAATTATTTTGGAGGGCCAAAGTGCCACAGTAGGCCTTTTCAATGATAAAATTAAGAGAAAAATCGAGGGTTTTCCCTGAAATAAAAACTTTTGCACTTCCGCATGTGTCTCCCCATTGAAAGGGGGTGACCAGCAGTTGCTCAGAAAACACAATCCCTTTGATTTTGAGGGCTTTGTAAAGGGCTTCTTTTGCTGTCCAAATCAAGGTAAGTTTTTCTATTTTTAAGGGACTTTCCAGGGCGAAGCTTTCGTTTGGATGCAAAAAACGAGGGGCGATCCGCTCAATCTTGGGTCGATAAACTTCCAAATCAATCCCTAGGGGTATGGTCCCCAAAGCGATTCCTGCCAGGTTTCTCGTATGAGAAATAGAAAATTGCTGTCCCGATTCCAGATGCGGAATCCCTTCGGGGTCATGACACAAACCCTCAGGAGAAACCCCTGCCTCTAGAAGGAGCCTACGGGAAGCCAAAAACTCTTTTTGGTGGGAAATGACCTTTCGTTTTTGAAATCTGATTTCGTCTGCTTTAGAGAGTTTAAGGTTTTTTTTCAGCACCTCCAAGGGTTCTTCAATATGCCAGATCAAAATCCGGGTATGCTCGTCAATCTTGCGCCTATGGTATAGTGGCATTTGATATTGAAATTAAAGTGCGTACTTTTGCTGAAAATTGTTAATAAAGATACGACTATGGGAACGAAAACCGCCACCAGCTATTTACCCTATAAGGTGAAGGACATGTCCTTGGCCGAATTTGGCAGAAGAGAAATCCATTTGGCCGAAGCAGAAATGCCAGGTTTGATGGCCTTGAGAAAAGAGTACGGCGAAAGCCAGCCGCTCAAAGGCGCTCGCATTGCCGGTTGTTTGCACATGACCATACAAACCGCTGTATTGATCGAAACATTGGTCGCCTTGGGTGCAGAGGTCACTTGGAGTTCTTGTAATATATTTTCTACGCAAGACCACGCGGCAGCAGCCATTGCAGCAGAGGGAATCCCTGTCTATGCATGGAAGGGCATGAACGAGGAAGAATTCGATTGGTGTATAGAGCAAACTTTGTTTTTTGGAGAGGAGCGTGAACCATTGAATATGATATTGGACGATGGTGGAGATTTGACCAATTTGGTTTTGGATCACTACCCTGAGTTGGTAAAGGAGATCAAAGGTTTATCGGAAGAGACAACTACTGGAGTTCACCGACTCTATGAAAGAATGAAAAACGGCACCCTGCCTTTACCGGCAATCAACGTAAACGACTCTGTAACCAAGTCCAAATTCGACAACAAATACGGCTGTAAAGAAAGTGCAGTAGATGCGATCCGTCGGGCTACCGATGTGATGCTGGCCGGAAAAAGGGTCGTTGTGGCAGGATACGGAGATGTTGGAAAGGGAACCGCCGCCTCTTTTAAAGGCGCTGGAGCCATTGTGACCGTTACCGAAATCGATCCCATTTGTGCGCTGCAAGCCGCCATGGACGGTTATGAAGTCAAAAAATTATCCAACGTCATCGCCAATGCCGATATCGTTATCACCGCCACTGGAAACAAAGATATTTTGAGAAAAGAGTATTTCTTGGCCCTTAAAGACAAAGCCATTGTATGTAATATAGGCCACTTCGACAACGAAATCGATATGGCTTGGTTGAATGAAAATTACGCACATACCAAAGTGGAAATCAAGCCACAAGTAGATCTCTATACTTTGGAGGAAGGAAAAGAATTGATCGTTTTGGCAGAAGGCCGATTGGTCAATTTGGGATGTGCTACCGGCCACCCCAGCTTTGTAATGAGTAATTCCTTTACCAATCAGACCTTGGCGCAAATCGAATTGTGGAATCACCCCGAGAATTATGAAAACAAGGTTTATATGTTACCCAAGCACTTGGATGAGAAGGTAGCTGCCCTGCATTTGGAACATTTGGGAGTTGAGTTGGACGATCTTTCGGAAGATCAAGCCTCTTATATTGGCGTGACGGTCAAAGGACCCTTCAAGCCTGAATACTACCGATACTAAAAGACTAAGAAGTCCAATAAAAAACCCGCCTATTGGCGGGTTTTTTTGTGGTCATTGGTTTCTCTCTAAGCCTCAAAAGGCTCGATAGAAACATAAGACTTGTTGTTTTTCTTTTTGGTGAATTTCACCAAGCCATCTACTTTGGCATGCAAGGTGTGGTCTTTACCGAGGTAAACGTTTTCACCGGGATTGTGGGCGGTTCCACGTTGACGAACGATGATGTTTCCCGCTCTGGCGGCCTGGCCTCCAAAAATCTTCACGCCCAAGCGTTTGGATTCTGATTCTCTTCCGTTTTTGGAGCTCCCTACTCCTTTCTTATGTGCCATTTTGTTATTTTTTTAGGGTGAATTTATTGATTTAGGGCAGCGATTAGTTCTGCCTTTTTTAAACTGGTGTATCCGCTGATACCTTTTGCTTTCGCGGCAGCCTTTAGTTCGGCTACGGTCATTTTGGAATAATCTACTTTGGCCTCCTTTGCGGGTGCTTTTTTGGCGGGTGCTTTTTCAGCTTTGGCGGCTTTGGGTTTTTCCTCCGCTTTGGCAGGGGCGGGTGCTTTTTGAGCTTTGGCGGATTTGGGTTTTTCCTCCGCTTTGGCAGGGGCGGGTGCTTTTTCAGCTTTGGGTTTTGCAGCAGCGGGCTTGGCACCTGAAGCTACAATTTTTTCTACCATCAATTCCGTTAAGGCCTGACGGTGTCCGTTTTTGACACGGTATCCTTTGCGTCGTTTTTTCTTAAAAACGATGACTTTGTCCCCTTTGAGGTGACCCACGACTTTAGCCTCTACAGCTGCGCCGCTTATAGCCGGGGCGCCAACAGTCACTTTTTTTCCATCGTCAAGCAAAAAGACTTTGTCAAAGGAAACCTTGCTTCCTTCTTTGTCTTGCAAACGATGTACGAAAAGCTTTTGGTCTTTTGCAACTTTAAATTGCTGCCCTGCTATCTCTACAATTGCGTACATAGTTGATATTTTTGGATTGCAAAGATAGTTATTTTGATTTCAAAAACAAGTTTGTAAAATTTAATTTAAGGCATGCATTGTAAACCTGCGCCTAAGTTTCAAGGTCAATTTGCTAATATCTTATCCTCGTTTTTAACGAGATAATCACAGGCTACATTCACCACCTCGTTGAGCTTCATATTTCTTGATGATGCAAGAAAAGACAACTTCTTGTGCAATTGATTTGAAGTTCTGACATTAAAAGTCCCGGAAAAGGTCTTGTCGGGATTCTTTCCAATTTCTTTACAATTATCAAGGTAATCTTCGACAGCCTCTTTGAATGCCTTTTTTAATTGACTGAGGTTCTCTGCTTCATAGCTGACCAAATCATCAATACCGATAATTTTTCCAAAAAGGATATTGTCTTTTAAGCTGAAATCAATGGTTCCTGTATAACCCTTATGATTTAAAACTTTTGTTTTCATCTATTTAATTTTTCAATAAGCTGTTTAATGATATATCCCTTGACGATGTTACCGGGATGGGGCTTATGCAGGTTAATGATCTCTTTGTTTTTATTTACAAACCTTCTCCTTGAACCACCGGTTTTACCTTTCTTTTTGATCTCAACATAACCAAAATGATTTAGGATCTTGCACAATTCAGACCAACTTAAATCGCTGGGTACTGAAAAGAATTTTGTCAGTAATTTTTTAATTCTGGTCATGGGGCAGTCAAAAGTAACTATTTTTTAGTTACTAATGACTGTCATTTCCCTTTTTTCAAAGGTCTCAAGATGATTATGATCTTAAGAGGTTAGGCATGCATTACAAACGCGCACCAAAATCGTAATTTCTTATCGAATTATGGCAGGGCCTTAAAGTGTTTTAAATACCAGTGAACGGTTTTGTCAATTCCAGTTTCAAAGGAGGTTTGGGGTTCCCAGTTCAGTTCCTTTTTGATCTTGGACGCGTCAATGGCATAGCGAAAATCATGTCCCAAACGGTCGGTGACGTATTGAACCAGTTTTTGGGAGTGCCCTTGGGGTCGGCCCAAATACCGGTCGGCAATGGCGATGAGTTGATGGACAATGTCGATGTTTTTGATCTCGTTGTTCCCGCCGATGTTGTAGGTGGCTCCCAATTTGCCTTTTTGGAAAATCATATCAATGGCGCCCACATGGTCTTCGACATACAACCAATCCCTAACGTTTTGGCCGTCGCCATATACAGGCAGGGGTTTTTCCTGAAAGATATTTTGAATGAACAAGGGGATGAGTTTTTCGGGGTATTGATCGGGACCGTAGTTGTTGGAGCAGTTGGAGAGGACAACGGGCAAGCCATAGGTATGGAAATAGGCCCTTACAAAGTGATCCGAGGCGGCTTTGGAGGCCGAATAGGGAGATCGGGGGTCGTAGGGGGTGGTTTCGGTGAATTTGCCCTCAGCGCCCAAACTGCCATAGACCTCATCGGTAGAAACATGATAAAAAAGTTTTCCCTCAAAATTCCCCTCCCAGGCCCGTCGGGCGGTCTCCAGCAGGGTCAAGGTGCCCATAACGTTGGTTTGGGCGAAATTCAGTGGGTTTTTGATAGATTGATCAACGTGGGACTCCGCTGCGAGGTGGATGACTCCGTCAAAGTCGTACTGTGTGAATAGCCTTTTGACCAGTGCCGTATCGGTGATGTCACCATGAACGAACTGGTAATGGGGTTGGGATGCAATGTCTTCTAATTTTGCGGTGTCTCCGGCATAGGTAAGGGCATCGAGATTGACGAATTGGGTGTCGGGATATCGATTGACCATCCGGCGGACCAAATGTGATCCTATGAATCCAGCTCCTCCGGTGATTAAAATTGACTTTTTGCTCATCCTATTTTTTTGAGGCAGTCCTCCAAGGCGGATTCCCATGCCTGGGGGTCTAAGTTAAATTCCTTTTTTATTTTCTCACAGCTTAGTACCGAATATTTTGGTCTTTTGGCTTTGGTGGGGTAATCGGCAGTACCCACGGCATGAATTTTACAAGGAGTGTTGATCTGTTGCTGAATGGCGGTAGCCAAACCATACCAAGTGGTGTACCCGCTATTGGTGTAGTGATAGATTTTAACGCCATTGAATATGGGCTTTTGTTCCAGCGCCTTAAGGGTGGCGGCGGCGAGGTCTAGGGCATAGGTGGGACTACCGGTCTGATCGGCGACGACACTGATTTCGTCCTTGTTTTGCAGTAATGAAAAAATGGTTTTGACAAAGTTTTTGCCGTAGGGACTGAATAACCAAGCGGTACGAATGATCCAACCGTCAATCCCAGCCGATTGCATCAGGGCCTCTCCCTGGGCTTTGGTCCTGCCATATACCCCCAAAGGGCTGAGGGGATCGTCCTCCCCATAGGGGGTTTGAGCGGAACCGTCAAAGACATAGTCGGTAGAAAAATGAAGGAGTTTAAACCCATAGGCTTTGGACAATTCACAAAGGAAACCGATGGCCGTAGCATTGAGTTGGTGAGCGTTTTCGGGCTGATCTTCTGCCTGATCCACAGCGGTATAGGCCGCACAGTTAATCACTATATTTATAGATGTTGATTGAAAATAACGCTCCAATTGGTCTTGATCCAAAAGGTTGAATTCCGGCAGGTCTTCAAAAAGCATTTTAAAATGGGGGAAATGAGGCGCCCAATATTGAAAGGATTGCCCCAATTGGCCATGGGCACCGATGACCAAGATCTTAGTCATAAAGCGGGGTATTAAACTCAAACCATTGGGCGGCTTCAAAAGTGGGATGCTGGCGATCTTTTGCGGAAAGGACTTGTTTTTCCGCTGGGATTTGCCAGTCGATATTCAGTTGTGGGTCGTCAAAGGCGATACTGGCCTCAGCGGCTTTGTTGTAGTAGCTGTCCACTTTATAGGTCAAAAGCGCAGTTTCGCTCAAACAGGCATAGCCATGGGCAAAACCACGGGGAATAAAAAGCTGTTTTTGATTCTCGCCGCTCAATTCTACCGCAAAATGCTTCCCAAAATGAGGGGAGCCTTCGCGAATGTCAACCACTATATCTAATACCTTTCCCTCCGATACGGAAACCAATTTGGATTGCGCAAAAGGAGGCATTTGGTAGTGCAAGCCTCTGATGACCCCATAGGAGGATTGGGCTTGGTTGTCCTGACAAAAGTGGAGGGCATGGCCTACGGCTTTTTCCAACAGATCCAACCTAAAGCTTTCCACAAACCAGCCCCTTTCGTCTTCCAATTTTTTGGACTGAATCAATAATACCTCGGGGAGTAACGTTGGCGTAATGGTCATCTGCAGTTTATTCTTGATAACGATCCAAGATGTATTGACCGTATTCGGTTTGGGATAAGTCTTTCGCCAAGGTGAGGAGTTGGTTGCGGCTGATCCATCCCTTTTGAAAAGCGATTTCCTCCAAACAAGCGACTTTAAGTCCTTGTCGTTTTTCGACCGTATGAATGAATTGCCCCGCCTCAATGAGGGATTCGTGGGTTCCAGTATCCAACCAGGCGAAACCCCTGCCCAATAGTTTTACTTGTAATTTTCCGCTTTCGAGAAAGGCTTGGTTGACAGCGGTGATCTCCAACTCCCCCCGAGCACTGGGTTTTAGGTGCTTTGCGATTTCCACTACTTCGTTGGGATAAAAATACAAGCCCACCACGGCTTTGTCGCTTTTGGGATGCTTTGGTTTTTCTTCGATGGACAGGGCTTTTCCGCTAGCGTCGAAATCAATGACCCCATAGCGTTGGGGGTCTTTGACGGTATAGCCGAAAACGGTGGCTCGGTCGGATTGTTGCACCGCTTCTTCCATTAAATCATTCAGCGCTTCGCCGTAGAAAATGTTGTCGCCCAATACCAAACAAACGGGATCTTGACCGATAAACTCCTCCCCTATCAAAAAAGCCTCTGCCAGTCCGTTGGGCGCCTTTTGCTCGGCATATTGGATATGTATCCCGAATTGACTGCCATCTTCAAGTAATCTTTGATAGCCAGGTAAATCCGTTGGGGTGCTGATGAGTAAAACTTCGTTGATCCCAGCCGACATCAAAACCGAAAGAGGGTAATAAACCATGGGTTTGTCATAGACGGGAAGCAACTGTTTGGAAACCCCCTTGGTTACGGGATGCAGTCGGGTTCCAGAGCCGCCGGCAAGAAGGATGCCTTTCATTTTGTTACTCCAGTTTTAAATTCAAATCCCCCCTTAACCCCTATAAATAGTGGGTTTTTCTTGTTTTCTAACATAGAATAACGCATCTTATATAGTCTAAGGTTAATAAATATACGCCCTTGTAATTTATTAAAAAAACGATAACATGATTTAA